>JAEEGG010021613.1_pt1 | contig 12759 bp, 10 predicted proteins | sample 9134161 | NCBI WGS metagenome assembly JAEEGG01 (sample SAMN16246543, study PRJNA631951) | gut metagenome | biome: gut microbiome; feature: rumen; material: CR-attached | host: Bos | place: Iran: Karaj | collected 2018-10
AAGTAGCTACACCAGGCCCTAACCGACCGCATCGACGCCCGAGAGATATTTATGAAAGGCATCGACTATTCATATTATTACGAGCAGGAAGAATAATTAACGAAAAAAAACGTATCTTTGCAGGGTGAAATAGTATTGCATACCGAAAATGAAAAACGTTGTAGAAATACCAAAGACACAGGTTGTTATGGCTTTTGTGGCCACTTGTATTGAGACCACCGCACGTTGGCTGGGGACTTCCTATAAAGATGTGTACCAGCGGATGAAACGTGTGAATCTGATTGAGCAGTACATACTTCCGCATTACGAGACGCTGCATACCGAGAGCCGCGAAAATCTGGCGGAAGACCTGGTGGAATGTATGAAAAATTGGGAGGAAAGTAAATGAGTGAGATTATCGTATATCATGGCGGAACGGAGAAAGTGGAGTCGCCTAACTGTAAGTTCGGCCGTAAAAACTTGGACTTTGGCCAGGGATTTTATGTAACCGATATTCGCAAGCAGGCCGTTGACTGGGCTACACAGGTGGCTGCCCGACGAAAGATGCCTCCTATAATAAATAGATACCGTTTAAATCGTGATGCCATATTGGAAGAAGCCTGTTGCAAGGTGTTTACGGCATACGATAGAGAATGGTTGCTCTTTATCGTGGCCAGCCGTCGTGGGCAAGATGTGGCCGACGACTATGATTATATCGAAGGTGGAGTGGCCAACGACCGCGTGGTTGACACGGTAAACCTTTATATGGCAGGTCTTATGGACGAGGAAACCGCTCTTATACGCCTGTCACAGCACCAGCCAAACAACCAGATGTGCATACTTTCACAGGAATTAGTTGACAAATACCTGCTTTTCGATGGAACAGAATCTATTTAACGATCCCGTTAAATCGCCTGTAGTACAGGAGATTATTATGAGCAACCGCATTGGTGCCATTTCCGTGGAGTTAGCTAAACGCTTAGACATTGCGCCCGAGAAAGCCCTACAGCTGTTTTACGAAAGCCAGACCTGCGCCGACCTCCACGACAAGTCCACCGGCCTTTACCTTTACGGGGATTTGTATGTGGCTGATGAGTTTATGAGGGAGAAGGGGGATGGGATGTGAGGTTGTATATTGATTGATTTTGATAGAAGAATTGTATTTGATAACAGATTGAAAAATGATTTGCTCTAAGTTAATTGATTTCGACATATTGGTTGACGAGGCGTTTGTGAATATTTGCACAGACCCATCACTAACCCCGATTGATAAGAGTCACCTATTGTCAGTAGTTAACGGTTATGAAGATAATAAATGGCGGATGAATCTTTTCCGAAATTTCATCTTCAATAATTTGGCTGAGACCGGCTTGTCTGCACAAGAACGAGAGGCTCTTGCCGACAAAAGATTTGAAACACTTGTTGCTGCGGCGCAAAAACTCAGAATAGAAAAAAAGATAAACAAAAACAGCGGTGGTGAAATAGGTGAAATAATGCTTTATGGCATTATGAAACATCATTTCAATGCTTTACCTGTTGTGCCTAAAATATTCTATAAGCAAAATGCAAAAGATTATGCAAAAGGTGCCGATAGCGTACATATCACATTGAATGGCTCTGGTGATTTTGAATTGTGGCTGGGTGAATCAAAATTTTATGACAGCATTAACAACACCCGATTGGATGAACCAATTGCTTCAATCGACACGATGCTTTCGAAAAAGAAATTGCGCGACGAAAATAGCATGGTAACAAACCTTCACGATCTAGATGTTCTATTGAAAGATGCTGATATGAGCAAAAAGGTAAGGGAAGCTCTCTCCACAAGCGTAAGTCTTGATGATATAAAGAAACGACTTCATGTACCGATAATGTTACTTCACGAATGTGATATTACTAAAGCTACTACAGACTATGACCAGACATATAAAGACGCAATAATAGCTCATCACAAAGAACGCGCAAACACTTATTTCAAGAAAATGTTTTCCAAATTAACTAAAACCGTAAAAAATCTTAATTCAATTCATTTTCATCTGATATTATTTCCCGTTCCTTGTAAAGCGGATATAGTCGTCGATTTTATGAACCGTGCTCAACTATTTCAAAACGATGGCAACAATTGACATTTTTGGCTCCTGTGCCATAATAAATGATTTATTAAACCAGGGCAAATTAAATGATGCCCGTTCCGAGGTAATAAAACTGTTACAAAAAAGCCAAGGTATAGTCGAACCATATGAAGAATTAGTGAACCATTTAATAAGAGATGTTGGGCTGTATCCATATATTGACATCGAAAAAGCCTCGTGGCAGGATGTTTTTGCCTATGAAGCATTTAAAGTTGAAACGGGTGATACAGAAAAGAAAACTCTTCATATGGCTCAATCAGAGGTGCTGTCAGCACTATTGAATGGCGAGAGCATTGCAGTTAGTGCACCTACTAGTTTTGGCAAGAGTTTTGTGATAGACGCATTTATTGCTATTAAAAATCCTCAAAATGTGGTTATCATTGTGCCTACAATAGCGCTTGCGGACGAAACAAGAAGAAGATTATTCAAAAAATTCTCTGACAGCTACAAAATAATCACCACTACAGATACGTCATTGGCTGAAAGGAATATTCTGATTCTACCACAAGAAAGAGCTTTTGCTTTTATTGATAGTTTGCCTGAGATAGACATCTTTATAGTGGACGAGTTTTATAAAGCTAGCACTATGTTTGAGAAAGAGAACGATAGGGCAAATTCGTTGTTGACAGTGATGGCCCGAATGGGGGCAAAAGCTAAACAACGCTATTATCTTGCGCCAAATATAAAGATGTTACAGCCAAATGTATTTACTGAAGGTATGCGATTTATGTGCATGGACTTCAAGACGGTTGTGACAATGGCAAGTAGGGAGTATCGTTTCAAGAAAGAGGATGAAAGTCAGGATGAATTTATAGAACGCAAATTACCAGAATTGATTGACAAACTTAATAGTAAAACACTTGTTTATGCAGGCTCATATAACAAAATCAATCAAGCGGGTGATATTCTTTGTAAAAAGCTTGAAATAAGTAAATCACCGCTTTTATTGAATTTTGCTGATTGGCTTAGAACGAACTATAGCAGGAAGTTCAGATTAGCTGACTTGATTGAACGAGGAGTGGGTGTTCATAATGGTAGTTTACATCGCTCGTTGGCACAAATACAAATTAAAATATTCGAAGAACCAGAAAGGGGTATTGACACGATACTTTCAACATCTTCAATCATTGAGGGAGTCAACACACAGGCTGAAAATGTAATTCTTCTGTCAAATACTAATGGCAGTAGAAAAATGTTCGACTATTTCACATATCGTAACATTATAGGTCGTGCAGGTAGAATGTTTCGTTATTTTGTGGGAAAGGTATTCTTGCTTGTGGAACCGCCCAAGCAAGCGGACACTCAATTAAATCTTGACTTTCCAGACGATGTTGCCTTATCGTTAAATCCAAACGAGCCAGGTGTAGAACTAAATCAAGACCAACGTGATTTGATACAGCAATATCGCGTTAATATGGAAAAACAGATTGGATTGGAACATTATGACAGATTAAAAAAACTACCTGTCGTGCAAGTTGCTTCTCCGTCGCTATTTAAAGATATAGTTGAGACCATCGTACAAAACCCAAACTGGCCTAAAAACCACATGGCATTGCTCCGTAATAACACTTATGATTGGCGCGAACCACTTTCCGATGTGATTCCATTTTTCGGAGGGAGTAATACAAGGAACATTCAGATCGCTATATGGCAATTATCGAATAATTGGACACAGCCCACATCCGAGGTGATCAACAATCTTGCCAAATGGAAAGTAAAGGTAGATGATTTCTTTTCGTTAGAGCGTTCTATTTCTTTCAATCTTGCAACAACTTTGGCTCTTATCAATGCTGTGCGTCTGGAACTTGTTGAAGGTTCTGTTGATTTGACCCCATTTATTAGTCGTGTATCTAGCGCATTTCTCCCAAAACTGGTGTATCAATTAGAAGAATATGGTTTGCCAAGGATGATTAGTAAAAAATTGAGCCACGTGGGGCTGTTTGACTTTGAAGATGACAGCAAGGAAATTACAGACATTGTGGCACAGTTTCAGCAAAAAGGATATGATGCTGTATTAGAAGCAATACCGAACCGCCATCCTTTTGACGAATACATTCTTAAACATTTCTTTGATGGTATTATACACATTTAAGAGTATCTCAATAATAGAGACAACAACACTATAAAAATGCACTATGGAAAAGGAATTATTAGAAAAAGCATTACGAGGATATTACAGAACAGGGTGTTTTCACATATATCTTGCCGGGTATTTTGATCCAGATCTAACCAAGATGAGTCGAGCAGATTTAGGAACATTTCTTCATGAATACGTGCATTTTTTGCAAAACATCTCAACACATTATGGAATCTTTGAGGCTTCAGCTCTTAATGAGGCTGCGGTAGAAACATTTATTGATATTGCGCCAAAGAATGAAATTGAACTTCCTTATGATGCTCCTCAAAGCAAGATGCTTAAAGAACGGCTGGAGTGGTTACAAATAATGGACGGTCAATTCATAAAGAATTCTGATGAATTTATTCAGATTGATGAGAACAAAAATATTTTGTGGGGTGTAACAAATCAATCCATTTCAGGAAGAGAAGGACATCTTGTCGCTTTGGAATTCTATGATAAGACAGGAAAGGCTCTCCATAGGCTTATTGGGGCAAGAGATATAAAAGAAGCCATGGCTGCCGCTTATCAAAGTTTGATTGATACCGATTCCAAGCATCCCGATATCCCATATAACTTGCTTAAAATATTCTGTAAACAGACATTCCCTACCGTAGGATATGATGTAAAGAAGTTTATGTGTTTATGTTACACAGCATTATTTAGCTTGGAGCCAGCGTATCACTTTATAAATCTTTGTCACAAAGCAGAGTATGAAAAAGGAAAAACAGGTTTTCAATTCTTTGATGAGTATTTGATTGACCATAAAATTATGGTTGGCGACAGGTGGATAACAGTATGTGAGCATTTCAATGGAATGCTTGAACAATATAGACAATCCATCAAGGGGCTGGTTAGATGTGAAACGCCCTATATTGATTCGCTATTAGAAAGGGTAAGGTTGGAGAATGGTAATGTTCCATTGTTGAATGTAATAAATACGGATCGTCCCTTTGCTGTTGAAAATGTGCAAGTACTAATAGAAGTGTTGGGTATTCCTTATATGCATGCACAAAATAAAGGGTGGTTTTTTCCATCAATGAATGGAGAAGGGGCATCTGATGTTGTGAAGTTGGTAGGAGATACATTGCTTTATCAGTTTTTAATCAATAGAGATGAAACAAGAAAATGCGTGTGTCCTATGGTGACAATGTGTGGACAAAAAGGGACATATTGTTATGATCAACCTTGGTTAGAGAGGAATTGCGTATTTGAATTACTGGGTAACGAAATCGGATTGAAAAATAAAGAGATTGAAATAAAAAATGGATAAATAAAGCTGTGCTTATAGCGTGGAGTACAAACGATTTTCGTTCCATTTAGGGTCGATTCAAAAATATTTCTTATCTTTGCACCGATAAACAATAATTAAACAAATATATAAACAATAGAAAAACAGAAAGATAAGATAAACAACAGAATAGAAGATAAATAACATATAATATAAAGCGTTTTCGCTATCACTCGTTCCCTGAAGTTCCACTATTTAAAGCCAGTGACAGTAATGCGGTAAACGCCTACGAGAAATCGTGGGCTTTACTTTGTTGCTGGCAGGTCGTGGAACACCTCAGGGGACATAAGCAAAGTTCCACGTTTTTTATGCCAGCAACTAACGAAAACACAAAACAAATCAAAAGCCGCCAAAGAGTGGCTGACCACGGCGAGGTGTTCACTAATCCGCGCGAGGTGAACGCCATGCTCGACTTGGTGCGCGACGAGTCGTTCCGGCTCGAAAGCCGCTTTCTTGAGCCTGCCTGCGGTGACGGCAATTTTCTCGTTGAAATCTTGCGTCGCAAATTGTCACTGATAGAAAAATTAAAGTCAATAACCGAATGGGAGTTCAATAGTCTTATAGCCGTTAGCTCTTGTTATGGAATAGAGTTGCTTCCTGATAACGCCGAGGCATGTCGTCAAAGGTTGGAAGAGATAGTGCTGACAGATTATTATATGAGCTTTATGAGCTTAAAGAGGATAGATGATTCAAATCCTGGGACCCCTTTTCGGTCAGGTTATTCATATAATTCATCTCTTCTTAACGAGTATCACAAAAGCCTCCGATACATGCTGCAAAAGAATATCGTCTGCGGCGATGCGCTGACCTATCGCACTGCCGAGGACAAGCCCATCACTTTCTGCGAGTGGACACCCATCGCGGGCAGCATGCAGTTCTCGCGGCGCGACTTCCAATTTGATTTCCTTGTCACAAAGAACCACCAGTACAGCCTCTTCGACGAACAAGGTGAAGTGCAAAGTTTTGACGAACCTGTGCGTACCTATCCCCCATTGCATTACACCCAACTTTACCGATATGAAGAACAACTATAGCCCCGACATCCTCAATTGTTTGGCCAATTTGAGCAGCGATGAGGTCTTCACCTCGCCCGAGTTGGCTAACCGAATGCTCAACCTGCTGCCACAGGAGTTGTTCCGTTCCAGCAAGACGCGCTTTCTTGACCCTTGCAGCAAAAGCGGTGTCTTCCTACGTGAGATTGCCAAACGGCTGTTGGCAGGGCTGGAAGAGCAGATTCCCGACTTGCAACAGCGTATTGACCATATTATGACCAAACAGGTCTTCGGCATTGCCTGCACCGACCTCACTGCTGAGATGAGCCGTCGTACACTCTATTGCACTAAACAGGCCAACGGTGAGTATAGTGTGGCCACCTGTTTCGACGATGCGCAAGGCAACCTGCGCTACATGCGATGCCAACACACTTGGGAGAACGGCAAGTGCAAAAATTGTGGTGCCAACCGCGCTCAATACGACCGCGTAGAAACCATCGAGTCCTATGCTTATCCTTTTATCCATAAATCAATCAAAGAAATATTCAAGAGAGACATGCAATTTGACGTAATCATAGGTAACCCGCCATATCAACTTGATGATGGTGGTGCACAAGCAAGTGCAAGTCCAATATACCAGTTATTTGTTCAACAATCATTGAAACTCAATCCTCGCTATCTATCAATGATTATTCCTGCACGTTGGTATGGTGGAGGCAAAGGACTTGATGATTTTCGGAAGGAGATGATAGAGAACAAAAATATTCGTGTATTACATGATTTCCTTAATGCTGCTGATTGTTTCCCTGGAGTCGAAATAAAAGGAGGTGTTTGTTATTTCTTATGGAATAGAGATCAATCAGGTGAATGTAACATCTATACCCATACTGGTGAAAGAGTTATAGAACAAAAACCACGTTTTTTAAAAGAAATAGGGTCTGATGTGTTTATCCGTTATGAGATTGGAGTAGACATTCTTAACAAAGTAAGAATACACCATGAAAAAACTGTAGATGGTATTGTGAGTTCTCAGAAGCCGTTTGGGTTAAGAACATTTGTTCAAGGACAAGCACAACCATTTAAAGATTGTGTTACTCTTTATCAAAATGGAGGTATTGGATATATTAAAAAAGAACAGATAGAAAAAGGTATAGGATTGGTAGATAAACATAAGATTTATGTTTCTCGCGCGTATAATGCGGGTGATAATTACCCTCACCAGATTATCGGAAAGCCTATTTATGGTGCACCTAACACGTGTTGTACGGAAACTTATGTTACTATTGGACCATTTGTAAACAAAACAGAATCAGAAAATTTCATATCATACTTATCAACACGCTTTTTTAGATTTATGGTTTTCCTTTCAAAAGTTTCACAAATGGCTCCTGCAAAGGTTTACCAATTTGTCCCAATGCAAGACTTCTCCCACCCCTGGACAGACGAAATGCTTTACAAGAAATACAATTTGGACAAGGATGAAATTGCCTTTATTGAGAGTATGATTCGCCCAATGGAATGATGACAAAAGACTTTGATTATGCAGACGATAGACCAGATACTTCCTAACGAGCGGCGGACGATACCGCAGATTTACATGTACGACGATACATCCTTCCCAGGATGGATAAAGATAGGACAAACCACCCGCGCCGATGTGCGGAAACGCATTGATGAACAACACCCCATCACCGAGCCACACAAGACCTACCACCTATTGTGGCACGACAATGCTTTCTATGCCGACGGCAGCGGAGAGAGTTTCAGCGACCACGACCTGCACGAGTGCTTGCGCCGCATGGGCAAGGAACTCATCGGTGAATGGTGCCGCTGCTCATTGCGCGAAGCACAAGCGGCCTACGTAGCCGTGCGCCACCGCGATACTCAGGTGAAGACGGATCGTGACCTTGACTACAAGATGCGGGACGAACAAGCACAGGCAGTAAAACAAACCGCCGACTACTTCGCCAAGATGGACATAGAGGAACCTAACCGTCCCAGCCATTACCTTTGGAATGCCAAGATGCGTTTCGGCAAGACCTTCGCCACCTATCAACTTGCCAAACGGATGGGTGCTAAACGTGTTTTGGTGCTCACATTCAAACCCGCCGTGGAAGACTCGTGGCGCGACGACCTGCTGCGCCACCGTGATTTCGAGGGTTGGCGGTACTACAGCAGTCGCATGGATGAAGAGTTTCCTTCATTGTCCTCGCCCAAACCATTGGTGGTGTTTGGTTCGTTTCAAGACTATCTCGGCAGAGACCGTTACGGTAACATCAAGCCCAAAAACGAGTGGGTGCATTGCGTCAATTGGGATTTGATTGTGCTGGATGAATACCACTTTGGGGCTTGGAACGACAACGCCAAGAGTCTGCTGGACCTTGGGGATGCCGATGCCAAAAAGCGACAAACGGAGGAGGACGAGGTGATGACAGAAAGCGGCATCGACGTGGAAAGCGGTCGCGCATGGGACGACGAGGATGTGCCCATCACTGGCAACCATTACCTTTACCTCAGCGGTACGCCGTTCCGAGCATTGGCTACAGGCGAGTTTATGGAAAGCCAAATCTTCAACTGGACTTATCAGGATGAGCAGGCACGGAAAGAAGCCGTTGGCGGTCCCTATCTGGAGATGCCCACCATGGTGATGATGACCTACCAGATGCCACAAGACCTTGGAGCCATGATTGAGCAATGGGATATGGACGGCTTTGACCTCAATGAGTTTTTCCGCGCTGAAGGAAAGAAATTTGTCCATGAAAAAGCCGTGCAGAAATGGCTCGACATCATCCGAGGCAGAGCCTCCATCTTCGGTGACGGCAGTTCGCCGCTCAATGTGCGACCTGCTTTGCCCTTCGAGGACACCCGTCTGCTCGACCTCTGCGCCCACACGATGTGGTTCTTGCCCAATGTGGCCTCGTGTGATGCCATGGAGGCACTGCTTCACCGTCCAGCCAACGGCTTCTATCAAAACTACACCATCATCAACTGTAGCGGCACGAAGGCTGGCATCGGAATCGATGCCCTTGGTCCAGTGCGTGAGGCTATGGGCGACAACCCTTTGAAGACACGCACCATCACGCTGACCTGCGGCAAACTGACCACAGGCGTAACGTTGCGTCCATTGGGAGGACTGTTGATGTTACGCAACTGCTCAAGTCCCGAAACCTACTTCCAGACGGCCTTCCGTGTGCAAAGTCCATGGACGGCCACCGACGAGGAAGACCCCACGAAACGGACCATCCTCAAGCCCACCTGCTATGTCTTCGATTTCGCGCCCAACCGTGCTTTGCGCGAGGTGGTGACCTACGCCAACCAGTTGGACGTGGACGGCAACCGCCGCATCACCGATAAGGTGGACGAGTTCATCAACTTCCTGCCCATCCTCCAGTTTGACGGCAGCTCAATGAAGCGGGTGGATGCCACCGAAATTCTTGATTTTGTGGACAATGGCACCAGCGGTACACTATTGGCCCGCCGATGGAACAGTGCGCAACTGGTCAATGTCGATAACGCCACCTTACAACGGGTACTTGACAACCCTGAAGCCTTGGCCACCATCATGAAGATTGAGGGCTTCCGTGCGATGGGCAGCGACATCATCGAAAGCATCGTCAACCGTGCCGAGAAAATCAAGAAACTGAAACGCGAGGTCGGCGAAGGTGGTGACCACAAGAAGAAAAAGGAACTCACAGCCGAAGAGAAGGAATACCGCTCCAAACGTCGTGAGGTGCAGGAAAAACTAATGAAGTTCGCTACCAGAATTCCTATCTTCATGTATCTCACGGATTATCGTGAGGAAAGTTTGGAGGATGTCATTCGCAAGTTGGAGCCTTCACTATTTGAACGTGTTACAGGTTTGACTATCGACGACTTTGATTTGTTGCTACGTGTTGGAGTTTTCAACAAAGCTCAAATGAACGATGCCATTCTTAAGTTCCGCCGTTACGAGGATTCTTCGCTTGAATATACAGGCGTAAATAAACATTCGGAAGATAAACGTATCGGATTGATGGACAGCACCGTCCCCATCGAGGCGTTGCTGGGCTAGGAGAGTGAAGAAAGAGAAGAGGTCTATTTTTACCATCAGACGGAATAGCGTAAAAGCACTCTTTTCGGCAAACCATAACTTGCGGTTTGCAACATGAAACAAAGAAATAAAAACAAATATACTATAATTATGACACCGATTGTAAAGAAAAAAAGAATTATCAGGAAAAGGAGAAAAGTGCATTATCTTCCCAAATGTGAATATTTGGTTGAGGACCCTTTCAACACGGGTAAATAATTTGGTGTCATAAAAATAATAATATCTCAGTAGTCAGTGAGCAAAGCGAAAGTATTCTCCGCTTCGCTGTAGAAAGGTCCATAAGGAGTGTTTTGAGTGTTCTCCGCTCCCTTCGGTCGCTATCGAAAGGTCCACTGGGAGTTTTTTGAGTGTTCTCCGCTCCCTTCGGTCGCTATCGAAACTGCCACTGGCAGTTTCTTCATTAACAAGATTTAAAAGATTTCACTCGCCAACGGCGAGTAGGAAACCAATCAACATAATCTCGCGAGCCGTAGGCGAGCAGGAGACTATAAAGATGATATCTGAATATCGGATAATCTGAAAATCAAACTTTTTTCGTCTTTTTCGATGTGGTTTTATACTAAAACCGCCGTTGCAACGTTTTACAATCCACCATAATACGATGAAAGCCGTAAAACACATATTGCCCCTGTTGTTGGTCGCTGCCATGCAATACGCTGTGGCACAGACCGATATGCATCTTGTCAATTTCGACAAGCGGCTGTTGCATTACGGCATCGGGCTGGGGGTGACGGAGATAAAATTCGATCTGCCTCTGGCTCAGGACGATGGCATCCGCAACACCATGCGCGGCGTGGAGTCGTACTACGCTCCGGGTTTTCATCTGTATATCATTGGTGATATGCGTGTTACGAGTTTTATGAACCTGCGTCTTATCCCCGGCATCACTCTTGTGGAACGCAATATGCACTACAACTGGGACCCCGATGCGCTGGCCGCCGACCATCGCTTGGACGAGCTACGCAACGTGGAGACGGTCTTCGCCGACGTGCCTTTAGAATTGAAAATCAGGGCTATGCGATGGCGCAACTTCCGCCCGTACCTCGTGGGTGGAGGCAAGTTCTCCTTCGATTTCGCTTCGCTGAAAAACAACAAAAACCGCGACGACCAGTCGATAGTGCGGCTCAAGACGTCGGAGTTCAGCTACACCGTGGGCGCGGGCTTCGATTTCTACCTGCTCTATTTCAAAATGGCCATAGAGCTGAAGATGAATTTCGGCATCACCGACCAGAAAATCCCCGACGACACCTATTACACCACCGCCATCAACGCGATGAACACAAGGGCGTTTCTGCTTACTATAACCGTAGAAGGCTGATTACCAATGAAAAACATAACCGATTTAACCCTCTCGCCCGAACAGCTTTTTATCGAAAAACGTCTGTATCAGGCTGTTGCCGAACATTTTAGAGTGTCGGCCGACGAAATTGCCCACATTCAGGTGCTTCGTCGCAGCATCGACTCGCGTCGCGCCCCCGCAAAATACCACGTTACCGCCGATGTTTATTTCAAAGGCGAGGAATTTGTGCCAACCTCATATCATTCGGATTACCAATATGTTGCCAATGCCACGCCTGTGATTATTGTGGGTGCGGGTCCGGCCGGACTTTTTGCCGCCTTGCGGGCTTTGGAGCTGGGCTTTAAGCCGATAATCATAGAGCAGGGCAAGGACGTGAGCGCCCGCAAATTCGACATTGCCAAGCTGGCGCGCGAAAAGGTGGTGAATCCCGTTTCCAACTGGTGCTGCGGCGAAGGCGGCGCAGGCACATTCTCCGACGGCAAGCTCTACACACGCTCCACCAAGCGCGGCAATATCGACGATGTGTTGCGTAAGTTCGTGGAACACGGCGCTTCCGACGAAATCCTTATCGACGCCCACGCACACATCGGCACCGACCGTCTGTCCGACATCATAGCCAACATCCGCCACACCATTGAGGAACACGGTGGGGAGTATTATTTCGAGACGCAAGTAGCTGATTTCAAGCTGGATGGCAACGGCAACGTGCTTGGCGTGATTGATGCCAAAGGCAATGTGTACGAAGGTGTTGCCACCATTCTGGCAACAGGACATTCGGCACGTGGCATCTACGAGCTTTTCTCCCGCAAGGGGTGGCTGCTGGAGCCCAAGCCCTTTGCACTGGGCGTCCGTGTGGAAC
>JAEEGG010021614.1_pt1 | contig 12758 bp, 7 predicted proteins | sample 9134161 | NCBI WGS metagenome assembly JAEEGG01 (sample SAMN16246543, study PRJNA631951) | gut metagenome | biome: gut microbiome; feature: rumen; material: CR-attached | host: Bos | place: Iran: Karaj | collected 2018-10
CGGGCAGTTCGAACCGCACCACCTTCGCGCTCGTGCCAATCTTCACGAATTCACCCAAATCAAATTCATACTTCACGTCGCTAGAGCCGCTGTTGCGCACGATAAGCACCAGCGCACCCTCGGGCGTGAGTGCCGCGAGCGTGTTGCCGTTGTCGCTATCGATAATGCGCGAACCCGGTCGAATGAACCGGCTAAAGGCCGCATGCATGTAGAAGCGCGCATTCGGGCTGAAAGTCTGCTTGCTGTGGTTAAGCGCGAGGCTTCTCCAGTTTTCGGCCGGGTCGCCAATCTGCCAATCCACCCAGGCGCTCGCCTTCATGTCGCGCAAGTCTGCAAGAATCACGCCCGCCATCCAGAGCGCAATGTTCTCGTCGCCGCTCTTGTGAAGCGGACCCGTTTCGGACTGCCAAACCTTCTTGTCTTTCGCAAACGCCGCATTGAAAAGCTTTGCGCGGTTGTCGCCGCCGGAATAGCTGTGCGTGTTCACCTGGAACATGTAAGAGAGCGCTTCGGAACTGTACTTGTTGAACTGGTTCAAGGCATCGCCGATGTTCGTCTCGTCGGCAGCACTCACCGAAGTCTCCGGGAACAGGCCCTTCTTCTGGAGCGCCTTGCCGAGTTCCACAATCATCTTCGTCTGGTTGTTCTTGAAGCCGCAACCTTCCTGCCCGCCATTGGACTTCCACCAGCCGGCACTCGGCTCGTTGAACGGTTCCACCGTGCGGAACGTGATTCCCCATTCCTTCTTGAAATGCAGCGCCACTTCGGAGAGGTAGTCCGCGAAGTCGTCGAAATAGTCTTCCTTGAGGTTGTCGCTACCGTCGCTGGAGCCCGAAACGCAGCCGCTCTTGGTCATCCACCACGGGGGCGAATTGCTGAATGCCTCGAAAATCGGGTCCTTTACGCGCTTGGAAAGTTCGATGGCGATCGTGCGCTGGTACGGATCGGCCGTCCAGTCGAAATCACCCTTCTCGGTAGGCTTGTAGCCGGGAACATTCGCGCCACCATCGCCCTTGTCCAAATGGTTATGGCCCGGCTGGTCGCCACCGCCGATATTGTAGCGGAAAATCGTGTAGCCCAGACCCGTATCGGGGTCGGCAATCGCACCCAAAAGCTTGCTGCGGTTCGCCTCGCTCCAGGCGCCCGCCTTTACGGCCCACCAGCAGAGACTCGTGCCCCAGCCCTCGAAAACCTGGTACTTTTTGCCGGGGTCAACCACCACCTTGGTCTGTGCATGCGCAGGGGACGCCATGCCCGCGAGGCCCGCGATAAACGCCGCCATCGCGCCAAGCAAGGTAAAGCCCGAAACTGTTCGACTGCTATAAACTCTCATACTGCCAAATCCAATCCTCTCGCCCTAGAACCGGGCGATATGTATATAAATATACCCTAACAACTGGGGATTGTCAAATGTGGACTTTTAGGGCCTAAATTTTTTTCCAAAACCATTTGACATTTTATGCCAACCTGGCGATACTATATTTGAAGATGAATAAAATCACCGGCTTCGGGCCGGAAAAGGAATATTATGAAGTTTATACACACCGCTGACTGGCACCTGGGCAACTCGATGCACGACATCGACCGCACCGAGGAAACAACCGCCTTTCTCAAATGGCTCAAGGAACGCATCGTCGAATTCGGGGCAGAATGCCTCGTAGTCTCGGGCGATATCTTCGATACCGCGGTCCCGCCCCTCGAGGCGCGCCGCATGTATTTCAAGTTCCTCGCCTCCCTGCTGGATACCTGCTGCAAGAACATCGTCCTCATCGGTGGCAACCATGACTCGGGCACGCTGCTCGATGCCCCGCGCGACCTGCTCGACGCCCTCAATATCCAGATGGTGGGCTCCCTCGGGGAACGCCCCGTAGAGGAACTCGTGAAGGAACTGACGGATGCCAGCGGGAACGTTGTCGGCATCAGCGCCGCAGTCCCGTACGTACGCGAACCGGAACTGCGCCGCTTCAAGCCCGAATCGGGTGACGCTGACTTTGCCCAGAGCACATACAGCGGGCTCTACAGTGCCGTTTACGAGGCCGCCGAAAGCCTGCGTGCCGGCCGTGACATCCCCATCGTGGCGACAGGCCACCTGTATGCCAACAAACTGGAAGGCCGCCCCGAAAACGACGAAGGCAAGGACGCGAAGGGGCACGGCATGCGCGACATCGTCGGCAACCTCGGGACAATCCCCGTCTCCGTTTTCCCGGAAGGCTTCGACTACGTGGCGCTCGGGCATATCCACTACACGACCAAGGTGGCGCAGAACCCGAAGGTGCGCTACTCGGGCTCGCCGTTCGTACTCGGTTTCGACGAGGCGGAAATCCCGCACCACATTCTCGAAATCGACCTGAAGAAGGGCGAAGAACCCAAGGTGCAGAAAATCGAGACCCCGCAGTACTTCAAGTTCGTGCGCGTATCGGGTACCATCGAGAATATCATCATGCAGTTGAACCAGCTCAAGAGCGCACCCGCGGATAAGCCCACGAAGGTGGAAGTCGTCTTTGACTACACTCCGGGCGTAAACATCAACGAGGTTCTCGCCGCCGTACTGGAAGGTGCCCCGTTCGAAGTCGTAAGCAAGAAGGCGAACCGCGCCGACGCCCTTACGGCCGACAGTTTCTCGGACGATACCCTCGATTCCGTAGACGAACTCCCCGACGAGGAAATCTTCAAGCTCCTCATAATGAGCAGGGCCGGCGCTAGGGAAATGGACGACAATCTCAAGAAAAACTACGAGGACTACCTCCCGCTTTTCACGCAGGTAGTCGAAGAAGTCAAGAACGAAAGCAGTGAGGAAGCATAAACATGAAGATTCTGAAAGTTGAATTCGAAAATATCAATAGCCTCGCTGGCGAGTGGTGCATCGACTTTACCGACCCCTCCTATAGCGAACTGGACCACAGCCTTTTCGTAATCAGCGGAAAGACGGGCATGGGCAAGACGAGCATTCTCGATGCGATTACGCTCGCACTCTATGGCGCCACTCCGCGCCAGGGGATCATCTACAACGGCAACGAAGGCAATGCCGTCATGACATCGGACAAGGGCAACTGCTACGCACGCGTCACGTACCGTTGCTGCAAGGGCACGTTTGTTTCGGAATGGAGCCAGCGCCGCGCACGCGACAGGGCCGATGGCAACCTGCAGGCCGCCCATGGGAAAATCTGGGCCGTCAATAATCCGGAAAACCCGCTGTTTGACGGCAATACCGGCAAGAACGGAGAACTGGGCAAGGCAAATGCCGATGCCATCCAGTTGGACTACTCGCAGTTCTGCCGTTCCGTGATGCTTGCGCAGGGCGAGTTCAGCAAGTTCCTTACCAGCAGCGAAAGGGAACGCGCCGATATCCTCGAAAAGTTGAACGGCACCGAAAGGTACCGCCGCATCGGGGCAAAGGTGGGCGAACACAGGGCACAGGCAAGGGCAGCAAGGGATGTGGCCCAGGCCGCATACAACACGCAGGCCGGCAACATGCCCAATGCCGAAGATATTGAAAAGGACGAGGCCCTGCTTGCAGACGCCGCCGAGAAGGAAAAGGCCCTTTCCGCACAGAAAAAGGAACTCGAGGCCAAGATTACCTGGCGCACTTCGATGGATAACTGCACCAAGAGCCTGCAAAAGGCGGAAGAAGAACTCGCCCACGCGACGCAGGAAAAAACCGAATTCTCCGAAAGCGAGACCCGCCTTGCGAATGCCGAAAAGGCAAGGGAATGTGCCACGCTCCATACGGAACTGCAGGGGCACCGTAAGCAAGAGGCCGCCAACAAGGCGGAACTGAATACCTTGCAAGGGCAAATCCCGCAAGTAGCAAACGACCTGAAAGTTGCGGGTGAAAACAAGGCTCGCGCCGAAAAAGAAAAGACCGATGCGGAACAGTTTATCACCAAAAACGAAGCGCTCTGGAACGAGATCCGCAAGCTCGACCAGGACGTAAAAAATGCGGTGAACGCGAAGGCCGAAGCCGGGACCCGCAAGAGCAATGCAGAAAAGGCTCTCGCGAAGGCAGAAGATGACCTGAAAAAGGCCAAAGCAGATATCGAGTCGCTCGAGCCGAAGGTCAATACCCTCAAGCAGACGCAAGAATCTAACGCGAAGGATGCCAAACTCACGGGAATCATTCCGCAGAGCGAAACGCTTGTCGAAAGCATCCGCGGGTTTGACAAGAATATCGCCGATGGAGAGAAGGCGAAAAAGGCGGCTGCCGAAGACCTGAAAAAGGCAGAAGAATCCCTGAAAGACGCAAATACGCTCAAGCAGGAACTTCTCGAACAGCAGAACGAACTTTTCAGGAACGATGTCCTCGCGCTTGCCAACGTAATCCAGAACCACCTGGAAGAAGGCAAGGCGTGCCCGGTCTGCGGCTCCACGGAACACCCCGCCTGCGGCCTTGCAGAAAGTGCACCCGCCGATGAATCCGGAGTGAGCAGTACCGCCGAAAAGATCCGCGAACTGAACAAGAAGTTGCAGGACGTGGATGCGAAACTCAGCCAGGGCGAGACAGCCAAGAGCCGCGCATTGACCGCCGGCAATGCGGCCAGCGAAAATATCGAATCCCTGACCCGCCAGAAGAACGAGACCATCGAAAAGGTGACGGACCTCTGGGAACCCTGGGAAGAATTTGACCTCAAGAATGCGGACACCATCCTCGCCAACCTGAAAAATCGTCAGCAGCAGTTCGAAGCGAACAAGACGCAGCTCGACAACCTTTCGAAAAAGCTCGAACTCGCACGTAACAATGAGACACGGTTCGGCGAAATAGTGAAGAATGCAAAGGATACCCTCGCGACCGAGACGACAGCATACGATGATGCCGTCCGCAACCTGGATGCGTTGCAGAAATCCCGCACAGAAAAGTTCGGCAACAACGACGTGGAAGCCGTCGCGAAAAAAGCGAATGACACCAAGAACCATGCAGAAGCAGCCTACAATGCTGCCGACAAGGCATTCCGCGAAGCCGAAAACGAAAGCAATAACCTGAACACGAAAATCAAGTCGCTTACGGAAGCTCTCGAAAAGACGGCGGGCGACATCGAAACAGCGGCAGCGAAATTCAAGAACGCCATCGAGGCGAAGGGCTTCGCCGACGAAGCCGCATTCCTGGCAGCAACCATGCCCGAACAGGAATTCTCGAGGCTACAGGCGAAAAAGAAGTTTATCGACGAAGCGCTCGCTACCGCAAAGGGCAAGTTGCAGGCCGCTACCGAAGCGCTTGAAAAAGTGAAGGAGGAACGCTCCGACGAGACTCCCCTGCAGGAACTTCGCGATGGGAAGGCCGCCGCAGAAAAGGAACTCGGCGAACTGCAGCAGAAAACCGGCGCCGCACGCAACCGTGTGGATAACTACAAGAAGAATGTGGTCCGACTGCAGGAACTCCAGAAGGTTCTCGAAGAGAAAACCGCCGAGCACACCCGCTGGGAAACGATGGGCGACTGGTTCGGCGTAATGAACGGCGACGACTTCGCGACATTCGTGCAGGGGCTTACCTTCAAGTCGCTGCTGAAGCTCGCGAACAAGCACCTGCAAACCATCAAGGAACGCTTCCAGCTCGTTGCAGACGGGAACCTGGGCTTCAAGGTGAACGATGCGGAATTCGATGAGAACCGCAGGACGACGAACCTCTCCGGAGGCGAAAAGTTCCTGGTGAGCCTCTCGCTCGCCCTCGGCATCGCCGACTTCGCAAGCCGTAACGTGCGCGTGGAATCGCTGTTCATGGACGAAGGCTTCGGTACCCTCGATGACGCGACCCTCGAAGATGTCATGAACTGCCTCAAGAGCCAGCAGCGCCAGGGCAAGATGCTCGGAATCATCACGCACGTCGAATCCGTCGTGAACAGCATTAACCAGAAGATAATGCTGGATCACGTCGCCGGACAAAAGGGCCACAGCAAGATAACCGGCCCCGGCGTCAAGCGAGTTGCATAGCACACCTCACACAACAAAGATGCCCGCTTATGAAAGCGGGCATTTTTTTTAACATTCCATAAGCGACAATTACTGTCGCATTTTTATCACATTTTACCCGCTTCGCATTGCGCCTTGAATTCCTTCATTTTCAGTTCGTTAATCATGGTCTCGAGGTTGCAGAATTCACCATCGCCATGCAATTCGGAACCTGCCTTGTTCCATTTCGCATCATTCCCTTCGGCTACCTTCTTGCCATAATTCACCTCGGCATGGGTCCACTGGGCAACAATGTTCCTTGCAACCTTTTCAATATCCCTGTCAATCATTATGCGCAGCAGGCCATAGTAACCGCCAAAGCTGCGGTTCCTAACGCGAATCTCCTTTTTGCAACAAGGGCAAATCGCCGTCGCCTGCGAACATCCAGAAAGGGGTGAACCTGCAAACGAACGGATGACAGCCGTGCCGCCACAACTGCATTCTACCTTGAACTGGGCATTGTCCCAAACTTCAAGGAGCGTAGAAAGCTTGAGGTTGATGTTGACGAGAGTGCCTGCAAAGTTATACCGCCTTGTCATGGATAATGGTCCCACATATAGGCCGCCTCCACGCACAAGATAATGCGCGTCGATGTTCGCGTACCGCGGGGTCCCACGGATCTCGTCACGATGCCGCAGAATCAAGTCCAGGTTGTCGTAGAACAGCGCCTTCTTGCGTTCGTTGCTCTTTTTCATGAGCTCCTGAATTTCCGCCTGTTCCCTTTTTTCCTGTTCCATCTCGTCGCTGACGATGTTGAGTTCCGCCGCCTGCCGCTTGCAGAAATCCGCAAAGGTTTCGCGCTTGTTGTTCGGCTCCGCCGGGAAATACGGGAACGGTTTCGAGTCGTCGATGTGAATTGTCGCCATAAAAGACCTCCTGTCGATGGCATTGTATTATCACCAATTTATGCATATATTCCAATATACGCATAATTATTATCGAAAGACAAGGAGAAAATGTAAAGTGTCTGTCAGACTTTTTTGTAAAAGGCACAAAAAAAAGCCCGACTGTGTCGGGCTTCTTGCTATCCTTTTTTCTCCTTCTTGACCATTTCGAGGCGTTCACGGAGCGTGTCGGCAACATCCTTCGGAACAGGCAACGACGGAGGCAACACGTTGACAACGGCGGGGAAATCCATCTTACGGTAAAAGCCACGGATCTTCAAAGGGTTAAAGGTAGCGATGACGTAGCAATCGTCAAGCACGTCCGGGTGCTCAGTCGAAATCGCTGCACCATATACCCTACGGTAAAGTTCCCAGACGTCCTTCATCTGTCCCTTCGTCGCGGGCAGGCGCCAGATAATCCCGAGTTCAACAAAGTCATTGCCCGCGATCTCCACGATGTCGCCTTCCTTAAAGCGAATCGTGCTAGGGTCACGGCCATAGAAACCGGTATCGCCCAGGTCCACACGCTTCCCCTCGCAGTAGGTAACGGCCGAAGTATCGCATACCTGCCAAAGGGTGCCATCCTTCAGGTAGCGCCTGACCGACAAATCGTCAACACCGCTAATTACATGGCCCAACGGCTTTTCCTTGACGACAAAGCCATAAAGCCTCTGGCGCCCCTCTCCAGCGATTTGCCCAATGCGCTTTTCGACTTCGTCCAAGGTCTCGAAATACCCGACATCCGTAAGGGTTATCCCGAACCCGAGATCCCTGCGGTATTCCACAAGGCGCACGTCATCGTCAAGCCGGTACCTGGGTTCTTCCAGGCCGAGGTATTCGTAGAGCTTCAGGATGTAGAAGCTCTTGACGTTGTTATTGACTTGTATTTGCTGGTTATTTTTGTTCATATATATCTCCTTGCTTATACCATAAATATAGTATGGCAATGCGACAATTACTGACGCATAGAGCAATGAACAAAAACGGGGAAATTACCGGCTTTACTTAGTCGAAATCCTAAAATATTCCCAGATGCGGACCATGGACAACGTGTCCAGTTCGCAGTACCTGCGCGATGCCTTGCGAATAGCCTCGGTGTGCAGCTTGTTAAAGCGGCCCGCCTGCAACAGCACATAGTCCAGCTTGCTGATTCCACCACGGTTGATTTGCTTGTCGGCATTCCATACATCCGAATCGTCAAAGTCGGCAGGGAATTCGTCCTTGTTAACTCCGGCAGCAAATTCCTCTAAATAAGGCAAATTGTGATAGGGATCCATGTCGTCGCCGTACTTTTCATGGAAAAACGGATCGCTATGCAGAATAGCAGGCATCACTTGCTTAATAGAATTCGACGAACCCATGCTCGGATGATAGAAGTACTTCTGGGCAATTTCCTTCAGATCCTTCATATCGCGGACACCCGGCTCAAAAGGAACCTTACAACTTCCGGTCGGGTGCGTAATGCATTCTATAAACCGTATCAACTCCTCTTTATCCGTTTCATTGGAATCTATCAGCTGAATTCGGATGGCATTGAGAATATTGTTTTCATGAATATCGTAACGGAAAATAGTTCCCTCGTCATCGTCCAGTTGGCTTTTTAATTTACGGACGAATTCGAAATTCGGGAACTTGCCCGCCTCAAGCGAAATATATTCTCCGGCATGCTTAAAAGTGCCATCTTCATAGGCAATATGGTGCGAGAACTGGTAGGCGATTTCCTCATTGGGGCGATTCCCCCTGAATAACGGAACAGCACCCTGGTAAGTCTCGAAATCGATAAAATGGAGCGGGTACGTCCACTTGCTCATTTCGGCCTTTGCAGCCTCTTTAAGGAAAGTCGGTTCGCTGCTCCCTGTCTTCACGCTATGCACATGCAGGTAACGGAGGTCATTATTCGATAGTTCCGTACGCTTTTGGAAGGCCTCGGGCGTTGCATTTTCGGCAGGAACGTATTCGTGTTCATCGATATCGGTCAAGAAGAACTTCTTTTGTTCAAGCCAAGCGCCTTTCTTGAGGCTTGTGGGGAGCCCTTTTGATGCATCTTTTACATTTGTGATAGCGGACTTTCCAGCAATATTGACTCCACACATATTCTGGAAACACTCAATATGACCATCAAGTTTATCATCGTCGGCTTCTTTACGGAAAGGACACTTGAAGCAATCCGTTCCAATATGGCATAGGCTGTAATCCTTGCGGTTGTTGACATACATATCCGCAACTTTTTCAACGAATTTTACAAAACAGCCGTCAAAATATTTTTTTGCAATGTTCGGGATTTCATCCGCGATAATCTTGTCGCTGACTTCACCGACATCAATAATACGGTCAATACGACCTTTACCTTTCAATTTTTCGCAAATATCCGGCGCGCACTCTATTTCGCGATGGCCGCCTTCAAGGAACTTTATGCGCAAAAGGGAACTCAGCGAATCCACATCGCACGCGGCACCGGAATTCACCATCATCAGCTTGGCATGCACCTTAAGATTCGAGAATTCGCTATGGGTCTTGATGAACTGCTGGATTACGTATTTCTGGAAGGTTACATCCAGAATTTTATCAAGGTAATCGGAAGAGCATTTTCCCTTTTTGTCAAACCTGTATAAAGGCTTGCTTGCACTAATGCACTTGGACTTGACTTCGATTATTGTAAGCTCGTCGCCTCGCTTGTGGAGGATGTCCACATAGACAAGGAACTTATCTGTCGCAAAGGCCGCTTCACCGATATCTACATTTTCTTTCTTCAAAAGCTCAAGCGTATCCGCAATCGACTTCGCCTGCGCTTCAATCGGGTTCACGCCGCCCCTTTGAATGATATTCTCGTCAGGAACGCCCTCGTAAATGCAGGCAAGAGCGCCAAACTGATCACCAACTTCGGCAATACCATCCGGGCCTTCATAATGGTAGGCATAATCCTTGCTGTTACGGTAATAATATGCGCGCATCGGGCATTCTACGGCATGGTTAAAAGCAGATTTAGTGAAAAGTTTGGGCATGTTTATTCCTTTTACTCGCCAAAAAAGCACTTGTCAAGTTTTTCTTTTAAGTCCGGGTCCATTTTTGAGTTATTCGCCACCTCAGCGGCTCTCCTCGGTCCATCAAGTTTCTCGTACCACTCGGGCCGTTCCTCCACCAAATCCAGGACGGAGCCGTCGAACATTCCTATCACGGAGTTCGCCTCCGAAAGGCCCCACCCACTTATGTCGCCACGGAACACGGATTGTGCGAACATGTGGTCCAATGCAGCGCCTTTAGCAATCTTCCAGCCCGAAATGTCGCCGTTGAATTCCGAGCATTCAAACATCTGCGCCATGAGGGTTACGGCGGACACGTCCCAGCGGCTGATGTCGCCATTGAACTGCGAACAGGCGAACATCGAATACATGTCCTTCACCTTCGACACATTCCACTTGCTTATATCGCCATTGAATCTGGAGCCACTAAACATTACCGACATGTTCTCGACACTGGATACGTCCCACTGCGAAATGTCACCATTGAAGACGGAATCGGCAAACATCGAGGACATGTTTTCTACATGTGAAACGTCCCAGCACGCAATATCGCCCTCAAAGCGGGACCTGGCAAACATGCCCGACATGTCCTCCACATTCGAGACGTCCCACTTGCTTATATCGCCGTTAAAGTCGGAACCGTAGAACAAGTTCGACATGTTCCTCACGTGCGAGACGTTCCACCTGGAAATATCCCCGTTGAACCTGTGGTTCGGATACGAGAAAACGCCGCTCAGATCCTCAAGGTACGAGACATTTATAAAGTTCAGGTCGCAATTCGGGCCCTTTTCTTCGATACACTCGTGAACAACCAGCTTCAAGTGCTGAAGATTGAAAGGAATAATTTCTTTCATGCAAACCTCCTCGGCTAAAATATTTGTATTGCCCTAGCCGTAGGTTTCCGTCAGGTATTCCGCGAATTCCTTGAGCCGCTTGCGTAGCGGGGCAGGCTTGATAACGCGCGCAACCGTCGAGAAAGACACGACCCAGTTCACCAGAAGTTGGTTGATCTCGGCCTTCATCTTCACGAGAATCTTGCCGTTCTTCTCCTTGCCAATATTCATGGAGCGGTTGTACGGGTTTTCCTCGAGGTAAAAGCGCGCCTGGCCCTCGAACTCGATTTCAACGTCCTGCAATTTCGGTTCCTGCCCGCTCATGAACGCCGCACCCGATGTCACCTGTCGCCTTAGTTTATCCACAATCTTCGGATCTTCGGCAAAAGTTTCCTGCGTGAGTTTCACGCTCTTGATTCGCCGGAACTTGAGCGTGTAGGTGACTCCCTTGACCTTTTCGGACTGGCAACCTACATAAAGGTCGTCCTTGTAGATGACAATCATCAGCGGGATTCGCTTGGACTGCTTTTGGGAATCGCCACGATCGCGATAGGTGACGTTTATCTTGCGATGCTCATGAATTGCCTGGAGGATAGTCCGTATCTTTTCGCTCGCGTCTTCCTCGAAATCGGGAGGCGTGCCCATGAACATAATTTTCGTGTTCAGTTCACCGCTGAGTTGCTGGAGCGTTTTCTGCTCGCTTGCAGGCAGGCTCTTCTCGATGCGTTCCAGGAGCTGCGTGATGATTTCGCTTGTCGCAGGGTAGATGTTCGCGATGCGCTTCAAAAACACGAAATGCAGCATGGTGTTCTCGAAGTTCGGGAATAGCAGACGTTCCGCGTTGTGGAGCGCGGAACGGTAGACCGCCGTGCAGCCCTTGGTTTCGCAGGCGATATAGCGGCCGTCATCCATCTCCGAAAGGAACCGCATATCGCGCTGCACGTTACGGCGCTCCTCGTCGGGAATGTCTAACACATTCATCAGGTCGCTCACAGTAAAACTCTTACTCGGGTTCGAAATCACCTTCGCAAAGAGCTGCACTGTCCTTTCGCCGCGGGTCATGTCTGCCATAATATCTCCTGGATATACTCTCCCTAAATATAAACAAAAAGAACTATTTAGGGAAAAATAGTTCTCTTTTGCGACAAATACAGTCGTTTTTTTTGTACCGATTAACTACAGGCCCATTGTGCGGCCCTCGCGGCTATCCTTGTAGGCAAGCTCCGACTTGAGCGCGTTGAGGACTGCTTCCGCGGTGAGTTCGCTCTCGTCGTAAAAACGGAGCGATGCGTATGCAGCGTTGAAGTCGCCCGGAGTGAGCATGCGCAGGCTGCGCGCCGCCTCGGGCATTTCGACCTTCGGGAAGAATCCCTTCCACAAAGCCTCAATGCCTTCGGGCTTCAGGTAGCCGAACTTCACCTTCAGCGCAAAGCGCCTGCGGGACGCCGTATCGAGTTCCCCCTCGAAGTTCGTCGCCGCGATGAAGATCCCCTTGAAGTTCTCCATCTGGGTGAGCATCTCGTTCACCTGCGTCACCTCCCAGTTACGGGCGGCACCGCTGCGGTCGCGAATCATGCTGTCCGCCTCGTCCAGGAATAGAATCGCCTTCTTCTCTTCCGCTTCCTTGAACATCTTGCGGATCGCCTTCTCGGTCTCGCCCACATAGCAGTTCAGCAGGTCGCTCGCCTTCTTGATTATTAGCTTGCGGTCGAGAGTGCGGGCGATATGCTTCGCGAATTCCGTCTTGCCTGTACCGGGCGCCCCGTACAGGAGCATGTTCAGGCTGTCGGCACGGTCGCCCTTCTGCATGTCCTTCCACTTCGCGTCAAACGCGCTCATCACCTTCAGGATTTTCGGCATGTCCGCATCGGTGTTGATGGCATCGAGCAGGTAGCGCGGCGCACGGCTTTCCTTGTCACGGCTCGCGTATTCCATATCCAGGTTCAGCAGGTTTGCCTGCGCCTCCGCGATGGTGCGGATGCTCTCCAGCGGGTCCACCTTGCAGCCCGACTCCAGCAACTTCTTGGTGCCCGCAATCGCCTGCGTAATGCCGCCCGCCGTAATCTGGAACTCCGAAGCAA
>JAEEGG010021616.1_pt1 | contig 12757 bp, 15 predicted proteins | sample 9134161 | NCBI WGS metagenome assembly JAEEGG01 (sample SAMN16246543, study PRJNA631951) | gut metagenome | biome: gut microbiome; feature: rumen; material: CR-attached | host: Bos | place: Iran: Karaj | collected 2018-10
ATATCATCTCAAAAGAACTGGGTGCCTTGGCGCTATCTGTATTCAGTTTAAACGCTTCAACGCCAATCTCCTCCCCAGCTTGCAGATTCTTAAAGGAATCAATAATATAGCTCTTGAAGAAATCGAGAGCCTTTATAACATTACTCTTGCCTGAAGCGTTGGCACCTAAAATGACAGCACTCTTTAAGAGGCTGACATCCATTCCGTCAATGTCGAACATCACATCCTCTGCCGCAACGCGAGCATCTTTAAGTGGTGATGCTACCAACGACAGGGTGGCTGGCTCCATAATAGAGCGGAAATTCTCAACAGAAAATTGGATAATCATAAAGATAACACGCTTATTTGTGAAATTTCTGCAAAAATAAGAGTTTTCTTTCAAAATTCCAAGAGAAAACTCCAATTTCTGCAATTATTTTATGATTTTTTTGATGAATAGGGGCATTTCGTGCTATGGATAACTGTTTATCTTAAACAAAGATTCTGATTTATGGGCATTTTGTATATGCAAAATATGGCTTTGCGTTAAAAAACATCTGGTCTAATTATTTTATTCTTGGATTTGGTTGACAATTGAGATAAATATTTGTAACTTTGTCGCCAAAACCAAGAGGAGTATGGAATTGAAAGATGCATTTGGAGCAGAACTGAAGAATGCCAGGGTTATCAATGGTATGGAGATGGAAGAAAAAGAACTGAAAGTGGAAGATATACCAAAGGGGTATCCCTTGTGTTTCAACAATGAGTGTGCAGATAAAGACAGGTGCATGCACTATCAGGCCAGGCTACTGATGCCCAAGGAACGCTATTATGGCGCGGCAGTCTATCCTACGGCCTGGGAGGACGGCCATTGCCGATGCTTCCGCGAGAAGAAGCTGGTGAAGAAGGCTTGGGGCTTCACGAAACTCTATGATAACGTGCCTCACTGGCAAAAGGCTGAGGCTCGCCAGTGTGTGCACGCATTGTTTGGTGGCGGAAATGGGCCTTACTATCGGGTGCATCACGGAGAGAATATGCTTTCGCCCCAAAAACAGGAGGAGATTCTGAAAGTGGTCGCCATGTTTGGAAGCATAGAAGGCATTGGTTTTGATCATTATGTGACAGATTGGGACTTTGGATAAAATGAAATTTTAATTTGCCTCTACTAAAATGTGCGTATATTGCTGTTTATAAGCGGTTAAGCTAAAATCCTGCATCTACTTACCATCTACTTTGCTTCTATTTTACCTCTACTTTGCCTCTATTATTCCTCTGCAAATAGAAAGAAGGCATAGTGCTGTCCTTAAGGTGATTCAAGATTCAAGATTTTCATTAGGTGGAGGGAATGTTCCCACGGCGGGAATGTGACGTTCCCAGGCTGGGAATATGGTGTTCCCACGGTGGGAACAGGCTATGAGCCTAATGTTTTCTCCTTGTAGAGGCAAGGTAGAAGATTAGTAGAGGTTTTGTAGAAGCAAAATAGAAGAAAATAATTGTGGAAATATTTGCAGAATCCATTTAAAATCAGTAACTTTGCAGGCAAATTCCAATCATTTAGTAGAGGGAAATGGAAAATTAAAGAATTAAAAAATTATAGAATTAAAGAAAGAGGTGAAATTATGAAGATAAGTTTATTGAAATTGTCACGAAAAAAGGAGGTCATCAAGCGTATCGAACTGTCGGAATTGGCAGAAATGATCCGTGAGAATCCTGAAAAGGACAGGGTTATAACCAGCCTCCAAAGAAGGAGTCACAAAAGGTAGATGCCGATCATAGCACAACTCATGACAATGAAAGAACAGACGAGGTGCCTGCAACTTAAAACCTATTTATGGTTATATTTCGGGATTTTGGGATATACGCGCGGCCAAAAACAAGAAAAGTTACAGTAAAATGAAAGAAAATCGATAAAAAACTTGGCAGTCCACGCATTTTTTCCTATATTTGCCCCCTGAATGGTGACTCTGTCGCTTTTCACGACATGATGGGAATTACGGAGCGTTATGCTTCTTTTACGTAATGACTGTTAATGTACGACAAACTAGAATAATTAATGTAACCGCTTATGAAACGTAATAGAATCCTGAACATGGTTATGGCAGCAGGCATCATCCTGTTCGCAATGATCGTATCAATGAGCTTCACAGCCTGTTCTGTTAACGACAATCCTACCCCTGAACCGGTAATCCCTGAGCCGGAAATCCCTGAGACGCCTCTGCAGACCCCTCTCACCTTCGAGGCCTTGGAGCCGGGGGCAGTCGTAACATTCAATATCAAAACCGAAGCAGCCACCAATCCCGTTTATTACAGGACCTGTGCTGCCGGCACGTGGAGTCAATGGTCTGTCTACGAAAGCAATACTGATGTCACCCTTGCCAACGTGGGCGACAAGGTTCAGTTCAAGGGCGACAATGATTCATATTATTCTGATGCTACTATACCCAACTCGGCATCCAGATTCCTATGCCCTAATGCTTGCAAGGTTTATGGCAACATCATGAGCCTTATTGACTCTGATGATTTCGAACACGCCACCACCCTGACCGAGCCATACGCTCTGTCTGCTTTGTTTGTCAGGTCCATGATACAGATCGATCCTGAGAATCCGCTGCTGCTGCCCGCCACGAAACTGTCGCCCTACTGCTACTTTATGATGTTTGCGGGATGCATGAATCTTCAATATGCGCCAGAGCTCCCTGCCACCACGCTTGCCGAAAGATGCTACGCCTATATGTTCAGCCTTTGTAGATCCCTCACCACGGCTCCTAAGCTGCCTGCTACAAAACTGGATAAGTATTGCTACTATATGATGTTTATGGAATGCAGCTCCCTCACTTCCGCACCTGAACTGCCCGCTACAGAGTTAGCCGAAGGCTGCTACTATTGCATGCTCTCGGCTTGTACTTCACTTACCACCGCACCTGAACTGCCGGCCACCAAGCTGGCCGACAAATGCTACGGCCAAATGCTCGCAGGGTGCACAGCCCTCACTGAGCCTTCAGAGCTGCCTGCCACCAAGCTGGCCAACGAATGCTACTCCCTCATGTACCAGAACTGTACAGCCCTCACTGAGGCTCCTGAGCTGCCTGCCACCACCCTGGCCCCTAATTGCTACTGCCAAATGTTCGCATTTTGCAAAGCCCTCACCAAGGCTCCTGAGCTGCCTGCCACCACCCTGGCCAAACAATGCTATTTCTGTATGTTCGCAGGGTGCACAGCCCTGACCAAGACTCCTGAGTTGCCTGCTACCACTCTGGCCGAAGAATGCTACCTGGCTATGTTCCTGGAATGCTCAGGCCTGACCAAGGCTTCTGATCTGCCTGCCACCGAGTTGGCTGAATCCTGTTACGATTCCATGTTTGGCCGTTGCGAAAATCTGACCGATGTCCCCGAAGGCCTGCCTGCCAAGACGCTGGCTAAGAGGTGCTATGACTCGATGTTCTATGGGTGTAAGTCTATGGTCTATGCCCCGATTCTGCCTGCCACCACGCTGGCCGACTCTTGTTACTCTGAAATGTTCTTTGGTTGCGAGAAACTGGAGTGCTTTGTCTTTAAGCCTGATTTTGAAATGCCTATCGTCCTGCCTGCCGAAACGCTAACCAAAGGGTGCTATTATAATATGTTCGCAGGGTGCTCGAGTTTGAGAGAATTGAAATGCTATGCCACTGACATCTCTGCAGAAGACTGCACCAAAGACTGGCTCTCAGGGGTTTCCACGTCAGGATATTTTACGACGTATAGCTATCTACCATGGGAAGAAAACAGTCCTAACGGCATCCCAGCCGGATGGCGGCGCCACAATATAGATGGCGGCGACGAAGGCGGAGACGAAGGCGGAGAAATAGTCATTATTAAATGATGGTTACCGACATGATGTTCATAACAATAAAGAAACAAAGATAATGAAACGTATTCATCTGATTGAGATGTTGGCTGTAATGCTGGGATTGATGTCAAGTTGTACAGACAACAACGATAATCCGTCGGGCGGAGAAAACCGATGGGGAGATAAGACGCTGACATTCAATGTTGACAATGTAAGTTTCAACATGATTCAGGTGGAAGGTGGCTCTTACCAGATGAACACGCTGAATGATGATTCAGGTGCCAAGCTCAACATCTCGGGTACACTCAGCGATTACTACATCGGTCAGACCGAGGTGACCAACCAGCTTTGGGCAAGCGTGATGGGCTACAGGCCTGAGCTTCAATTCCACGATGCTGACGAATACCCTGTGACCCAAATCAGCTACTATGACATCATGAAGGCCGATGGGTTCCTGGCCAAGCTCAACGCCCTGCTGAAAGATCAGTTGCCGGCCGGCAAAAAGTTCCGCCTGCCATCAGAAGCCCAGTGGACGTATGCGTTGCAAGGCGGCAAAGCCAAATCTAATCCTCCTGCCAACGTTGGAGACGTGGCTTGGATAAGCACTAATGCAGGCGGTGAAGTGCATCCCGTAGCCCAAAAAGAGCCCAATTCTCTGGGACTTTATGATATGATTGGCAACGCTGTTGAGTATATCCGTGATAATTATTTGGATAATGATGATTTGCCGACCAATCAGGGCAGGGACTTCGTTGCCCTCAACAATACATTGATTCGTGTCATTTGTGGTGGGGCTTATTTCAACAACGAAACAAATGTCTTTCTTCGTGATTGGATTATGATGTTTGATCGTTACATCTCGATTGGTTTCCGTCTGGTACTGGCTGACGCTGTTGAGGAAGAAACGATCCCGGCGCCACCAACAGTTGACGAATTATTCTATTTTTACTTACCCGGTTTCATCGAGCAGGCCTTCAACATGATTAAGGTAGAAGGAGGCGATTATTCTATGGTCTACGAGCGCGATGGCCAGCAGAAGGCTGTCACAGGAACACTCTCCGACTACTATATTTCCCAGACGGAGGTAGAGAATGGCGTTTGGTATGCCATCATGGGCGAGCTGCCAACGGGCCAGATAACCAACAAGTACCGATATCCCGTCACAATGGTCAGCTATGAGGATATTACAAAGCCCGGCGGTTTCATCGATAAGCTGAACGAACTGGTAAAAGACGATCTGCCCGAAGGCATGGCTTTCCAGCTACCTACTGAGGCCCAGTGGCACTATGCCGCTCTGGGCGGTCAGAAGTCTAATGGCTATGTCTATGCAGGTTCCGACAACCTCGACAAAGTGGCTTGGAATGCTGCCAATACTAACAAAGCCAACGGCGTAGCCATGAGATGGCCCAATGAGCTTGGAATTTACGACATGACTGGCAACTTGAATGAGATTTGTCGCGACAGGTATGCACCGCTTGCCGATTTGCCGGCTGAGCAAGGTACCGACTACGCAGGGCCTGCAACAGGAGAGACCTTCGTTTGCAGCGGTGGTGCCTTTGACTCAGATGCCCTTCAGCTTCCTGTGAATTACCGTGCCATCGAAGTCGTCGCCCCCAATCACAAGTGCAACTCACTTGGTTTCCGCCTCGTGTTGACGAAAAATAAATAATTATTTGATCAATGGTTACATTTTGCATTAGTCTTATAGCACTTGTCTTAGGCTATCTGTTGTATGGCCGTTTCGTGGACAGCGTGTTTGGCCCCGACGACAGGGTGCCCCCTGCTGTTGCCATGGCCGATGGGGTTGACCACATTGTGCTTCCTAACTGGAAGGTGTTTATGATCCAGTTCCTGAACATTGCCGGTACCGGGCCCATCTTCGGTGCTATCATGGGCGCCAAGTTCGGCCCTGTAGCCTATCTGTGGATTGTGCTGGGATGTATCTTCGCAGGCAGCGTACACGACTATTTCACGGGTATGCTCTCCATGCGTAACGGTGGTGCCAGTTGTCCGGAGATTGTCGGGAAATACCTGGGTGAGAAGGCCCGTAAGGTCATGCGGGTGTTCTCGGTACTCCTTCTGCTGATGGTGGGCACGGTGTTTGTGTTCAGTCCTGCCACCATCCTCCAGGGGTATGGCGGTACCGCCCTGATGTGGATTATCTGTATCTTTGTCTATTATATCGTGGCCACGATGCTCCCTATCGACAAGGTTATCGGGCGCTTCTATCCTGTGTTTGCCATTGCCCTTCTGTTCATGGTGGCAGCACTGATGGTATGCCTGTTTGTGGAATGGCCTCAGTTGCCCGAGTTGTGGTCGCATCCTGAGAATATGGGGAAGGCAGCCGACAGCTCCTTCACCGACCAGGTGTTCCCTTGTATGTTCATCACCATCGCCTGCGGTGCCTTGAGTGGCTTCCATGCTACCCAGAGCCCGCTCATGGCCCGCTGTCTGGCTTCAGAGCGCAAGGGTCGTGCCGTGTTCTACGGCTCGATGATCATCGAGGGGCTTGTAGCACTGGTATGGGCTGCTGTGTCCATGTATTTCTTCTATGGGGAACCTGCTCCGGGCTATCAGATCATAGAGGCTGTCGGCAATAAGGGCTTTTTGACCAGTGCCCCTGCTGTGGTGAATATCATGTGCAACAGCTGGCTCGGCCTCACAGGCGGTATCTTGGCCATTCTCGGTGTCGTGGCAGCTCCCATCACCTCGGGTGATACGGCTTTCCGTTCTGCCCGACTGATCATCGCAGAAGCATTCCATATCGAGCAGCGACCCATTCCCAAACGCCTGCTCGTCAGTCTGCCCCTCTTCGGTGCTTCGCTGGCTCTGCTGATATGGCAGGTAGAGGACGCCAATGGCTTCAACACCATTTGGCAATATGCCGGATGGAGCAATCAGGCGCTGGCGGTATTCATGCTCTGGGCCATCACGGTCTATCTGGTTCGTCAGAAGAAGAACTATTGGATCACACTCATTCCTGCTCTGTTCATGACGTGCGTCTGCACTACATTCCTTTTTATTTCGAAACTTGCTTTCCATCTGCCGGAGGGCATTGCCTATATCGCTGGCGGCGGATGTCTGGTGATTGCCGCCGTTTGGTTCTGTGCATGGATGATTAACAACAATAAAAACCAAAGAAAATGAAACGAATTAATTATTTAGTGATGTTGGCAGCGGCGGCACTGATGGCTGGCTGCGGAGCGAACAGCGGTTCAAAAGTGAACCAAACGGTCCTGGTGGGCCATTTCCTTTCGGCGAGTGATGCGCCAGAGTACGTGATGGTAAACGACGAGGATACGGGAGAAGAGCTGGCCAAGGTGCCTGTGACAGACGGGAGGTTCCGCTACGACATACCCAGCGACAAGACGACAATCATGGCCGTCAGTTTCGGTCTGGACGGCAACGGCTGGAAGGAGAATTTCATCCCTACCGGCGACACGGTGCGCTACGAGATAGACGGCCTCAAGACGGTTGCCGAGGTTTTTGCACCAGAGACATCGCTCAACTTCCAGGTGCGCGATTCTATGCCGATCTTAGCGGATGTGCTTAGCCGCCTGGAGACTGACTCTGCCGCTACCGGTGAATTGCGTGACTACTGCCTCCGGCTGATTGACGAACATCCCTCCGATTTCCTCGGTTACATGGGTCTGATATACGCCCCGCTTGCTCAGGTGACAGAGGAGGAGTGGTTGGCATTGGTAGACAAGGTGGCGCCTGAAATTCAGACCAAGCCACGAGTGCAGGCGCTGAAGGCTCAGTATGCGGCCTCACGAGAAGAGAAGTAGTTGCCTAAGAGAAATTCAGGCAGTGATACAATAGTTTCGAGATTTTTGTCTACTTTTGCAGCAGAATTCAATAATTAAACATTTAAACATTACAATTATGAAAACAGAAGAGATCAAGAAGCAAGAGGAGCTCACCGACGAGCAGCTCGACAACGTAACAGGTGGAGGCGCTGCCGGCAAAACAGGCAAAGTAAGCAAAAAAGTTATAAAGTAGATGTGGAATTTTTTTAAACATTACGATTATAGCTGCCAAGGGACAGGTTCCTGGCATACAATAAGAAAAGGCTAGCATTTACTGCTGGCCTTTTTCTTGGTACCTGCCATGTGGACTGACACCTGGCATCTCATATTACTATTTTACAAGGTATTTAAAGTCGTTCTCGTCTAGCGGTTGGAAACAGATACTCCAGCAGTCTTCATTACTCTCGTCTGACTTCCAGAATGCGATCTGCACCTCTAGCGTGCCGTCGGCCGAAAGATAGAGATAGGTAATGTCGCCTTCATTGTCTTCGGGAAATCTTATTAAGCCCATATTCTTGAATCCATTGCGCTCTAGCTCGTCCATTACAGTCTCTGGCGACATAGGTGAGTAGAAGTGATACTCCACTTGGCATAAGTATTTACAGTCGGCATCGCTGAAGTCGAAACTTATTGTGCATTCGTCGTTGTAAAAATCTTTATAGTAATAAAATCTATCACTATAATCATAACGCCCCACGCCGTCAGTTTCCCACTGTGAATAATCGCTGAACTCGGCCTTAAAATAGTTCTCTGCTTGAGCAAGCGACGTGCCGAAAGCGAGGTATGGCTGAATAGTGATATCGCCAAAATGGAGTACTAGATCCGTCTGAAGTTGATACGTCACAGGATCGTCATCGTTTGAACAAGCCGTAAACACTGTTGAAGTCATTACGCAGCAGATGGCTATAGCCAGCGTAGCAACGTGCTGCTTCACATTCATAAATTCTTTTTGTTTCATAATGATTAATTTTGAGGGCAAAGATAAAAAGAATATATGATAATTGCAAGATTTTCAATTATTTTTTTCCTGATTTGATACAACTTTTTTCCGGCAGTGATACATCAGTTTCAGAAGTAAAGGGCATAAAAAAAAGCCCGCCGCTGCGAGCCCTAATTGTTAACCTTAAATCTAATACCTATGAAAAGCTTTTTATGCCCTTTACAGTAGAGAGATTGCTATACAAGTTATTGATATGTTTTAATATCGTTCACTAAGTGCAGAAGTGAAAGTATAAAGAATCCCCGACCAATCAAATGGCCGAGGATCTCTTTGTCTAATACCCCATACAGGAAGTTGCTCCCAGTGCAGTCAGGATCGCCGACGCGATCGATACGATGATCTGCACAATAAACTTAGTAGTCTCCTTCTTCGTCATAGTAGCTGAAATTTAATGTTTCATGTTTAATCTTTCATGTTAAGCGTTGGGGCCGAAGCCCCAAGCGCTCTAATTCTTGTCGAGATCATCGCCTCCGTCGCCGCCTCCGCCGGTGTTTCCACCGTCGTTGCTGCCGCCAGTGTTTCCACCAGTATTGCCACCGTTGGTGTTACCACTCTCTGAACCGCTGCCTGAGCCGCTGTTGGTGTTTCCACCGTTCTCGTTCTCATTATCCTCGATGTCGCCCGAGTCACCAGAGGTTACGCGCTTCAGTACGTTGCCATCCTCATCGAGACAGGTGATCTGGATAGAGGTGTTCTTCAGCTCGTCCTTCACATCCACATTGGGGGTGAAGATGATGCGGCGTACGCTGATCAGGTTAGCCTTCACGTCCTCCAGCTTCTCCACTGCCTTCGAACGAACGCCGAAGCGCATGGTGCCAAGACCAGGGAGTGGGATAGAGTGACCTTCAGTCGCCCAGGTGCGGATCACCTCGCCTGCAGCATCCCAAGCCGCCTTGATTACACCCGCAGAGATTCCGCTGTGCGTAGCAGCCTCCTGGAACACCTTCTTCTCGGCGATGGGCACGTAGAGGTCGGGACGCATCACGAACTTCTTACCCGGGTTCTTACCAAGTTTTACTTCTCTCAGTTGTGCAATTACTTTAATAGCCATAATTTGAATAGTTTTTAATTAGTTGTTTGTTAATTTTAATGATTATTGTTCTCGTATCGCCTGAGAGTGCTTCAACTGAGCCATATTAAAGGAAAATCTTGCTACCATTAATGCGCGCAAAATCTAGATTTAAATCTCGCAATTTTTATCCTTAAAGTGCGGTGTCTTCGCCTCTCTCATTTGACACTGCAAAGATACTAAATTTTCATGTACCTTACAAATAAATCGCCCAAAAAGACACGTTTCAAAACACGTTTGAAAAATAGGAGCCTTTAAGTGGTACAGATGGCAGATGGCAGTTTTCTCATGAGCACCAATAATCTTTCAATATAAATTTTACTATATATATAATATATATATTATATATATAGTAATTTTATAACTATAGTTTTTAGTTCTATATAGTTATGTCTCCCCAAATAAACTGCCATCTGCCATCTGTACCAAATTGAAAAGTCATAGCAGTCATCATACCCAAGTACCTGTCCCAGTGACTAAACCAAAAAAAAGCCCTGGCTTGAGAAAGTCGGGGCTTTGCGATAAAAAAGAGGATGGGTTACATACACCACCTGCGGGCAATATTTTCTTTTGTGTGGTCATCATCGGGGATAAGACCGAAACCAAGGCCACCGTTTACCTGATCCAATACTTCCATTGCCAACTCCTGAGCCTTCTGGCAGTTCTTTTCATTCTGTTCCATAATCTAATAAATTTTAAATTGTTAAACAGTTAGTTTCTTGTTTCTTGTCTCTCTGATGTCGTTTGTTCTGATTGACATTGCAAAGTCAGCAGCAATTAACACGTCAGAGGGCCTTCCCTTTCGGACGTGGTAGAAAACCTCCGCCGTTTACCTGCTCTAACTCTTCCTTAGTTAACTCCTGAGCCTTCTGGCTGTTCTCTTCATTCTGTTTCATAATCTAATATATTTTAAATTGTTAAACTAGCTGTTTCTTGTCTCTAAGATGTCGTTTGTTCTGATTGACATTGCAAAGTCAGCAGCAATTAACACTTCAGCGGTTTAATTACAACGCTTTCCAGTTTTTCGACTTTATTAGAGAACCTCCGCCGTTTACCTGCTCCAACTCTTCCTTAGTTAACTCCTGATCCTTCTGGACGTTCTTTTCATTCTGCTTCATAATCGTATAAATTTTAAATTGTTAAACTTACTGGTGCAAAGATACGACAAATTTCGGCAGATTCCAAAAATTTAGGCGAAATCTTCCCGAAGTTGTTGCGACAGGGCATTATAGATGCGACAAAGTTGGCGCAAGGGGCAAAATCTTGTCGCGAGACAAGGAAAATGGTCCGCCGATGAGCCCCCTTGATTTCTCGATCGAGCATCACGCGCTGGCCGCGGATGATGTAAATCAGGAAATCCCGAAACAGCCAAATAATACCTGGAAAATTTTTTATGATGGTAACGCACATCGGGCCTGATCCCTCGTGTGCTCCTGTGATCCAAATAACAGTGAAGGGACCCGCATTGCTGCGAGCCCCTTCGCTGTAATGGATACTTATAGCGCCCTCTGGCTAATAAACGCAATAATTGTGTTGCGGCTAAAGTTTAACATCCAACGGCTAAAACATGGTTTGGAAGGAGATGTTTACTAAGGAGAATACCACCATTTACCTGCTCTAGCTCTTCCATTGACAGAGCGCGTGCGCTCATTTCATTCATCTGTTTCATAATCTTATAATTTTAATTGTTAAACTTCTTGTTTTGCAGTGACAGGCGTTATTGCTTGTTTGCGTTGGCAAAGGTAAGGCGTTTTTGGGAGGTGGGCAAACATTTGCTGATTTTTGTCCTGAGGTTGTTGCGACAGGCTTGGTGTTTTGCGACAGATCAGGAGATGAAGGGTTGTGAGTGTCGTAAATAGTATTAATTTAATTCTGTTATTCTATCATTGAGGCATAACGGCGGGCCTGAGATTCTTGTTTGGAGAATTCTCGAGCAGGGCTCCCATTTTTAGGAATGCGGCCCAACTTATAGATCCAGGAGTTAAATGGTTCATAACTTCAATTGATAAAATTAATCTTTCTCACTAACAATCTGCTCAATAAATGCATCCATCTCAGCATACTCCATAGAGTTAAAGTCGTTTTTCTTCTTATAATCTATTTTGTTGTTGTGGAGCATCGCCTTCAGGTAAGCAATATAATAATACTGTCCCTTAATGGCTGTCTTGAACGTCTTGAAACGTCTGACTTCTTCTGGGCGATTGTTCATGATGCCCTCAGGTTTTGTAACTCTCTCAGCTGGCATTAAAGTCTCCAGCATGTTTGTGCAACGCTTGAATTGTAAGAAACTGGGATGTTTGAAATAGTCTCTCATCATCCCGAATTGCTTTTTCATTTCCACGTGAGCCATATACAGATCTGTGTACTTGGTTTCCAGTTTCTCTGTATAGTCGGCATATTGATCCATCAATTTGCAATTCTGCACATACTTTTTTGCGAGTTCATTACCTTGCATACTAACTGGAATAGTAGCAGGGAGGGGAGCAACTGGTTCGGGCTTTGGCCCGAAATACACGGCCTCTGCCACTTTCTTGAATCTTTGTCTCATTAATAAAGTTCATCATGCATTTAATTAATTGTGTTATTGTATCTCTGATTGCCGTTATTTATCGCAAATCGAGTGCAAAGATAATACTTTATTGTAGTTTATGCAAGTGTTTGGGAGATTGAAAAGTACAATTTATCATAAATTTCGGATGGTTTTTATTATTTGTCGGTGTTTTAGGGTGTTTTATCGGGATTGATGAGTAAAGAGCATAAAAAACGCCCCGATCCTTCACAGGAGAGGGCGCGTCCTAATTGTTAACCTTAAAACTATTACTTAAAACTATTACTATGTTTTCTAAAATAGTGCAAAGATACTGTTTATTTCTGAATTGAGCAAGGAAATAAGAAAAAATTTTTTTCTTCCCATTTTTTTGAGGAAATAAGTTCTTTTTTTAAAGAGAAACCATTATCTCTTACCTTTGTCCCCGATTATAGAATTATTCTCAATTAACATTGAGATGAGGTCTGTTTTTCGTAGTTTTGCTAGTGAAATAGACCTTGAGGGGTGAGGAGAGACCCTTATCAGG
>JAEEGG010021617.1_pt1 | contig 12757 bp, 10 predicted proteins | sample 9134161 | NCBI WGS metagenome assembly JAEEGG01 (sample SAMN16246543, study PRJNA631951) | gut metagenome | biome: gut microbiome; feature: rumen; material: CR-attached | host: Bos | place: Iran: Karaj | collected 2018-10
TATGATGATCATAAGCTCGAATATATTAAAATTGTGGCAAAAGAAGATGGTACTCTTACTTTTGGAGGAGATGGTGTATATATAGAAAAGGCACCATACGGGATGCAAAATTTCCAATTTGGATTATATGCAGATGATAATACGGATTTTGCTGATGGAAAGCTTATACCGGATTTTTATGTGTATATAGGCGGACAGTTTTGTGGGCATTACTTGTCATATTATAATAGTTATTCGTTTTCGGATCAATACACGCATGATAAACAGGGATTTTCACTTATTTCACGTAGCAAATGTAAAGATGAAGCCTTTAGTATAGACATGAAAAAGGGTGAAGCTATTTTTATTGGATGCGGACAAAATTCATTTGATTTCAGAGCCTGTTTTATGCCAGGAAATTCATCAAGTGCCGTGATAGAGTCAGGTAATCCTGATATAGTTTATAATTTTGGAATAGATCCGTATTTTGATAGCGATATGCACATGGGAGATTTGGTTTCAGGAGATGTCGATTTTGATTACGAAGATGATAGTGCTACCGTTATATTAAAATATAAAGGGAAGACATATAAAGAGGTATTAAAAGATTATGGGCGTCAGTTTGGTTTTAATCCTGAGGATAAACTAATCAATGGTAGCAAGATTAAACTTACCGTAAAGTTAAAAAGCGGAGCCAAATATTCTATCACCAGAAAAATAGCAGGAATTACGGTTAAGAGACCGGAAGATTTATATGAAGGAAGTTATAATTATAAAAATAGTATTATATCCGGATACGCTATAAGTAACTGTACTGTTAAGATACAGTATTTAGGAAAAACATATACTACAAAATCTGTATCTAGCGGGCTGCGTTCGTCAAGTTATAGTATAAAGCTGCCAGTGAAGTTGAAGCCAAACAAAAAACTTAAAATTACTTTTATCAGAGGAGATGTAGAGCTGACAGGTATTTTTAGAATATAGATGGAGTTAAGATTTTAAGCTATATATAGCATTGAATATAAAGACCGAATAAACTGATATATAATAACTCTGACATATATAATGCTGAGACAATCGGCATGAAGCTCAGGAGCAACAATTCTATAAAGACCGCTACTGATGTTGTCAGAGAAACTTTGAATGGTACAATGGAAAGAAAGCAGCTTGATGAAACTGAAGTTCGCCAGATTGTCGGACCTATCCTGCAGGCAATTGCAAAGAAATAAGGCTGTTGTACACAAAAAGAGGAGATCATAAAAGCCTGAGAAAAAGATAGATTCAGAATATGCTTATTGGGCATAAGCACTATCCCTTTTTTCCTTGAGAATGTTTTGATATAGTGTCATTGAAAGGAGCATACCAGACAGGGTGTGAATATACAGACATGAAAAAAAACAGTACATATGAAATTAATGGTGATCTCTATGAATTTAACAATGACAGGCTTAAAAAGATTATTCAAAGCCAAAATCCTAATCGGGGGGCTTACGAACAATTCTATCGAAAAGTGGTTAGCCTGGGTGCAGGAATCTCTTATGATGCCGTTAAGGGATGGGTAAAGAATAATACTAATCCTGCATTAGAGGATGTAAAGGTAATAGCGGAAATACTTGGAATAGATTATATGAAATTACTTGACTGTACCCACTATAGTGCAGATGCAGTGAATACCAGGTTGCAGAAAATTACATTTACCGAGGTGCTGGATCCATTCAGCCTTAGATATGAGGGATTCTCAAATGTGTTAGATATGATAATTGGAATGGGTTATAATCCGGCAATTGAAGAGAGTAAGGTTTCGGATTTTGCGGAAAGAATAATCGGTATTGTAAGAGAGGGAATACCAAAAGAAGCAGGTCTTCCGGAGTTGTTGGGATATAAGTTTGCTTATTCTGAGGAAGAACTTAGAAATATGTCTGAGGGTGAACTGCTTGATGCCATATATACCGGATATGTTGATGGGGAAGGAAACAGTTTATATGATAATAACCATAGGATAGCATTAGACAGGGTTACATTTGGAAAACGGCTTATTGAAAATGCTTCGTGGTTGGAACCCGAAGAAATGGAGGAGCTCAGGGAGGTTATTGGAGAAGCAGATAAATGGTGGGATTTTTGCGATATGCCGTTTGCATTGTTAAAAATCGACATAAATGCATTCGGACAAAATTTGGCAAGTTATACCTATGGCATGGGGTGGGCCAGACCAACACATAAAGACCGATGGCTAATGCTTTTAGATGTGCTTAGTTTTTTAGGATCACAGATAGATTTAACGGGATTATGTTGGATTAGCGAAATACATGTGGATCAATTTGAAAGCGAAATGTTCTTAACCATTGATGTGTGTAGGTAAACGATACTGAATATGTTTATAAGAGGGGGATGTAATTGGGTAAGAGATATAACATCAGCAATCTGAACGAACTGGCAGAGGAGATGCGGGTGAACGGTATTGAGGAGCCGGTGGCTGAGATACAGGAGGAGAGCTACGAGGATCTTTGCAAGACGACCGTTGACCGGGCTGAAGTGGCGACCATTTTCGCATATATGATCGGCGTAAGTGAGGATGTGCTGAAAAAGTATTATGAAAAGCGGTATTCCGCACTGCTTGAAAGCCTTAATGCGGACAGGGAGGCTACCATTATCCGGTACCTCTGCAATATCCGTACAACGCTGATGAAGAAGTTCACGGAGGTGGACAACAGACTCCGTTATGATATTTCCAATATCGACAGGATGGAGTACTTTGACAAGGATGAGATAAAGAAGCTCACCGAGTGGGAGCTTGACCTTGTGAGACCCAACTACAGGGCGCAGGATTACGCATATCTTGTGACAAAGCTGATAGACGAGAACATCGATGCCTGCATGAGGCTGTTCCCGGATTCTGTGAATTTCGAGTATATCAGGTCTGCATTTGTCCCGCCGAAGTATGACAGCAAGGCTGTGATGAAGGAGGAATACAACAAGTTCCGCTCTAAGCGGCTCGATTATCCGTTCCAGCGGTACATTTACTGGAAACCGTTCCAGTATGGCAATATCCTTTCTTCGGATATAAAGCTCCTGAATGTCCTGTACGGCCAGAAGGGGAAGAATTTCACGGAATGGTACAAATATCATGACGCGAGTGACGGGACCAAGCAGAGCATCTATGATTTCATCAGGAAGTCGAAGAAGATCGTGATGGCGGTGGACTGTGAGAATGTCGATCCCTACAAGCTGTTCGGCGTTCTGAAGAATCTTGACAAGCCCGATCTTGCGCTGATAGACAGGCTGGTGCTTTATGATGACTACCATACGACCATCGCCTGGGATTTCCTGGGCAGGCTGATTGATATACCGGTGGAGCATGTGGAAGTCGAGAGGGTCACGGAGGCAAAGTCCCTTGTGGATATCCGCATGGCTGTCGGCATTTCGTCGGCACATTACAAGGACGAGGTGGATTCCTTCATACTGTGTTCCAGCGATTCGGATTTCTGGGGGCTGATTTCATCGATCCCGGACGCGAGATTCCTGGTAATGTACGAATACGCCAAGTGCGGTATTGCCATAAGGGAGGCTCTTTCAAGGCGGTCCATATTCCACTGTGCCATAGATGATTTTTACCGAGAGAATGCAGGTGACCTTCAGAAGATAGTCCTTAAGAAGGTTCTCCGGAACTATCTTCCGGGCGTAGTCGGCGAGAACGGCTGGGAGCTGACGAAACAGATCTACGCCGATGCCTACATTCAGGCTACCGACAAGGAGATGGAACGCTTTTACGAGAAATACATCAAGAAGCTCCGGCTGAAGATGAACAAGGAAGGCGTGTTTGAGATAGTGATGGAGGAGTAAGGGATTAAGAAATTATTATAGTTGGAAAGCTTTAGAAGGTGGTATTATGGGAAAGGAGATAAGGTAAAGGGATTTTGCGTTATGGAGTTGGAAAACGATATAAAATATGAAAAGAAGAAGCAGCTGTTTCTGGATCAGAAAAAAACACTGGATTCCTTTTTGAAAACCGGAGCCATAAGCCGGCTGCAGTACGACAAGTCATATGGTGATCTGGTTAAGAAGATGGGGATGGAGAACGTAGCAGAAGAGTTGGGAAACGGTAAGCAATTAATCGGCAGTGCTGTTTCTGGATCAAAACACTGTGACAGATCATTAGAGTATTCATTCCGACAATGCGAAAATATGGATATAGATTTTATCTATACATTAAAAGAAAGATGTTTTAAGTGGTATGTTGAGAAAATATATGGGTGGAATAAAGACGTCCAAATGGAATATACCAGAAAAGAGATGGCTGAACGTTTGGAGCATATGAACATTATCCAAACCGATGGAAAAGATATTGGCTTGTTTACTTTCTTTTATGACGAAAACGGGGACGCATGTATTGGAATGTTTGCAATACTACCTGAATATCAGGGCAAGGGATTGGGTACGAAAATCTTAAACGAAACTCTGGATAGGAATAAAGGTGTCAGGGTATACTTAAAAACTTACAAGGAGAATCCTGCCAGATTCCTATATCAGAAAGTCGGCTTTGTGAAATATGGTGAAACTGAAACTCACTGGCTGATGGAAAAAAACAGGATTGAGTAACGGCATATCTGATACAATAAACTTGAGAAAACAAGATTAGACTGATCTTAGGGGGAGCTATGCAGTGAAGAATGTGACTGTGACGAAGAGAAATACACTGCTGAAGGAAAGGCTGGGGACGGGGGGTGAGTTGCTTGTCAGATGGAAGATAATATAATGTATAGAGAAAAGTTCTTTGTTAAGCTAAGAGCATGGAGATACAAAAATGAAGAAAAAATATTTAATTGTTCTAATTGTTTTTACATTAATATTGAGCGGATGTAGTCTTGATGGATGGGATGCATTAGGGATAATGGATGGTGTGTTAAGTACAGCAACAGGTGGTAATGATTCTGATCCAACCCCTATTCCTACAAAAAGTGAGGAAACTATACAAAAAGAGAATAAGGTAACAGAAATATTGGAACAAGATAATTTGGGTTATGATTTGGCATACGCTGTTAAAGTGTCTGGTAGTGATAGGTTTGAAAGTGTACTAATTGACTTTGATAGAATGGTTAAAACAACAATTTCAGGTCATCGAGAAAGTAGTTCGGCATCTATAGTAACCCAATATATTGGTGGCTCAGAAGAAAGTGAGTGGTATGTTTTAGACTCTAAAACAAAGGAAAAAACCGAGTATGGTTTTTACTCAAGAATAAATAAATCTGGAGAAAAACCAGTAGTTGAGGAATTTCAAATTCAAGATAATGGTGAAGAAAAAATAATCTATACGCGGATTATTCTGGATTTAGGAGAATGTGCCGAATTCTTGAGAAGTTTGTTACCTACAGGAAATAATCAACTTGAAAGACAATATGACAACCTTTTCCCAAGAGAACCATGAGTACAGCAAAAAGCGGGGATTAAGAATAAGGAAGATGGTCATTTTACGGAAGTAATGCTTATCCGCTCATATGAGGATTAGCTTAGGTTTAAAGAGATGTATAACTTAGAAACTGTAAAGACAGAGTATTAAAGGAGGCTATGTATGACTTACGAGAAAATTGTTGAGAAAGTAAAGAAGGCTTTGTCAAAGGTTGATGCATCGGGTGTCAAGGGACATCTTGCAGTGCAGGTTGATGTTTATGGTGAAGGCGAGGGCGCATTTTACATCGAGGTTAAGGATGGTAAGGTAGATGTACAGCCTTACGAGTATTTTGACCATGATCTTCGTATCAGATGTACTGGTGAAGAAATCATCGCTATAGCCGAGGGCAAGAAAAAGATCCTTGAAGAGGTAGCTGCCGAGAATGTAGAGGCTCTACGCAATGTCGGAAGGCTTGGAGAATTTGACTTGGTATTTGTAGGCAGACAGCTCAAGAATAAGGCTGCCAAGAAGACAAAGGCTTCTGTACCGGTAGAAAAAGCTGAAAAGAAGGCAGTAAAGAAGGAAGTATCTGCGGAAAAGAAGGCTGCCAAGACCGATAGGAAGGTCACCAAGCGTTGATAGACGGATTGGTTGCGGAAGATAGGAGGAGTATACATGAAAAATACTTTTAGATTATGGTTGGCAATAATAGTTACATTTTGTTCTTTATGTCTTTTTAAACAGATAGAGATTAAAGCAGATGATGAGGTGTCTATAGTTTCGGATAATGTGGATGATGAAGTTTTTGTTGGAGATACTGTTTCTTTAGATGTAATTGGAACTGATAATATTTTGCATTGGAGTACATCTAGAGGAGGATATGATGGTCAGGGCGGTACACCATATGATGATGTTGATGATGACAATGTGGCCATGATAGATTTAGAAGGTAATGCCACGATGTTTTCACCGGGCTACCTTAATGTAAGGATGAAATATAATGATTATTGCTTTTCATTTAGTGCCGAATTACTGAGGCAAAAAACAGAAAGATATTATTATAAATACATTAAACAGCCATATTTAAGCAGTTATGAAATAAGAGTTGGTGAGAAGAAAAAAGAACAAATATCATTGATTGGGGCAAAAGCAGTTTCTTACAAATCTTCTAATAAAAAAATATGCAAAATATCAAAAAAAGGTATAATTAAAGGTGTAAAAAAAGGAATCGCAACCATCAAGATAAAAGATTCTCTTGGAAGAGAATATAGTTGCATCGTGTTGGTTGGAGATGATACAAAAGATGAGAAAGGAATAAAAATAACTAAGAAAAGGTTCCCCGATACTGGATTTAGGAAATATGTTTCTGAAATAATAGATAAAGATAGTAATGGGTATTTGTCGAAAGGGGAAATATATGCTACTATCTCTATAGGATGTGGGGTAGATGAATATGAAGAAGAGTTTACATGGAAGATAAAGAGTCTTAAAGGTATTGAATTTTTTACAGAATTACAATATTTGAACTGTTCAGGAATGAAGTTAAAAGAATTGTCCTTATCAAAAAATACAAAACTATATTCCTTGAGATGTGACAATAATCATTTGAAAAAACTTGATATTAGCCATAATTCTGAACTTAAAGCGTTGATTTGTAATCATAATGAATTGTCGGAAATTGATTTATCTAATAATGGTAAGTTGGTACTATTGCAATTAGATTATAATAATTTGAATGAGTTAATTCTTTGTAATAATCCAGATTTAGAACAAGTATGGTGTTCTTACAATAAAATAATGAATATAAAATTGTCTGGCTGTAATAAACTAAAGGAGTTGTATTGTTGGAAAAACAATTTAACTACAATAGATTTTTCAACAAATAGTGAACTTCAAATTGTTGATTTAAGTTCTAATTATGATATTACTGAACTTGATATTAGTCAGAACAAGAAATTAGTCAGTCTTGATATCTCACATCTGGAAAATGTAAATACAATTGATTTGAGTAATAATCCAAAACTTAGATGTTTGAATGTTGATCGTTGTTATATGAGTGATCTGGATGTTACCCAGTGTCCTGAATTGGAAGTGCTTTCATGTGATAATTTATGTATGAAAACATTGGATCTATCAAAAAATCTTGAGTTAAAAGCATTTCACGATGGTTGCCAGGGGGGAACAGGTTGGGATACGCTCAATTATATAGATGTTAGTAACAATACCAAATTGATGCTTTTAGATTTAAGACTTACGCATATAAGTGAACTTGATGTCAGCCATAACCCTGACCTTAGAGTTCTAGAAGTGGGTAGTACTTATATAAAGACATTGAATCTAAGTAATAACAAGAATCTTGAACAGTTAAATTGTTATGAGACTTCTTTAAATCAATTGGATTTATCTGAAAATGTTAAATTGGAGTGGCTATGGTGTTCTGATTGTAATTTAGATAAACTTGATGTTTCTAATAATAAAAAACTGATGGGCTTATATTGTGATAATAATAACATTAAAGCATTAGAGCTTAGTAAAAACAAGAAACTCGAGTATTTACATTGCAATGGAAATAAAATAACGAAAATAGATATATCAAACAACAAAAAAATAGAAAAAGAAAACTTAAAAGTTGATTCAGAAACAGAAATTATAAGGTAAAACTATTATCAAAGTAACATTTGGTGTAGATTCCTTGGCTTTATTATCTGGCTGTGCCGTTTAGGATGAAGTATGAAAAATGAGCTGTCATATCCTGTGATATGTACAGCTCATATTCATAAGGGAGATAATCTATTATGAAAAAGTCCTGCATTCATTTTAGGTAATTCATATTGTGGCTTTCTTTAGTACCGTTATCAAACCTATGAAAGCGAGTATCGGTATCGCAACCACGAATAATCCTGCCAATGCGAACCCGATAAGCATAATGGGAAGGAGCAGCAGGCAGAAGAAAAACTTCGATATTCCCCAGCAGGCTTTGATGCCGAAAATCATCATTCTAAAAAATACATATATCATTGCGATTGTAAAAAGTATGAACATAGCACCCACCTCCTTGTTCTGCTCTTTGTATTTGTGTATTACCGCTTTGCTTTTTGTTGGAATTATTATATGACCTTTTTAGTCCCGGATAAATAGTTATATCATCGGAATAGATCATTCTAATTTGCTTTATCGAGTAATTCTTTCAATTTTTCTTTTGTATCCTGTGATATCTCGCGGAAAATTCCCTGATCACGATATGCTTCGTTCATCCGTCCGATCTCATCCAGCAGTTCCCTGCATTTATCAGAATCATTAAGTTCAATGAATACATCAAGCTGGAAGATCTTTAAATCGATCAACTTATCTATATAACGCAGCTCATCGGGATGATTCCCACAGATCTCAATAGCGTATTCGAGCATTTTCCCGGCATTTTTCATATCATTATGGAAAAACAGGCAGTTTGCTGTCGGGATGTAGATGATATCTATGATCTCAACATCTGTGGGGAATACTTTAAAGGCTATATCCGCAGCTTTCCGGGCAAAGTAGAACATCTCATCCGGATTCGGCTCGATCAGGGTATAGTACCAGGCTGTTATCATATTGTAGTAACAACGGTCTTCGCTGTCCTCCGGATCGGATTCTTCTAACATATCATAAACTCTGTTCAGAAGATCCGCTGCTTCTTCACCGCCATTCGGGGTGCTCCTAATCAGGATCATGGCCAGATCCATGTATAGTTTCGGAAGGTATCTGCGGCTGAGCTTGTCTGATGAATGTTCCATCTCTTCTATGGCAAGATCAGCTTCTTCCAGACAGTGTTCCAGCGGCTCGGCTTCTTCTTTGGTGTAAGGCACGTAGATACCATGACTGCAGGTATCGTAATATGTACCCATGATATCATGATAAAGTGCCTTTATGATGTGCCTGGGATGGATCCGGGTATAGTTTTCGGCTTCCTTTCCGATGGCTTTAAGCTGGACTTCGTTGTCGCAGCTTACATATATATCGCATACTGCCTTATGGTATTTCATAACAGTGATATCATAAGGTAAAGCGGTACCGTCATTCATTGTACAGAAATCACTAAGAGAGCCGGTATCACCTACAGGGATATCATCCCATGACCAGTTCCTGACAGTCTCGGATATAACCGGGTGGAGTCTTATGACGGACCCGTCATAGATCCAGCCTTCAGAGCTAAGCTGATGGATGGTATCCATGTCGAACTTCAGGATATTACGGATCATTTCCCTGTCCATACCCCTTACATCAAACAGAGACAGTACTTTGAGCATGAAACGACGGTCAGGAGCCATATTGCCGGCATCAAACAGTGAAGTTATGATATTTCTTAAAGTATCATAGACTTCTTCATCGTCTTTATAGTTACGGATCTTCTCATCGGAAATATGTGTGAATCCGTTTTCACGCATAAGCTCCAGAGCCTGGCCGATATTTATCCTTCCCTTGGCTATCTGTCGTGCGATAAGTTCCAGTGTTAGGGTATGTCCGTGTACCAGGTTTATAATCTCTTCAAATGATGTTTTTTCTTCCTTAGTCATTGAACGTTCAAGGTTGACCGTTATAAGATTGAACAGCTTTGCAGGGTCCGAGATAGCTTCAAGCTTCAGTACATTAAAGCTGTTCTTCGGAGGATCATTTCTTGTAACGACGACTGTATCATAACCGCAGTCAAAGATGAGGCTCAGATCCTTTGAGATCATCCCCGTATAGTTGTCTATTATGAAAAGTACCTTTTTGTCAGTACAGATATCCCTTAAGGCATTAAGCTTACGGAAAAAGTATTCATCACTGTCTTCAGACTTTGTCTGATGGATAGTACTGATCTGAAGCTGATTGTCGTCATTAAATGAAAGACGAAAATCCCCATTGTATTCTATATATATCAGGATATCATAATCCGGTTTGCTGAGAGTTATGAAGTTCCTGATAAGAGTGCTTTTGCCGATCCCGCCTATGCCGGAAAGGAAAAGCACATGGTTTTCTTTCAAGTTTGCCGCTAAAGCTTTAAGTTCGTCATCCCTGCCGGTAAAGTTGGGAGAGACAGGCGGAAACTTAGGGACTATGTATTCCTTTTTGCTTATGGCAGCTACAAGCTCTTCCAGGATAGATGATACCGGTGTCATATCAGTGAAGCGGTTGCTTGCAGAAGAACGGATAGTACCGCGGAACAATCTGGTAAGTAATGACTGTATATCGGGACGGTCTGTGTACCTGCGGTATTCACGCTTGCTTTCACTAAATGGGTATTTGGAAAAGCCTCTGTGGTCTTTGTCAGAGGAATGCCTGCCGAACAGACTAAAGAATACCAGCTCACCAATGGTATAGATATCAGCCTGCGGACCGATCTTCGATATCAGCTGGGGATTTAACTGCTCCGGTGCAGCCCATCCTTTGGTGCAGGAAATAACGGTATCATGGTTTACTTCGCTGATCTTTCTGATACTGTCAAAATCTATGAACTCTATAAGCTGGGTGATGGTATCATCTGGTGAGTTATGTAAGATGAAGATATTCTCCGGCTTAACATCGAGACAGAGATAGCCGGATTTATGATAGTGACCTACAGTCTTTGCGATAGTAAGGCATATCTCCATGTACTGCTTTAAGGTAAGGTTATTCAGTCTGCTTAAAGTGGAACCGCCATAGCAGGATACATCAATGAACGGGATACCCGAATACTCGAAGATGAAGCTGACAGGAGGAGTCTGGTTGTTCAAGGTTGAAAGCTGGCGGATGTTATTCTGCATCTTGCCGGATGCTATGAACCTGTCCTTGCCGTTAGCAAAATCATCCTGATTCTGAGGAGCATATTCTTTAAGGATACATTTAGACACAAGACCATCGCAGGACCTTTCAGCAAGGTAGGCGATAGTGTTCGCACCCCTGCCGATAAGCTCCAGTATGGTATATTCTCTGTTGTCTGTCTTAAATCTGTATCCGATATCCAACATAAACTGCCTCCGTGCTTCTGATCAAAACTTTAATCTTACATCTGCGATTATACACCATCGGGATCCTGTTTTATAAAAATGGATTCCGGCTGTTCAGCTCCGTCCGTATTCTGTAACAGAATACAGGGTAAGTAACGGATCATAGGAGTTTGCACAGTACATGAGCAGACAGTCAAACGGATGGCACATATAAATTTGGGCAAAGCCGCATGAGTCAAGTGCCATGTTGAGCTCATCCTTAAAATCCATAAGGTTTGCACATATGATGTCATTGTCCGTATTCTCAGCTTCACGATAAAAGTTATAAAACTTCAAGAGCATAAGAGTCTTACGGAGCAGCTCATATGAGACGGTTCCGTCATTAACTATCTTACCTAAAGTTACATCATTAGGAAGTGACTCTGTGAAATGTTTTGGAAGTCCACTTATCCTGCTTTCCTTACCCTGATATTTGTAGCCGAGCAGGGCAGAGATGGTAAGTCTGTTCAGTCTTTCGGGAGTAACTTTTTCGTTAACGGATTCACTGATTATGGCTTCCTTTACAAGCTCCAGTTCACTCATTATGATACTCTTGGCTTTCTTAAACTGCTGCTGGCTGTCGTAGCAGTGGGCAGCAAGGTATTTCATAAACTCATCGTCATCATCAATTTCCCTGATCTTAACCCTTATCTGCATGGTTTCTGTATGGACTGTTTCCTGCACGGGGTAGGATTCTGATTTCTTAAGCATTTCTACAATTGTAGCATAAGGCTTCTTATGATAAAGGCAGTAAAAGAATACCGCATCAAGCCTGTTCCTTAAGACGAAAGGCAGTGTAAGGAAGTCCTTCTGGAAGAAGATGGAAGTTTCCTTATAGTCCATGTCTAAGCAAAAGCAGAGATCATAGTTGTTGAGCCTGTTTACGGTTCCGGGAACTGTGCCCCTGATCCATTCAAGGATAGTTCTGGGGCAGGTTTTGCCAAGCCTGGTCTTAAACCTGCTTCTTATTTCTGTAAGCATGGTATCGGTATCACTGACCGAACAGGGTACTCCGAGGGTAGTGAGCCTTTCAGCCAGTCCCTCCAGGAAGATAGGCCTTTCTTCGAGGCTTAAGGCCATCTTTATGCCGTTAACTATATCCTCGGCACTCTCATAGTCAACCGGATCCCCGAAACATGCTGTATCAAAGATATTTTCTGTATATTCATCCCGGAAAAGCTCCGAGAACTGGGTGTTGTTATCCATCTGCAGTTTCCTCCGCACATATATATTTTAAGTATAAGAGAGTTAACATGAGATGTCAATAATCGCCAGATGGAATCCGTTTTTAAATTGCGGAAAAATAATGTGCTATACTTGTTCCATCAAAAGAAAAGCGGTTGGCTGTCTGAGTCAATTTGTGCTGGCAGCACACCACTTTTCAGGATCAGTTGTTATAATAGTAATG
>JAEEGG010021621.1_pt1 | contig 12755 bp, 9 predicted proteins | sample 9134161 | NCBI WGS metagenome assembly JAEEGG01 (sample SAMN16246543, study PRJNA631951) | gut metagenome | biome: gut microbiome; feature: rumen; material: CR-attached | host: Bos | place: Iran: Karaj | collected 2018-10
TAGAAACCTGCCCAGAAGAGCTGCTGCTGTGGTTCCATCATGTGCCGTGGACGCACCGCATGAAGGATGGCTCTACGCTGTGGGAGTCGTTGCAGTATCACTACAACAGCGGTGTCATCTGGACGGAGTCACTGCAGAACGACTGGCATTACAAAATGCGCCACTACATCGACGAACAGCGCTGGCGCGAGGTTGATGAGCGCCTGGAGCACCAAGTGGAGAACGCCCGCGAGTGGCGTGACGTCTGTCTAAAGTATTTCGGCCAGTTTGCCAATTAGTGCCTGTTTGAGAAGGCTTACGTCCGACACATGGTAGATAAAAAATACGCCCAGACATTCATTGACGAGTGTCTGGGCGTAAGATGTATAAATGGGAGAGAGACTAAAGCTTCTGCTCTACCTCTATCTCCGTGAAAGTCTCGATGATGTCACCGACCTGAATGTCGTTGAAGTTGACCAGTGAGATACCGCACTCCAGACCTGTGGCCACCTCCTTGGCATCGTCCTTGTAACGCTTCAGGGCATCGATAGGAGCGGTGTGGATAACGATACCGTCACGGATGACGCGGGCCTTATCCTTGTTGTGTACCTTACCATCGGTCACCAGACCACCGGCAACAGTACCCACCTTGGAAATCTTGAACACCTGCTTGACCTCGATTTCACCGGAGATTACCTCCTTCTTCACCTTGTCGAGCATACCCTGCATGGTCTGCTTCACATCGTCGATGGCGTCGTAGATGATGGAGTAGGTATTGATTTCCACACCCTCACGATCGGCAGCACGACGGGCATCGGCAGAAGGACGCACCTGGAAACCGATGATGATGGCCTCGGAAGCGCTGGCCAGCATGACGTCGTTCTCTGAAATCTGACCTACGGCCTTCGAGATGACGTTGACCTGCACCTTCTCAGTAGACAGCTTGATGAACGAGTCGGAGAGGGCTTCGATACTACCGTCGGTATCACCCTTGACAATGATGTTGAGCTCGTGGAACTCGCCCAGAGCGATACGGTGTGACAGTTCGTCGAGACCGAGCTTCGTGGTAGTACGCAGACTCTGCTCACGCTGCAGCTGGATACGCTTGTTGGCAATTTCGCGTGCCTCCTGCTCTGACTCCATCACATGGAACGAGTCACCAGCGGTGGGTGCACCATTCAGACCCAGAATAATAGCAGGCTCGGCAGGACCGGCCTTCTCAATGCGCTGGTTACGCTCATTGAACATCGCCTTGACACGACCCCATGCAGTACCTGCAATAACCACATCACCAATCTTCAGCGTACCGTTCGATACGAGGACGGTAGAGACATAGCCACGACCCTTATCGAGCGACGACTCGATGATGCTACCCGTAGCCTTACGGTTGGGGTTGGCCTTCAGGTCGAGCATCTCAGCCTCGAGCAGTACTTTTTCCAACAACTCGTAGACGCCCTGTCCCTTCTTAGCAGAGATCTCCTGACACTGGTACTTACCACCCCAGTCTTCCACCAAGAGGTTCATATTGGCCAGATCCTCGCGGATCTTGTCGGGGTTGGCACCGGGCTTGTCTATCTTGTTGATGGCAAAAACCATCGGGACGTTGGCAGCCTGGGCATGAGCGATGGCCTCCTTGGTGGTGGGCATCACACTGTCGTCGGCAGCGACGATGATGATGGCGATATCCGTCACCTGAGCACCACGGGCACGCATAGCTGTGAAGGCCTCGTGACCAGGGGTATCGAGGAAAGTGATGCTGTGACCGTCCTTCAGCTTCACGTTATAGGCACCGATATGCTGGGTGATACCACCAGCCTCACCGGCAATGACGTTAGTGTTACGAATGTGGTCAAGCAACGATGTCTTACCATGGTCGACATGACCCATGACAGTCACGATAGGAGCACGGCTAATCAGATCGTTCTCGTCATCCTCTTCCTCAGTAATAGCATTCTGTACCTCGGCAGAGACATATTCAGTAGTGAAACCAAACTCGTCAGCCACGATATTGATGGTCTCGGCATCCAGACGCTGGTTGATAGACACCATGATACCGATGGACATACAGGTACCAATGACCTGGTTGACACCAACGTTCATCATGGTAGCCAACTCCGAGACCGTCACGAACTCCGTCAGCTTCAGCACCTTGCTCTGTGCTGCCTCAGCAGCCATCTCCTCGCTCATGCGCTCAGCAACAGCATCGCGCTTCTCACGACGGTACTTGGCGCCTTTCTTGTTCTGGCTCTTCGACGTCAGACGGGCCAGCGTTTCCTTGACCTGACGGGCTACAGCCTCGTCGTCAACCTCCAAGGGCTTCACTGGGCGGTTCTTCTTGTTCTTCTTGCCACCACCCTGCTGCTGGTTCTGTTGCTGCAGGGTCTTCTTGTTGTTCTTGTCGTTCTTGGCAGCCTGCTTGGCAGCTGCCTCGATATCGACCTTGCCTTGACGGATGCGTTCACGCTTCTTGCGTTCTCCGGCAGCCTTCTCCTCACGCTCCTTGCGACGTTCTTCCTTCGTCTTCTTCTTAGGACGCGTGCTCTGGTTAAGGGCATCGAGATCAATCTTGCCCACTACGTTCAGCTGTGGAGCAGACTTGGCAGCCTTCAGGTCACCAGGTGTCTTAGCCAACTCGACTTTGGGCTCATCGACAGCATTGGTGTCATCATCAGCCTCATCCTCGTCATCCACTTCGGGCTCATCCATCGCCTCCTCCTGATTGAGGTCATCCTCGGGTTCAAGGACAGCGACTGCCTCAGCAGGTTCTTCCTTAGGCTCTTCCTTGACTGGCACCGGCGTTTCTTCCTGTGGCTCGGCAGCAGCTACAGGCGCAACCTTCTCAGGCTCAAGGGCCGGTGCCGGCTCTGCCTTAGCTTCCACCGCCTTGGTGGCTGGCTTGGACTTGCCGCCGATGGCATCCAGGTCTATCTTACCCACGGTCTTCAGCTGCTGACGGGGTTCCAGCAATTCTTCGGCCGAGGCAATAACCTTCTTCTCGACCTTCTTCTCCTTGGGCTTCTTGGCAAACAGCTGTTCGGCCTTCGACTTCACGGCTTTGTCGGTGCTGAACTCATTGACCAGCGCCTCATATTGCTCGTCGGAAATCTTGGTATTCGACGTCATCTCGTCCTTGACCTCGCCCAAGCTCGTCTTCTTCTTTAGGAAATCAACTGCCGTTTGAAGTCCTATATTCAGTTCTGATAATACTTTATTTAATCTGACTCCCATTCTTAATAATTTTGAGTTTTGAGTTTTGAGATTTGAGATTTATTATAAATGTTTTGAGTTGCTTTGAGGCCTGAGATCTGATGGATGAGATTCTTTCAATCTCAAACCTCAAACCTCAAATCTCAAATCTTATTCAAATTCTGCCTTCAGCACTTCGAGTACATGGTCGACGGTCTCTTCCTCAAGGTCGGCCTTCTCGATGAGCAACTCACGAGGTGCATTGAGAACCTGCTTAGCTGTATCGAGACCAATAGCCTTGATAGAATCGATAATCCACTGGTCAATTTCGTCGGCAAACTCGTCGAGGTAGATATCCTCGTCAGCCTCGTTTTCGTTGACGACACGGAAGACATCGATGGTAAACTCAGTGAGCATGGAGGCCAGCTTGATGTTCAGGCCACCCTTACCGATAGCCAGCGAAACTTCCTCGGGCTGCAGGTAAACCTCGGCCTTGTGCTCCTCAGGATTAATGGTGATGCTGGTCACCTTGGCAGGCGACAGGGCACGCTGGATGAAGAGCTGGGTATTGTTCGAGAAGTTGATGACGTCGATATTCTCGTTGCACAGTTCACGGACGATACCATGCACACGGCTTCCCTTGACACCTACACAGGCTCCTACGGGATCGATGCGGTCATCATAGCTCTCTACAGCCACCTTGGCACGCTCACCCGGCATGCGGGCAATGCGACGGATAGTAATCAGACCGTCCTGAATCTCGGGCACCTCAGCCTCCAGCAGACGCTCCAGGAACAGCGGACTGGTGCGCGACAGGATGATGCGGGGATTGTTGTTCTCGTTCTGCACCTCCTTGACAATAGCGCGGATGGTCTCACCCTTGCGATAGTTGTCAGAAGGAATCTGCTCCGTCTTCGGCAAATGCAGCTCGTTACCCTCATCGTCGATGAGCAGCACCTCACGCTTCCACATCTGGTAGACCTCACCGCTGACGACCTGTCCCACCTTGTCCTTATACTTCTGATACAGTGAATCGTGCTCCAGCTCCAGGATCTTTGATGCCAGCGTCTGACGCAGATTCAGAATGGCACGACGGCCAAATTTCTGGAAGTCTACTTCCTCAGACACTTCCTCACCAACCTCATAGTCGGGCTCAATCTTCTGTGCCTCGCTCAGTGCTATCTCCTTGTTCTCATCCTGAACCTCACCGTCCTCTACGACGATGCGGTTGCGGTGAATCTCGAAGTCTCCCTTGTCTGGGTTGACAATGACGTCGAAGTTCTCGTCAGAACCAAACATCTTTGCAATGACATTACGGAAGCTTTCTTCCAAGACGCTAACCAGTGTGGTGCGGTCAATGTTCTTTGTCTCTTTAAATTCCTGAAAGGTCTCAATCATTGACGGACCCTTCGCATTCTTTGTTGCCATACAATATTTTATTTTTAATTTTTATTTTTTCATTTGAAGGCCAGCAAATATTTGCAGTATTTGACTTCGGTCATGGCGAAGGTCTTGTCGACATCCACCAGCTCAGGGCGCTTTTTGCCCTCTACCTGCTGCTTCTCCTTGACAGTGACGGTAAACTGGGTGCCTTCCTCATTGACACCCGACAGAATGCCATGCAATTTCTTGCCGTCCTGCTGCATCACTTCCACCTCCTTGCCGATGTGGTTACGATACTGCTGTGACACCTTAAACGGCTGGCCAATGCCTGCCGATCCTACTTCCAACTCGTAATCACCCAACTCGTCACCCAGCGTATCCTGCAAGTGGCGACTCAGGTCTGCACAATCCTCAATCCATACACCGTCTGCGTGGTCTATCTCAATCACGATACGGTCATCAGTGGTCATTTCTACATCTACGAGATAGTAGTCGCCCTTCTGCAACCACTCCTCAACAGCTTTTGTTACTACGTTCTTGTTAATCATAAACGCTATTTAAATATTAAAAAACGAGAATGAGAGGCTCTCGTTGGAGTCTCTCATTCCACTGAACGGGTGCAAAGGTACATATTTTAAATGAGAAATGAGAAATGAGAAATGAGAAATTATTGCCGTATGCACAGATTTAACCTTTTTTTGCAGAATATTGGCGTCTATTCTTATTCTTCCTTTGTAATTTTGTACGCAGAAATGAAGATAGGAACAATAGAACTGGGTGAGCGCCCCGTCTTCCTTGCACCCATGGAGGATGTGACGGACATCGGCTTCCGCATGCTGTGCAAGCGGTTTGGTGCTGCTATGGTATACACGGAATTCGTCAGTGCCGAGGCCTTGGTACGTGATGTCAAGTCGACCATTCGCAAACTGAACATCTGCGACGAGGAACGTCCCGTAGGTATCCAGATATATGGTCGCGACATCGATGCAATGGTCGATGCGGCGAAAATCGTGGAACAGGCCGGGCCTGACCTCATCGACCTCAACTTCGGCTGTCCGGTGAAAAAGGTGGCTGGCAAGGGAGCGGGAGCTGGCATGCTGCAGAACATTCCCAAACTGCTGGAGATTACGCAGCGGGTGGTCGAGGCCGTCCATGTGCCAGTAACGGTGAAGACACGTCTGGGCTGGAACTGCGAACAGCTCATCATCACCCAGCTGGCCCCTCAGCTCCAGCAGTGCGGCATCCAGGCACTGACCATCCATGGGCGTACACGTAGTCAGATGTATACGGGCGAAGCCGACTGGACACTGATTGGTGAGGTGAAGCGCAATCCCGACATCCATATCCCCATCATCGGCAATGGCGATATCAAGTCGCTGGACGATGCTGACCATGCCTTCGACACCTATGGCGTCGATGCTGTCATGATTGGCCGTGCCACCTTCGGCTGTCCGTGGATATTCAGCCGACAGGAATTGACGCTCGACGAGAAGATTGACGTGCTGGAAGAGCAGTTGCGCATCAATGTGGAGCGTATCGACGAATATCGCGGCATTCTTCACACCCGACGCCATTTGGCTGCCACCCCCGTCTTCAAGGGCATCCCCAACTTCCGCGAGACGCGCATCCGCATGCTGCGTGCCGAGAAGGCCGACGAACTGATAGGAATCCTGGAAGACTGCAGAGAGAAGCTAAAGAGTTAAGAATTAAGAGTTAACTAAAAACCAAAATAATGATGAAAGAAACCTTCGCCATCTTCTGCTTTTTAATAACCATGTCATTGTCGTCATGGGCATCCCAGGTGTCATTGTCGTCATGGGCCCAGCAGCACGTCACGATTCTTTCCGACGGCTGGCAATGCTATCCGTCACCCAACACCCATCACCCATCACCTACCACCTATCACGCCACCGTGCCCTCTACGGTTATGGGGGTGCTCACTGCCAATGGCGAATATCCGGACGTGTTGACAGGCATGAACTATCGGAAGATTGACAAGACGCGTTTCGATGTGCCTTGGATATACCAGAGAGACTTCGACCTGGACAACCTCAGCAGCGACGAGCATGTCACGTTGCGCTTCGAGGGCATCAGCTATAGTGCCAACATCTGGCTGAACGACCAGCTGGTGGCAGGGCGCGACGTCGTCAAGGGTGCCTTCCGCATCTTTGAGTTCGACGTGACACGCTTCGCTCAGGAGCATAACACACTGAAGGTAGAAGTATATCGTGCCCAACCTGGCGATCCCAACATCGGGTTTGTCGACTGGAACCCACGCCCTGCTGACGAGAGCATGGGCCTCTACCGCCCTGTCAGCGTCAAGCGTTCCGGTACTGTGGTTATCAGCCATCCCAACGTGAAGTCACTGGTCAACCTGCAGACACTCGACGAGGCCTGGCTGACTGTCGAGGCTGATGTGGAAAACCTCAGTGACAAAACATGCTCTGGGCAATTAACTGGCGAACTGGAAGGGCAGACGTTCAGCGTACCTTATACCCTGCAAGCCCACGAGAAACGTACGCTGCGCATCGATTCTCAAGACGCTCCCCTGCTACACATAGCCCATCCTCGTCTGTGGTGGTGCCACACGCTGGGGAAGCCCGAGCTCTACGACCTGCACCTGAAAGCCGTTACGGGCTCTGCCGTTTCCGACGAGACGACCACCCGTTTTGGCATCCGTCAGGTGGGCAGTTTCATCACTAAGGACGGCTATCGGGCCTTCACGCTCAATGGTCAGCGCATCCTGCTGACGGGTGCCGGCTGGACGGACGACATCTTTTTGCGCGATACCCCTGAACGTTATGAACAGCAGTTGCAGCTGGTCAGGGATATGAACCTGAACATGGTGCGGTTAGAGGGCTTCTGGGGCACCTCGCAAGCTCTCTACGACCTCTGCGACCAGATGGGTATCCTGCTTCTGGCAGGCTGGAGCTGTCACTGGGAATGGGAGAGCTATCTGGGCAAACCCTGCGACGAGGAGCGCTTTGGCGGCATCATCTCCGACGAGGACATCCGGCTCATCTCCCGCTCCTTCGACGACCAGCTGCGCTACCTGCGCCACCATCCGTCCATCATGGCGTGGTTTACAGGCAGCGACCGTCGTCCGGCCCCTGCCCTCGAACAGCACTACGAATGGGCCCGGCAGACCATCGACGATCGTCCCATGATCATCTCTGCCAAGGAGTTGGAGAGCGACATCTCCGGCACGTCGGGCACGAAGATGGCAGGACCCTACGAATACGTGGCACCAGTCTATTGGTATTCGGAAGAAGCTCCCGGTGGTGCCTTCGGCTTCAACACCGAGACCGGCATTGGTGCTTCGCTGCCAGTTCGTGAGTCGATAGAACAGATGATAGGCAAGAAAGGCTGCTGGCCACCTGATTCTGTGTGGAGCTATCATTGCACGGCCTCCGCTTCCGAGTTCAACAGCATGCGCGTACTCACAGAGACCATCCGCCAGCGTTATGGCGAGGCTACGGATCTGGACGACTTCATCCGCAAGGGGTCGATGGTCAGCTACGATGGTACGCGGGCTATGTTCGAAGCCTTCCGCTACAATTTCCCACGGGCTACGGCCATCGTCCAGTGGATGCTTAACGGTGCCCGTCCGGGACTCTACTGGCAACTCTACGACTACTATCTGCGTCCCACCGCAGCCTTCTACGGTGTCCGCAAGGCCTGCCAGCCCCTGCAACTCATCTATAACTACAAGACCCACGAGGTACGTGCTGTCAACAGCACATTGGCTGACGTCGATGCAAAGGCCGTGCTGAAGGCCTATGCTGCTGACGGCCAACTGCTTTACACCCAGGAGACCACGCTGCACATCCCTGCCAACAGCTATGCCGACGCCCATCACCTAAACCCCATCATCGATCGTTCATCAACGAACTCCTTCCTCTTCCTGGAATTGCAGTCACCAGACGGCACCCTGCTGGCCGATAACGTCTACGCTCTCTCCACCGATACCGACACCTTCGACTGGGCGAAATCCGACTGGACAGGCACCCCCATGCTGCACCATGCCGACCACAAGGCCATCATCAGTGGCAGCACCAAGGATTGTCAAGTCACAGAGAGCCATCATGTCGAAAACGGACGCACCATCGTCCGCCTTGAGGTCAGCAACCCCACCGACCGTGTGGCCTACTTCCTGCACTTGACGCTGCGCACGCCCAAGGGGAAACTCATCGACGGTGTCCGCTTCAGCGACAACTACATCACGCTGGAACCACACGGAAAACGCGTCATCACATGTAGCTTTGCCGGACAGCAGAAGTTCCGTGTCGAGAGCAGTTATTACAAAGTAGTAAAGTTGGTTAGAACCACTGCATGAGCTGGCGCAGGAAGGCGGTGAGCTCACTGGCCATCAGCTGGTGCTGCCAGATGCTTGGATGCCAGTCGGCACCATACTTCAGACTGCCATTGGCGGGTGTGAAGTCAAAACGGTACACTTGCTGGTCGCCCTGCTTGTGGGCCTCGTCGACAACCTCGTTCAAGGTCTGACGGGCAATGTCGAGTTCCTTGCCGCCTAACATCGAGCCGCAAAGGTACACGATCTTGGCCTTGGGGTTGTGGCTGCGCACCTGTTTCAGGAAGGCCTTGTAGGCGGCTTTCAGCAGCTTGACGTCGTAGTTGTTGGTCGACAGGTCGTTGGTGCCGAGGTTGATGCACACCACCTGGGGCTGGTAGCGGCTGAAGTCCCACCGCTCAGAACGGTCGTAGAGGTTGGTATATTCGTATTCCGTGGTCATCACATTCTCGGGCGTTCCCGTCTTCGGACCGCCATAGCTGCGATAGACGCCGATGCCGCTGCGCGCCGTCACATGTGCCTGTGCATTGAGGGCGCGGCATGTCAGCTGGGCGTAGGACAGGTAGTGGTTCTCGGTCTCGTACTCGAAATGGTCGGAAGGCACCATGCTCTCGTTGCCATAGCCGCAGGTGATGCTGTTGCCGATGAACTCGATGGTACGCTGGGGCAAGGCAGGAGGCGGCAGCAGGGTGGCACCCTCGTCGACGACGAAACCCCAGAAGCTGGGCTTCAGGTCGTAGCCCTCGATGACGTAAATCAGACGTACCTCGTGAGGTCCCTGAGGCAGGGCCGTGGCCAGCGTCACCACAGAGTCGCGCTCGCCCATGAAGGCTACCTTGAAGGGCTCTGCACCGTCAATCTTTGCCATGAAATAGCCGCTCTTGGGCTTGGCCATCATCTTCAGCGACGTCCCCGTGAAGCGTGCATTGATCTGAATGCCTGGGAACGTGAAGCGCGGACGTTCAGGATTGTCGAAGCAGATGCGTCCGATGTACTGAATGTTCTGGTCAGTGGGTTTGATGACTGTTCCTGCTACAGGAATGGTGGTGCTGGCCTGCATGCCTACTGACAGCAGAACGGCAAAAAGGGCGATGATGGTCCGTTTCATAAGTAGTATTTTATAATTCTGCGTGCAAAGATACAAATAAATTAGGAATTAGGAATTAGAAATTAGGAATTATTTCGTACCTTTGCAGGCAAAAGCAAGAAAAAGAAGGTCATGAACGAAGATTTTGACATCCGGCAAGAGCAATACGGCTCTAACGAGAAGGACTTTGAAAACGCCCTGCGCCCGTTGGCATTCAACGACTTCAGCGGCCAGAAACAGGTGGTAGAGAACCTGGAGGTGTTTGTCGAAGCCGCCAAATATCGTGGCGAACCCCTCGACCACGTATTGCTGCACGGCCCCCCCGGACTGGGAAAGACCACACTGTCGAACATCATCGCCAACGAGTTGGGCGTTGGTTTTAAGATTACCTCGGGTCCTGTGCTCGACAAGCCGGGTGATCTGGCAGGCATCCTGACGTCGCTAGAGAAGAACGACGTACTGTTCATCGACGAGATTCACCGTCTGTCGCCAGTGGTGGAAGAGTATCTCTATTCGGCGATGGAGGACTACCGCATCGACATCATGATAGACAAAGGTCCGTCGGCACGAAGCATCCAGATAGACCTGAATCCCTTCACACTAGTGGGTGCCACCACGCGCAGTGGACTGCTGACGGCGCCACTGAGAGCCCGTTTCGGCATCAATATGCATCTGCAGTATTACGAACCGGAGACGCTGCAGCGCATCATCGAACGATCGGCAGGCATCCTGCGCGTACCCATCACCAGCGAGGCCTCGCTGGAGATAGCCCGTCGCTCGCGTGGCACGCCTCGTATTGCCAATGCCCTGCTGCGCCGTGTGCGCGACTTTGCACAAGTGAAAGGTACGGGCGACATCGACACGAAGATCACGAAGATTGCGCTGACAGCGCTGAACATCGACCAGTATGGACTGGACGAGATAGACAACCGCATCCTGCTGACCATCATCGACAAGTTCCGTGGCGGTCCTGTGGGTGTGACGACCATTGCCACTGCCATCGGCGAGGACAGCGGTACGCTGGAGGAGGTCTACGAGCCGTTCCTCATCATGGAGGGCTTCATCAAACGTACGCCCCGAGGCCGCATGGCCACAGAACTGGCTTATAAGCATTTCGGTCGCAACCCGTATAACGGGAACATTATGGAGCCGACACTCTTTGAGTGAGGAAGCACACCCAAGCCCTCCCCAAGGGAGGGATGTTTAAATAGCAATTAAAGTATGGACAAACAACAAAATAACAAACAGATAACTGAACAGGTAACCAGACATCCCTTCCTTAGGGAGGGCTTGGGTGGGCTGACAGGTATCTTTGTAGGCAGCTTCAACCCCTTTACCATAGGTCACGATTCCATTGTGATGCGAGCCTTGCCGCTGTTCGACAGGCTGGTTATCGGCGTGGTTGGTGATCAGGTGCATAAGCCTGATATGCCTTCGGCTGAGGAGCGTGTCAAGGCAATCCGCGAGTTGTATGCTGACGAGCCACGTATCGAAGTAAAACCTTACTATGGCCTTGCCGTCGACTTCGCCAAGGCAGAAAACGCCCATTTCATCGTGAAAGGCGTACGCTCTGTCAAGGACTTCGAGTATGAGCGCGAACAAGCTGACGTCAACCGTCAGCTGGCAGGCATCGAGACCATCCTGCTCTATGCTGAACCGCAGTTTTCGTCCATTTCATCGACTATGGTGCGCGAACTCCAGCACTTTGGCGTCGACGTGAGTGCGTTTCTTCCGAAACGGAAACAAATGTCGTAATACCGTAATGTCGTAATAACGTAATACCGTAATAACGAAAAATTGAAACAACGAAAGATATGATAACCTATTCATCTGAAAACGTCAAGTTCCCAGCCATCAAGCGTCGCGAGACGACAGCCTGGATTCGTCGCGTCGCTGCCACCTACGGCAAGAAAGTCGGTGAGGTGGGCTACCTGTTTTGTGACGACGAACACATCCTGGCTGTCAACCGCGAATATCTGGGTCACGACTACTACACCGATATCATCACCTTCGACTACGACGACGGCGACATCATCAACGGCGATCTCGTGATTTCGCTCGATACTGTACGCAGCAATGCCGAGTTGTTTCACAAAGACTACGACGAGGAGCTGCACCGTGTCATTATCCACGGCATTCTGCACCTCTGCGGACTGAACGACAAAGGCCCTGGCGAGCGCGAACAGATGGAGGCGGCCGAAAATGCCGCTCTTGCCTTGCGCTAAGCAAAAAAAGCGCTTACTACCTGAAAACCACCACTTTTAACCATAAAAATTCAGCTTTTAATAGTTTTTTCTCGCGTAATGATGACACGCGAGGTGCTAAAACGTCTTAAATAACGTAAAACTATATAGTCTACAAGTACTTGAAATAGCTGAATGAACAAATCATTGTTAAAAAGAAGCCTTGCTGCAGTGGCCCTGATTATGGTGGTCGCGGAATCATGGGGACAGTACCATGTGGCGGCATGCGACTGGATGATGCTGAAACGCCAGAAGTTAGGAGAGTTTCAGCTGGCCAAGGACATTGGGGCTGACGGCATTGAGATGGACATGGGACCGCTGGGACAGCGCCCGATGTTCGACAACAAGCTGCGCGAACCGCAGTTCCAACAGCAATTCCGCAGAACGGCCGACTCGCTTGGCATCGCCGTGCCATCATTGGCAATGTCGGGATTTTTCGCGCAAAGTTTTCTGAAGCGTGCCAACTATCAGGAGCTGATAGCCGACTGTCTGCAGTCGATGGACGTCATGGGGGCTACAGTGGCCTTCCTGCCCTTGGGTGGCAGTGGAGACGACTGGAAACAGG
>JAEEGG010021623.1_pt1 | contig 12755 bp, 9 predicted proteins | sample 9134161 | NCBI WGS metagenome assembly JAEEGG01 (sample SAMN16246543, study PRJNA631951) | gut metagenome | biome: gut microbiome; feature: rumen; material: CR-attached | host: Bos | place: Iran: Karaj | collected 2018-10
TAACGATGGGCCAACGGACACGGGAGACCGGCATGCTGCACGACATGCCCGCCGACTTTGAATATGTGCGGGACTATGGCCTGGCAGTGATTTCCTCCAACTGGAGTTACCTGAAGAACAGGCTGGGCATGTATCCGGACCGCAGTCTGGACTGGGTGGCCTACGTGTCCGGCAAGCGGGAATCCCGGCGCCTGATGGGCGACTATGTCTACAAGCAGGATGACATCGAGAAGGCGGTATTCCACGAGGATGCCACCTTCGCCACCACCTGGAGCATCGACCTGCATTTCCCGGATCCCGGGAACAGCCGGTATTTCCCGGGCGAGGAATTCAAGACAAGTACCGTTCACAGGCTCATCTATCCCGCCGCCGTACCGTACCGCTGCCTGTATTCCCGCAACGTGGACAACCTGTTCATGGCGGGGCGCAATATCAGCACGACCCACGTCACCCTCGGCTCAACCCGTCTGATGCGCACCGGTGCGCTGATGGGCGAAGTCGTCGGCATGGCCGCCGGCATCTGCACGGAGCATGGCGTTACGCCGCGCGAAGTCTATCAGCATTACCTGCCGGAACTGAAGGAAAAGATGACGCAGGGCGCCGCCAGGACGGATATCGAGCTGCCGGACAACCAGCAGTTCAACCTGGGCGGTCATTTGAAGGAGCCGAAATACATCACCGGCCGTCCCGCCAGGGACTAGAACAACCCGAGATACTTGCTGCGCGCAATCAGGCAGTTGCCGATCGAGGCGGCGCGGCGTCCCAGGGTCGAATAGACGATCTTGGTGTCCGAATTGACCCGGTTGAGCGAGTATTTGTTGACCGCGGTCTTGATCGGGTACATCAGGTATTTCTTGCCGACGATGAGGCGGCCGCCGATGATGACGAGGCCCGGGTTGAAGATGTTGATCAGACCCGCGATGCCGCGCCCGAGGGTTTCGCCGATCTTGCCGATGCAGTCGATGGCCAGGACGTCTTCTTCCTCGACGGCTTTCAGGATGTCGTCCAGGGTGATCTTCTCCCCGGCCGTGTATTTCTTGGAAAGGGTGGAAGGACGTCCTTCTGCGAGCTTCTCCAGGATCATCTCGTGCAGGGCGGAGCCGGAAGCGCCGGTCTCCAGGCAGCCGACCTTGCCGCAGCGGCACATCTTTTCGTTGTCCAGGAGCGGCACGTGGCCGATTTCGCCGGAGAATCCGGACTTGCCGTAGTACAGCCGCCCGTCCAGGATCATGCCCATGCCCAGGCCCCAGCTGAGGTTGACGGCCAGCATGTTCTTGGCGTCGACGGGATGGTCGCCGGCCAGGTATTCGCCGTAGGTCATCGCCCGCGAGTCGTTCTCGATCGAGACGGGGACGTTGAAGTCCTTCTCGAAGATGGCGTTGAGCGGCAGGTCGTCGCTCATGAAATAACTCATCGAATAGCCTTCTTCCGGGTTGACGCGGCCGCTGAGGCTCACGCCGACGCTGAGCACTTTTTCCCAGGGGATGCCGGCCGCCGCCACGGTCTCCTTGACCAGGCGGCAGAGGGCCTTGAAGGAGTCTGCCCGGGCCTCGAGGATGAACTCGATGTCGGGGATGAAGTGGACGGTGTCGCCTTTGAAGTCCGTGATACAGAGGTGGAAATGCTGGCGGGCGATGTCGACGCCGATGAAATAGCCGGCTGCGGCGTTGAGGCCGAAAATGCTGGGCCGGCGGCCGCCGGACGTGCCCACTTTGCCCATATCCATCATATAGCCCTCGTCGATCAGCTCGCCGATGATCTTGGTGACCGTCGGTACGCTGGTGTTGATCTCGCGGGAGAGATCGGCGATGGAATAACTGTCGTTGAGGATGCACAGGCGCAGGATCTGCCGCTTGATGTCGGCATTTTTGCTGCTGTCGGTAAGAAGGGTTTTAGTACTCATTTCGAATCTGTGTCAAGTTCGTATCGCAATGTTACAAATTAATTCTCTAATAACAAAGAATTTTATAAACTAATTTTTGATTGTTTTTATCTTTTGCGCTTCCGACGCCGGAAAGTTTGGGATTGGCCGCAATATTGTTATATTTGTATTTTGTATCATACGCGTAAGAAATGTCGGCCAAACTGAGAAACCCGTTCAAGAACCCGATCCGGCTGTCGCTGAAGCAGAAGATGATCCTGAGCCTGAGTGCCATTGCGGTCATCCTGCTGACTTCCAGCATCATATCCGTGATCGAATACAAGATCATGAGCACCTATGTGTCCGACCAGATCGCGGACAACATCCATAGCATCAACATGGCCCAGGAGCTGGCGGAGTCGAGCAACGACTACAACCTCGACATCCTGGCCGTGATCGGCGACGACAACCTCAACAGCCTGCCGGATTTCAACCAGCGGGAGTTCGTGTCCCACTGCGATTCGCTCCGCAATTCCTTCGCCGACGTGCGCAAGGTCCGGCTGGCGGATTCGGTCCTTTATGCCTATTCGGCCTATATGCTGACTTCCCTGGAGCTGCCGGAGGTCCTGAAGTCCGACTTCATCGACTCGCGTACCTGGTACTTCGACCGCCTCCAGCCCCGCTACAACCGCCTCAACGCGGCCATCGACCGGATGAGCTCCGAGATCTACAGCGACCTGAAGAAGAATTCGTCCAACTTCGACAGCGGCTTCTACCGCAGCATCGTGCCGGGCATCGTCGCGGTCGGCGTCGGCCTGCTTCTCGTGCTGATGCTGCTCTTCTTCATCCTGTCCTACTATGTCAATCCCATCTGCAAGATGGTGGACGGGCTGAACAACTACCGCTCTTACAACAAGCGCTATAGCTATACCTTCGACGGGGACGACCAGCTCGCCGAGCTCAACAAGGGCATCTCCGAGATCACGGAGGAGAACAGCCAGCTGCGCAAGCGCCTGATCAACCTGCGCAACGCCCGTCAGGCCGACGACAAAACGGAGTAAGCGATGAACCTGAAGACCATCAGCCGCAACGTGGGATACGCACTGCTCGTCAGCGCGCTCTTCATGCTGCTGTCCGTCCTGGTCTCCCTCCTTTATCACGACGGGGCGCTGGTGGCGCTGCTGATCAGCTTCATCATCACCTTCACCATCGGCATTTTCCCCTTCATCTTCGTCAAGAAGACGGAGGAGATCACGATGAAGGACGGCTATATGATCATCGTCCTGTCGTGGTTCCTGTCGTTTGTCGTGGGAATGCTGCCCTACGCCCTCTGGGGCGGGCCTTTCTCCGTGCAGAACGCCTGGTTCGAGAGCGTGTCCGGCTTTACGACGACCGGCGCCACGATCCTGGACGACATCGAGGCGATCCCTCGGAGCCTGCTGTTCTGGCGGAGCTCGACCCATTTCATCGGCGGCTTGGGAGTCGTCGTGTTCCTGCTGCTGATCATCCCGAATTCCAGCCCGGTGCGCCTGCGGCTGGCCAATATGGAGCTCTCGTCCCTTTCCAAGGGCGGGTACAACACGCGCACCAACAACGTCGTCTTCATCTTCATCTATATCTATCTCGGCCTCGTCGTGGTGTCGTTCCTGTCCTACTGGGCGGCCGGGATGTCTCCCTTCGATGCGATCAACCACGCCTTCAGCGTCAGCGCGACGGGCGGATTCAGCACGCGCAACCTGTCCATCGGGGCCTATCATTCCCGCTGGATCGAGGGGCTGACGATGCTGTTCATGCTCATTTCCTCGCTGCACTTCGGCCTGACATTTTATGCCATCGTGCGGCGCTCGCTGCGCCCGTACAACAACCCGGTCGTGAAGTTCTACCTGGGCAATCTGATTTTCTTCACCCTGTATCTGGGCTTCACGCTGAAGCGGCTGGGCTTCGAGCCGACGATGGGACAGGCGCTCTGGGACGGCGCTTTCCAGACAATCTGCATCGCCACGACGTCGGGCTTCGCCATCGTGGACAATGCGTCCTGGACGATGTTGCCCAACATGGTCCTGATCTTCCTGGGGTCGATGTGCGCCTGCGCGGGATCGACCTCCGGCGGCATCAAGGCCGACCGCATGCTGATCATGTTCAAGTCCATCATCACGCAGGTGCGGCGCGCCCTGTATCCTTCCGCCGTGGCGCAGGTCAAGATAGGCGGGCGTTTCCTGCGGGATGAGGATGTCTCCCCGCATCTGATCTACATCGCCCTGTACATCCTGCTGCTCTGCATCTCGTCGGGCCTGCTGCTGATCTTCGGGCAGACGGATATCGACGCCCTGGCCTGCTCGGTCGCGTCCCTGGGCAACGTGGGCCCCGCCATCCACCAGTACGGCACCTACGGCAGTTACAACCTGATGCCGGAGGCGGGCAAGCTCGTGATGACGTTCAACATGTTCCTCGGCCGCGTGGAGATCTATCCGGTGCTGGCCGTGCTGGCCACGATCATCCCCAAGCCGGCCCGTTCGTAATGGACAGAGCCTCTTTCCTCTATAAGGATTTCCTCCGGCACCTGGACGTCGAACCGACGTCCTGCCAGGACGCGATGCTGCGCCAGGTGGCTTCTTTCGTGACGGGGGACGATGCCGACATCATGGTCGTGAACGGGTATGCCGGCACGGGCAAGACCACGGCGGTCGCCGCGGTGATCGATTCCCTGACGGATCTGAAGGTCCCTTGCGTGCTGCTGGCTCCGACCGGGCGCTCCGCCAAGGTGCTGTCCGGCTATGCCCGCCGGCCCGCGCACACGATCCACAAGGGCATTTACCGCCAGAAATCGGTGGGGGACGACGGCTTCGGCCAGTTCTCCCTGATGCCCAACAAGGCCCGCAGCACGCTGTTCGTCGTGGACGAGGTGTCGCTGATCGGCATCGAAGGCGGGCCGCAGGGGAGCGGGGGCGCGCATTTCGGCTCAGGCAACCTGCTGGAGGACCTGATTGCCTTCGTCCGGAACGGCATGGACTGCCGCCTGATCCTGATCGGGGATTCGGCGCAGCTGCCGCCGGTCGGGATGGAGGAGAGCCCGGCCCTTTCGCCGGAATACATGGAGGGCTTCGGCGGCGTCGTGTACGCGACCTTGAAGACGGTGGTCCGCCAGGCCCGGGAGTCCGGCATCCTGCACAACGCCACGCGCTTGCGGGAGCTGATCCGGAGCGCGGATCCCTGCGAGACCTTCGATGAGGTGAAGCTGTCGCTGGAGGGCTTCGACGACGTCGTGCGGGTCGGGGGCGGGGAGCTGATCGAGACGATTTCGGACGCATATGCGAAGTACGGGGAGGATGAGACCATCGTCCTGTGCCGCTCCAACAAGCGGGCGATCCGCTACAACCTGGGCATACGCTCGCAGGTGCAGTTCAAGGAGGACCGTCTGGTGCGGGGCGACGCGCTGATGATCGTGAAGAATTGCTATCAGTTCCTGGAGGACGTCGAGGAGATGGATTACATCGCCAATGGCGACACGGCCAAGCTTCTGCGCATCAGCAAGTACGTGGACCGCTACGGGCTGCATTTCGCGGACGCGCGGCTCTGCTTCCCGGATTACGACGAACTGGAGATCACGGCGAAGGTCCTGCTCGACACGCTGGAGTCGGAGTCGGCTTCGCTGACGGTGGAGCAGCAGAACGCCCTATACAACGGGGTGAACGCTGATTATGAGCACATTGCCTCCAAGAAGAAACGCTACGAGGCGGTGCGGGAGGATCCCTTCTACAACGCCTTGCAGTTGAAATATGCCAATGCCATCACTTGCCACAAGTCCCAGGGCGGACAGTGGAAGTGCGTCTTCATCGACAACCCGTTCTGGCAGGACGAGCAGACGGTGGACGACCTGAAGTGGCTCTATACCGCGATGACACGCGCGGTGGAAAAAGTGTATCTCGTGAATTTCAAAGACCGGTTTTTCGAATGAAGAAGTATTTGCTCGCGTTGGTTTTGAGCGGGATTTGCGTCCTGGCCGCGGCGCAGGAAATGAAACGCACGCCCGTAGCTTGGAAGTGGGTTTCCGACACGCTGGCGGTGTTCAGCTATGACGGATCTTTTGACGACGGCGACGCATTCGGCGTGGATGCGCGGAGCCTGCACGTCCAGCCGGGCGTCAAGGCGCCCGAGCGCTTCGCGGATTTCCCCTACAAGCCGGAGGACGCCGTCAACCTGACCTGGTCGCCGGACTCGTCGATGATTGCGTTTACCCGTGCGAACGACCTGTATGTCTATGACTTGGCGGCGGGCCGGGAAAAGCGGCTGACCTTCGACGGGTCGGACGTGATCCTGAACGGGTATGCTTCCTGGGTGTATTACGAGGAGATTTTCGGGCGTCCGTCGCGCTACCGGGCCTTCTGGTGGTCGCCGGATTCCCGGCGCATCGGCTTCTACCGCTTCGACAATTCCGAGGTGCCGATGTTCCCCATTTATTCGCCTTTCGGGCAGGACGGATCGCTGAACCGCACACGCTATCCCAAGGCGGGGGAGAAGAATCCCGAGGTGCGCATCGGTATGATCGACGTGCGCGCGCTGCCATTCGGAGCTTCGGAGCGGAAAGTGGCCCGCAAGACGGTCTGGGCCGATTTCGACCCGGCGGAGGACCAGTATTTCGGCACGCCTTTCTGGGGGCCGGACGGCGCTTCTTTCTATGTGTCACGGGAGCCGCGCATCCAGAATACGCTGGACTTGTATCGGGTGAGCGCGCTGGACGGGTCCAAGGAACTGATTTACCACGAGACGTACAAGACCTGGCTGGAGTGGATCGAAAATGTGTTGTTTACGGACAAGGGCCTGTATATGGCGCGGGCCTTCGAGACCGGCTGGGAGCAGATTTATTTCCTTTCCTATGACGGGAAGGAGTTTCGGCGGCTGACGGACGGGCCGAACTGGCGGATTTCTTTGCTGCGGGTCGATGGGGGGTCTGTGTATTTTACGGCTAATCGCGACGCCACGATGCGGGCCACGCTGTATCGGGCGGATCCTGGCGGACAGGTCACGGCGCTGACGGATCCGCGTCTGGCGGTGTCCGGCGTGCGTTTCAGTCCGGACGGTCGTTATTTCGTCGCTTCGCTTTCCAATTATACGACACCCACGCAGGTCTGGTTGTATGAGACGCGGATGGCGCCGATGGCTTGGAAGAACCGGCGGCTGCTGGACCACGCGTCGAAGGGCATGCACGTGGATGACCGGGCGGCACGCAGCTGCCTGAAGGTGGCCGACGCCGCGGGGCCGGACTTCGATCCTTCCCGTTACGCGCTGCCGCAGATCGTGACGATCCCGGCGGAGGACGGACTGATGATGCCGGCGGCGGTGACGTATCCGGTCGGGTTCGATCCGTCCCTTAAGTATCCGGTGCATTTCGAGATTTACGGCGGGCCGAATACGGCCTATGTCCGGGATTCCTGGCGCCGGCCCGCTCCGCTCAACCAGTGGTGGAGCGAGCAGGGGATCATCCACGTCGTGGCGGACTGCCGGGCTTCGGGCCACAACGGCCGGGCGGGTACCGACCTGGTTTACCGCAACCTGACGGATGTCCCGGTGCGGGATTTCCTGACCTGGGCGGAGTATTTCAAGTCTTTGCCTTACGTGGACGGGGATCGTCTGGGTGTCGAAGGCTTTTCCTTCGGGGGAACGATGACCGCGATGCTGCTCCTGCGGCATTCGGACGTGTTCCGCTGCGGGATCGCGGGCGGCGGCGTGTATGACTGGTCCCTGTACGACAGCCATTACACGGAACGCTTCATGGAGACCCCGCAGACCAATCCGGAAGGATACGAGGCGTCTTGTGTGTTGAAGTACGCCGGGGAGTACCCGGTGAAAATCGGCGCAGTTTCTGGCGCGGTAGCAGACACTTCCGACCCTGCTTCTGCCGGCGTGATGCTGAAACTGACGCATGGCACCGGCGACGACAACGTCCACTTCCAGAACACCCTCCAACTCGTGGATGCCCTCCAAAAAGCCGGGAAAGACTTCCAACTGATGATCTACCCCGACGGCATGCACGGCTACCGCGGCGCCCAAGCCCTCCACTCCTGGGCCACCGACCACGACTTCTGGCTCAAATACCTGAAGCAGTAACCCTTAATATCCAACTTGAGGTCCCCCATAGGCTATCGATTGTTTGATGGGGGAACGATTCCTTTTTATTGAAGGGGGTCAGGACCATTAAAAAGGATTGTCGCTTCTTTGTAAAGGGCCGGTTTTTGTAAGTGACTGATTATCAATAAAACAGAAAATCAGGGTCTTAATTATTATGACCCTGATTTTGTAAGTTACTGATAGTGAAATGTTTGCGAAAAACTGGGGGGGCGACAAGTCCCGGATAATTGCTGTTGTAATCAATAGTTGTCCCCTAACGTTCCCGGAACGAACGATTCTCCAGGTTTCCGTACTTTTCAAACACAGAGAAGTTCCCGAAGCGTACGTTTTTCCTGGTTTTCGTACGTTTCAAACACAACGATAATTCTGGAACGAACGAAATACGGGGTTTCTGTACTATTCGGCGACAGTTATCCTCGGCCTGGGGAACAACGGTCGCAATCGTTAGGGTGGCCATGCAGTTATCCTCGGCCGGGGCGAGGAAGGCCCCTGCACCGAGCCTCCCGCAGCCCCCGGCCGGGAGATAACTGCCGGCACGGTCCCTCGCTCGCTGCACTGGGCCGGGAGATAACTGCTTGGGGGGCGACATTGTCATAAGAAATAGTCTGATAAAAAAAGTAGGTGTAATTCATACCTGTTTGATACTGAGCTACTTATAAAATCAGGGTCTAAATATTTTAGACCCTGATTTTGTATTCTATTGACATTCAATAATTTAAAAATAACGCTATGGATGGCACCGCCGCCGCGCGCGGGGCAGATTAATAGCGCGACTGACAGTCTCGGGCGGGAGTTATCTCCCGTCCGGGCCCGGCCCAAAAGCCTTGGCCCGTCCGAGGATAACTCCTCGCCAGCGCCGTTTCCAACGAAAAGGAACAGATATCCACTAAACAATAGAAAACCGAAGTCGGTGGAAAGCACTTTATGCTTTACAGGGCGACAAATGCTGTTTGGTGTAGGCTTTAACTTGGGGGTCAACGTCAAAAACCGCCTTGAAAGGCCGCCCCTGCTGTTTGCCTACTGCGTTTTCTGTAAACTACTCTTTTTCAGGATATTAAGCATCGGCCTCTCCGCTAATTGAGGAGAGGGTATTTGTTAAATGATTGGATGTTAGGATTTTATGAATTACGCGTCACCAGAAGGAGGCGGCGGGAGGGGGAGTCGGGGAGGGTGGCGGTGACTCCGTAGATGTGGATGTTACCACCCGGGCGGAGGGAGAGGCGGCGGCGGAGTTCGTCGGAGGTCATGGGGATGTTGCGGGCGGTGACTTCGGCTTGGGGGTAGCGGCGGGCGAAGTCGGCCATCGTCCTTTTGTCCAGGGGAAGTACTTCCAGGATCCTACGGAAGCGGCCGAAGGGGGCCAGTTCCGGGATAGGTTCCTGCCCGAGATAAAGATGGGTGGAGGGGGCGAGCTTGCGGAGGCCGGCGCGGCGGCAGGCGGCGGCGTGGCATTCGGATTTCATCAGCGCCGCGCCGGGCTCAAAGAGCCAGCAGCCTTCGCGTAGGGAAGGAACTCTCAGACTCTCAGGAGAACTTGCTTCCAGTCCGAGTTGGGGGGCACTCGTCATATCCCCGGGAGAGCTCATCTCCAACCCGTTCGGGGAAGCATCTGCCAGACCTCCTGTAGGGATTGTTTCGTACCCGCCAAGAAGATTGTACTCCAGGCCGGGACAGGATGCTTGCCTATCTTCATCCGTGAAGCAGATGGAATGCGTTTGTCCGTCGCGTAACTCCGTGACAATCAGTTGGAACGGACCGACCTGCGAGGCGTCGAGATGAAGCAACAGCTCCTTGCATTCGCCGTCCACGGAAACGACGTGGATTTCCGAGACGGAAGGGAGACGGCGGCGCAGCAGGGTGATGTCCGCCATCGGCGAAATCTTGACGAGCACGTGCGGACAGATGGAGAGCAGTTCGTCCTGCAGGGCGGCCAGGTCCGGGCTGCAGTCTTCCAGCAAAAAGACTTTCCGTCCCGTGGCGGAGCGCCGGGCGGGGTCTAGATACAGCAGCGATGGCTGGAAATCGCCCAGAATCTCCCGGACCGTGCCCGGCCGGACTTCGGCGCAGCGGAAAACGGCGTTGGAGACTCCTAGGAGTCCGAAATTGTGCCGCACCGCCTCGCAGAGCGCGGGGTCCATTTCGTTGTATAACACCTCCGCGGCAACGGACGAAAAGGCCCAGGTATCCACGCCCAGTCCGCCTGTCAGGTCTGCGATGCGTTTCGCTGCCCCCTGCACAATCCCCGCCGCCACCCCGGCCTTGTAAAAAGCTGCGGCTGAAGAGCTGCATTGCTCCACGTTGAGCCGTGTGGGCAGCCGTAACGAATGGAGGACCTCCGTCCACTCGGGGACCTTGGCCTGCAGCCGCTGCCGCAGGTCGTTCTCCGTCTCTTTGACGATGTCCGCAAAACTCTTTTTCATTTCTGCAAAATTAGCTAAATTTGTATGGATTGGACGAAACTATCAAAACGAATCTATGGCTGACTATCTCGACAACGTACAGAAATGGCTGACGGGGGACTTCGACCCGGCGACCAAGACCCAGATCATCGAACTCCGCAACGAGGACCCGGCGGGCCTGGAGGATGCATTCTACAAGAACCTCGAGTTCGGCACCGGGGGACTCCGGGGGCTGATGGGCGTGGGGACGAACCGCATGAACAAATACACGGTCGGGATGGCCACCCAGGGCCTCGCGAATTATATCCTGCGCCGGTGTGCTACTGAGAAAAACCTTGCCGTCTGCATCTCCTACGACAGCCGCAACAACAGCAAGCAGTTCGCCCGCATCGCGGCGGACGTGATGGCGGCCAACGGCATCCAGGTCTATATTTTCGACAACATCCGACCGACCCCCGAGATGAGTTACGCCGTGCGCCTCAAAGGCGCCGTGGCGGGCATCATGATCACGGCTTCGCACAACCCCAAGGAATATAACGGCTACAAGGTGTCCTGGTCCGACGGCGGTCAGGTGACGGCGCCGGTGGATGCCGAGATCGTCGCCGAAGTGGCCAAGATCACGGATCCTTCGATGGTGAAGTTCAGCTCCGAAGACGCCGACGCGCGCATCGAGCTGATGGGTAGGGAAGTGGATGAGCAGTATCTCAGTGACCTGCTGTCCCTGCGCCTGAGCCCCGAGGCCTGCGAGCGCCATGGGCAGGACATCAAGATCGTCTACACTCCGCTCCACGGCTGCGGCGTGCGCCTCGTGCCGGAAATCCTGAAACGTACCGGCTGCCCGAACGTGATCCACGTGCCGGAGCAGGACATCAGCGACGGCAATTTCCCGACCGTCGTGTCGCCCAACCCGGAGGAGCCGGCCGCCCTCAAGATGGCCCTCGAGAAGGCCGAGGCGACCGGGGCCGACATCGTGATCGGCACCGACCCGGACGCCGACCGCATGGGCATCGCCGTGCGGGACAATGACGGCAAGATGGTGCTCTTCAACGGCAACCAGACGGCCTCCCTGCTGACCTACTACATCCTCTCGCGTCGCGCCGAACTGGGCACCCTGGGCGCAGGGAAATACGTCGTCAAGACCATCGTGACCACGGAACTGATCACCGACATCTGTCAGCGTTTCGGCGTTCCCGTGTACAACGTCCTGACCGGCTTCAAGTACATCGCCGAAGTGGTCAAGCGCCAGGAAGAGCAGGGCGGCGAATTCATCTGCGGCGGCGAGGAGAGTTACGGCTTCAACGTCGGGCAGTTCGTGCGTGACAAGGACGCGCAGGTGTCCTGCATGATGGTGGCCGAATGCGCCGCCTGGGCCGCCGACAAGGGCCTGACGCTCTACCAGTTGATGGAGAAGATCTATGCGGAATTCGGCTACCGCAAGGAGGCTCTGGTCAACGTCGTGCGCAAGGGCATCAGCGGCGCGCAGGAGATCCAGGCCATGATGAGCGCCTTCCGGGCGGATCCGCCGAAGGAGCTCTGCGGGTCAAAGGTCACCCGGGTGATCGACTACCTGGAGCCGGAGAAGACCGGACAGCCGAAATCCAACGTCCTTCAGTTCTTCGACGAGGCCGGGGACGTCGTGTCGGTCCGTCCTTCCGGGACGGAACCCAAGATCAAATTCTATTTCGGGGCGAAGGGCGCGGATGCGGACGAGAAGATCGCCGCGCTGAAGGAGCAGTTCTCCTAGGACTCGAAAGGCCCTTCCTTGCACCATTCCCTGAGCGCGCACTGCCCGCATTTCGGGCGGTGCGCGGTGCATGTATAGCGCCCGTGCAGGATCAGCCAGTGGTGCGAGATCGCCCGGTCCGGGACCGGAATGTGGCGCTCCAGGTCACGCTCCACGGCTTCGGGCGTCTTGCCGTCGGACAGGCCGAGGCGGTGCGAGACACGGAATACGTGCGTATCCACGGCGATCACGGGCTTGTCATAGACGATGGAAGCCACGACGTTGGCCGTCTTGCGCCCCACGCCCGGCAGCGACATCAGGGCGTCGATGTCGGAGGGGACTTCGCCGCCGAAATCGCTGACCAGTTTCTGCGCAAGCGCGATCAGGTGCCGTGTCTTGCTGTTGGGATAGGAGACGCTCCGCACGTACGGGAACAATTCCTCGAAAGAGGCCTTCGCCATCGCCGCCGGCGTGGGATAGGCCTCCAGCAGGGCGGGCGTGACGAGGTTGACCCGCTTGTCGGTGCACTGCGCGGACAGGACGACCGCGACGATCAGCTGGAAGGGACTCTCGTAATGGAGCTCGCTCCGGGCCTCCTGCATGTTGTGCCGGAAATAATCCAGGATGCCGGCAAATCTTTCCTTTC
>JAEEGG010021626.1_pt1 | contig 12754 bp, 4 predicted proteins | sample 9134161 | NCBI WGS metagenome assembly JAEEGG01 (sample SAMN16246543, study PRJNA631951) | gut metagenome | biome: gut microbiome; feature: rumen; material: CR-attached | host: Bos | place: Iran: Karaj | collected 2018-10
GCCGGCCCGCGTGATGATGGTCTTCATTTCGTGCGGGGTGAGGTTCTGCGCCTCGTCGATGATGAAGAAACATTTGCCGAGGCTGCGGCCGCGGATGTAGGCCAGCGGCTCGATGATCAGTTTCTCCTGCGTGAGCATGGCTTCGATGCGCTGCGCCTCCTTGGAGGTCGGCCGGAACTGGCTCTTGATCACGTTGAGATTGTCCATCAGCGGCTGCAGGAAGGGGCCCATCTTCGCCTTCTGGTCGCCGGGCAGGAAGCCCAGGTCCTGGTTGCCCAGGATGACCGTCGGCCGGGAGAGGTAGATCTGCTCATAGTCCCGCTCCTGCTCCAGCGCAGCCGCCAGGGCCAGGAGCGTCTTGCCCGTACCGGCGCCGCCGGTCAGGGAGACGAGCTCCACCTTCGGGTTCAGCAGGGCGTCGAGGGCCAGTTTCTGCTCCTCGTTGCGCGGGCGGATGCCGTAGGCTTCGCGGCTCTTGACGAGCACCACGCGGTCGCGGTCGGCGTCATAGCGGGCGCAGACCAGTTCGTCGTTGCCATTGCTCCAGCGGAACTTGAACATCTGGTTCGGCTTCGGCTGGACCTTGAGGATGCGCTTCCACTCGATGGATGCGTCCGGCCCGTAGGCCAGCTCCTGCAGGATGATCCCGTCCACGTCGAGCTGCTGCACCTCGCGCTGCGCCTCCTCGATCTGCTCGTCGCGGACCTTGTCGGTCAAGTAGTCCTGGACCGCCATGCCGATGGCTTTCGCCTTCATTCTCAGGTTGATATCCTTGGTCACCAGCGCCACGAAGGTGTCGGGATTGTGGTCCCGCACCCACATGGCCGTGGCCAGGATGCGGTGGTCAGGGATGTCGTCGGTGAAGAAGCCGGCGTACTCCCCTTCGAAAGGATGGTTGGGCTCGACCTTGATGCAGCCGAGGTCCCTGCCGATCGGCAGGCCCTTCTCGCCGAAGCTCTTGCCGTTGGTGATCCGGTCCAGGTCGCGCATGAAGCCACGCGCGTTGTAGGACAGCGCGTCGTTGCCCTTCTTGAATTTGTCCACCTCCTCGATCACCGCGACGGGAATCACGAGGTGGTTTTCCTGGAATTTCCGGATGGCTTTGTGGTCGTGCAGGATCACGTTGGTGTCCAGCACGAAAATCTTAGGTTTTCCCATAAATATGTGGTTCAGTCCTCCCCTTCCGCGTTCTGCATCAGGGATTCCAATATCGTTTGTATACCGGACTTGGCCGAAGCCTTGACGCGGATGCCGGGCTGCCCGGGGACCGGATGGCCCAGCGGGAAGAACGCGACATCCTGCAGCAGCAACTCCGCATCCAGGTAGTCAAAATCAGCATCTTGTATTTGGATCACGGCGCCCGGCACCTCCGCAAAGAGGATGCGCAGCACGTCCTGCTCCTGGTAGGCGCGCATCACGTCGGACAGGTCGAGGCTCAGTCCGGCGCACTCCGTCATCTGCTTCACGGTCCGCAGCAGGCCGCCCTCGCCGACCGTGGCGCCGGACAGCAGGATGCCGTCCTCCACCAGCTCGCGCACCACTTCGTGGCAGTCCATGAAGTAGTCGGCGTCCGTGATCTGCGGGCTGGCGCCGCCGCCCACGTCGAGCACCTGCGCGAAGAGCGAGCCGCCCAGGCGGAACTCGGCCGTGTCGAAGGGGATGTAGACCACCCAGCTCTGGGGGTCGGGGGCCAGCGTGGCGGGACAGGAGCGGCGCGAACCCAGCTGCGGGTGCTCGGAGCGGAACGGTTCGCTCACAAAGCCGAAGTCCTCCTCGTCCGCCTCGCGGGTGATGCGGGTGCGCAGCGTCAGCTCCGACTCGCCCGTCGTCCGGGCATAGCGGTAGCCGCTGAACTTCACGCCCAGGGCGTCGACGTAATCCGCCGCGGCGCGGACGGAATCGTAGAAGGCAGCACGCGCGCCGACCGGCGCTTCGTTCCAGCGCCAGGAGGCGTCCAGCCGCAGGTCGCCGAGGCGGAAACGGCCGGTGCGCCACAAGGTCTCGATGAGCGCGGAAGCCACGCGGACGCGGGTATAGGCGTCGGCCGCCGTGGCCGGGACGCGCTTCTGCGTCGAGCAGACGGCGTCCAGATAGGCATCGATGCAGTCGGGGTCGAGCGCCGGCACCCGGCACACCGGGTCCACGGTCTCGTCCACGGCACGCGCCTCCGCCGGGGCGGTCAGGGAATGCCGTCCCTCCGGCTCCGTCACCGCATCCAGCAACTGCGCAGGGGTGTATTCTTCCTGCACTCCGTCGATGACGTAAATGGCGTGCAACGCTGTCGTTTTTTCTGCCATGCCGTAATAAAAACGTGTAAATTTAACTAAATTTGGAATCAGTTGCAACTATGGACTACACAACTGAGCAATACAACCATCTCTTGGAGGAGCTGTACAACCGCCATCCCAGCGTGCAGGACACCGGTTTCACGGCCGGCGCCTACAAGCCCGGGCTGGCCGGGATGGAGCGTTTCGACGCCGCCCTGGGGCATCCCTCGCGGCAATTCCGCGCCATCCACGTGGCCGGCACCAACGGCAAGGGTTCCGTGAGTTCGATGCTCGCGGCTGCGCTGTCCGCCGCCGGCCTGCGCGTCGGCCTCTACACCTCGCCGCACCTGGTGGATTTCCGCGAGCGGATCAAGCTCGTGGAACCGGACGGCTGGTCGATGATTCCGCGCGAAGAGGTATTCCGCTTCCTGACGGAGAACGACCTGGCGGACCTTTCCTTCTTCGAAATCACGACCGGCCTCGCCTTCTGGTGGTTCGCCGCGCAGCAGGTGGACGTAGCCGTGATCGAGGTCGGCCTGGGCGGCCGACTGGACAGCACGAACATCCTCACGCCCGAGCTCGCCGTCGTGACGAGCATCGGGCTGGATCACTGCGCGTTACTGGGCTCGACCCGCGGCGCCATCGCCGCCGAGAAGGCCGGCATCTTCAAGCCCGGCGTCCCGGCGCTCTGCGGCCAGCGCGACGACGAGACGGCCCCCGTCTTCGAGGCCCGCGCCAGCGTGGTCCCCTGCCCGCTTTTCTTCGCCGAAGACTTCGACGTCGAACTGTTCGACACCGATCTTGCCGGCCCCTGCCAGGCCGCCAACCTGCGCACCGCCCTCGCCGCCCTCGAACTGCTCGGCATCGAGCCCGACCGCGAGGCGCTGGCGCACACCGCCGCCCGCACCGGCCTGCGCGGCCGCTGGGAGCGCCTCTGCGCGGATCCCGAGGTCATCTGCGACATCGGACACAATCCCCCCGCCCTCGAAATCAATTTCCGGCGGCTGCGCGAGAGCGGCCGTCCACTGCTCATCGTTTTCGGCATCATGGCCGACAAGGACCTCGACGGCATCAAGCCCCTGATGCCGCGCGACGCACACTATTTTCTCGTGGCCCCCAAAGGGGACCGCGCCCTGCCCGCCGACGCCCTCGCGGCGCGCCTGGAGGGCTTCCGTCGCACAGTTTGCGGCGACGTGGAGGCGGGCGTCCGGCAAGCGCTCGAAGTCGCGCGCCGCACGCCCGGGAGCCTTTTGTACATCGGTGGCAGCAATTTTGTTGTAGCAGAAGCCATTGGTTTGTTTGACTCTGATTAAAATCGCGCTATGAAAGCCATTAAGTTACTGACTCTGACACTGATAACTATCATGAACCTCTTCTCTTCCGCCTGCGCCAAGGACGACCGCGGGCACACGCTCACCAAACTCTGGGCGGAGTATGACAAAGCCTACGACGCCGATCGGCCCAAAGACCAGGCCGACATCCTCACGCGGATCAAGAAAGAGGCCGCGGTGCAGCACCTCGCCTGGGACTACTACGACGCCACCATGAAATACGTGGAGGCGCGCGCCAGCTCCAACTGGAAGCTGCGCGAGGAGCTCACGGCCCAGGCCGGCCAGGACATCGAAACGTTCGGCGAGCCCGTCGCCGTCTTCTACCATCGCCAGCGCCATGCCGGCACTGATGAGCTCCTGCAATACGTCACGGAGCAGAAAGAGCGCCTGGAGCAGGCCCACAACCCCGAATTCTACACGCGCGACGCCCGCGTCACGGGCTTCATCTTCTCCGAGTTCCTGCTTCCCAGGATCGCGAACGACTACGAATACACCCTCTGGAGCCTCTACGGATACGGGAGAAATGAAGCTGGCCTCCAGGCCTTCCGGACCTGCCACGCCGGACGCTATCCCTTCGACGCCCTGGTCGAATTCTGCCAGGTCTGCCGGGAGAGCAATGGCCCGGAAGACGGCCTGAAGAAACTGGGCGCCTTTGCCGACGCGCACGCCGGGCAGGCTGTCTCCATCCTGGCCCGCGACAACATGCTCACCAACCGGCACACCCTGCTCCGCCGCGACCAGAAATCCGAGGCCGAGGCTTACCGCCAGCTCGCCCTCGACTGCCAGACGCTCATCGCCGATCGCAAGAAGTTCAGCGGCGACGAGAAAGCCCTCGCGGACTGCGCCCGCAGAGCCGACGACCTCCTCGAGACGCTGACCGCCCAGGAGATCTCCCTGGAAGTCTCCAAGGGAGTCGCCACCATGGAGGTGCGCAACCTTCAGGAAGTCAAAGTCCGCATCCTCGAGGGTAAGCGCGAAATCTGGAGTACCACGGTGAACAACCCCAAAAAGACTTTCTATCTCCGCGATACCCTCACGCTCCAGCTGCCGGCGCTCGACGACAAGACCTACACCCTGAAGTGCTCGGGCGGCAAGGCAGAGACCGAGAGCGAATACCGCAAATACACGCTCTCCATCGCGCACAAGCGCGACCTGGACGGCTACGCCATCTACGTGGCCGACTACCTGACGGGCGAGCCGGTCAAGACCTGCGACGTCTTCCTGTACAACGACGAAGGCAAGCAGGTGGGACAGGTCCCGGGCCTGCAGCTGGACGGCTTCACCTACCTCCCGGAATCCTTCGTCAAGCCGCTGGAGCATGAACACTGGGGCTGGACCGTCCAGGCCGTGGCCCGGATTGACGGACGCCTCCGCGCCACGCCGCACCACGGTTTCAACTACCAGCCGCGCGAGACCGTCGGCACAGACAACCCGGCCCGCCACCGCGCCATGATCCTGACGGACCGCAGCGCCTTCAACCCCGACGAGACGGTTCATTACAAGGTCCTCCTCTATGAGGGTACCTACGAATTCGCCACCCGCCCGGCGGGCATCCGCCTGCACGCCACGCTCACCGACCCGAGCGGCAAGATGATTGGCGAAGAGGACCTGACCACCAATGAGTTCGGCAGCGCCGCGGGCGCCTTCGTCCTGAAGAAGGGCGAGCGCGGCGGCCTGTACAAGATTGCCGTCAGCGAGGGCGGCAGCACCGTCGCCAGCACGCAGGTGCGGGCGGACGAATTCGTACTGCCCAGCTTCGAGCTGACATGGAAGCCCGACGAGCGCTTCTACCTGCCGAAGGACAACGTGACCGTCGCGGGCAGCATCCGCTCCTACTCTGGCCACAATCTCGGCACCGCCAAGGCCCGCTACGAGGTCCGGGAGCGCAACAAGACCCTTGCCGAAGGCGACCTCAAACTCAGCCCTACGGGCGATTTCAAGATTGCGTTCCAGGCCCCCGAGCTCGATTTCTACTCCACCAATGTGGCGGTGACCGTGACGGTCACGGACGCCACGGGCGAGACCCTCGACTTCAGCAAGAGCGTGGATGTCGCGCGCCACCTGCCCATCCGCATCACGGTGGAGAACCGCGTCCCCGGCCGCTTTGAAAGCGTGAACCGCTACGGCGGCGGCTCCATCATCGGCGAGGGCGTCGCGCAGGTCCGCTTCCAGCTGGGCTACGGCAATGGCCAGACCCATCCGACGCTCAAGATAGCCTATCAGGTGCTCCACGAGGGCAAGACCGTGCTCACCGGCACCGCCCCCAACCGCGAGACTCTCCCGATCGACCTGTCCCGCTTCCCGTCCGGCCTGTATGAGATCAAGGCCACGGCCACGGCCGTCAGCGACGCCGGTACGCAATATGACGACGAGACCAGCTTCGAGATCGTCAAGGCCGCCGACAGCGACACGGCCCTCGACATGGACGTGCGCGCCTTCTACAAGGAGATCGACGATCCCGACGGCATCGCCCTGCAGGTCGGCGCCACCACCGGCCCGGTCTGGATCGTCGCCGAACTCTACGGCGACGGCAACCGCCTGCTCGAGAAGCGCATCGTCCAGCTGCGCGGCGAGCGCGGCAAGGACGGCTCCCTGCAGGTCATCCGCTTCGCGCGCAAGGCCGACTATCCGGAAGACCTCTCCCTGAAGGTGTTCTGGTTCCGTGACGAGCAGTCCTTCAGCTACTCCGTCTATTCGTACAAACCCAAGACCGTGGCCGCCCTGCCGCTGCGCTTCACGCGCTTCCTGGACACCACGGCGCCGCACCGCGACTATAGCTTCACCCTGCTCACCGCCGCCGGCACGGAAGTCGCCGCGACCGTCTTCGACAAGAGCACGGAGACCATCCAGCGCAACATCTGGTCCACCGTCCAGCCGTCCCGGCGCTCGCTACCGAGTGTTAATTATTCCAGCACCCTCGGCACGGACGAGTCCTACGGTTTCGACAACGCCGTCACCGCCGGCGGCCGCCAGCGGAACATCCTGGCCAAGAGCGCCGCGCCGATGGGCGCCGTGATGGAATCGGCCATGGTCATGGACGAAGACGCCGGCGTCCTGGCAGACGTTGCCGAAGAGGCCGTGGACTATGTCGCGACGGAGGAGGAGCAGGAGCAGGAACTCTCCGTGCGCGAGAATTTCGCCAACACGATCGCCTGGGAGCCTTTCCTGCGCGCCGACAAGGACGGCGTGGTGACGTTCAACTTCAGCACCGCCGACAAGCTTTCCACTTATTACGTGCAGCTCTTCGCGCACGATAAATCCTTCCGCAACACCACGCTCCGCCAGGAGATGGTCGTGACCCTGCCGGTCAAGGTGGCCGTCGTGCAGCCGCAGTTCCTGTATGAAGGCGACCGCTACGTCGCCCGCGTGTCGCTGGCCAACAGCACGGACAAGCCCGTTTCCGGCCGCCTGTCCGTGAAGTTCCTCAACGGCAAGGACTACCGGACGGCCCCGACCGTCTCGGAAAAGGGCACGGCCATCACCGTGCCGGCCCACGGTTCCGCGGACTTCAGCTTCGGGATTTCCGCACCGAGGCTCGCGGACCTCGGCCTGCTGGTCAACTTCACCGCGGACGACAAGGACGCCGGCTCCGACGGCGTGTTCGTGACGATGCCCGTGAAGCCGGCCGTGCAGACCATCACCGAGGCCCACTCGGCCCTGCTTCTCGCGGGCATGGACCGCGACGCGCTGCTCGCCTCGCTGCGCCGGGAGTTCGTGAACGTACAGGGCGCCCAGGCGGCCCTGAAAGAGATTTCCATCCTCGGCATGATCCAGGAGGCCGTCCCGGAGAAGGTCCTCCCGCAGAGCGACAACCTGCTCGACCAGTCCGAGGCCCTGTTCGCCAACCACCTGATCGACATCCTGCCGGGCGGCAAGGCCTCCGGCGCCACGCCCGAACAGCGCGCGGAGATGGTCGAAAAGATCCTCGCCTGCCGCAACGGGGACGGCGGCTTCGGCTGGTTCCCGGAGATGAGTTCTTCCGCGGTCCTGACCGCCGTGCTGCTCGAGCGCATCGCGGAGATGGGGGACGCCTGCCCCGAAAAGCTGGCCGCCACCACCGCCGACGCCGTACGCTTCCTCGACGCCACCTACTTCGGCGACCGTTTCCGCCCGATCTGGTGCGGTGCGCTGAGCTTCGACCAGTACCTGCACGTCCGGGCGCTGTTCCCGGAGGTGAACTTCTCGCCCAAGGGCGCTTCCTTCAAGGAGTTGCGTGAGTTCAAGAAGAACGCGAAGGCGTACCTTGTGCCGGGCGCGAAACGCGGCCTGAACGGCCAGGTCTTCGCCAAGGCCCGCCGGATGAAGACCCTGCGCGCCCTGGTCGAGAACGAGCGCGGCGCCTCCCTCGCCCGGGCCTGGGGCATCTCGCTCTTCGCCTCCGGCCGGCTCCGCAAGTCGCTGGAGAAGGACGTCGAGTCCCTGCTCCAGTACGCCGAACCGCACCGCAGCGGCGGCATCTACTACCCGAATGCGGTGATGCCCTGGCGGGGCCTGCTCGAAAGCGAGCTGTACGCTCACTCGCTCATCTGCGACCTGCTGACCGACTGCGGCCACAACGAGGTCGCCGAAGGCATCCGGCTCTGGATCATGGTCCAGAAGGAGACGCAGCAGTGGGAGGACGACCCGGCCTACATCCAGGCCATCGGCAGCGTGCTCCGCGGCACGGAGGCCACCCTGCAGACCAAGGTGCTCGCCCTGTCGGCCACCACCACCCTGCCCTTTGGGCAGATCAAGGCCGCCGGCAACGGCTTCACCGTGTCCCGCAGCTACACCCGCGAAGGCCAGCCCCTGAAGGACGGAGACGTGCTGCACGTGGGCGACAAGGTCGTCGCCACCTACCGCATCTGGAACGAGGAGAACCGCAGTTTCGTGCGCCTGACCGCCCCGCGTCCCGCGGCATTCCGCCCGGTCAACCAGCTCTCCGGCCGCTACGGCTGGTTCGCCCGTCCGATCTCCATCACCGGCTGGGTGAGCTTCAGCCCGCAGGGCTACCGCAGCGTGCTCGCCGACCGCACGGAGTACTGGTTCGACAGCTATCCCGAGGAGAAGACCAGCTTCTCCGAGGAGTTCTTCGTGACCCAGGAGGGTACCTTCCAGAGCCCCGTTCCTGTGATCGAGTCCCTCTACGCACCGCACTACCGCGCCAATGATGACGGACACATGCCCTTCATCGTCAAGGCGCAGGAATAAACCTGTCCTGCCATGATGAAAGAAGAACTGACGGCCCTCGCCGACACCTACCGCCAGGCGGGGGACGCCATCCATGACGCCATCCGGGACAGCATCCGCAACGCCGGCGGCTTCGTGAACTGCTCCAACAATGACCGGAGCCGCCACGACATGTTCGTGCAGCTGTACGACAGCAAGAAGAAGTATTCGGAGCGCTTCCCTATCCGCGCCATGAAACTGGATGCCGGGGGTGCCGTGCTGATCTACGTCGGCACCCCGGACACCATCTATACCGAGAAGTACCTGCGGGGCATCCTCTCCGAGGAGCATTGGATGCCCCTCAAAGGCTCCAACGTCCTCTTCCACCAGACCATCCTCTCCATCGCCGCCGCCATCGACGAATATCTCCCGGCCGCCTGAGGGACGCCACGCACAACCATCTACAATCCGCTTCCCCGTGCCGGTCCTGGTATAATTGTCATTTCTGCCCGCAACAGGGCAACCGGAGGCGCGGAGCGAGCCCCAACAGCTCGCTCCGCTGCCTCCGGTAACTGCCGCGCTCCCTTTTGCGCGGCAGTGATGCCCCCCGGTAATCAGAGAATCCCTAACCACCACACCCTTTTTCCCTTGCTCCCGGGAGCAGCCGCGTCCCGGTATGCGCGGCTGCGATGACGGCCTCCACACCGGACGCCCGCAGCGGCTATGCGCGCCGCGGCGAACGGTTTATATACCATCCTGGGCCAGAAACTGGCGGGGAGGGGCAAGTCACCGCCGCGCGGAAGGGGGCGCGGCGGTTCCCGCGGGTAGAGGGAGACGGGATTTTGGCTGGATTGCGATCTGCGCTGGGGCACCACCGCCGCTCAGAACGGAGAGCGGCGGCTGCCGGAGGCTCCGGACGAGCTGTGGGGGCTCGTCCGGGCCTCCGCCTGCCCGGAGCCCACCTTGCCACCAACCAAAAATGTCAATTATACTTTATTCCTGGGAATAATAAAGCGGTTTCAGCCTGGCAGGTGGACCTGGTCCGATTCTATGGGGTGGACCTGGTACGGCAGGGTGGGCGCAGAAGGGGCTCTGGGGCAGGGTCGGCGGACCTGGTACGCCCCCTCAAAGTGGACCAGGTCCACCCCGAGCGGACGGGGAGGGGGCGAGGCGGCCCGGGGCGGATCAGCGGATGCCGTACAGGTAGGCCAGCAGGGCGGTCTTGCCGCGCATGGTCTCGCGCGGGGTGAACTCGCCGTTCACCCAGAGGTAACGCTGGTTGAAAAAGGATTCCTGGCGCGGCCAGCCGCCGGTGTCCCAGTCGGGATAGCAGCGCTTCAGGAGGATCTGTGCGTCGCCGCCGTCACCGCGGGACCAGGTCTCCGTGCCGTTGAAGGGGGTCTGGCCGGGGTGGGTCCCGGGAGAACCGTCATTGCGGCCGGTGGAGTAGCAGTCGGTGATGTGGCGCTGCCCCAGCCCGGTCATCTCCACGGTGTTGGCCGGGTTGCGGCCCAGGCCCCAGCCCGCCTCCTGGTACATCGCCTGCTCGCAGGCAAGAAGTTCCTTTACACCCGGATCCAGTTGCCCGAAAGGAACCGGGGCGGCACCCGCATCGATGCAGTGGTGCAGGAGCATCACCAACTGGAGATTCTCATTGGTCTGCCAGCGGGCGTCGGAGCTGCTGCGGCGCGAAGGGCGCTCCGGCCAGCGGTCCAGATGGTCCGCGTGGGCCTGCGCCCGCACGGCCGCGAGCATATTGCGGTACAGCTCGGGATAATGCCGCTCCCGCGGACAGCACAGGTAAGCCGCCGTGCCCCAGAACTGATACCACCCTTGTCCGGGGCCCTGCGAGATGATGCGCACCTCAGGCCCCGTGACGACGCTCTCCTCCGCCAGGATATCTTCCCAGGCGCGGTCGCCCGTCACATTATATAGGTAAGCGGCCGCCATCTGGCGGAAATCGCGCCCGCGCATCCGCTCGTTGCCGATACCCTGCAACTCATCCAGCTGCCGGTCTTCCTGCCGCTCGGCATAAAGGAACGCCTTCACAGCCTCAGCCGTGTAGTATTCCCGCAACTGGCCGTCGCCCATCACGCGGAAAGCCTCCGCAAGCATCGCGCAGTTGGCTGCGTTCGCCCAGGCGGCCATCGTCGTGCAGCCGGCCTGGAACATCATCTTCCAGTCCTTGTCCGGGTTCGTGACACCCTGCGAGTAACCCTCCCCGTCCCGGATGGACAGGAAGAAATCCACCTCGTTGCGCGCCTCGTCGATCAGGTCCGGGATGCCATTGCCGCTCTCACGGATGCCCAGGTCGTCCTCAGACAGGCGTCCGCCCGTCAGCAGGTATGGCAGCAACAGGTCGTAGATATTGCTCACGTGCGCGAGGTGCCGGTCCCAGTCGAAGGCATCGGAATGCCCGCCGCGCACGTCGGGATTGGTCGGGTTGCCGGGCAGGCGGTGCTGCCAGAAGGCCGAGGTCTCCGCGGGCTTGAAGTGCGGCTCGTCCCAGACGTCGCCGCGCAGGCGCCGCCAGTCGGGGTGCCAGGGCTGCAAATCCGTCTTGTAAACGACGAACCCGGCCGGATCCTCGCCGGGGACGAAGCGCGGCTGGCGCGGCACAGGCGTGATCCGCTCCGGCATCGCCGGCTCACCCAGACGCATATAATAGTAGCCGCGCACGGCATAGCGGTACGGCTCGCGGTAGATCTCAGGGGAAATCTCGAATTCCATGCTGCAGCCGACATCCTCCACCACCAGGCGGTAGCGGCCCGGGACTGCCTCCCGGAAATCGACGCTCCATACGGCGGAACCCGTCAGGTCCTTGCCGCCGGCCTCGCGGCGGCTCTCGCCGGCGGCCTTCCACGGACGGACTTCACCGACCAGACGGGCCTCCCGTGTCCGGACATTGTACAGGTACACCCGGCGTCCCTCGAAGGAAGAATAATCCCGCGCGCCGCCGTCTCCGAGCCACAGGTACAGGTCCGCGGTCTGGACCGGCTCCTGCGGAGAATAGCCGAGGATGTTGACGTGGACGGCCTCAGAGGGCATCTCCCAGTAATTGTACGTGACCTGGACGGTCCGCACGTCAGCACCGATCCCGGCGGGAATCTCTACCGTATAGAGGCAGCCCTGCTGCATCGGACGCGGCAAGCGCAGGAAGATCCAGTGGTCGAGTTCGCTCGTCAGCGTATGGTCGGTATTCATCGGCTTGCTCTTGCGGAACACGGCCAGCGGATGCGCCGCCCGGAAGGAGCGGTCGTCGGCCGAACGGACCGTCCAGTCCCCCGCCCGGGAGGCCGCCGCCGCGTCCAGGCGCGGAAGGAACACCCGCAGGGTGTCGTCCCCCTCGGCGAACGAATGGCCCAGATAGGCGCTCGGACCGGTGCCGTCGTCGCGGTAGCGCACCTCCCCGTCCCGGAAATGCAACATCAGGTACTCCTGGTCCACGACGTGGACTCCCAGGAAATGCGTAGCGCCCGCCGTCGCGGGAAAAAACAGGGCCGACACAAGGGCAGCCCAAAAGGCCATCATGGGTTTCATACCCCAATAATAGCCAAAAATCAAAGATTTAGCAAATCCTACTTCCCCTGGCAGTGCGGGCATCCGGGGCCGCCCGTGCAGCCGCTGCAGCCGGCGGAGCCGCAGCTGCAGCCGCCGCGGCGGCCGGCGCGCACATAAGAGCGCACCGCGAAGAACAGAGCCACGGCTACGATCAGGAGGACGCTGAGGGTCGGCAGGTTCATGGCATAAGAAGAATAATCCAGCCACCAGATAGGCCAGCCAGGCCACGACCCACGCCACCACACACTGGAAGACGACCATCCCGAAGGCCCACTTGCCGCCGAGCTCGCGCTTGACGGCGGCGATGGCGGCCACGCACGGCGTATAGAGCAGGCAGAAGGCCAGCATCGGGACGGCGGTCAGCGCCGTCATCGTGGCCGTCACGTCGAGCACGCCGAGTGTCGCCACGACGCTCTCCTTCGCCAGGAATCCCGTCACCAGCGCCGT
>JAEEGG010021627.1_pt1 | contig 12754 bp, 14 predicted proteins | sample 9134161 | NCBI WGS metagenome assembly JAEEGG01 (sample SAMN16246543, study PRJNA631951) | gut metagenome | biome: gut microbiome; feature: rumen; material: CR-attached | host: Bos | place: Iran: Karaj | collected 2018-10
CGCATTTTCTGAGGAATTCCTTGTATCCATCAAGAGTGTCAGCCGGTGATTCAACGCCCTGTTTCTGAACTAGTTCCCAGATCGTTTCCGGTCTGAAAGAGCCGTCAAGATGCAGATGAAGATCAACTTTTGGGAAATTATATTTCATATCGTTATACCATCCTCGACTATTATTATAACTGCTATACTAGAGTTAAAGAACAAAAACAGAAGGGATGATATATGGATAAAATCAGAAAACGGCCAGTCATACTCGATGGTGATCCCGGTCATGATGATGCGATCGCCTGGGTGCTGGCAGCTGCTGCTGATGAGCTTGATATCAAAGCTATCACGACGGTGGCAGGCAATCAGACTCTGGAAAAAGTAACATATAATGCAAGACGTATCGCTGCTTTGCTGCATCTGGATATTGAGGTCGCCAAAGGCAGAAACAGGCCTCTTTGTTCGGAACTGATCATTGCCCCGAATTTTCATGGTGAGACGGGTCTTGACGGACCGGTGTTGCCTGAACCGGATCACAAGTTAAGTGACCTTTCCGCTCCGGAAATGATGGCCAAGGTTTTGCGAGAGTCAGAAGAAAAGGTCACGATCATTTCGACCGGTGCTCAGACGAATGTTGCCGCTATGCTGCTGGCATATCCTGAACTCAAAGAAAAGATTGAAATGATCTCAACGATGGGCGGCGGCTTAAGAAACGGCAACTGGACGGCAGGTGCCGAGTTCAATATCCTGGTCGATCCGGAAGCGGCTTACAATGTCTATCACAGCGGCGTTAAACTGCAGATGTGCGGTCTTGATGTCACAGAAAAGGCGCTGGTCTATCCTGAAGACTGGGAAAGGATCAGAAGTCTGAATAATCCGATCGCCAAAGTCGTGGCGGAATGGTTTGATTTCTTCTTCATTCATGTCAGTTCCCTGGGCTGGTCAGGTGCTACAACTCATGATCCATGTGCTGTTTTATCCATATTGCATCCGGAGATCTTTGATATCAGGGATTACTCTGTGGATATAGAACTGAACGGCGAATATACCCGCGGGGCTACGATCGCTGATTATACAGGCAGACACAGCAATGAACCAAACTGTGCCTGTGTTGTTGATCTTGACCGCGAAAAGTTCGTGGATTATCTGTATGAAGCCTGCAGCAGATATGAAGGATGGGAGGTCTAGCATGAAAAAGATACCTGTTTGGATCGATACTGATACCGGTGTCGATGATGCCGTAGGCATACTTACAGCGCTGAAGCTCGAACCGATTGAAGTGGTCGGGGTTTCCGCGGTTGCCGGAAACACCTATCAGAACAACGCTTTCCGCAATGCCAGAGATGTCATCTCTTTAGGCGGCAGAGAAGATATCAGAGTCTACCCTGGTGCTGAAAGACCGCTTGTCAAAAAACTGAAAGTTGCTCCCCACGTTCATGGCGATAATGGTCTGGGCGAAGCAGAGATTCCGCGTTCCAAAGCTCCTGTAGAAACCACAAAAGCCTGGGATGCCTTATATGAAAAAGCCAAAGAGCTCAAAGGCGAACTGGTCGTCTGCCCGGTTGGACCTTTGACCAACATTGCGATCGCGATAACTCTTCATCCGGATATCGTCGATTACATCAAAGTGCTGAACATCATGGGCGGTGCCGCGATCGGCGGCAATGTCACACCTTGTGCCGAATTCAATATCTTTACTGATCCTCATGCGGCACAGACGGTTCTTCAATCAGGCATACCGGTCAACATGTGCGGTCTTGATGTTACGCTGAAAGCTTTTCTTGATGACGATGATATTGCCGAGATCATCTCTTATGGAAATAAAGCTTCTGACCTGTTCAGAGATTCCAATCACATGATCTATGAAGCGAGAGAAAGAGTCCATGAGTCAGGGCTGGCAGAACACGATTCCTGCCCGATCATCTTTACAGCCTATCCGGAACTCTTTGAAGGGCAAAAGTGTGGCATTTATGTTGAGACTCAGGGTACAATTACGCAGGGAAAGACAGTAACAGATCTCTGGTCAGACTACAAATTCCCAGATCGTCACTGCACTTTCATCCTGGATGTCAATCAGCCGGAATTTGCCAAGCTGATCAAGACAGCTTACAAATCATATTAGAAAGAGGATTATATGAAAACTGTTTGGGAAAAACTGAATGAGAAACAGCTCACTGAGCTGATGGAACTGTCTGAGGACTACAAGAAGTTTCTGGATAAGGCCAAGACGGAAAGAGAAGCTGTTGCCCAAAGCATAGCTTTAGCCAAGAAGGCCGGTTTTAAAGAGTTCAAAGCAGGCAAGAAGATCAAGAGCGGTGATAAGCTTTATTTTATTAACCGTGATAAATCGCTGGCTTTATTCGTCATAGGAACGGAACCTTTGGAGAAGGGTCTGAATATCCTGGGTGCTCATATCGATTCGCCGCGTATAGATCTGAAGCAGAATCCGATCTATGAAGATAATGGTCTGGCTTTATTTGATACTCATTACTATGGCGGCATCAAGCCTTATCAGTGGGTCGCAAGACCACTGGCTTTACATGGTGTCGTCTGCAAGAAAGATGGTACTAATGTGATCGTGACGATCGGTGAAAAGGAAGATGAACCGATCCTTGAGATTTCCGATCTGCTTATTCATCTGGCTAAAGATCAGATGGCCAAGACCGGATCCAAGGTCGTTGAGGGTGAGGATCTCAATGCCTTAGCAGCTTCAATGCCTTTTAAGAGCAAGAAAGAAGAGAAGGAAGCCGTAAAGAAGAATCTGCTTGATATTCTGAAAAAAGAATATGATATCGAGGAAGATGATTTCATTTCTGCTGAACTGGAACTGGTTCCGGCCGGCAAGGCCAGAGATCTAGGCCTTGATCGTTCCATGATCATGGGTTATGGCCATGATGACCGCATCTGCGCCTACACTTCTTTAAGAGCTCTGTTAGAAGCAGGAAAAGCTCAGCGCAGCTATGCTTGCATCCTGACGGATAAGGAAGAGATCGGTTCGATGGGTTCCAGCGGTGCCGAATCAGATTTCTTTGAAAACTGTATTGCGGAACTGATCAATGCGCAGACTGAGTACAATGATCTGAAATTAAGACACGCCTTGGAGAATTCAAGGATGCTGTCATCCGATGTCTCGGCTGCTTTTGATCCAAACTATCCGGCTGTCAACGAAGCCAAGAACGCTGCCTATTTTGGCAAAGGTATCTCTTTCAATAAATATACGGGTTCGCGCGGCAAGGCTGGCTCTTCGGATGCTCCGGCAGAATATGTTGCCAAGATCAGAAAGATCATGGACGACAACAAGATAAGTTTCCAGTTCTCGGAACTTGGCCGAGTCGATCAGGGCGGCGGCGGTACGATTGCCTATATCCTCGCCAACAAGAACATGGATGTCATTGATGCCGGTATCCCGGTTCAGAACATGCATGCGCCATACGAGACAGCTTCCAAAGCTGATATCTATGAAGCCTATCGGGCTTATAAAGCATTCTTGAAAGATATGAAATAGACAAAGACTTCGGTCTTTGTTTTTAATTAGCGAACAATTATAATAATGGTTGGAGATTTAATGAAAACGATTGTCTGTAAAAACTGTGGCGGAAAGTATGACGATACCCTGAGCAAGTGTCCTTATTGCGGCACCATGAACAAGAAGGGCGCTTATCGTGATTTCCGTTTCAAGATATCTGATATCATCGAAAACGTCCTTGGCCTCAAGGAAGAGGCTTATGATTCGGTTCATAAGCTGATTTTCTCTGCTCTGATCAGAGGAACACTGCTGGTGGCAATCATCGGCGGTCTTGGCTTTTTGCTGGGCTATAACAGCAATGTGAATTATTACAATGACAGAGAATACGATGAGAAGACCTATGAGAATATCATCTGGGAAGAAGAGAATCTGGAAAAGCTTGAAGAGGCTTATCGCAATAATGATCTTGAAACGATCGATAAACTCTACTATGAGAACTCAAGAGTCATTTCCAACTGGGAACATTTTGCTTCTTTCTCTTTAAAGAAAGCCTATCAGAATATCAAAGAAGACACTTATTTCACTTCCTATTCATTAAGCAGGATGCTTTATTTCATTTACTATCCTGATTATTACGGCAACACCAATAAGATGTCGGCTGAAGAAATAGAAGAATACGAAACAGAAAAAAGCGATGTCATCAATATGTTAAAAGAGAAAGGCTACAGCGAAGAAGAGCTTAAGAATATCTATGACAGCTGTAAGGATGGTTACGGCTATATTTCTTCCGGCGATGTCGAGAAGCTGATGAAGGAGGAAAACAATGGTTAACTGTAAGAACTGTGGTGCGCCATTGAGTCTTGAAGATGCCTTCTGTCCGCATTGCGGCACGCCGAATCCGGAAGCTCAGGAACATCTTAAGAAACTCGCCAAGCTTGATAAGGATTATCGCAAGACTAAAGACGAAGTCATCTCTGAAGTCAAGAAGACCAAGAAGGGTTATGGCTTGCTGATTGTCTTGATTTTATTGATGCTGGCGAATCTGCTGATCATTCCTTTCTATAATGCAACTTATGATTTAGCCAACAGTATCAACGCTTCCAGATATTCGGATGAAGAGATCAAAGCAACGATGAACGAACTGCTGGAAAAAGGTGAATATGAAGAGTTTTATCTTTATTATGACCGTTACAATATCAGATATGATCAGTATCGTGAATATAATTGGATAGCTAATCTTTCAAGCTATTATTCTCAAGTCTGTCATTATCTGACTGATTATCTCTATGCCAAAGAAAGCTATTCCGATCCTTTATTGAGGCTATGTACCGTCATGAAGGATTACGTGGATGATTCTGAACGTGCGCTGAAGAGAGATGATAATGAGTTTGCCATGCCATATATCAACGACCTGAATGAACAGTTCAATAAACTGATCAAGAACTGTCTGCATTATTCAGATGAAGATATCGAAAAGATCTCGACCTTATCGAGCTCAGAACTTGTCGTATTGACTGCCGAGAGGATGAACAATGAAAAAGAAGACTGACAGAAAAAGCAGGTGGAGTATTTTCCTCTCGATCATGATCATCATCTTTGCGATCGTTCTGTTTTTCAATGCCTTTTTCCTTGCCAAGGAAGTCAAACAGGATCTGACTTATAATAATCGCTGTTATGGTCTGGACGTTTTGGATGATTATTTCAATAATGGTGAATATTATAACGTTTATATACATACCACCAAAAACAAGTATGTTGATGAAAAACCATATATCGACATCAGTCAATATGAAGCCTTTGGCCGTTTCTATCATGCCTATCTGATGGCCAAAATTAATCCGGATGAACCGCTGTATCGTGAACAGATGGAACAGGAGAAAAAGAATATCACCTGGAAGAAAATACTGAATACAGTGACGATTCTGGAAAATGATCTTAAAAAACAGTAGAGCTTAAACTCTACTGTTTTACATATGCGACGGCACAGGCATAAGGCCCGATGTGTGCTCCGACGGTTGCTCCGACCGGAATGAGCTGTTCTTCCTTGATGTCGAAGCCTTTTTCTCTCAATTTTTCCGCCAGCTTATAGGCATTCTTCTTGTCATAGGTATACATGACGTAGATCGGGTATTCCGGATCCTGTTTTTCTGTTTCAAAGCGATCGACGATATATTTGATGGCTTTGTTGAGACCGATGTGTTTGGAAACGATCTCAGCTTTGCCCTCACCGTCATAAGCACAATGCATGATCGGCTTGATATGACCAAGCTGGGCAATATAGTAGGCGGCATTGGACAGACGGCCGTTCTTATAGAGATACTCCAGTGTATCCATTGCCGTATAGATGACTGTCCGTTTTTTCAGTTCATTTATGGCATCGGCTATCGTCTTGCCATCACAGCCTTCATCACGCATCTTTACGGCTTTTTCGACTAAAAGACGCTGGCCGCCGGTACAGGTAAAACTGTCAATGATATAGATGCCGTCATAATCGATCGTATTGGCGATGGACATGGCGGTCTGATAGTCACCGGACAGCGCTTTGGACAAAGGAATATAGATCACTTCATCGCGATTCTCTTTGGCTTTGGAGAAAAGATCTTCAAATAAAGCCGGAGCTGGCTGCGATGTTTTGGGAAAATTTTCATCAGTTTTAAGTCTTTCAAAAAACTCTTCTTTGGAGATGGAAATATTCTCAAGATAGTTATCTTCGCCAAAGCTTACGGACATAGGCAGATAGGTTACATTCATTTTCTGCAGTTCTGGCATTTCAAAATCAGCTGCCGAATCTGTTGCGATTATTACCATAGAATCACCTCCTATTTATTATTTTAGCCCATTTGGATTTGAATAAACAAAATGATAGAATTTATCCTTGTGAGGTATATGTGTTATGAATGAAACAATCATTAAAACAATAGCTGCAGAGCTTAAGATTTCGACTAAACAGGTCGAAACAGTTCTGAATATGCTTGAGGAAGGAGATACGGTTCCTTTTATTGCCCGTTACAGAAAAGAACAGACCGGAGCTCTCGATGAAGAACAGATCCTGTTTATTGAGAAACAGTATAAATACGAACTCAATCTGGCAGAAAGAAAGGAAAGCGTCATCAACCTGATCGAAGTACAGGGCAAGATGACCGATGAACTGCGCAAACAGATCAACGACTGTACCAAACTATCACAGGTTGAAGATCTATATAAGCCATATAAGCAGAAGAAAAAGACCAGAGCCGGCATTGCGATCAAGAATGGCCTGGAGCCATTAAGCATCTATATGCTTTCCTTGCCGGAGAATGGTGATCTCAAGGCGGAAGCAGAGAAATATCTCAATGAGAATGTCGCAACGATCGAAGATGCAATTCAGGGCGCAAAAGATATCATTGCGGAAAATGTTTCCGATAACGCCAATCTCAGATGGAAGTTCAAGGATCTGATCGTCAAGTCCGGAACTATCCATACGGAATTAAAGAAAGATGCCGTTGATGAGAAGAAAGTTTATGAGATGTACTATGGCTACAGCGAAAAGATCACCAATATGGCTGATCACCGTGTCATGGCGATCGACCGCGCGGAAAAGGAAAAAGTCATCACTGTTTCCATGGAATATGATCTCGATCACATCAAGGATCTTGCCCATCAGGAGTATCTCAAGGGCAAGAAGACCAATCTTGAAACCGAAATCGTTTCCGCTATCGATGATGGTATCGATCGTCTGCTGATGCCTTCGATTGAAAACGAGATCAGAAGTGATCTTTCTGAAAAAGCTCATAACACTTCGATCGAAGTCTTCTCTTTGAACCTGGAAAAACTGTTGTCTCAAGCACCGCTCAAGGGCAGAGTCGTCCTGGGTTTTGACCCTGGCTATTATAATGGCTGCAAGCTGGCTGTATTGGATGCGACCGGCAAGATGCTGAAAGTCGATAAGGTCTTCCCGTTCCGGAAAGATGGTGAGATCGAAAAGAGTAAGGTCAAACTCTTGAAGCTTATCAAGGATTATGATGTCAAGATCATCGCGATCGGCAATGGCACGGCTTCCCGTGAATCCGAAAAACTGGTTGCCGAACTGATCAACGAAAACAAACTCGATGTATCTTATGCGATTGTCTCGGAAGCTGGTGCTTCTGTCTGGTCAGCACAGGAAGAAGCCCGTAAGGAATTCCCTGATCTGGCGGTTGAAGAAAGATCAGCCGTTTCGATCGGCCGCAGGCTCTTGGATCCGTTAGCGGAACTCATCAAGATCGATCCGAAATCGATCGGTGTCGGTCAGTATCAGCACGATCTGCCGGAAAAGGCACTTAACGAAAGACTTGATGAAGCGATCATGAAAGTCGTCAATAGAGTCGGTGCTGATGCCAATACGGCTTCCGCCCAGCTGCTGGAACATATTTCCGGATTAAACAAGGGCATCGCACAGGAGATCATCAACTACCGCAATGAAAACGGCAAGTTTACCAATCGCAAACAGCTGCTCAAGGTCAAGAAACTGGGTGCTAAAGCATTCGAACAGTGTGCTGGTTTCCTGAGGATCATTGATGGGGATGAAGAACTTGATGCGACCAATATCCACCCGGAATCATATGAACTGGCTAAAAAGGTCATGGAAGTATCAGGCATCACAAAATTAGGTGATCCTAATATCGTCTTCAATGATGAAAAGATCAAGGAGCTCGGTATCGACGAATATACCCTGAATGATATCAAGGACTGCATCAAGACACCGCTAAGAGATTATCGTGAACAGTTTGATGGTGCGATCCTGAAGTCAAATGTTCTCGAACTCAAGGATCTGCACAAGGGTGATGAATTATCAGGTACGGTCAGAAATGTGGTCGATTTCGGTGCGTTCGTCGATATCGGTCTGCATGATGACGGCCTTGTCCACATCTCAAGAATGTCTGAGAAGAGGATCTCGCATCCAAGTGAAGTCGTATCGGTAGCAGATATCGTTAAGGTCTATGTCTATGATGTCGATGAAGAAAAGCATCGTGTTCAGCTTTCGCTGCTGCCGCTTGAGGAGCTTGAAAAACGTGATGCCCGCAAGAAGGAATTCCGTTCTTTGAAGAAGGCTAAGAACAGACCATATCATAAAGAAGAAAAGGAAAAGGAAGTATCCGAAGAAGAAGCAATGAACAGACTGCTGGAAAGATTCGGTTCAAGATATCCTAAGAAATAAGCAAAAAAGGCGAAATCAGTTCGCCTTTTCTTCTGGAAACCATCCCATGTTGAATCGCACTTCTTTGCGCTTAAGATCTTCGTTGGTGTAGCAGCAGGAATCAAAACCGATCAGTCTGAATCCTTCGTGGAGATAGAAATCAACAGCATTGACATTGGAGGACTGTGTCTCCAGCATCAGTACCCGATAACCGTTTTCGATGGTCTTCTTTTTGGCCAGATTGATAAGTTTCTTGCCATAACCTTTTTTTCTGATCTTTTCGGAAACAAACAGCTCCGTTATCAGCATCCTGTTCGACCATTCTTCCGGACATAATTCGATGGCTCCGAGCAGCTGATCATCTTCGACTATGCCGTAGGCCTTTGCCTGTTCCCACCAGTCTTCATAAAGCTTATCAGGATAAGCTCCGTCCTGGGGAAGATGGGTGAAGGGCTTGGCAAATTTCTTTTTGACGACAGGTATATCAAAACCGTTTTCTGTCCTGTTTACGGAAATATCATAGTAATACTCTGATGTATAGGAAACCGGAAGCAGTGTCCCTTTCCATTTTTCCTTATCAAGTTCCGTAATAATATACTCTTTCATATGTACGTAAACTAAAAAAAGGCTTTAAGCCCTTTTGTCAGAATTTCACTTCTCTTGTCGGCTCGGTAAATGAAGAAAAGTAAGCCGTGGCATCTTCAAAGTAGAGGACGATCGTGTTGTCGTCATTCTCGTCGTACATCGCTCTTAAACTCGGATTTTTGTCAAGCATATCTTTCTTGGCTTCGACTCTATCATCAGGAATAAGTCTGCCGCAGACTCTCAGCCACTTGCCATCCTTGAAACAGCAGATCTCGGCTCTTGGATCAGCCAGCAGCTGTTCATAACATTTCTTCTTTTTGCCGGTCTGGATATACAGCTTTCCTTCAAAGATCTCAGCTGTACCAAAAGGTCTGACCCTTGGTTGACCGTTGTCGTTAGTTGCCAGATAATAAGTTCCGCATTCCTTCAGGAATTCCCATACTTCGTTCATGATCTGTTTCCCCTTTATTTCCTAATAATATTATCTATCATTTTCAGAAATTATATGTCAGTTTTGATCCGTTTCATCCCGTAATGAACTTCTCTGTTTTTTCCATAACATCACGAAGATTTGCGATATCCGTGTCAATGTCGTTACATTCCAGAGAATGGTTGCATCCTGGGTAAGTGTATAGAGTGATCACGTTTTCTTTCGCCAGTTTACGTATATTATCGAGATCTGAAGCCGGATCATTTTCGCCGATAAAGGCTATGGTGTTATCAGTTGCATAAGAAAATGTTTTTTCGATCGGTGTGTACCATATCTGCCTGGCTGAGATCTTTCTCTCTTTTATATATCTGGATAAGACGGCAGTGCCGATACTCTTGCCGATGAAAAGGACATCTTCATATCGGGAAAAGTCGACTTCTTTCAATTGCTTTTCCGTGCAATCGTAGGCGATATTGCCGGCTTTTTCCAGCGTTTCAGCATCAAAGACTTTCGGAGGCAGACCGAGATATTCGATGTGGATGATCTCGTATCCCGAGTTTCGGGCTATCCTTGTCGAATAATACAGAAGGGGCTTATCTTTGTGATAACCCATACCGGGGAAGATCAGGGCGATTTTCTTCTTTTCCATTTTCCTTGTTTTCCTTTTTCTGTTAACTGATCTTCATTATAAAACAAAAATAAAGATCATCTTTTTAAGAGATGATCTTAATGGACTATTGGTCCGGGATGAGGGACTTGAACCCACACGGTCGCCCACTAGATTCTAAGTCTAGCGCGTCTGCCAGTTCCGCCAATCCCGGAGTGCTAATTTATCTTATTATAAAAAGCTAGAAAAAGCAATGCAGAATGATTATAATAGTTAGGTATGCTGATAACAATTGATTTAGGAAATTCCTGCACAAAATTAGGTCTGTTCGATGGTGATCTTCAGATTGCTTTTAACTGCGTTCATGGCATCAGTGACAACTTCCGCAGTCTGATCATGTCTTTTATCTATAAAGCCAACCTCAGAGAAGATGCAATAGAGAAAGCGATTTTATCCTGTGTTGTTCCAAGAGCTTATAATGATGCCTTTGATGCTTTGGCTTCCATTGTCGGTGAAGAGAACATCATCGATATCAATCCTTTTGCCGATTATGGCATCAAACTCGCTATACCTAATCCGGAAGAAACCGGTGATGATATTATCGTCATGTGTTCCTACGCCTATAATCTCTATCATCGGGAATTGATGATTGTATCTATGGGAACAGCTACAGTCATCTGCCACGTCAATAAAAGAGGTGAGTTCAGGCACTGTATCATCGCTCCGGGCTTTTCCAAGATGGCAGAGTCACTCTGGAAGAATGCGGCGCAGCTTCCGGAATTAGAACTCAAATATCTCGATACCTATCTTTCAGACAATACGATCGATGCCATGAGTGTTGGTATCTATCATGGTTATATTGGCATGCTTACAAATCTGATCAACGGCATGAGAAATGAAATCGGTGAGAAGATGTATGTGATCGGCTGTGGGGGACACGGCAAGATGATCGAACCTCATGTAAGACTCTTTGATGAATATGATCCCGATTTTGTGACCAAAGGACTCAACTTCATTTGTCAGAGGTATCTGTAATGCCCAGGATCATTCTGGCTTCAAAATCACCACGCCGTAAAGAACTGCTTGAACTGCTTAAGCTGCCGTTCGAGATCATCGTTTCGGATATCGATGAGACGATCGATTATACGAATGATCTGGTAAAGGAGATCGAGAAACTCTCTTTCCGCAAAGCAGATGCTGTCTATCAGTCAAACAGGGATGCTCTGATCATCGGTTCGGATACGATCGTCAAGATCGACAATAAAGCTTTGGGAAAACCTTCTTCAATTGAAGAAGCCAAAGAAATGCTCAGAGAGTTATCTGATCGCACCCATGAAGTAGTAACCGGTGTGACGATCATAAATGAAGGCAAAGCCGAAACATTTTCAAGCGTCTCAAAAGTCAGCTTCTATCCATTAACGGAAAAGGAGATCGAAGATTACGTCATGAGCAATGAACCGATGGATAAAGCCGGTTCATATGCGATACAGGGTGATGGTGCAAAGTTCATCAGATGCATCGAAGGCGATTATTATACGATCGTTGGCTTGCCGATCGGTGAGCTCTACCAGCGTCTCAAAAAATATTTGTAAATTATTTATTCAGAAGGTACAATATTTTTACAGGCCGATATAGTATAACGGTAATACAGGCCCTTGGTAAGGGTCAGCTCCAAGTTCAACTCTCGGTATCGGCACCACTTCATGAAACAGAGCCTGAAAAAGGCTTTTTTATATTATTCGTTTCCATATCTTATAACAATACAGGATCATACCTGTTCAATATAAAAAACGCCTCAGTATCACAGCATCTATATACTCTGAAACTAAGACGTTCTTATCTGTCATATCATTTATTTAACGTATATTTATATGCTTACATTAAAATAATTAATTTGGTGAGGATAAAGGACGAAAAACTTATATTCACCTTTATCCTGTTTTTTCAATTAAAAGCCAATTGAGGCATTAGGGTTTTCGTACAGCTTGATCATTTCAGCCTGATCACCAAAGCCCTGGCCCTGTTTGAAGTAACAATCGCATTTTCTGCAGCGGTAAATATACTCCTGGTTGAACAGGCTGGCCAGAATCTGAGAGGATATCTCTTTTGATTCTTTGTTTTTGCACCAAGGGCAATAGATTATATCGCCGTTGATATCTTCATAGCCGCCGCCTATTTTGCTTAATATCTCATCAGGCAGGCTCTTCTGGAATTCTTCTACATCGACACCGTTGTCAGCGAGCATTTTGGCAATTTCAACATCTGATTTGCAGGTCTTGAGTTTTTCTTTCAGTTCATCAGAAATCTTAATCATGTTTTTCCTTGATACACAATTAATATCTACCATAATATCATACGGGGAACTGATTCCACAGGACAATAAGATCAGACAAATTTGCTGAAATGTAAATCCATCCTGATCGGCCGCTGCAGAAGCTTTTGTTTATTTAAAAATAACGCCTAAATTATATAATTTGCTTTATAATCACAAGGTATTGACAAACCTGTGAAAAATGTTATTATTAT
>JAEEGG010021628.1_pt1 | contig 12752 bp, 8 predicted proteins | sample 9134161 | NCBI WGS metagenome assembly JAEEGG01 (sample SAMN16246543, study PRJNA631951) | gut metagenome | biome: gut microbiome; feature: rumen; material: CR-attached | host: Bos | place: Iran: Karaj | collected 2018-10
CAGGGCCGGCGCTCGACTGCTTCTTCAAGGAGGGCTTCGGCAAGTGGTGCGACGTATACGACTTCCACGTCTACGAGACATACGAGAACGTGCGCCAGGCCGTGCGCCGCTACAGGGAGATGGGGCGGAAGTACGGATGCGAAAGGCCGGTGTGGTGCACTGAGCTCGGACTCAACTCCCAGGGCCAGACGCGCTACGCCGTCGCGCAGGAGGTCGTGAAGAAGATCACCGCGTTCTTCGCCGAGGGCGGCGCGAGCGTCAGCTGGTTCACGATACAGTATCCGGACGGTGAGGGCAAGGCGCGCGGAACTGGCGGAGACTGCCACAATACGTTCGACTGCCAGTACTGTCTCTACAACCCGCGCCTCGACGCGATCATGTATTACACGATGATCAACAACGTGACCGTCAAGAAGGTCGTCGACGAGGTGCAGCACGAGGACGGCGTCCAGACGTATCTCTTCCGCGACGCCGAAGGCGACTCGTTCCTCGTCGTCTGGAAGGAGGGCGAGCGCGTTGACCGCGGCATATCGCTTCCGACCGCAAAGGACATCGTCCTGACGCGCGTCGACGGCTCGAAGGAGAAGATCGCCGCCGCCGGCGGAATGGTGACGCTCGGCATCTCGGGCGAACCCGTGATGCTTCGCTACCGCGATAGCGCGAAGAAGCTCTCGAAGAAGCACGCGCCCGCGTCGATTTCGGTCGATCCCAAGCAGAACGTCTCGATTCTCAAGGGCGCGAGCCGCAAGGTCGTCGTTGCGGGTCCGAACCTCCGCGCCGCCGATCTCCGCGCGAAGCTTCCTCCGCGCTGGGAGGCGAAGTTCGCGCAGAGCGGAAAGGACGTAGTGATGACCGTGACCGCGCCGAAGGCGACGGAGGCGCGCACGGGACGCGTGATGGTGCAGCGTCTTGCGGATGGTGTGCCGTGTGCAGAGATCATACTCTCGATGCCGATAATGAGTCCGATCGGAGTGAAGACCGTCGCCGCTCCGCGCAACGCCGCGGGAGAGCCCGGAGTGGTGTCCGAGTTCGTCAACAACGCGACGGAGCCTAAGGACGTCACGTGGACGGTCGAGATCGCCGGCGCGTGGAAGATCGCGGACGGGACCTTCCGCCTCAACGAAGGCGGCGCGCCTTCCGCGTACCTGAAGGGGCAGAACGAGGGACGCGCCACGATTGCGCCCGGGGCGACGGCGAAGGCTGACGCGCGCATAGCGGAATTCGAGCCGCAGACGATCTACAGGGTCCGGACGACGGTCGTCGACGACCAGGGGCGCAAGGCCGTGACGGAGCGCTACGTCGGAGGCTTCGCGAAGGCGGTGCGTGCGAAGGGCGCGGTGAAGATCGACGGACTTGGCGACGAGCCGTTCTGGAAGGTCGCGCCTGCTGAGCGCGTCGGCACATCCGCCGCGGAGGCGATGCGCTATGGGAAGGACAAGCCGGCGTGGAAGGGTGCCGACGACCTTTCGTGCACGTGGAAGGCTGCGTGGGACGAGGAATGCCTGTACCTCCTCGTGGACGTGAAGGACGATGTCTATCATGCGCCGATATCGGGGGCGAACCTATGGAATCAGGACGGACTTCAGTTCCTGTTCGATCCGATGCGCGACAGCTCTGAGAAGTCTGGGAAGTACGACTACGGCTGCGCGGTGACGCCTGCTGGGCCTGAGGCGTTCTGCTACCTGACGGCGCATCCGAGCGTCAGCGAGGGGCGCGCGCCGTGGAAGCTTGCGGAGAAGCGGCTCGGCGGCGGCTCGCGCCGCTACGAGGTGGCGATTCCGTGGAAGTGCCTTGCGCCGTTCCGTCCGCGGAGCGGGGCGGACCTCGGGCTTTCGATGATTCTCAACGAGGACGACGGCGAAGGGCGCATCGGCTTCAGCGGCTGGTTCTCGGGTCCGCACACCAAGGATCTCGACCACGTCGGCGACCTGATCCTCGAGTGACATCTCCCGCGGTTGATGGTGGCGCGATTCGCATCGTTTTGGTATAATTTACAACAAAGCGGAGTTAGGCGCGTCCGTGGTGGCCGCGTCGGTGCCTCCGGGGAGTGTGGATGCAGTCGTTGTTCAGCATGGCCGCAATCGTCTTCTGGACGCTTTGCGCGGCAGGGATAGCGTGGTACGCGGCGGAGGTCGCGAAGGACGTCACGTACGTGACGCTCGCCGACGGTCGTCGTCAGGAGAGGTCGATTCCGATCGTCTTCAAGATGCTATTGCCGTTCGTCGGCAACCTCGACAAGCTCGTGTCGAAGCCGATGTTCGCGAAGCAGATCGAGACGGCGGACTGGATGCTCGTCGCGGCCGGGTTCGAGGGGCTTCTCTCGGGCCGCGAGTTCGTCGCGCTCAAGATTCTCTGTCCGATCGTCCTCGGCACGGCGTGGACGCTTCTCGTTGCGCTTCTAGGAGCGGCGCTCCCGGGTTCGCCTTTTGCGGACGGGCTCGTTCCGCTCAGCATATTCGGCTTCTTCCTCTTCTACGTCCAGCCGATGATGTGGCTCAGGAGCTCTCTCAAGAAGCGGCACCTCGCGATCATGAAGGCGCTTCCGTTTGTGCTCGACATCCTGACGCTTTCGGTTGAGGCCGGCATGGACTTCATCAGCGCGCTGCAGCGCAACTGCCAGTCGAGAAAGCTCGATCCGCTCAACGAGGAGCTGCTCCGCATGACGAAGGAGATACAGGTCGGCTCGTCGCGCCGCGAGGCGCTCCGCAACATGGCGGACCGCGTGCGGCAGAGCGATCTCAAGTCCGTCGCGTTCGCGCTCATCCAGGCCGACGAACTCGGCGTGTCGATCGGCGCGATACTGCGCATCCAGTCGGAGCAGCTGCGGAGCCGCCGCTTCGACCGCGCGGAGAAGCTGGCGCACGAGGCTCCGACGAAGATGCTTGGCCCTCTGATGCTGTGCATCTTCCCGGCTGTGTTCATCATTCTTCTCGGTCCGGTGCTGTCCCAGGCCATGAAGGGAATGCTTTAAGGAAACGGAAAAGACATGTCAAAACGTCCAGAACTGCTGATCGTGTCCGGCCCCATGCAGGGCACGCGCTTCCAGGTCGGCGCCGGCGGGGTTAGGCTCGGCCGGTCGTCTTCCAACGACGTCCATCTGCCGGACGAGGAGCTGTCCCGCAACCACTGCCTCTTCGAGCAGTCGGGCGAGGAGGGGCTTCGCCTGACCGACCTCGCTAGCGCGAACGGAACATTCGTCAACGGAACGCAGCTCGGGTCCGACTCGCGCGAGCTTGCCCTAGGCGACACGATCGAGGTAGGCTCGACCAAGATAACCGTCGTCAAGGAGGGCGAGAGCGCTCCGCCGCCGCCTCCGCCACCTCCGCCTCCGGCAGCGCCAGTGCGCGCCGCGCCCGTGGGAGGTCCGGTGGACCTCGGACTCGGCTCCGCCGCGCCGCAGGGCGGCGCTCCCGCGATCCGCGCCGGGGACGCGAAGTCTCCCGCGCAGCAGAAGCGCTCGCCGATCGCCAACATTCTCTGGATAGTCGCCGCGCTGCTCGTCGCAGGCGCGATAGCCGTCGTTCTGTACACTCCGCGCGAGAGCGAGAAGACGGTCGTCAAGGTCACGGAGGAGAAGGTCGAGCCAAAGCTCACCGCGCTCTACTACGAGAAGGTCGAGGCGGACGCGTCCAGGATATTCCGCTACCAGATGACGATCGACGAGTCCGGAACGCTGCGCGTCGCATTCGACGACGTTCCCGGCGAGAATCGGCACGTCGACAAGAAGGCGAAGCTTTCCGACGCCGCGATGAAGCGCATCTTCGAGATTCTCGAGACGCCCGGCTTCTCCTCGCTCGACGAGGAGTACACCGGGGCGAGCGTGTCGGACGAGAATGCGCTCAACAGCTACCGCATCAGGGTCGTGCGCTGGAACAACGTCCGCGACGTCCTTGTCGAGAACGCGCCGGAGCCCGATTCGTTCAGGCAGGTGAGGGAGGCGCTCGAGGCGTTTTCGCGCAACGAGCTCGGCATCTGGGCGATCCAGTACTCGCGCGAGAAGCTGCTCGAGCTCAGCGAGCAGAGCATGCACGTCGCGGACGCGAAGTGGGAGGAGCGCGAGGTCGAATACGGCAACCTCAGCGCGGCAGTTAAGGCATACCGCGAGGCGGTGTTCTACCTTGAGACGATCAATCCGAAGCCCGACGGGTATGCGGAGCTAAAGGACAAGCTCGCACGCACCGAGGAGGAGCTCAAGAAGCGCTACGAGGACCAGCGCTTCCTCGCCGACAAGGCGATCAACCTGGGCGACTGGGAGGTTGCGCAGTCCGAACTCAAGGTTCTGTGCAGCTTGGTTCCCGAGAAGGACGATCCGCGCCATGCCGAGGCCAACGCGAAGCTCGTCGACGTAGAAAACCGCATGAAGAAGGCGAGGTCAGGAAAATGATCCGTAAGTTTGAGTTTCTTTTAGCCCTTGCGTTCGCGGCCGTTGCCGCGTTCGCGCAGGAGGTCAAGACAATCCGCTGCGAGTTCACGAGCCAGCCCGACGGCGCGAACGTTCTCGTCGACGACGAGATGAGGGGACAGACTCCGCTGACTCTCTACAACCTCGGGCCCGGCAGGCACCATGTCCGCTTCGAGAAGCAGAACTACGAGAGCGTCGACGAGTTCCTGTCGCTCAAGGAGGGCGGCATGTTCCAGAAGAACGCCGTGATGAATCCTGTGAAGGGGCTGCTCCTGCTCACGTCCGAGCCCGCGGGGTGCGACATATCGCTTGACGGACTCTCCCTCGGCAAGACCCCGCGCCTCATCACGTCCCTCGACGCAAAGAACGTCTACAGGATCCTTCTCCAGAAGCCTGGCTACCAGTCGCGCACGGTGGAGGTCAAGTTCAGCGGACGCACCCCGCTCGTGCGCCACGAGGAGCTGATCCTTGATTCCGGCGTCATAGAGGTCACGAGCGATCCGGAAGGCGCGGAGGTCACGGTGAACGGGCAGCCCCGCGGCACTACGCCTGTCACTGTGCGCGACGTTCCCAAGGGGCGCACGACGGTCACGCTCAAGAAGCACGGCTTCGACGAGGAAACGCGCGAGATCACGATGGTGGCCGGCGACAGCCAGACGCTCTTCGTGAAGATGAACGGACTGCCCGGAACGATGAGCCTCTCTTCCGTGCCGGACGGCGCGCGCTTCTACGTCAACGATCAGCCGCACGGGAAGGGACCGATCTCCCTCACCAACCTCAAGCCGGGCGAGTACACGATCCGAGTCGAGAAGGACGGCTTTGCCACCGCGACGAAGACCGTCTCGCTCGAGAACGGCGGAGCAATCGTCGAGGAGTTCCGCCTCGAGAACGTCATGGGTCGCATCGAGGTGCGCACCATTCCGGCGGGAGCGCAGGTGCTTCTCGACGGCAGCGTGGTTGGCACGACGAAGTCGAAGGACTCCGACGCCGAGGCGAGCGATGTGTTCGCCATCGAGAACGTGAGGGAGGGAGAGCACACGATCCTAGTCAGGTGCGACGGCTATGCCGACGTAACGAAGCATCCCATCGTCGAGAACCAGAAGACCCAGTCCCTGAACATCCGCCTGAAGCGCGTCTTCACGCCGGATGTCGAGATCGTCACTGACAGCGGAACCTACCGCGGCGTACTCATCTCCAAGACGCCGACCGGCGTCGAGGTTGAAGTCTCGCTCGGAATCAACCGCACGTTCCAGCATTCCGAAATCCGCAAGCTGAACTTCCTCAAGTGACGTGAAGACCCGACTCGACATCGCGCTGGTCGAGAGAGGCCTCGCCGAGAGCCGCAGCAGGGCTCAGGCGCTGGTCATGGAGGGGAAGGTGCGCGTAGCCGGGCAGACCGAGCGCAAAGCCTCGCGGCAGGTTTCGGACGACACCCCGCTCGAAGTGGAGTCTCCGCCGCGCTTCGTCTCGCGCGGAGGCGAAAAGCTCGAGGGGGCGTTCGCGATATGGGGTGCGAGTCTTAATGCCGAGGGCAGAATATGCCTCGACGTCGGCTCGTCGACAGGAGGCTTCACCGACTGCCTGCTGCAGCACGGCGCCGCGAAGGTGATGGCCGTCGACGTAGGCACGAACCAGCTCGCCTACAAGCTTCGCGTCGATCCGCGCGTTTGGGTGCGCGAGAACTTCAACGCGCGTTTCATGGCGCCAGCCGATCTTCCCGAAGTTCCCTCGCTCGCCGTCACCGACGTCTCTTTCATTTCGCTCAGGCTCATCCTCCCGCCGATACGCGACGTGCTTGCGCCCGGCGGGGAGATCGTCGCGCTCATCAAGCCGCAGTTCGAGGTCGGGAAGGGCAACGCGCCGGGCGGACTTGTCCGCGACGAGCGCCTGCGGACCGAGGCGCGCGACGGCATAGTGAAGTTCGCGACGGAGGAGCTTGGGCTGGAGCTTCTCGGACTCGCCGAGTCCCCGATCAAGGGACGCGAGATGGGCAATACGGAGTACTTGAGCTACTGGAGGAAACCGAAATGATAGCGAAGCTGATACTTGACAAAAAGCGCGAGGGACACGCGCTCGGCAGCGCCGAGATTCGCGAATTCGTGGAGGGCTTCACGCGAGGGGAGATTCCGGACTACCAGATGAGCGCGCTCGCAATGGCCATATGCTGCCGCGGAATGACCGCGCGCGAGACGGCCGACCTCACGGATGCGATGATGAAGTCCGGACGCTGCCTCGCCTGGGACGTCCCGACGGCGGACAAGCATTCCTCCGGCGGAGTGGGCGACAAGCTCTCCCTCGTCATTCAGCCCCTCGCCGCCGCGTGCGGCGTGTTCGTTCCGTCGCTTACCGGACGGGGCTTGGGCATCACCGGCGGGACGGCGGACAAGCTCGAGACGATTCCCGGCTACAACGCGTCGCTTTCGCTCGACGAGTTCGAGAAGGTCGTCAAGGGGACGGGCGTGTCGATGACGGTGCAGACGGATGAGATAACGCCCGCCGACAAGAAGCTATACGCTCTCCGCGACGTTACCGGAACCGTCGCGTCGATTCCGCTCATCACAGCGTCCATCCTTTCAAAGAAGCTCGCCGAGGGAGCGGGCACGCTTGTCTTCGACGTGAAGTGCGGCTCCGGCGCGTTCATGAAGACGCGTGAGGAGGCCGTGGCACTCGCACGCTCGCTTGTCGACGGAGCGAAGGCCGCCGGAAGAAAGGCCGCCGCGCTCGTCACCGACATGTCCGCTCCGCTCGGATTCGCCGTCGGCAACGCAAACGAAGTCGCCGAGTCGCTTAGGTGGCTCCGTGGCGAGAGCGCGGACGATCCGGCGGTGTCGCTTTGCGTGGAGCTCGCCGCGCTGATGGTTTCGCTGACGAATGGAATCGACCTCGACGAGGCGCGGCAGATGTGCCGCGGAAAGCTCGCCGACGGCTCCGCGCTCGCGAAGTTCGAGTCGATGGTCGTTGCCCAGGGCGGAGACCTCGACGCCTTTGCGCGGCTTCTCGAAAAGCCGACGTTCAAGTTCAAGATCCAGGCGATGAGGTCCGGATACGTCTCTGCCATCGACGCGGAGAAGGTCGGACGCGTCGCCCTCGCGCTCGGCGCGGGACGCATGGAGAAGACGGACAAGATCGATCCGCTCGCCGGCATTACGCTCTCCGTCCGCCGCGGGGACCGCGTCGCCGTCGGCGCTCCGCTCGCGACGCTCGAGAGTTCGCGCGAGCCCGACGGACTCGAGCGCGCCGCCGCAGACCTCCTCAAGGCGTTCGCGATTTCCTCCGCCGCGCCCGAATCCGCATCCCTTGTCCTCGAAAGGATCGACTGATTTCCTCGGAATCGGCAAAGTGCTGTGCCCGCCGGACGATTGCGTGCCGTGCGGAATATTTGGTATAATTTCGCGCAAATGATAGCTTACATCAGAGGAACGCTCGCCGAGAAGGGGCCTGACCGCGTCGTCATCGAGGCGGGCGGGGTCGGTTATGAGCTTCTCATCCCCGTCTCGACATTCGACCGCCTTCCGCGCGAAGGCGGCGAGGCGAAGCTCCTCGCATGGCACTGCGTGCGCGAGGACGACGAGATGCTCTTCGGCTTCGCGACGAAGGAGGAGCGCGAGATGTTCCTCAAGCTCACGCAGGTGAGCGGCGTCGGGCCGAAGATTGCGCTTGCAATCCTCTCGGGCTCGTCCATTGGTGAGCTCTCGCTCGCCATCGCGTCTGGAAACGCCAAGCGCATCTCGTCCATCAAGGGCGTCGGGAAGAAGACGGCAGAGAAGATATGCGTGGAGCTGAAGGACAAGGTGAGCGCTCTCGCGGCGCTCGCCGCGAACTCCCGCGGCGCTGGCGACTCCAAGGCGCCCGTCATACGCGACGCGATACTCGCCCTCACTTCCCTCGGATTCAGCGAGGAGGTCGCGAACAAGATGGTGTCGAAGGTCCTTGCGTCCGATCCTGCGGTTAAGGACGCCGAAACGCTAATCCGCCTCGCGCTCTCATCGAAATGACGCGCGTCCCCGTCAGAGTCGCACGCGGTGCCCTGTCGGGGCTGTTCTTCGTCGCCTACGGGCTTTTCGCGCTTCCTTTTGCGCTGCTCCTGCCCATTCCGATTTGGCCGAAGAAAGGCGTACGCGCCGTGCTGCGCGCGTGCTTCAGGCTCTTCGTCTTCCTCGCGCGGCTGACGCATCTCTTCCGCGTCGAATGTGCCGCGGAGGATCTTGCCGCCCTCAAGGCGCTGCACGGCTCCATAGTCGTGATGAACCACGTCTCCCTCATCGACGTCGTGATACTCATCGCGCATCTCGGCGATTCGGCCGGAATCGCCAAGGCCGCCGCGAAGCGCAATCCGTTCCTCGGCGCCGTCGTGCGCACTGTGTTCATTCCGAACGACTCCGGCGCGGAGAAGGCCATCGAAGATTCGAAGCGGCTCCTCGCGGAGGGGCTCAACATCATCATCTTCCCCGAGGGCACGCGAATTCCTCCTGATGCGGCCGAGCATCGCCTCAACCGCGGCTCCGCGCGACTCGCCCTTGCCTCCGGCGCGCCGCTCGTTGCATGCCACATCGAGTACGATCCGCCGGTCCTCGGCAAGACCCAGTCGTGGTGGGATGTCGGGGACCGTGAGATCGTCGTAAGGCTTTCGTACCGCGGCGCAATTGCCGCGGACATGGAGAACAACTACAGAAACGCCGTCGCGCTGACGGAGAAGATCAGGGAGAAGATTCTCTAGAAGGGGAGGATGAGATGGGGAGATTGTCCGCTTTTATGCTCGCGGTCGCAGCCGCGGGCATGGCATTCGCAGGCGCCGAGGGGGATCCGCTCGGAGGGATGCGCTATCTGTACTCCGACGCGGAGGATGTAGTCGCGGAGTTCGATTCAGTCGTCCGTTCACATCCTGTGCTCGGACGCGCTCCGTTCGAGCGGACGCTGCACAAGAGCGAATCGGTGCGCCTTGCACCCGGAAGCTATCTCATCGACGAGGAGACTGCGCCCGGGATCGTTCGCACGCGCTATCTAGGCGTTGCGGGAAGGAACTGGACTGTCCTTCAGTGCACCGTCGGCGCCTTTACGGGCGACTACATGGACGCGGTATTCCACTCGGTGCGCGTGCCGGCAGTATACTACGTCAATGCAGAGCAGGCATCGAAGGATCCGACGTTCCTCGGCTGGGAGCGCGACTACGGCGATGACGTGATGATGCACCTCCATCCGAACGGATTCGGCGAGCTCGATCCGAAATGGAGGACCGACAAGGCTAACTGGAGCGAGCTGGAAGAGGACAAGATCGTCGAGATGCTCCGCGGATACGACGCGTGGATGCGCCGGCTCGGATACCGCGCGCCCGCCGGCTTCGCGTCATACACACCGGACAACCAGCTCATCCGCGCGATGAAGCGCGTGGGCTGGCCGATTCTCCACTCGCTTGTTCCGGAGCAGAACTGGAGCGACGGACGCTGGGCGATCAATCACTGGGGAATGCCCAACCAGCCGTTCTACATCGCGTCGGACGACTTCCGAAAGCAAACCTCGCGAGGCTCGGATGGCGCCGACGTCATCGGCATGTCGATGGACACCTACCATCCGCTCATCCCGCACTTTCTCTACTGGGGCGACTTCGTCCTTTCGCCGTCCCACTTCATCCGCTCGGAGCGCACTCTGGAGACTGGATACTACCCCGAGCGGTTCCGCAATATGTTCGAGGACTATCTGAAGGCGCGGACCGTCGACGGACGTCCTTTCTTTCTTATCGCGGGATTCGAGTTCGGACGCACTCTCGGCACGCGGATGATGATGGTCCACAACCGCAAGGGCGGCGAAATCGCCGTCGAGCTCGCGAAGAAGAACAACGTCGTGTTCGCCACGGCACGTGACGTCGCTGCCTGGTACAGGCGCTTCGAGCCAAGCGCACCCGAGACGTGCTTCGCGCTTCGCGACTACTGGACGGGATCGCGGCAGATGGACAAGCCGGTCAACGTCGGCGTCACCATTGCATGCGAGATGCGCGACTGGAAGGCGGCGTTCTCGCATCTCGATCCCCTTGCGCACTATCACTACGACTACACGGTTCCTTGGTCGTTTGCCGCCCGCGACACAACTGCGCCGCACGATTTCGCGTCCGAGGACCGCGAGGCGGTTTCCGTCGAGAGAACCGACGGCCGCATGCGCATCGTCTGCCGCGCGCCGCTCGCGCGCCCCGTCCCGGTCGCGATCTGGGACGCCGAGCCGGCAGGAGCCGTGTTCGCTGGCGAGGATTCGCGCGAGGGCAGGGTGGGCGCGCTGCGCGTGCTGCGTCCGGCGAAGATCGGCGACGGCAGGCGCCACAGCGTGGTCGTTCTGCCAAAAGGTTCGTCCGGCACTGTCGAAATTGCGCTATCCCAGCTTTCCGAGCCTGATCCCGCCGAGTTCAAGGGGCTCGTCACCCCGCTCTGGCGCGTGCAGACGATCGGCGCCGAGCATCCGCACGTTTATGTGACTCTCGACTCTCCGCTCCTGAACGACACGACGGTGACGTTCACTTGTCCGAAGCCGTGCCGCATCGACGCGCCGGACAGGCCGCTCGGGAAGTTCGCGGCGGGCGCGCGCGTCCCGATAAAGTTCGGTCCGTCGCGGAACTGGTACCGCTTCTACGGACTGAGCGCGGCGGAGGCGCAGCCTGACGCCGATGCCGTCGCTGCGCTCGAGGCGGCCGCGGCTGAATACGCGAAGGCTGTCGCGAACGGACCTGCTGTGCTTGCGAAGGAGCATGCCCTGCAGGACGCGTGGTACGCCTCGCTTGTCCCGGAGGGGGAGGAGGTTGTCCTTGATGTTGATTGCTTCGGCAACAAGCTTTACGGACAGAGAAGCCGTGCCGAGAAGTTCGACCGCGTGGTGAGGCGCGTAAACAACACTGTCATCGCGAGAGAGCTTGCTGACGGCGGCGCGTCGTTCGGACCAGGAAGGGCGTGCTGGCTGAATCCGCAGTTCCTTACGACAGAGGTCAGCGGACTCGACACGCTCGGGCTGCGGCCTGGGGACAAAATCGTCGTCCGCATCACGAGCTGGGTTGCGGAGGATCCGTGGCAGGTGCGAACGTACCAGGTGCGGGTACGTTCCGGCGGCAGGGTTCTTGACGCGACAAGCGGGGAGAACGGCGTTTTGTGGTCCGTTGACGGCACCCGTTCGAAAGACAATGTTCTCGCGCTTGAACTTCCGGCATCCGACATAAAGGACGGCAAGATGGATCTTGTGCTCATCTCGCACAGGCCGACGTTCCTGGAGGACTGGTATCTTTCCGGTGGCTTCATGGCCTCCGTAGACCGCGTTGTAGTGTCGGTGGTCAGGACCGAAGACGCGAAGTGACGAAGTCCACGTAGTCGGCGTAGATGCGCTTTGCGTCGAGTTCTGCGAGAAGCGATGGGAAGTCCGGCGCTTGCTCCGTCGCCCTGGCGACGGCCGACTTGAAAGACTCGACATCCCCGTTGTCGTATGCGGCTCCGGCTCTGTGCTTCTCCAGGAGCGCGGCACATTCGCCGCGGAGGGATGTGACCATCCTGAGTCCGTGCGCCGCGTAGTCCCCGAGCTTATACGGAAGACCTACGAACGTGTCGTCCGAGAGGGGGATGATTCCGATCGACGCGGACTCCAGCAACGCGCCGAGCTCTCGCTCTGCGAGGTAGCCGTGAAAGCGCACCCGCGGCGAATCCGCCGCGCACGCGCGCCATTCCGCCTCGCGCGGACCCGCCCCTGCGATGTCCAGGGTCGCGCCTTCGGTTTCCTTCACTGCGCGTATCGCAGTCGTAAGGTCGTAGCCTCTGCCGAAGTTACCCGCGTAGACGAGGGAGAGGCGTGGTTTGCCGCGCGTCGCGTGTGGTTCTTCGTTCGTTGGGAGCGAGACGCCGTGGTAGAAGCGGCGGTAGGATTTCGCTCCGCGGGAAAGGGCGATCTTGCCATAGGCGTCGCAGACTCCGGTAACGAGGTCTGCGCCGCGGTACGCGCGCCTTGCGGCTGCGTGGAGGGGGTAAAGCGGAATTGCGCCGAGGAATCGGATAGGCTTCGGAATAAGCCTGTAGAACGTCTCCGGCCAGGCGTCCATGACATCCGCAACGATTTTCGCGCCGAACTCGCGCTTCATCGCGATTGCGGAGTCCGCAGTCGAGAGCGGCGGCATGGAGAACACGATGACGTCCGGCGCGCCGTTCTCCTTCGCGTCGGCCCGTGCGTCGGCGAGCCACTGCCTGGCGTATGCGGCGTGGCTGCGGATTCTGGCGAACGAGACGTTCGACGGATACGGCATGGTCCTGACGAACTTGACGCGGAAGGGCGCGGCGAGCTGCGTCGTGAGACGACGCGTGGTCTTCGTCGCGTGGGAGAAGTCGCTGGTCCA
>JAEEGG010021632.1_pt1 | contig 12750 bp, 5 predicted proteins | sample 9134161 | NCBI WGS metagenome assembly JAEEGG01 (sample SAMN16246543, study PRJNA631951) | gut metagenome | biome: gut microbiome; feature: rumen; material: CR-attached | host: Bos | place: Iran: Karaj | collected 2018-10
GGGCTTGTCGCCGAAGCGGAGGTGGGAGATCGTCACGCCTCCGGTCTTCTTCGAGTCGTACTGGAAGTATGCCTGGACGAACTTGTCGGTGTGGTCGCCGATGATCTTGATGGAGTTCTTGTTCGCGCCGACCGTGCCGTCACCGCCGAGACCCCAGAACTTGCACTCGATGGTTCCTTCCGCAGCCGTGTTCGGAGCGGCCTTCTCGGGAAGCGAGAGATACGTAACGTCGTCGTTGATGCCGATCGTGAAGTGCTTCTTCGGAGCCTTCTTGGCCAGCTCGTCGTAGACCGCGAAAATGCTGGAAGGAGGCGTATCCTTGGAGCCGAGTCCGTAGCGGCCGCCGATGACCTGCGCCTTTCTGCCGGTGGCTTCGAGAGCCGCAACGACGTCGAGGTAGAGAGGTTCGCCGAGGGAGCCGGGTTCCTTCGTTCTGTCGAGAACCGCGATCTTCTTTGCGGTGGCGGGAATGGCCTCGACCAGTTTCTCGGCGGAGAACGGTCTGTAGAGGCGGACCTTCACGAGGCCGACCTTCTTGCCCTTCGCCACGAGGTAGTCGATGACTTCTTCAGCCACGTCGCAGATGGAGCCCATTGCCACGATGACTCTGTCGGCGTCGGGTGCGCCGTAGTAGTTGAAAAGCTTGTAATCGGTGCCGAGTTTCGCGTTGATCTTGCCCATGTACTCCTCAACGATTCCGGGAACCGCGTCGTAGTACTCGTTGCAGGCCTCTCTGTGCTGGAAGAAGATGTCTCCGTTCTCGTGGGAGCCGCGCATAACCGGGTGCTCCGGGTTGAGGGCTCTCTTGCGGAACGCCTCGACGGCGTCCATGTCGCACATTTCTTTCAGATCTTCGTAATCCCACACGTCGATCTTCTGGATCTCGTGGGAGGTGCGGAATCCGTCGAAGAAGTTCAGGAACGGAACTCTGCTCTTAATAGCCGCGAGGTGCGCTACCGGAGCCAGGTCCATGACCTCCTGCGGGTTCGTCTCCGCGAGCATCGCGAAGCCCGTCTGGCGGCAGGCGTAAACGTCCGAGTGGTCGCCGAAAATGTTCAGCGCGTGGGACGCGACGCATCTGGCCGAAACGTGGAAGACGCCGGGAAGCAGCTCGCCCGCGATCTTGTACATGTTCGGGATCATCAGGAGCAGACCCTGCGAAGCGGTGTACGTGGTGGTGAGAGCGCCGGACGCCAGCGAGCCGTGAACGGTTCCCGCCGCGCCTGCCTCGGACTGCATCTCAATAACCTTCACGGTGCTGCCGAAAATGTTCTTGAGCCCCTGGGCGGACCACTGGTCGACATAATCGGCCATAGGACTGGACGGTGTGATCGGGTAAATGCCCGCAACTTCCGTAAATGCATACGAAACGTGCGCGGCGGCCTGGTTGCCGTCCATCGATTTCTTTTCTCTTGCCATAATGTTTATTGCCTCCTTATGGTAACAAGGTTTCTTATCACCGAGAGTATAAAACTTCCCGGCGTGTTTGTCAATGATTTCGGCGCGTTTTAAGGTATTTTTGGGCGCTGTTCGGGAACATTTTTACCTTCTGCAGCCTGCCGTCAACCCGCGGGAAAACGCGATCAGTCCGCGAGCTCGATTATCTTCTTCATTCTCAGGCTGACAGTCGAATGCGACACGGCGGGAATCAGCATCGCCCCGAGTTCTGCGTGGTTCGCCTCCGGGTATTCCAGCCTCAGCTCGGCAACGGATTTCAGCGACTCGGGAAGGCCCGAATACATCCCCCTGCTCTTGATTCTTTTTATCGCGGCGATCTCGGCGGCGGCGTGCGCCCTGGCCTTCTCGATGTTCGCGATGTCGCAGTTCATCATGCGGTTGACGTTGTTGGAGACCTCACGCTCGGTCTTGGCGACCTGGAATTTGATCGACTCGCCGGGAAGCCCGATGACCGTCAGAAGGTCGCTGACGCTCTCCGCCTTCTTAATATAGCAGACAAACTTCGCGCGTCGCTGCGAAACGCCGGCGGCGATCCCGAATGAGGCGAGAATGTCCGCGTAAGCTTTGGCGAGCTCGCGCGTGTCGAAATAGATCTCGGCGTAGCATTTGCTTTTGTCCGGTTCGGAAACGGTTCCCGCCACCGAGAAGAACACCCTGAGCGCCGCCGCTCTGCAGCAGTCGGATTTTATCCTCCTCAAGAAGATCTCCGCGTCCGCTTCGGCGTCGTTTTTGCTTTTAAAGTAATCTACCGCGGCTTTGACCGGGTCTTCCGTTTCCGGTTTTTCGGTGTTTCCGGGCGCCGCGCCGGTGACCTTTTCGGCAAGATAAGTGATTCGCGACAAAGCGTCGGGACGGTTGAGCGGATTCCGCGGGCCGCCTTTCAGTTTGCCCGCTTCGCAAACTCCGCCCTTTTCTCCGCCACCCGCGGACAGCGCAAGATACGCAAACAGCCAAAGTTCTGTCTCGCGGCAGCACTTTTTCCGTACGTCGGTATGAAGCAGTTCGTGTCTTACTGTCTCGGTGTAGCTCATTTTTTAAGTCTCATGTGGCGCGGCAAACGCCTTGTTAAAAAGCCCGCCCCGCTTTCTATTATTAAAGGCGGGGCGGCGCTCACTAAAAACTATTCTATGACGCAGAGTTCGTGCATTGCCCGCGTCGCGGCAGTATAAAGCATGTTTGTGCCCAGCTTTTCGTCGAGCTTGCGCATCTCGCCGCCGATGTTGAGGATCAGCACCGCGTCGAACTCGAGGCCCTTCGCGAGGTACACGGGCAGGAAGTGGAGCATTCCCCTGGGAAGATCCTCGGGAATGTCGCACATCTCCAAAAATCTGTCGCTCTCCGACTTGGACGCCGCGAGCACACAGCATCTCTCGTACTTGGAGTTTCTGATCTTTTCGATCCAGGCGCTGACGGCCTCCGCCGCCTCCTTCTCGTCCGCGACTTTGATCACCTCGGGCTTCTCGCCGGACCTGACGCAGGACATCTCGTCCTCTCTTCCCGAAATCTCGCGCGCAAACTCGGAGATCTCTTTGGTGGAACGGTAGTTGACCTTGAGCTCGTACTTCTTGTAGTGCTTGCCCGGGAATGTCTTGCGGATCATTTCCGCGTAGTCCTCGGAGTTGGCGAAAACGTTCTGGTTGAGGTCGCCCGCATAGAGCATGTGCGCCTTACCGTAGCAGGCCTTGATGATGCCGAGCATTGCCGGCGAAAGGTCCTGGGCCTCGTCGCAGAACAGGTAGAAAACGCTGCCGTCGTCCTCGCCCGCGCCGGTCAGTTTTGTCACGAGATAAGCCGCAGCCACCGCGTCCTCCCACGTGAACACCGGAATGTTGTAGTCCGGAAGCTTCTCCGCCGCCTTCGCGAGCTCGCCCGAAAGGAAGTCGTTTCTGAACTCCTCGTTCGTGAACATTCCCCTGTAAATACGCTCAAAATCGAACTCGGGAAGCATCGATGCCAGCGCGCTCCTGATAACCTTGATCGTGTCCTCGTTGGAGATGTGGTTCTTGACCGCGATTCTGTTCATGATCGCGTCAACCCTCTCGGCCACCGGAACGTCCTCGAACTCAACGTTGAACAGGTAGTCGATGTCCTCTTTTTTGAGCCGGTACTCCCTGACGCCGCCCGAGTCTCCGTTCTCGAACTCGATGTCGTCCGCCTTGAAGCAGTGCGTCGCATAGTACGCCGCGTATTTGTCGAGAATCTTTAAGAAAGCGGAGCTGTTCTTGAACCTGGTGTTGTCGGCGAGAAGCGTTCCCTCCTCGGTGAGCATGCGCTCCATCGAGTTGTCGCGCTTTGAGTACTGAATCCCGTGCGGAATCAGAATGCCCTCCACGAGCTCCTCCTGCGTCAGCGAGAACACGTTGTCCTCGCCCAGATCCGGCAGAATGTGCGAGATATAGTTCGAGAACGCGACGTTCGGCGACAGCACGACGATGTTCTTATTCTTCAGCTTCTCGCGGAACGAGTACATGATGAACGCGATCTTGTGCATCGCAACCGACGATTTTCCGCTGCCCGCGCACCCCGCAATGACGTGAACGCCGTCCACGAAGTCCCTGACGATCATGTTCTGGTCCTTCTGCAGCGACTGAACGATCACTTTCAGGTGGTCCGAGGAATTTTCGGAAAGAATCTCGCGCAGGAATTCGTCGTCGTTGGGAAGGCTGATGTTCGCGGCGGCCGCAAGGTTGCCCTCGCGCCACGTGAAACGCCTTTTCTGGCTGAGAATGCCCTTCTTTTCACCGGATGCGGGCGTGTATGACGCTTCTCCGGGCTCACTCTCGTAGTAGAGTGAACTGACAGGCGCGCGCCAGTCGATGACCGCGGGAAGGTAGTTTTTCATCAGCGAGTAGATTCCAATGTAGAACTTCTTCGCCTGCTTGCCGTTCTCCTGAAAAACGACCTTGCCGAAATACGGTTGCGCCAGCTGCCGGCCGAGCTTCTGGATCGTCTGCACCGACTTGTCGTACTGTTTAAGTTTTGCGTATTCAAACTGGAGCCAGTCCTCGCGTTCGTCGTTGTGCATCTCGCGGAAGTAGTCGATAAAATACTCCCTGCTGCCCGTGACGTCCTTCGCGCGCTCGTTGCGGCTCGCAACCTCGCTGTTGAGAAGAGCGAGAATGTCGTTCGTCGTCTCTTCGGCGTGCGCGAGTTCTTCCGAGAACTCTTCGTCTGTCAGTCTGCTTTTAAAATCCATCTGTTTTCCTTTCGTGGCGGCCGTTTCTTTCCCGGCAAATAGGTGAACCGGGGCGCGGCAGCCGCAATGTGTCAAAAAAGCCTGTACGCTTTACAATTATTCTTTGATCTCAACGATATTGATGTTCGTCCCGTCCGAGTCGACTTTGACGGTCTTCACGCCCTCGAGGCCCGTTCTGAGCGCCCTCTCGGCGAGCTCGTCCTCGATGTTCTTCTGGATGTACCTTCTGAGCGGCCGCGCGCCGTACTCCTCCTCGTAGCCGTTTTTGACGATGGTGTCGATCGCGGCTTCGGTAACCTCCATCGTAATTCCGCGGTCGCGGCACTGGGCCGCCACCTCTTCAAGCATGAGGTCGACGATCTTGCGGAGCGATTCGTCCGAAAGCGAGTCGAAAATGACGATCTCGTCGATTCTGTTGAGGAACTCCGGTCTGAAGATCTTCTTGAGAGCCGCCTCCGCAGCCGCCTGGGCGTCGCCTTCCTGCGTTCCCGAACCGAAGCCGAGCGTGATGCCGTTCTTCTTTCCGTACGCGTTGGTCGTCAGAATTATGACCGTGTTCTCGAAGTTCACGACCCGGCCCTGGCTGTCGGTGAGCCTGCCGTCGTCGAGAATCTGGAGAAGCATGTTGAACACGTCCGGGTGCGCCTTCTCAATCTCGTCGAAAAGTATCACGGAGTACGGATGCCTTCTCACCTTTTCGGTCAACTGGCCAGCCTCGTCGTATCCCACGTATCCCGGAGGCGATCCGATCAGCTTGGAGACGGTGTGCTTCTCCATGTACTCGGACATGTCAAGCCTGATCATCGACTCAACCGTGCCGAAAAGCTCCACCGTGAGCTGCTTGACGAGCTCGGTCTTTCCGACGCCCGTGGGTCCCGCGAAAATGAACGACGACGGCTTGAAGCGCTTCCTGAAACCGGAGCGGTTCCTTCTGATCGCTCTCGCAACGCAGCCCACCGCCCTGTCCTGGCCGATAACGCGCTTCTTGAGCGACTCCTCGAGCCCGAGCAGTCTCTCCGCCTCTTCCGCCGAAATCATCTTGACGGGAATTCCCGTCCACGTCTCGATAACGCGCGCCACGTCGTCGTAAATGACGTCGATGTACATTCCCGCCTTGAGCGCCTCGATCTCGCCATCAATCTTCGCGATCTCCACGCGGATGTCAGCCCGCTGCCTGAACAGTTCGAGTTCAGCGTCGTCGACGACGGAAGTCTCTTCCTGACCGTCCTCCTTCTTCACGACCGCGGGCTTGGTCTGCGCGCTGTCAATCTTCGCGTCGATCTCCGCCAACTGCGCTTCGACACGCTTTTTTTCGCTTTCTTTAGAGGAAATCTCCTCGGGGACCTTGTTTCTCAGATTGGCCCGCGAGCACGCCTCGTCCAGCACATCGATCGCCTTGTCGGGAAGGAACCTGTCGGAAATGTACCGCTCCGAGAGCTTGACGCAGTCGGTCAGCAGCTCGTCGGAAATGTGCACGAAGTGGTACTTCTCGTATGTGTCTCTGATGCCCCTGAGGATCTCGATCGTCTCCGCGACGGTCGGCTCCTCGACCATTACCGGCTGGAACCTTCTCTCAAGCGCGCCGTCCTTTTCGATGTACTTGCGGTACTCCTTCAAGGTGGTCGTGCCGATGACCTGGATCTCGCCCCTGGAGAGCGCCGGCTTCAGAATGTTGGCGGCGTTGAGGGAACCCTCGGCCTCGCCGGCACCGATAATGTTGTGGACCTCGTCGATGACGAGAATGATATTCCCCGCCTTCTTGACCTCGTCGATGGTGCCCTTCATCCTGCTCTCGAACTGGCCGCGGAACTGCGTGCCCGCGACTATCGCGGTGAGGTCGAGCATGACAACAACCTTGTCGAGAAGCTTATAGGGAACCTGCTTTCTGACGATTCTGAGCGCCAGACCCTCCGCGATGGCGGTCTTTCCGACGCCGGGTTCGCCGACCAGCGCCGGGTTGTTTTTGGTCCTGCGGTTGAGGATCTGGATCACGCGGTCGGTCTCTCTGTCGCGGCCGACGATGTTGTCGATCTTGCCTTCGCGCGCCTTCGCGTTGAGGTCGATGCCGTAGTTGGAGAGGAATTTGAACTTTTTGAGCGAGAATTCCTTTTCGCCAGCTTTTTTGGCGTCGGTCCGGCTGTCGCCGGCCTGGGCGCCGCCGTTTTCGTTTAAGCCGCGCGGGCCGGCGTTCCCGTTTTGGGCGCGGCCGGTTCCGGGCGCGCCCTGCCCCTGCGGCCCTCTGTTCTGGCCGTTCGGGAACAGTCCGTTGAGTCCTCCGAAGAGGCCGCCCATCATCTTCATGATGTCGCCAAGGTTGGGTGTGTTCGTGGCGGATTTTCTGCTCTCGGCGTCCTTGCCTTCGACGTCGTCACTGCCGTTTTCGCCGTTGCCGCCGTCTTCCCGGGTGCCGCCGTCTTCGCTTCCGGAACCGTCTTCCCCGTCTCCGTCCGCCCCGTTATCGCCGTTATCTCCGTCGTCGCCGTCGCCTTCAAGCTCCTCTTTCGCGCCTGAAAGTGCCTCCGGCAGACCGCCGTTCTCCTCCATGTTGCGCATCATCTCGTCAAAATCGTCGGAAACGCTCTCCAGATTGTCCTCGGTGATGCCGAACCTGTTCATAAAGTCTTTTATCTGGGGCAGGCCCATTTTATATGCGCAGTAAAGACAGACCTTCCTGGTCTCGCCGGGACGGCCGTCGGGATTCATCTGCGTAACGTATACGGAGGGGCGTCTTTTGCCGCAGATCGCGCAAAGTTCGTTGTTCTCCATAGTTTCTCTTCCTTCCGTAAATAAATCAGTCTCTCAATGTGACCAAACTGTGAATAATATTTAACATACCGCTTCGGCGGGAATGTTGACGCGAGATCCGGTTTTTACCGCCGTTTCCGGCAGTTCCCGAAAACACAGGCAATATTCATATCACAAACCGGACGTTTTGTCAACTGTCTTAAGTCAGCGTTTTTCAGGTTTTTTCAATAATTCCCGCCGGACATTTCAAAGGGCGATATTTCAGCCCTTTTCCGCCAGAATTTTCTTCAGGAACATGCCGGTGTACGAGTTTTCGCACTCCGCGACCTCTTCCGGCGTTCCTGTGCATACGACTGTTCCGCCGCCGTCGCCGCCCTCCGGTCCGAGATCGATGATGTAGTCGGCGTTCTTGATCACGTCCAGGTTGTGCTCGATGACGATGACCGTGTTGCCGCCCTCGGTGAGCCGCTGCAGAATTCCGATCAGCCGCTTGACGTCGTCGGTGTGAAGACCGGTCGTGGGTTCGTCGAGAATGTAGACCGTCTTCCCGGTGGCGCGCCTCGACAGCTCGGTTGCAATCTTGATGCGCTGCGCCTCGCCGCCCGAAAGAAGCGTCGAAGGATGTCCGAGCTTCAGGTAGCCGAGACCCACGTCGTAGAGCGTTTTGATCTTCTGGTAGATCTTCGGAATGTCGGCGAAAAACGTCACGGCCTCTTCGATCGTCATGTCGAGAACGTCGGCGATCGACTTTCCCTTATAGTGGACCGCGAGCGTCTCCCTGTTGTAGCGGGCGCCGTTGCAGACGTCGCAGGGCACGCAGATGTCAGGCAGGAAGTGCATCGGAATCTTCACGATACCATCGCCTCCGCAGGCCTCGCACCGGCCGCCCTTCACGTTGAAGCTGAAACGTCCGCTCTTGTACCCGCGGGCCTTGCTCTCCTGCGTCATCGCGAAGAGATCGCGGATCATGTCGAAAACGCCCGTGTACGTCGCGGGGTTCGAGCGCGGCGTCCTGCCTATCGGCGACTGGTCGATAACGATCGCCTTGTTCAGGAACTCGGTACCCTCTATCGCGTCGCAGTTCCCCTCGCGCTTTCTGGCGCCGTTAAGTTCGTTCTGAAGCGCCTCTGCCAGGACCATATTGACAAGCGAACTCTTTCCGCTGCCGCTGACGCCTGTCACGCACGTAAACGTCCCGAGAGGAATCGACACGTCGATGTTTTTGAGGTTGTTCTCCCGCGCGCCGCGGACCGTCAGAAAATGACCGTTGCCTTCCCTTCTCTTGTCCGGAAGCGGCACGAAAAGTTCGCCCGAGAGGTACCTTCCCGTAAGAGAATCTTTGCACTTTACGATTTCCTCCGGCGTGCCCGCGAAAACGACCCTGCCGCCTTCCGAACCTGCAGCCGGCCCGATGTCGATAATGTAATCCGCCGCCCTCATCGTATCCTCGTCGTGCTCGACGACTATAAGGGTATTGCCGAGGTCGCGAAGCTTTTTGAGCGTCGCAATGAGTTTCGAGTTGTCGCGCTGGTGAAGGCCGATGCTCGGCTCGTCGAGAATGTAGATCACGCCCGCGAGTCCGGAACCGATCTGCGTCGCGAGCCTGATTCGCTGCGACTCGCCTCCCGAAAGCGTCGCGCTCGTTCTGGAGAGCGTTATGTAGTCGAGACCCACGGACTTCAAAAAGCCCAGTCTCGCCCTGATCTCCTTCAAAATAGGCTCCGCGACCGCCTTTTTCATGCCCTCGAACGAGACGCCGTCGAAAAACTCAAGCGCGCTCTTCACGGTCTTGTCGCAGAGCTCCGAGATGTTCAGCCCGCCTATTTTGAACGACAGCGCGTCCCTGTTGAGCCTTCTGCCGCCGCACTTTTCGCATTTCCGCGCGCGCATAAAGGACTCGTAGTGCGTCTTCATCATCTCGCTTTTCGTCTCGGCGTACCTGTTCTTCACAGTGGGCATTACGCCCCAGAACGCGTGTCTGTACACGTTGCCGTCGATCCTGAACGAAATTTTGTAGCCGTCCGAGCCGTACATGATGATCTTCCGCGCCTCTTCGGGAATGTCGCGGAAAGGCGTGTTGAGCGTAAAGCCGTACTCCTCTCCGAGGCCCTCCATTTTCGCCGCGAAATAGCTGTCGGAGCAGCTGAAGCCCATCGGCTTGATAGCGCCTTCGCGCAGCGATTTCGACCAGTCGGGAACGACAAGGTCCTCGCTGAACTCGGAAATGACGCCGATGCCTGTGCACGCGGGGCACGCGCCGGCCGGGTTGTTGAACGAAAACAGCCTCGGCTCCGCCTGGGGAACGCTGATGCCGCAGTCCGGGCACGTGTAGTCGCGGTTGAGAAGTCTCGGCTCCTCGCCTTCGATAATGATCTTGAGAAGGCCCTTCGAGAGTTCGGTAACAGTCTCAACCGAGTCGGTCACGCGCCTCTCGCCGCCTTTTTTTACAACGATTCTGTCGACAATTATGTCTATGTCGTGTTTCTTGTTTTTGTCGAGCGGGATCTCCTCGGAGAGGTCGTACGTGATTCCGTCGACGAGCGCCCTCGCGAAGCCCGACTTTCTGTAGCCCTCGAGCTGCGCTTTGTACTCGCCCTTCCTGCCTCTCACGACAGGTGCAGCGAGCATCATTTTCGTGCCCTCGGGGTACTTCATTACGACGTCTACCATCTGGTCGACGGTCTGGGCGGTAACCGGCTTGCCGCAGTTCGGGCAGTACGCGTCGGCGGTTCTGGCGTAAAGAAGCCTCAGGTAGTCGTAAATTTCGGTCACTGTTCCGACAGTCGACCGCGGGTTCTTCGAGGTGGTCTTCTGGTCGATCGAAATGGCCGGCGACAGACCGTCGATGCTGTCGATGTCGGGTCTCTCCATCTGGCCGAGAAACATGCGCGCGTAGGAGGACAGCGACTCGATGTACCTGCGCTGCCCCTCGGCGTAAATGGTGTCGAACGCCAGCGAGCTCTTTCCGCTGCCGCTCACGCCGGTGAACACCACGAACTTGTCGCGCGGCACGTTCACGTCTATGTTTTTAAGGTTGTTCTCGCGGGCACCTTTGATTACGATTTCGTTCTGCATAAGAATCTTTCCGGTAATAATTTACGGTCCGCAGAGGAGGGTCCTGCAGCCATGTTATTATGCGGTTTAAAGACCGCACTTTTTCTTAAATTCTTTCATGAGGTCGCGCGACTTCGCGGCGAGCTCGAACTCCATTTCCGCGGCGTACCCGAGCATCGCTTCCCTTAACAGGTCGACGGCGATTTCGGGAGGAACTGCCTCTGTGATCGCGGGAACGAGCTTCGAAGCGTTCTTGTAGAGATCTGCCAGCGTCTTGACCGCGTCGCTCCGTTTGCCTGTCGGCGCGCCGCCGCTACCCTTCGGAAGCCGGCGCGGCTTTTCGTCCCTCTCCGCCGACTCGATGATCTTCGCGACGTTCTTTTTGACCGTCTGCGGCGTGATTCCGTGGGCCTCGTTGTACTCAGACTGTATCTTGCGCCTTCTCTCTGTCTCGTCTATCGCGTGCCGCATCGACTCGGTAACGGTGTCGGCGTACATTATAACGCGCCCCTCGGCGTTTCTGGCAGCCCTTCCGACCGTCTGTATGAGCGAAGTCTCGCTCCTCAAAAAGCCTTCCTTGTCGGCGTCGAGAATTGCCACAAGCGACACCTCGGGAAGGTCGAGCCCCTCGCGCAAAAGGTTGATTCCGACGAGAACGTCAAACTCCCCCAGCCTCAGGTCTCTTATAATCTCCATGCGCTCCGTGGTCTGAACGTCGGAGTGCAGGTATCTCACTCTAATTCCGATCCGCGCCATGTAGTCGGTAAGACTCTCCGCCATCTTCTTGGTGAGTGTCGTGACCAGCACGCGCGTGTTTTTGGCGGCGCAATCGCGGATCTCCGCAATGAGGTCGTCGACCTGGTTCTCGACGGGCCGCACCTCGATTTTCGGGTCGATCAGTCCGGTGGGCCTTATGACCTGCTCGACGATTTCCGTCGAAACGCCCTTCTCGTAGTCGGCCGGCGTGGCGCTCACGAAAACGACCTGGTTAATCTTCGCGTTGAATTCGCTGAAATTGAGCGGCCTGTTGTCGAACGCCGCCGGCAGTCTGAAGCCGTAGTCCACAAGCGCGGTCTTCCTCGCCTTGTCGCCGTTGAACATCGCCCTTATCTGCGGCACGGTGGCGTGGGACTCGTCGATCATCAGCAGAAAGTCCTTCGGGAAGTAGTCCATCAGCGTGTACGGAGGCACGCCCGGCGCCCTTCCGCTAATGTAGCGGGAATAGTTCTCGATGCCCTGGCAGAAGCCGGTCTCACGCATCATCTCCACGTCGTAGCGGGTGCGCTGCTCGATTCTGAACGCCTCCACCGGCTTACCCGCATCCTTGAAAAACTGAACGCGCTCCTCCATATCGGCAAGAATCTGATCCGTCGCCCTCAGAAGCTTCTCGTTCGACGTCGCGTAATGGGAGGCCGGGAATATCGCCACGTGGGACCTTGTCCCGATGACCTCGCCCGTAATAGCGTCGATTTCCGTCATTCTGTCAATCTCGTCACCCCAGAACTCGATCCTGATAAGGTGCGTAGAGAGGTCCGAGGGAATGATCTCCAGCGTGTCACCCTTGACGCGGAACCGGTTTCTGGAAAGCTCCAGGTTGTTCCGCTCGTAGCGCATGTCCACAAGCCGCGCGATGACCTCGTCCCTGTCCTTTTTCATGCCGGGCCTTAAGGAGATCATGAGGTCGGTGTAGTCCTCCGGGTCGCCCAAGCCGTAAATGCACGAAACGCTGGCGACGATAATAACGTCCCGCCTCTCAAGAAGCGCCGCCGTCGCCGAATGCCTCAGCCGGTCTATCTCGTCGTTGATCTGCGCGTCCTTTTCGATATAAGTGTCCGACGCCGCGATATACGCCTCAGGCTGGTAGTAGTCGTAGTAGGACACGAAAAACTCGACACAGTTCTCCGGGAAGAACTCGCGGAACTCCGAACAGAGCTGCGCCGCCAGCGTTTTGTTGTGGGCGATAACGAGCGTCGGCCTGTCGAGTTGCTGAATAACGTTCGCCATCGTGAACGTCTTTCCCGAGCCGGTAACGCCTAGCAGCGTCTCCGCCCTGTCGCCCCGCCTCAGCCCTTCGACAAGCGCCGCGATCGCTTCAGGCTGGTCGCCCGTCGGCTTGTATTCGGATACGAGTTTGAAATGTGACATAAGATATTTTCCCTAAAAATAGGTCGAACTGTTGTTGATTCAGTCCGTGAAGTACTCGCCCTCGCAGACCGTTTCCGCCGGTCCCGTCATTATTACGTCGCCGCCGGCCCAGAATATTTCAAGGTCGCCGCCGGCGAGATTGCCCGTCACGG
>JAEEGG010021634.1_pt1 | contig 12749 bp, 10 predicted proteins | sample 9134161 | NCBI WGS metagenome assembly JAEEGG01 (sample SAMN16246543, study PRJNA631951) | gut metagenome | biome: gut microbiome; feature: rumen; material: CR-attached | host: Bos | place: Iran: Karaj | collected 2018-10
CGGTTCCGCTTCTCTGACCGCTCTTGCTCTGCTGGTTTCCTATGTGAATATTGTGCAGGACAAGACTCCTGAAGTTCTGGACTTCACCCTGACCAGCCCCACAGTTCTGGTCGGTCTGTTTGTCGGTGCCATGCTGACCTTTGTGTTCTCCGCCTTTACTATGAGCGCGGTACAGACTGCTGCCCAGTCCATTGTGGTGGAGGTCCGCCGTCAGTTCAAGGAAATCCCCGGCATTATGGACTACAAAGCTGATCCTGACTATCAGGCCTGCGTTGCCATGTGCACCAAAGGCGCACTTCATGAGATGGTAGTACCTGCGCTGCTCGCCATTATTGTTCCCATTGTCACCGGCCTTATTCTCGGCCCCACTGGCGTGGTAGGCCTGCTTGGCGGCGTATCTGTCACCGGCTTTGCCATGGCGGTATTCATGTCCAACGCCGGCGGTGCCTGGGACAACGCCAAGAAAGTGGTTGAGGTGGACATGAAAGCCAAGGGCACCGAACTGCACGACGCCAGCGTGGTGGGAGACACTGTGGGCGACCCCTTCAAGGATACCTCGAGCGTGGCCCTCAACCCCATCATCAAGTTCACCACCCTCTTCGGCGTGCTGGCCATGGAGATTGCCATCAGCGCCAGCTTCCGCAGCCTGGCTCCGTGGTTCGGCGTACTGTTCTTGATTATCGCACTGGTATTCGTGTACCGCTCGTTCTACAAGATGAGAATCAAGTGAGTCTCCAGATACGATATAAGTATTTAATCAAATAAATAGAAAGCCATGAACAGAAAATTCTTTATCGCGTTGGCTTCGGTGCTGCTGCTGGTGTCGTGCAACAAGGACGACATGGAGCTGCTGCGGAGCCCCTACCGGCTACAGGGCGAGCTAAGCCCGAGCTTCGGCCTGCCGGTAATCAGCAACGGTCAGCTGAACTTGAACGATCTGCTAATGTCGTTTGACGGCACCTTCGAGGGTTTGATTACCGACGACAACACGATTACCTTCGAATACAAGGACACCATCCGCGAGACCATTCCTATCGGCAGTATGATTGCCAAGAGAGGTGGAGAGCGGAAGAGTGGAAGAGAGGAAAGATGGAAGAGTGGAAAAGCAGGAAAGGCGAAGAGTGTGGTGCCTTTCATTGCTCGTGACACCGTCATCGAGTACACGCTGCCCATCGACTTTTTCGACAAGGCTGACATGCAGTCGATAGTGGACGGCAATATGTCGATTCACGAACTGCGGTTCAACCTTGACGCGGTAGTGAGTGGCACCTGCCCACCGAATGTGGACTCGGCCCTGCGCGCGTATGTCAGTGCCCGATTCGACAATGTGACCATTAAGTACACGGGACATGACAATATGTTGCGTACCTTCACTGGTTTTGCAGGCCAGTCGTTGCAGCTGAACGACATCATCGAGGGCGGCACAGTGCGGTTCGACAGTGTGAACCTGGCCGAGATAGTGAACAGCATGCCGCGAAGCATCACGGCGGGCTTCCACCTGCATGTGGAAGTGGACTCGGGCCTGGTGCTGGACAACCTGGGGCTGCTGACCGACACGACAGGTATCAACTCGTTCAACGCGCTGCTCGACAGTCTGCGAATGACTTCAATCACCATCGGTGCCAACCTGCGGGTGCTGCTGCCCTTCGAGGTGCGCATCGGCGGTCTGCCTTACAGCTATGACCTGGTACTGAACGGCAACGGTGGCGACGGCAGCTCGTCGTCCATCTTCGACCAGTTGGATTCAACGCTGACGAATCTGCTGGGCGAAGGTGCGGTGGATATGGATTCGTCGAAAGTGACGGCCTACATGAAGTTCTCCAACGGCATACCGCTCGACCTGACACTGAGCGGCACGTTGGTGGACGCGAACGGAACGGAGACCTATGTGCTCTTCGCCAATCAGAAGATTGCTTCGGCTGTGACCGCTCCGGTGGCCAACCGCCCGGGAGTGGTGGAAGCCGTTGCCGACAGCACGACGACCTTGGAGCTGCCGCTGACGGTGGAAGCGCTGGAAAGGTTGACTCAAGCCAGCAAGCTGCGCCTGCGCTTGCAGATGGCCACGCCCGACTTCAGCACCGACCCCAGCTTCAAGATGGTGAAGCGCGACGACTACCTGAAGGTGAAAATGATGATAAGACTGGATCCCAATATCAAGATAGACATGCAGCTGTTTGAAGGCTTCGGCAACATCATCAGCGGGCTGCCTGTGATTGGCGGTATGATTGGTGGTAACGAATAAAACATAGGAGGACAAGACAATGAAAAGAAGCATTCATATATTGGCAGCCCTCTTGTTGCTTGCCACCGGAAGTGCCCACGCACAATACAACGAGACAAACAACCTGTTCTACTTCGCCCAGCGGTCGCCGCAGAGCAACCAACTGAACCCGGCGTTCTTCCCGTCGACGTTCTACCTGTCGCTGCCCGGCATGACAAGCTTGCAGCTTGGTTTGCCGCTGGCCATAGGCGATATAGTGGCCTACGACTCGACGCAGCAGGCCAACATCATCGACCTGAACCGCGTGCTGGACAATCTGGGCGAGAGCAACCACTTCCGTTTTGGATTCGACATGAACGCCCTTGGCTTCGGCCTGAAGATTGGCCCCGTGTTTGTGGATGCCAACGTTCAGCTGCGTAGCTATTTCAACCTAGGCATTCCCGTGAGCGTCATCAACACGGTGCTGAAGGGCAACGTGAACGACGACGGGACGGCCATTCCCGAAGTGACCATTCTTGACGGCGACCTATTCAACATGCAGATGTACATGGAGACCAGCGTGGGTGCCGGCATGAAGATTCCCTTGACGGGCCTCACGGTGGGTGTCCACGCGAAACTGCTGTCCGGATTGGTCAACCTGCAGACCGACAACACGAAGGTGACATTCGAGACCGAAGAGGATTACGAAACCGTGCGCGCGCGCGTGTACTATGAAGTAATGGGAGCATCGGTGATACCGGTCAACAGCGATACGGGGAGCCTCGCCGACATGTTCAAGGGCCTCACCGTGAAGGACGTCGCCGCGAACCTGTTCGACCTCAACGGCAACAACGGCATCGCCTTCGACATTGGAGCCAAGTACGACCTCGGCCCCTTCACCTTCTCGGCCGCCATCAACGACCTCTCGGCCGGCATCCACTGGCAGAAGAATGTGTTGAGCCTGGTACCCAAGGGCGGGCAAGGAACCATTGAGTTCGACGGACTCGACATCACCAACCTGTTGGACCACGGCACCATTAACGCCGACTCGTTGAAGGCTTATCTTAACGAGCAAGTCAACGGCATGATGCCCCAGTTGCTGACCGATTCGGCCGACTACTGGTATTCCGTTCCCACCAAGTTGAATCTGGGAGCCAGCGTGAATCTGGGCATCTTGAAAGCCGGCATCCTCTTCCACGGCCAGTGGGATCGTGGCCTGCTGAGCAAGAGCAGCTACAACAGCCTCAGCGAAGCGATGAGCGACGCACAGGCCAACTACAGCGAAGTGAAGAACACCTTCCGTTTCAACACCACGTTGTCGGCAGGCGTCAACCTCTTCAACTGGGTTGAAATCATAGCTGGCTCCTCGTTCGTCTATGACGGCCACAACAAGATTACGCTCGACAACTTCCTCAACCCTGGTGTGGGTATCATCTTCACTCCCGCCACACTGATACAGGCCTATGTGATGATGGACTACGCCAGCAGCATGTACCTCACCCAGATGAAAGCTTTCAACTTCAAGCTGGGCTTCAACATGCTCATCGGCAGCAATCGAAGCAGCAGAATACTCTAACCAAACTAAGGGCTGTAAGGCAGGCAAAAGGCCACAGGGATGCGGCACACCGCATCCCTGCAAAGCTTACGGCTTAATACAGAAAAGATGAACATTGTAGCTATAGTAGGGCGCCCGAACGTGGGCAAGTCGACACTCTTCAACCGGCTCACGGAGAGCCGCGACGCCATCGTGGACCCCACCGCCGGTGTCACCCGCGACCGCCAGTACGGTCACTCCGACTGGAACGGGAAACACTTCTCGGTAATCGACACAGGCGGTTATGTGATGGGGGGTGACGACACCTTCGAGGTGGAGATACGCAAGCAGGTGGCGTTGGCCATCGACGAGGCCGACGTCATCCTGTTCGTCGTCGACGCCCGCGAGGGCCTGACGCCGATGGACGAGGACGTGGCCGACATGCTGCGCCGCCAACCCAAACCCGTCGTCCTGGCCGCCAACAAGGTGGACAACTCGGCGCAGATGGATGCGCTGGCCGAATTCTACGGTCTCGGACTGGGCGACCCCTACCCCATCGCCGGCATCACCGGAAGCGGCACGGGCGACCTGCTCGACGTGCTGGTTAAAGACTTTGCCGAGGGCGATGACAACCCAACCGACGGTCTGCCCCGCATCGCTGTCGTCGGACGACCCAATGTGGGAAAGAGCTCGTTCATCAACACTATCACCGGACAGCAACGTTCGGTGGTCACACCCATTGCTGGCACCACGCGCGACTCGATATACACTCGCTACAACCTCTTCGGCTTCGACTTCCATTTCGTCGACACCGCTGGTCTGCGACGCAAAAGCAAGGTGAGCGAAGACCTGGAGTTCTACTCCGTCATGCGCTCGGTGCGAGCCATCGAAGCCGCCGACGTGTGTATCCTCATGCTCGACGCCAGCCAAGGGCTGGAGCAGCAGGACCTGAACATCTTCTCGCTCATACAGCGTAACCACAAAGGGGTGGTTGTGGTGGTCAACAAATGGGACCTCGTGGAGAAGGAGACCAACACGCACCGCGACTTCGAACAGCTCATCAAAGAACGTATCGCTCCATTCGACGATGTGCCCATCATCTTCACATCGGTCATCAACAAGCAGCGCATCTACAAGGTGCTCGAGACGGCCCGTGCCGTGTATGAGGCCCGCAGCCGCCGAATCGCCACTGCCGAACTCAACGACCAGCTGCTTCCCATCGTCAAAGAACAGAATCCTCCACCTTCGGTCAAAGGCAAGTGGGTGAAGATAAAATACATCACCCAACTTCCCACCCCTTACCCGCAGTTTGTATTCTTCTGCAACCTGCCGCAGTATATACGCGACCCGTACAAACGGTTTGTGGAGAACCGCATGCGCGAGATGTGGGACTTCCACGGGGTGCCTATCACTATCTACTTCCGGGCCAAATAAGTTGGCACGTTTTTTGCAAGAATCAAGAAACAAGAAATAAAACACAAACACGTTATGAAAGTCACAGAACAGAATTTCGACGAATTGATGAACACCGGCAAGCCGGTGATGATTGACTTTGGCGCCACGTGGTGCGGTCCCTGCAAAGCCCTTGCTCCGCGCGTCGAGGAGATAGAGAAAGAGTTCGAAGGCAAAGCCGTTGTCGGCACTGCCGATGTCGACGAGTGCAGCGACCTGGCCGCCCGTTTCCGCATCCGCAATGTGCCGACCGTCCTCTTCTTCAAAGGCGGCGAGATGAAAGACAAGAGCGTCGGACTTGTGGCCAAAGAGACCCTCGTCGAGAAGCTCAACGCACTGCTTTAAATTGAAAATTGAAAAGTGAAAAGTGAAACGGGTTGTAGCAATGCTTCGATAATTTCAATTTTCACTTTTCAATTTTCAATTCCAAACCATGGACCAAAGCCACATCTCGAAGTACAAGGGCCTGGACTTCTTCGCCCGGCAAGTGGTCGAGGGTTTCATCACCGGCCGTCACCGTAGCCCATTTCACGGTTTCTCGGCCGAATTCTCCGACTACCGGCAATACAACAGCGGCGAGAGCACCCGCCACATCGACTGGCACCTCTACGGCCGTACCGACCGTCTCTATGTCAAACAATTCGAGGAGGAGACGAACCTGCGTTGCCAAATACTGATTGACCACAGCAGTTCGATGCTGTTTCCCATCGAGCGGCACGCCGATGTAGATTATCCCAACAAACTCACCTTTGCCGTCTATGCCACCGCCGTGCTCATCGAACTACTTCATCGCCAGCGTGATGCATTTGGCCTAACCCTCCTGAGCGACGGCATCGACCTGAGCACCCCCTGTCGTTCCAACGCTGTGCACCGACGCTACCTGCTGGGGAAACTCGACCCACTCCTGCAACCCGTCGACGCCGAACACCGCCCCCTGCGCACCACCTCCCTGGCCCAAAGCATCCACCTTGTGGCCGAACAACTGCACCGCCGCTCTCTAGTGGTGCTTTTCACCGATGCCTTCGTACGTCCCGATGAACAAGAACCTCTCTTCGACGCCCTGCGCCATCTGCGCCACAACAAACATGAGGTAATCCTCTTCCATACTTTCGACCGCTCACACGAACTGGAGCTCGGTTACGATACACGCCCCTATCGGTTCATCGATCTCGAGACCGGACGCCAAGTGCACCTGCAACCCAATGAAGTTGCCGATGCCTATCGTCGCCAGATGCATGCCCTGCAGTCCCAGCTGCAGCGCCACGCCCTGCAGTACCGTATCGACTACGTGCCTGTCGACGTGGCACAGGGGTTCCATCAGGTGCTCCTCCCCTTCCTCCTGAAGCGCAGCAAAGTGTAACTGTTTTTCAACCAATTAACTGCTGTTCTTTTGCTTTTCTAAAAGAACAGTAAAAGAACAGTAAAAGAACAACAGCAGAAAATGCCTGGGGATGGCGTGACGGGGAGGTGTGAATATTTTTTTCCGGCGGCATACCATATCGGTTTTTTATTCGTTATAGGGTGAAAAATGAAGTAGAATAAAGAGATGAAGTTATCGCAATTCAGATTCAACCTGCCGAAGGAGCTAATCGCAGAGAAGCCCGTCCGCAACCGCGACGAGGCCCGTATGATGGTGCTGCACCGCGACACCGGTGAAGTGGAGCACCGCCTGTTCAAGGATTTCATCGAGTATGTGGACGAGGGCGATGTGGTGGTGGCGAACAACACGCGTGTGTTCCCCTCGCTGCTGGAAGGCGAAAAGGAGAAGACCGGCGCCCGTATCGAGGTGCTGCTGCTGCGTGAGCTGAACGAGGAGATGCGCCTGTGGGACGTGATTGTGGATCCGGCACGCAAGATAAGGATAGGCAACAAGCTGTATTTCGGCACGAACGATGCGTTGGTGGCGGAGGTGGTGGACAACACGACGAGCCGAGGCCGTACGATAAGGTTCTTGTTCGACGGCACGCACGAGGAGTTCATCAGCATTGTGCGCGGCATGGGCCGCACACCGCTGCCGGACGAGCTGCGGAGGCTGCGCGACATCGAGAAGAGCGATGCAGACAACTACCAGACCATCTATGCAAAGAAGGAAGGTTCGGTGGCGGCACCGATTGCGGGACTGCATTTCAGCCGCGAGTTGCTGAAGCGGATGGAGATAAAGGATGTGAAGTGGGTGGAGCTGACGTTGCACACGGGCATGGGCGAGTTCAAGCCCATCGAGGTGGAGGACCTGTCGAAACACCGTATGGATGCCGAGGAGATGCACCTGGACGAGAAGGCCTGCGACGCCATCATGAAGGCGAAGGAGACGGGGCACCACGTGTGCTGCGTGGGTACGACGTCGATGCGAGCCATCGAGAGTGCGGTGACGATACCGGGCACGGTGCGCCCGTACGACGGATGGACGAACAAGTTCATCTTCCCGCCGTACGACTTCACCATTGCCGACATGATGGTGACGAATTTCCACCACTCGATGTCGTCGCAGTTCATCATGGTAAGTGCTTTCGCAGGGCCGGAGCTGATGATGGAGACCTACCAGACGGCCATCAAGGAGAAGTACCGTTTCTCGACCTACGGCGACGCGATGCTGATTGTATGACCCCGCTGGCGGAGATACTGAGGCCGAAGAGCCTGGATGATTATATAGGACAGCAGCACCTTGTGGGACAGGGTGCTGTTCTTCGCACGTTGATAGAGAGCGGCCAGATTCCGAGCATGATTTTCTGGGGGCCTCCGGGAATCGGCAAGACGACGCTGGCGACGATTATCAGCCACACGCTGCAGCGTCCGTTCCACACGTTGAGCGCCATCAGCAGCGGAGTGAAGGAGGTGCGCGAAGTCATCAATGCCGCGCAGGAAGAAGAGGGTGCGATACTGTTCATCGACGAGATACACCGTTTCAACAAGGCGCAGCAGGACTCGCTGCTGGGAGCCGTGGAACGCGGCACCATCACGCTGATCGGTGCGACGACGGAGAATCCCTCGTTCGAGGTCATCAGCGCCTTGCTGAGCCGCTGTCAGGTGTATGTGCTGAAGGAGTTTGACGAGGGGGACATGTGGCAGCTGATAGAGAGCGCCGTGCGCCACTATGCCTCGCAAGGCATCACGGTCGAGGTGCGCGAGTCGGAGGCACTGATGCGCATCAGCGGGGGCGACGCAAGGAAACTGCTGAATGCCATTGAGCTGATTGTCAATAGGGCGAATGGGGTCAATGGGGCGAATGGGCATGTTGTGATTGACAACGAAAAGGCTACCACCGTCATTCAGCAGAACCTGGCATTTTACGACAAACAGGGGGAGATGCACTACGACATCATCTCGGCCTTCATCAAGAGCATGCGAGGGAGCGACCCGAACGGGGCGGTGTACTGGCTGGCGAGGATGATTGAAGGGGGCGAGGATCCGCTGTTCATCGCCCGGAGGATGCTCATCTTCGCGAGCGAGGACATAGGGAACGCGAACCCGAACGCACTGCTGCTGGCGAACGCGACGTTCGACGCTGTGAGCAAGATAGGCTATCCGGAATGCCGCATCAACCTGTCGCAGTGTGCCTGCTATCTGGCCTGCTCGGCGAAGAGCAACGCGACCTACATGGCCTTGGAGAACGCCACAAGCATGATACGCCGGACGGGCGACCTGCCGGTGCCGCTGCACATCAGGAACGCACCCACGAAGCTGATGAAGCAGCTGGGCTACCACGAGGGCTATAAGTACGCCCACGACTACAGCAACTCGGCCCTTGGCGGATTTGCCGAGCAGGAGTACCTGCCGCAGGGGCTGGAGGGCACACGATTCTACGAGCCGGGCAACACGCCGCGCGAGAACGAGACACGCAACAGCCTGCGCCAGCGCTGGGGAGAGAAGTACAACTATTGACGTTGCCTCCAGTCTTCGACGGAAGTCTGCAGCACCTTGCCGAACGACTGCTGCAGGGCATCGGAATCAGTATAGCCACAAGAGTGCGCGAGCATAGAGAGATGCTCGGAGTCGTCGACATTGAAGGCCGGATGATTCTCAAGGAAGGCGATGGCGTGTTCAACGCGCAGGTTGTCGACATATTCGCTGAACGGGGTGCCATGGAGATTATGTATGGCATCGACGACATCGTCCTGCGACACCTTGAAGACTTCGCTCAACATAAACACGGAGAGGTCGGGATTGAGATAGCCTTTCTCGCGCTCGACAAATTGAATGATTTGCTCACCCAACTGAGCAAGGTTGCCCCGACCATACTTGTTGGAGCTACGGATACGCTCGCCCAAACTTTCGGCGCTGTAGTTCAAATGGTAGAAATACCAACCGAGAAGGAATAGGTCGATAGCCTGCAGCAGACAAATCACACCCACCAGCCCTTCGGGACGTGGGGTGTTGAAGGGAAAAAAGACATGGTTGACAACGACGCAGACACAATTGATACCCACGGTGAGGTAGATACCCCGTATGTAACGTGAATTGTGCTGCTGATCGGTGTAATATTCTTTCAACATACGGTTGAACCGTGACAACCGTACGACAACATAGAACGCCATGTAGACAGCCTCGCCAATCAAGACAAGCCAATAGGTATAATAGTGTACGAGCACGATGAGGTTATAGCGCCAGCTTCCGGGGAAGAAAGAACCGGCCATCCAGTCGGCTCCGCGCGCAATCCACAGGCGGTACATGTCGGCGCCGCCGATGGTGACCGAAGCCGCCATCAACAAGACGGTAACCAGCGACGGAATCACCAGCACACGATAGGAGTAGGTGGCGCCTTTGACATGCGTGAAGATGGCCACAGCGGCTTGCGTTACGGGAAGCACGCAGAGCGACACAATCATATACATGATTACCAACAGATACTCCCCTTTCAGGAAGGTGTTGAAGAAGGAGCTGTAGATGATGGCCGAAAGGCCGAAAAGCAACAATGCCGTCATCATCATCCATTGTGCGTCCAACACTTTACGCTTGAAGAAAAGCAGCAAGAGTGGCCAAATAATCGTGACGAGGCCTACGATAAGATATATAATCGATAAAGGTGTCATAATGTGGGTTCGTTTTTCTGTTTTACATACCAAGCTACATAACGGGCATCATAATCAAGGTGGAAGATGTAGCGCCCGATGACGAATTGCATACCCGTCATCAGAATGGCTGTCAGTATAAGCCAGTATTTGTAGTAGTACGGACGTAGGTCGATGAGCAGCACCGTGACTACCGCTAGCACCAAGAAGATACAGGTGTATGTCAGCAATTGACGATGGCCAATCTTCGGCACATCGATATCCTTGGCATAAAAAGAGTTAAACCTGTTGGAAAACACCCTCGACTTGTGGGCGGCCATCAGCATCAGCACCAGACATGAGATGATAATGGCTGAAGGAAATAGAATGTGATCCCAGAAGTACATGAAGTTCCAAGCTGCATCACCGGCAATCCATCCGTCGTTGCCTTCCCGTATGGCGTAGCACATCTCCTCATAACGCCTCGGACCTAGCCAGTAAGCTCCACCTGTGAGTCCCAGCACATAGAGTATTGGCAGGGCGAAGGTGCGGCGTTGCTTCAAGGTGGCACCTCGTGGCTCGGTGAGCGAACAGATACCTACATAGTATATAGGCACACAGAACATCGCCGTCGAGACAAAGAGGAAGTCATATATAAACAACGAGCCGGCCTTGCCTCGGAAGAATACCGATATGACAATCATGGCAAAGGCCTCGAGGACAAGCATGACGCCCAAGATGATTTGTGCCCGTGTGGGACGACGTTTTAGTGTCAGTGTCGCCAATGCCCATAGCATCGTGACTATGGCTGGCAGAAATAGTATGTAACTCCACTTCATTGTTTACGGTCGTTTTCAATAAATTTAACAAGTTCATCTACGGCATCCTTCTGGTCGATGTCGCGCTTGACTATCTCTTTGCCCTTGTAAAGGGTGATCTTCCCGTGTCCGGAGCCCACATAGCCGTAGTCGGCGTCGGCCATCTCGCCGGGACCGTTGACGATGCAGCCCATCACACCAATCTTCACACCCACCAGATGCTTGGTCTTCTCCTTTATCTCCTTCAGGGCGCGCTGTATGTCGTACTGGGTGCGTCCGCACGAGGGGCAGGCGATATACTCCGGCTGCGTGATGCGGACGCCGACGGCCTGCAGGATGTCGTAGGCGATGGGCATCTCCTTCTCTGGGTCCTCGGTGAGGGAGACTCGAACAGTATCTCCGATACCATCCAGGAGGAGTGCACCGATTCCGGCGGCGCTCTTCAGGCGGCCCTGCATGCCGTCGCCCGCCTCGGTGACGCCGAGGTGTATCGGGTAATCCATGCCCATAGCGTGCATCTTCTGCACGAAGAGGCGCGTGCTGTCAACCATGACTTTAACATTAGAGGCTTTCATGGAGAAGACGAGATTATGAAAATCCTGCTCCTCGCAGACGCGGGCGAACTCGATGGCCGACTGCGCCATACCCTCGGGCGTGTTGCCGTAGCGGCTCATGATGCGTTCGGAGAGCGAGCCGTGGTTGGTGCCGATGCGCATGGCGGTGTGGTGCCGCTTGCAGATGTCGATAAGCGTGGCCATCCTCTCCCCTATCCGCTCTATCTCCTCTCGATAAGCCTCCTCATACTCTTTGCTCCCCTCTCCCCTTGGAGAGGGGCCGGGGGTGAGGCTGAACCACTTTCCACTATTGCGGTCGGTGTAGTTGCCGGGGTTGACGCGCACCTTCTCCACCAGCGTGGCGGCCACCTCGGCGGCCTTGGGGTTGAAGTGTATGTCGGCCACCAGCGGCACCTCGCAGCCGCGCCTGAGGAGTTCCTCCTTGATGCGGCCGAGGTTCTCGGCGGCCTTCACGTCGGGCGCCGTGATGCGCACGAGCTCGCACCCCGCCTCCACCATGCGGAGCGCCTGCTCCACGGTGGCGCGGGTATCCATCGTGTCGGTATTCGTCATGCTCTGCACGCGCACGGGCGCTCCCCCGCCCAGCGTCAGATTGCCTATATGTATTTGCCTGCTCATAATCAATTTTTATCAGCCTAACAATTACGTGTAAATTAAAAAAATTATATTTATACACATCTAAACTAATGTGGCGATTTCACAGCTCGGACAGAATATCCACTGCTACGACAATAATCAAAATGAATCATTGTACAAAAACTATCATCCTGATTTTCTCTTGGGCAATAAATAGAAACACCATATATTGAATTTTTAAAAGGATCCTCCAAATTAAGAGTACTAGACCAATAATGGCCTTCAAATCCCATTCCAGATAGTTTATTCAGGTTATAATAGACATCATCATAATAAGGACAAATAATACCGCCTGCTGCTGGCAGAAAAATACTATTACCATTAGATCCTGTAAAAAGCATTCCATTAATTGAATTAAGTGTCGTCCACGTATGTGTCGTATTTTCCAAAAGTTCAGACCATTCGTATTCTCTTGGTATCCGCGCACCATCACCAGAAATGACAGCTGCAGCATCATCGACCTGTTGAAGGACGGTTAGATTATCAATAAACCCATCTAAACCTAGTTTATCCTCCGTACAATATTTTGTAAGTTTATTATACGAGTTT
>JAEEGG010021637.1_pt1 | contig 12747 bp, 9 predicted proteins | sample 9134161 | NCBI WGS metagenome assembly JAEEGG01 (sample SAMN16246543, study PRJNA631951) | gut metagenome | biome: gut microbiome; feature: rumen; material: CR-attached | host: Bos | place: Iran: Karaj | collected 2018-10
AGGATAAGAGCGGTGTTGAGGTTGACCCAACAGCTAAGCTCGAGGAGGAACTGATTGTACGTCCTACTTCGGAGACTATTATCTGGAATACATATAAGAACTGGATTCACTCATGGCGCGATCTGCCACTGATGTGCAACCAGTGGTGTAACGTGATGCGTTGGGAGATGCGTACTCGCCCATTCCTGCGCACATCGGAGTTCCTTTGGCAGGAGGGCCACACAGCCCACGCTACTCGCGAGGAGGCCGAGGAGGAAGCACAGAAGATGCTGAAGGTATATGCCAAGTTTGCTGAAGAGTGGATGGCTGTGCCTGTGGTACAGGGTGTGAAGAGCGAGACTGAGCGTTTTGCCGGTGCGCTGGATACTTACACCATCGAGGCTATGATGCAGGACGGTAAGGCGCTGCAGAGCGGTACCAGCCACTTCCTGGGTCAGAACTTTGCGAAGGCATTCGAGGTAACTTATCTGAATAAGGAGAACAAGCCTGAGTACGTATGGGCTACATCGTGGGGCGTTTCGACCCGACTGATTGGTGCGCTGATTATGACTCACAGTGATGATAACGGATTGGTATTGCCTCCACGTCTGGCTCCTATCCAGGTGGTAATTATTCCTATCGCCAGCAAGCCTGAGCAGATGGAGCAGGTTAACAAGGAGGTGACACCTATCATCGAGGCTCTGCGCGCTAAGGGTATCACCGTGAAGTTTGACGATGCTGACAACAAGCGTCCTGGCTTTAAGTTTGCCGACTACGAGCTGAAGGGTGTTCCCGTACGTTTGGTTCTGGGTGCTCGCGACCTGGAGAACGGCACTATCGAGGTAATGCGCCGCGATACGCTGGAGAAGGAGACTCGCTCGATTGACGGTATCACCGAGTATGTAGAGCAGCTGCTTGAGGATATCCAGAAGAATATCTTTGAGAAGGCTAAGGCTTATCGTGATGCCCGCATCTACGAGTGCGAGAACTACGAGGAGTTTAAGGAGAAGGTGAAGGACGGTGGATTCTTCCTGTGCCACTGGGACGGTACTGCCGAGACCGAGGCTAAGATTAAGGAGGAGACTCAGGCCACTATCCGCTGCGTGCCTTTCGGCGTAGAGCAGACTCCTGGTGTGGATATGGTAACTGGTAAGCCAGCGAAGGCTCGCGTGATTATCGCTCGCAGTTATTAAAATGTAAAAATGCAAAAATGCAAAAAACAAAAGAGGAACCTTCTCAGGTTCCTCTTTTTTTAACCATAAACTAATGTTCTAAAAAAATATATTCAAACATTACTTTATGGAGGCCGAAATATCACTTACCTCACGATAAATCCATTTCTAATTAACCTTAATAATCTAATACCATGAAAAACACATGTGCAAAGGTAATTCATTTCTTCTGAAAGTGGAAAATCAGAAGCCATAAACTACATTAATTTAACGTTTGTTTAGCAATTCGTCGTCCCGCTTCAGGATATTTTGCATTTCGAAACGCTTAATTCTTTGGCTTTGTGCTTCGGTAAATTGGGGTGCTGCGATGGGCTGCCAGGCGGTGGTAAAGTAGTGTACCCTACTCTGTCCGTAGATGGAATCGACGGTAAACGTTTCGATCATCACTACGGTGCTGTCCATCAGCAACATATCGGTTCGCAACGACGGGTTCATGCGGATAGTGAGACTATCATCGCCCAGCGCAATCATCTGGCTGGTTCCGCCTAACTGATTCTTTACTTCGGCCTTCATCCCTGAATCCAAAAAGTCGATAAAATCCAAACGATTATTCTTGGAGAGATAAGGCATCAATGAGTCAGGCATCTGCCTGAACACATCACGCATGGTGATGCTCTGAGCTGATGCCTGATTAAGTGTTGTGGCCAACAAAAGGGCCATCATGAATTTCTTCATCCGCGACTGGGTCTTTTATCTATTACACGAACGGCCTTGCCCTCGCTTTGTGGCAACGAGCCCTTCTTTACAAGTTTTACTACTGGGGTGAGCAGAATCTCGTCCTTGAGTGCACGCTGGATGTCCTTCATCATCTTCTGCATCTCGGGATAGATCTCGGTCTCAAGGCTGTCGAGCTCAACCTCAACGGTCATCACATCGTTATCGTCGATGGTTTCGAGGGTGATAAGGTAGTTGCTACCCAAACCAGGATACTGCACGAGAATCTTCTCGACCTGCATGGGGAATACGTTTACACCCTTGATGATGAACATATCGTCGGTACGGCCCTTGATACGGTCGATACGACGGTGGGTACGTCCGCACTTACATGGCTCGGCGATGATGCGGGTGAGGTCGCGCGTACGGTAACGCAGGATTGGCATCATGGTGCGGTCGAGTGTGGTAAGTACCATCTCGCCCATCTGGCCATCGGGCACTGGCTCGAGGGTGTCGGGGTCTACAATCTCAACGATATAGTTATCTTCCCACAGGTGCATACCTTCCTGATACTTACACTCGAAGGCTACACCAGGACCGTTCATCTCGGTCATACCAAACGAGTTGTAGGCCTTTACGCCCAGCATACGCTCGATGCGGCGGCGCTGCTCCTCGGTGTGGGGCTCGGCACCAATGCAAAGGGTGCGCAGCTTGGTGGTGGCGGGATCGACGCCCTCTTCCTTGAACACCTCGGCCAAACGGATGGCATAGGATGGAATGGCGTGCAGGCAGGTGGTACCAAAATCCTTAATGAATTTGATCTGACGCTTAGAGTTTCCGGCTGCGGCTGGTACCGTCATAGCGCCCAACCACTCGGATCCGTACTGGAAACCAAGTCCACCGGTAAACATACCGTAACCTGAAGAGTTTTGGAACACGTCGCTCTTGCGGCATCCTACCATATACAGATTGCGGGCAATCATGTTAGCCCACGAGCAAATGTCGTGTTCGGAGTAAACAACCACGCATGGATTACCGGTTGTACCACTGGTAGAGTGGATACGTACGGCATCGTCGAGATTGCCGCCAACGAGTCCGTAGGGGTAGTTATCGCGCAGGTCCTGCTTAGTGGTGAAAGGAATCTTACGCAAATCGTCCAGACTGTTGATTGAGTCGGCCGTGATACCCGCATCGCCTAATCGTTTCTTGTAGAAAGGCGATTTCAGACAAACGTTGATCGTGTCCTTTAGTTTCTTAACTTGCAACTGCTGGAGCTGCTCTCTTGGCATAGTCTCGAGTTCGGGCTGCCAGTATTCGCCATCGGGCTTGATGGTAGCCATAATCTTCTCGTCAGTCATATCTTATAGTTTATTTGGTTTATCGTTTTATGTAATTGTTATTTATTATTTCTGTGCCAGCTGCATCATCATCACGGCGGCTAAACCGGCCGTTTCGGTGCGCAAACGTGCTGAACCTAAGCTTACTGATACCCAACCGGCAGCTACAGCTGCTTTCACCTCGTCGATCGAGAAATCGCCCTCGGGACCTACCAGCACGGTTGCATCCTGGCTGTCGGATGGCTTGCGCAGCTCGTCGAACAGCTCTACACGGGGCACCTCCTCGTAGCAGTGGGCGATGTACTTACGACCCTGAATGGGCTGCTCGAGGAAATGGTTGAAGTGTACCATCTCGTTTACCTGGGGCTTCCAGGCTTTGTGACTCTGCTTAACGGCAGCGGTTACAATCTTATCGAGGCGCACCAGCTTTACCAGTCGGCGCTCAGAGAACTTACAGTTAAGGAACGTTACCTCGTCGATACCAACCTCGGTAGCCTTCTCCATCATCCACTCCATGCGGTCCATCATCTTGGTGGGCGCAATACCTAAGTGCAGATGGCCCTTCCACTGGGGCTCCTGAGGCAGCTTCTCCAAGATTTCGTAATAGCAGTGATGGGTAGCTGCAACGGTTACCTGCGCACGGAAATAGTTACCTACTCCATCCATCAGAAACAGCTCGTCGCCACTCTTCAGGCGCAGCACACGCATGGCGTGCATGGCCTCGTCGGTAGGCAACTCGGTCTGGTTCTCGGCATCAGGCACAAAAAAATATCTTGCTTCCTTCATATTCTATTTAGAGTAATCTGTGTTATTTCTTTTCCGGATGGAAAACTAGGGCGAACGATACACCTACTGCGAGTGCAAAGGCGGCAAAGATAAACCAGCATGTGGCCCACTCGCCCTGCAGGAATCCATTCTCCCAATAACAGTAATGGTTTACTATCTCGCCGGCTGCCAGCGTACCTACGGTAGCGCCAACACCATTGGTCATCATCATGAACAGGCCCTGAGCCGATGCTTTGATGCTGGGTTCGCACTCCTGATCGACGAAGATACCACCAGACACATTGAAGAAGTCGAAGGCCACACCGTAAACGATGCAAGAGAGAATGAACATGATAACACCTGGCATAGCGGGGTTACCAACACCGAAGAATCCGAAACGGAACACCCAGGCGAACATCGACATGAGCATTACAACCTTGATGCCATAACGCTTCAGGAAGAATGGGATCATGAGGATACACAGGGCCTCGCTAATCTGCGAGATACTGGTAAGCAGGGTGGCATTGTTAGCGGCAAACGAGCTGGCTACTGCTGCATCGGCACTACCCTTGAAGCTGGTAATGAATGGTCCGGCATAGCCATTGGTTACCTGCAGACACATACCCAGCAGGGCCGAGAAAATGAAGAACAGGGCCATGTTGCGGTTCTTGAACAGCTTGAAGGCATTGAGGCCAAGGCTCTCGATGAGCGAAACCTTCTCCTTCACCACCACCTTACACTCGGGCAATGTGAAGCAATAGAAGCAGAGCACAATGCTGAGAATGCCTGATACAAAGAACTGCATGTAGGTGTACTGGAACTTATAGGCGCTGTCGGCGAGCGTCATGCTGAAGCTGCCATCCTGCCATACGGCACAGTTAACAAACCACATGGTGACGATGAAACCTACGGTGCCCAGCACACGGATAGGCGGGAAATCCTTCACGGTATCAAGTCCGTTATTCTTCAGAATGGTGAATGCGGCTGTATTCGACAGCGCGATGGTGGGCATGAAGAATGCCACACTCAGGGTGTAAAGGGTGATGAACAGCGACTTATCGGCCAACTCATTGCCGAAGCCTGCCAGGAGGCCTAACCACCAGCAACCCAGCATAAAGCCGCCTGCTGCCAAGTGGCACAAGCCCAGCAAGCGCTGTGGCTGAATATACTTATCGGCTACAATACCCATCAAAGTGGGCATAAAGATACTGACGATACCCTGAATAGCATAGAACCAGGAAATCTTGTCGCCAAGTCCGGCTACTCCGAGGTAATTACCCATACATGTAAGATAAGCTCCCCAAACTGCGAACTCCAGGAAGTTCATCAATGACAAACGGAATTTCAGATTCATAATTATTACTTAGATACTTGGTTTTACTTTTTGGTTTCTTTCTTGCGCATCTTCTGAATATCGCCAATGGTTAACGGGCGTCCGGCTACATGGCGGCCTGGGCGGCGTAGCGAATCGTACTGAGCCGTATCGGGCTGCAGTTCATGGATGCTGTCGGGCTGTTGTGGCACAACGGGCTGATTGGTAAGCTTGTTATGGAAGCGGAACAGCTGGATGTTGTTGACAAACAGCAGACAAAGATTGCTGGTGGGGTCGGTAGATGGGCGCATGCCACACATCACAAAGCCCTTGATCTCTTTGACACGCTCCTTACAATAAGGTATGCGCAGGTTTGTGATGCCCGACGACGAAACGGTAGAATACTGCTTAACAGTACTATCGTTGGCATAGGTAACGGCCATATACACCGAGGCCTGACGATTGCCTTGCTGCATAAGCCATGTGGTGTTCATACTCAGCATAAAGCTGTCGCCTGCGCGATAGGCAGTGTCGGCTTTCTGAGCAAACTGATAAAGATGATACGGACGATCGTTGAACAGCAGGAGTGCACGGTTGCCTTTCCATACATCGGCCGTATCACCACTGAGCGAGGCAGCTGCAATCTGCACATCGCCAACAGCGGCACCGTATTTCTCGGCCTCGGTATTCAGGCGTTCCTGTACATGCTTGTAAATCTCTTGGAATCGGTCGGCACGGGTATAATAATATACCAACGACGAATCGAATTCGGCTTGTGTGAGTCCGTGCTTCTTGAGCACTAACTCGAAAGTCAAACGGCGGTTGTAATCCTGATTACCCTCCTGCTGCGCGGCTATGCCTTGCGCTACGTGGTAATCGTAAATCAAATCCTCCATATCGTCGGGCTGGATATACTCCGATGGCACCGATGGCTTACAGCTAATCATGAAAGCAGCTGCGGCCACCAAAACAATATGTAAAGCCTTACTCTTCAACGTTATTCGTTTCTTTCTTAAGTGTAATCTTACTTATTTCTTCACGATAGAACAGCAACAGCAGCACTACGCTGACACTGATGCTGGCATCGGCAAAATTAAATACCGGACTAAAGAACACAAAGTGCTGTCCGCCCACAAACGGCATCCATGTGGGCCATTCGGTTTCGATCAGCGGGAAGTAGAACATATCTACCACCTTACCCATGAGGAAAGGTGCATAACCCGTACCAAAATCAACTAAGTATGACAGATAGTAGGGCGACGACTCGTTGAACATCATGCCGTAGAACATGCAATCGATGAGATTGCCTGCAGCACCGGCCAGCACCAACGAGAGGCACACGATATAGCCTGTGCGGGCATTACGTTTTACCTGCTGCCAGATGTAATAACCCAGCACACCGATGGCAACCACACGGAACAACGACAGCACTATCTTGCTGCCTAACTGCATGCCAAAGGCCATGCCCATGTTCTCGATAAACGTGATGTAAAACCAATCGGTAACGCGGATACTCTCGTGCAGCGTCATCGACGTTTTCACCCAGATCTTGATAGCCTGGTCAATAAGGAGAATGGCGACTATGATTAATGTCGCCAATCTTCCTTTTGTAATCAGAGGTCCGTGCGTCACTTTTTCTGGTTCAGCTTAGACTCTACACTCAGTGTTGCATGAGGAACGGCACGCAGACGCTCCTTTGGTATCAGCTTACCGGTAATACGGTCGATACCATAGGTTTTGTTCTCGATGCGAACCAATGCAGCCTTCAGGCCCTGAATGAACTTCTGCTGGCGGGCGGCCATCGAGATCAACTCCTCTTTCGACTGGGTAGCACTACCCTCCTCCAATGCCTTGTAGGTGGGTGATGTATCGTCGACGTCGTTGCTGTCCTCGTTGGTCAGTACGCGCATCATCTGTTCGTAATCACGCTTGGCCAAAGCCATCTTCTCATTGATAATCTGACGGAACTCTTCGAGCTCTTCGTCAGTATAGCGAGTCTTCTCTGCCATAATACAATTGATTTAGTTATTGATTATTTTTAATTCTTTGTAACTGTTATGTTCAACTTGAAGTCATCGAACTCAACCTCCTGACCGTCATTAGGTTGTAGGGTAATATCATCGGCCAGAACCTGAGTCTTGATGTAGTCGGCAAAGCTGCTTACTGCCTTCTCAACCTCGGCATTCGGAGCAAGTACCACGCTGATACGGTCGGTAATCTCGAAGCCGCTCTCCTTACGGATGTTCTGGATGCGGTTGATGAGCTCGCGGGCCATACCCTCGTTCTTCAACTCCTCGGTGAGTTCAACCTCGAGTGCTACAGTAAGGTTACCCTCGTTGGCTACCAGCCAGCCTGGAATGTCCTCGCTGATAATCTCAACATCTACGGCCTCGACAGTGATGTCCTGACCCTCGACATTGATACCGATGGTACCCTGCTTCTCGAGTTCGGCAATCTGCTCCTGTGTAAGGGCGTCCATTGCGGCAGCTACACTCTTCATGAGCTTACCGAACTTCTTACCCATGGTACGGAAGTTACACTTTACCTTCTTAACCAGCACGCCAGCACCCTCAACAAAACGCAGCTCCTTAACGTTAACCTCGTTCATAATCAGGTCCTTAACGGCTTCGATGTGCTTCTTCTGAGTCTCGTCGACAGCAGGAATCATGATGGCCTGCAGTGGCTGGCGCACCTTGATGTTAACCTTGCGGCGCAGGGCCAGAACCATCGAAGTGATCTTCTGTGCCATCTGCATGCGAGCCTCGAGATCCTTATCAATCTGTGCCTCGTCGGCTACTGGGAACTTATCCAGGTGTACTGAGTCGAGCTCACCACCCAGGTCCTTATACAGCTGGTCGGCATAGAATGGTGCGAATGGAGCCAGCAGCTTGGCAACGGTCATCAAGCAGGTGTAGAGAGTCTGATAAGCCGAGAGCTTATCCTCGCTCATCTCCTTACCCCAGAAACGTTTGCGGTTCAAACGTACGAACCAGTTACTCAGGTCGTCGTTAACAAACGCGTCGATCAGACGGCCGGCACGTGTAGGATCGTAGCCTTCCAACTCGGCCTCTACGCCCTTGATAAGGGTGTTCAGGCAAGAGAGGATCCAGCGGTCGATCTCAGGACGCTTATCGAATGCTACCTGTGCTGTTGCGGGGTCGAAACCATCCACATTAGCATAGAGTGCGAAGAAGCTATAGGTGTTATAGAGTGTTCCGAAGAACTTACGACGAACCTCGTCTACGCCCTCTGGGTCGAACTTCAGGTTGTCCCAAGGCTCAGAGTTGGTCATCATATACAGGCGTACAGCATCGCTACCGTACTTGCCAATCATATCGAATGGGTTTACTACGTTACCAACGTGCTTCGACATCTTGTTACCCTTGGCATCGAGCACCAGACCTGAAGAAATTACATTCTTGAAGGCTACTGAGTCGAAGATCATGGTAGCAATAGCGTGCAGGGTGAAGAACCAACCACGGGTCTGGTCGACACCCTCGTTGATAAAGTCGCAAGGGAATGCGATACCCTTATCAATCAAATCCTTATTCTCGAATGGATAGTGGATCTGTGCGTATGGCATAGAACCAGAATCGAACCACACGTCGATCAGGTCGGTCTCGCGCTTCATGGGCTTACCGCTCTCTGATACCAGAATGATGTTATCAACGTATGGACGGTGCAGGTCGATCTTATCGTAGTTCTCCTTGCTCATGTCGCCAGGAACAAAGCCATTGTCCTTCAATGGGTTGCTAGTCATGAAGCCGGCCTTAACAGCCTTCTCGATCTCGTTGTAGAGCTCCTCAACCGAACCGATGCAGATTTCCTTGCCATCCTCGTCGCGCCAGATAGGCAGTGGTGTACCCCAGAAACGTGAACGAGAGAGGTTCCAGTCGTTCAGGTTCTCCAACCAGTTACCAAAGCGGCCTGTACCTGTGCTCTCGGGCTGCCAGTTGATAGTCTTGTTCAGTTCGAACATACGATCCTTCTTGGCAGTTGAGCGGATGAACCAAGAATCCAATGGATAATAGAGTACGGGCTTATCGGTACGCCAGCAGTGAGGATAGTTGTGCACGTGCTTCTCGATCTTGAGTGCGGTGCCCTCCTGCTTCATCTCCATACAGATAACGATGTTCAGGTCCTCGGCCTTAGCGGCTGCCTGCTCGTCGTACTTACCATCCTTGTTGAACTCGGGTGCATAGGCGTTCTTTACGTAGTCGCCAGCGTGGTGACCGTAAGCCTTTACATCTACACACTTCTCAACAAAGTTATTATCCAGTTCGTCCATTACATAGTACTTACCCTGGAGGTCGACCATTGGACGTGTTTCACCTTTCTTATTAATAAGGAACAGGCTTGGGATGTGAGCATCCTTAGCTACCTTGGCGTCATCAGCACCGAAGGTAGGCGCAATATGTACGATACCTGCACCATCCTCGGTGGTTACGTAATCACCAGGGATAACGCGGAAGGCCTCGCTCTCCATCTCAACAAACTGATCCTTGCCATTCTCGCTGGCGAATACCTTCTCAGGATGTGCTGCGGCATACTCCTTTACATAGTCGGCAGCATTCTGATCGAGCTTAGCCGATGGTTTTACCCAAGGCATCAACTGCTGGTACTTCATGCCTACCAGCTCCTGACCGGTATAACGGCCAACGATGCGGTAAGGTACAAACTTCTCGCCCTTGTTGTACTCAGGCATCTCGTCGCCATCGGTGATGTTACCCTCGGGTGAGAGATAAGCATTCAGTCGGCTCTCGGCCAGAATGATGGTCATCTTCTCGCCGTTGTAGGCGTTGTAGGTCTGTACTGCTACGTAATCAATCTTCGGACCTACGCAGAGTGCGGTGTTCGAAGGCAATGTCCAAGGAGTGGTTGTCCAGGCTACGAAGTAAGCCTCGCCCCACTTGGTCCACTCTTCCTTAGGATCGAGGGCCTTGAACAGCGCTGTAACAGTGGTGTCCTTTACATCGCGATAGCAACCAGGCTGGTTCAGCTCGTGTGAGCTCAGACCAGTACCGGCACCTGGCGAATATGGCTGGATGGTGTAACCCTTGTAAAGCAGGCCCTTGTTGTAGAACTGCTGCAGGAGCCACCACAGAGTTTCGATATACTTGTTGTCGTAGGTAATGTAAGGATTATCCAGATCCACAAAGTAACCCATCTTCTCGGTGAGGTCGCGCCACTCCTGTGTGAACATCATCACGTTCTCGCGGCACTTCTTGTTATAATCCTCGGTTGAGATGTACTTCTCTGATGCTTTGTTGTCGATATCAGCCTTGGTAATGCCCAGCTCCTTCTCAACGCCCAACTCTACGGGCAGTCCATGGGTATCCCAACCAGCCTTACGTTTTACCTGATAACCCTTCATGGTCTTATAACGGTTGAAGGTATCCTTAATGGTACGAGCCAGCACGTGGTGAATACCAGGATGACCGTTAGCCGAGGGAGGACCCTCGAAGAATACAAACTGTGGACATCCCTCACGTTCGTCAACCGAACGCCAGAATACGTTCTTCTCGCGCCACATCTCCAGGATATCATTGTTAACCTGGGTCAGATTCAAGCCGTTATGTTCTGCAAACTTCTTTGCCATATCCTACTTTTTTAGCTTCTATTTTTTAACCTTTATTATTTAGCGTGCAAAGGTAGTGAAATTATCTGACCTGACCAAAGAAATAAATAATTTTAAGACTTTCACGTGAAAAAATGCGCAAAAATTTCGCATTTCCAAATAATTTGTGTAAATTTGCCGCATAAATCCAATAATTACAACTTAAAACAATTTAAATTTAACGTATGATTACATTTACAATGGTTCTGCAGCTCTGTATCGTACTTGGTGCGCTGTGGGTAGGCTCTCGTTATGGTAGTCTGGCCTTGGGAGCTATTTCTGGAATCGGTTTGGCCATTCTGGTGTTTGGTTTTGGACTGAAACCCGGCACGCCTCCAACCGATGTGATTTACATCATCATTGCAGCCGTTACGTGTGCTGGTATCATGCAGGCATCGGGCGGTATGGACTGGCTGATACAGATAGCCGAAAAGATGCTGCGAAAGCATCCCGATCACATTACGTTCTTTGCACCGCTGTGTACTTTCTTTCTCACGGTGCTGGTTGGTACAGGACACGTGGTTTACACGCTGATGCCTATCATCTGCGACATTGCGCTAAAGAAGGGTATCCGACCTGAGCGCCCTTGCGGTGTGGCATCTATTGCCTCGCAGGTTGGTATCACCTGTTCGCCTATCGCTGCAGCCGTTGTAGCATTCGTTACCATCTCGAATGCCAACCACTTTGATATCACCATCCCACGTGTGCTGATGGTGAGCATACCGGCTTGTGTGTGCGGACTGATGGCAGCTGCTGCCGCTTCGTATCATCGCGGACTGGACCTGGATAAGGATCCTGAGTTCCAGAAGAAGATTGCCGATCCTATTCAGCGCGAGTATATCTACGGTTCGAACGCTACCACACTCGACAGACAGATTCCACAGTCGGCTAAGAATGCCGTATTTATCTTCCTGGGTGCGCTGGCTGTTATCGTAGTGTTTGCTGCCCTACCCGACCTGCTGCCATCTTACCCCACCGTTAAGGCGGTTAAAGGTGCTGGTGACCTGACGTTGGCAAGCGGCGTTACCATCTCGGCTTCGTCGTTGGCTAAAGCAGGTGTTGTGGCCGAAGGATTTACCGAGCAAGGTATGGTGGATTTAAAGATGAACCTGGTGATTCAGATTGTAATGATTTCGGCAGCTGCGCTGATGATTATCTTCTGTAAGGCTCAGCCTAAGAAGGCGGTGGCTGGTCCGGTTTGGCAATCAGGTATGGTTGCGGTAGTTGCCATCTATGGTATCGCCTGGTTGGCCGACACATACTTCTCGAACTACATGAACGAGATGCAGTCGATGCTGGCCGACATTGTCAAGGAATATCCATGGAGTATTGCTATCGTATTCTTCCTGGTTTCGGTGCTCATCAACTCGCAGGGTGCGGTGGTTGTAGCCATGCTGCCGTTGGCCTATAAACTGGGTATACCTGGTCCCGTATTGCTGGGTGTGCTGCCAGCCGTTTACGGTTACTTCTTTATCCCTAACTACCCATCGGATATCGCTACCGTTAACTTCGACCGTTCGGGTACTACGGTGATTGGTAAATACCTGCTGAACCACTCGTTTATGATGCCTGGTTTGATTAGCGTATTCACCTCTACGATAGTAGCTTATCTGCTTTCAATGATATTCTACTAAAAGGTATAAAAATAGCCCTCGCCGATGTGACGAGGGCTTCTTTTTTTTATGTATATGCTTTAGAGATTCAAGCTCTTCTTCAGGGCCTCGATCTTCTCCTCGGCAGCCTTGGTGCAGCGCTCGTAATCGGCAGCATCCTTAAAGCTGGCATCCTTCACCTCGGTGTAGAACTTAATCTTTGGCTCGGTACCTGAAGGACGAACTGATACCTTTGTAC
>JAEEGG010021638.1_pt1 | contig 12747 bp, 10 predicted proteins | sample 9134161 | NCBI WGS metagenome assembly JAEEGG01 (sample SAMN16246543, study PRJNA631951) | gut metagenome | biome: gut microbiome; feature: rumen; material: CR-attached | host: Bos | place: Iran: Karaj | collected 2018-10
CCCGTTGCTTTCTCTGCAGATCGTGACCGTCTGGAATGGATCGTCCTAGACGATGCGAAGATAGTGAAGTGTACCTATAAACTCTAAATGACGCTTCATCGACAAATCATCGTGCTGTGCCTGCTGTTCATTTATGGCGGCGGCACAGCATTTTCCATGAACTACCAGAAAGCGTTTGGCGACGACTGGACGCAGGCGGAGCAGTTCGCCAGGGAGCATCATGCCGAATGGAAGCAGGAGTTTGACCTCTTTGGCGTTGATGCTCGTTTAGCTGAAGCTATTATCTTTCCAGAACTGATTCGTTATTCCAAATGGCAAGATGAGATAGAGACGGCAGCGGTCAACGGACTCTATGTCCTGCAAGGAACAAATGGGGCCAACTTCTCAATAGGTCGCTTTCAGATGAAGCCCTCATTTGCTGAAGAGGTGGAAGCTGCTTGGAATCAATCTGCACTTGCCAAAGAATATGGTTTCGTATTCAATCTCCAGCCCAATGCAGAGGCCCGTCGCTCTCGCATCCGACGACTCTCCTCAATGCAGGGCCAATGCCGTTATCTGGCCATCTTTGTACGACTACAATTCTTGCGTCATCCTCAGCTTCTGCAATTGGAATTAAGAGAACAGGTGGGCATGTTAGCCACCATCTACAACCACTCTTTTTCAACGACTTGGGAGCAAGCCTGTCATCTGCGTCATCAGAGAAGTTTCCATACTGATATCATCGCCACTCGCCACACCCCAAAGTATTGCTATGCCGATATTGCTCAGGCTTTTATCGCTCCATGAGTTTGTAGATATGCCCTGATGTCTTGCGATCAGTCTCGAAGCCAAACTGCTGGTTGTTCAAGGCTTTGCCAAGTTTCGCCAGACTGGTCTTGGGGTCGTAGTTGGCATAGCGGTTTTTCAACAGTTCGTGAATCTCCGTCAGACTCCACCACCTGCCTTCGCCTGCCTTCGGCTTCGTGAAGGTCTCGCCGATCATCTCCACCAGATCGTTCAGTTTCTGATAAGGTTCGTTCTCCTTGATCAGTGTGGCGATCTCCTCATTATCCAACCAGTAGCGCTCCCCATTATTAAAAAGGAATAGCACTTGCGCGAAGAGCTGTTCATGGTGGAGGTTATCCTCGAAGTCGATATCCTTGTCGTTGGGAATGCTCACGCAAACGAAACGGCGCGAACCAGTGGGATCCACCAAGGGCTTCTGCTGGTTCGTGGTACCAATGAACGAGGTGTATCTGCGGAACTGCTTGATGGTCTTGCCGTAGGGTGGGCGGAACTTCACCTCTGCGGATGACAACAGGTATTTCAGCACGATCTGCTGCGAGGCGGTGGTCTTGTCAAACTCGTCGATGTTGATCATCGCAAACATTGTCAGCGCGATGTTCAGGTCAAACTCGTTCTTGAAGTTGATCTTGTCATTGTAGTAATCGCGCAGTTCTGGGGGCAGGATGATCTTGCAGAAACGCGTCTTTCCGCAACCCTGACGACCTATCAGCAACGGTGTCAACGCATTGCCAGTCAACTGTTTATCACTCTCACGCCACTGCGCCACCATACCGATGAGCCACATCCTGAGATATTTCTCCCAATGAGGCTGAGAGGTCGGCACGCGCGCTGCCAGTTCCTTGATATAGTCGTGCCCGTTCCACTGGGGCAGGTTGTCGAGCCAGATGTTCACGGGGTCATACTGCTCAATGCGAGTAGAGTCGATAAAACGGTTCACATCGCGATCCCACGACTTCAATCCCAACTCAGTGGCGCGCATCGTCATGTCGTTGCGCACCTCTTCCGTCAAAGGCTTGAAACTCTGGTCGTTAGAGTATTTCTCACGATACTCGGCCACACCCGTCATCAGGTTCTTGCGCATCTCGAAGTTCTCATTCAGGAAGATCTCAGTCTTCATCATCTGCAGCGTGTCCTTGGGGATGCTCTGCAGGGGCTTGATCTTGTGCTTCTTCATATAGTCCGCCTGCAAGGTGACGGCATAGACGGTCTCAAAGGTCTTCTTCACCAACAACTCATCCGTATTCAGGGCTGGGTGCTCCAGCGTCATCCCCTGTGCGAAGGCCAGGGGAATACCCTGATTCAGACAACGGGTGGCAATCAGCATCAGCAAGGTCTCCAGACGGTCCTCGTCAGGCAGTTCGAAATAGTGCCCCAAAGTGGTGTCGATGATAAAAAGCCACTCCAAACGATAGGTACGCTTCACGGTACGTCCAGGCATCAGTCTGTCACTCTCGCGAGAGATGCTAACTGGCTGAGGCACATCATGTTTCTGCGTGTCAGCATAGAAGGGACGTGCGTCTGGATTAAAGCCCATCTCTGGGTCGGCACTCACATAGACCGTCCTGTCAAGCCTCGGCTCCAGGTATTCGATGTCGAAACCAAACTGGTTCATATAGGCCCTACGCGCCGTCTCATATAAATTAAGGTGGAACTGCTGGATGTCTTCCTCCTTTTCTGGTTTCCCACCACCAAACAACTCGCCCTGACAGATGATCTTCACCGACTTGCCCGATGCGCCCAAGAAACACATCAGCGTCTCAGGCATCTTCTTCGCCTGATCCCTCACCTCAACGGCCTTCTCGTAAGTCGGCAGGTTATTCACCTCCACCACCACGAGCCCGTTATACCCAAGGATCCTGTGCTCATTCTTGTACTTATCAAACTCCTGGGCAAAACAGAGCCGTTCGAGTTTGATGCCACTGGCCCAGTTAGTCAGGATCTGTCCGTCAGGCTGGCGTTCCTTTAGAATCAGGTTGTACATCTCCCTCAACTCCGTGACGGTATGCTTCCGCCAACCTTTCTGGATGAACAGCGCAATATCTTCTACAGGATGACGAGTAATGGTCTCGTTCTTTCCTCTTTTTCTGATAATTGTAACTTTCATTGTATTTCGTTTAATGATAACTGTTATTTGGAGTGCAAAGATACTACTTTTTTCGCCAATTTCAAAATTATTTTAGAAGAATTTCTCAAAATCAACCGACATCCGACATAAATTGATACTTATATCATTTATTATCAGTAATTTATAGAACTATTTATTTCGTACTTACTGACATGAAATCGACATAAAACCGACATACTACTGACATAAATCCATCATTTTACTGTCATCAGTAGCAATCCAGCAGCGCTAAATGGCTCGCACTAAAGGTGGCTCATTCTGCACTACGAGTTTTCACATTTTTCCCTTAATGATAACTGTTAAATTCTCTAGAGAATTTGATAACTACCCTTAATATCCCTTCTTGCGAGAGCCTATCAAACTCCGAAATTCTCTAGAGAATTTCAGAACTATCTAGTTAATCAAACATTGCAGCCCTTAAGATCAGCATCAGCTACCCTTAATATCAGCCATTAACACCTACTATATGTCGGTTCTATGTCGGTTCTATGTCGGTTGTATGTCAGATTTATGTCGGTATGTTTTGAAACTATCTAATTGAAATACAATAAAATAACTACTATTTTATGTCGGATGTCAGTAGATTTTAGAATTCCAATTTAATTTTTCAAAAATAATCTCCGCAATTCATGACTTTTTGCATGCCATTTCATTACTTTCCACCCTTCATTTCGTTACGTTTTACCAACCAAAAAGTAACGAATTGATGCGCGAATCATAACTTTCCATTGAGAAAATTGAATGAATGTTTGGAAGTAAACAAAAAATAGCTTATCTTTGCAGAGTCAACTTGTAAATAGTCGAAATTATAGTAAATCTATGGATAGATTACAACATATATTTGATAGCATTGCTAAAGATGGTTTTAGCGACGTTGTATTGCAAGAAATTAAAAACTATACAAAAGATATACAAAATGGGACAGAAGATTTTCCTCGATTCAATCTATCAGAGCATGCTGGATTCAGCAAGGGAGGTGCGCCTCTCATTGGGGCGTCCATCATCGCATGCTACGCGACAGCAAGCCTTACAGCAAGTAGAAATGTTGAAGGCCGCGAAGGAGGCCCAGCAAAACAGGTAATTTGTTGATGATGTAACTGGGATACCAATATGTATTGACTGCATCGTGAAATTTGTGAAATAATTATGATGACTATATGAGCAACAAAGAACCTGGCTACGTTTACATACTGACAAATCCCAGTTTCCGCGAAGATTGGGTAAAGATCGGCAAGAGCTCACGCCCTGTGGATGTGAGAAGCAAGGGAGTGATCAATCGCTCCTTAATTTAACTATAGAAGGCTTGATCATGCAAAAAAATATAATAAAAGGAAGTGTTATTATAGAATTATTGTTATTTTGCTGCATATTTGAATTAAAATATGTAACTTTGTAGTCATATTATAAAAAAAGATAATTGGAAACCGTTTATGGTAAAAGACATAATTAGCAAAAATGAGCAAGCACAGGCTGGCGGAAAGGAACTGGATGTGTTGAAGCACTATTTCCCTCAGTGCTTTACGGCTGAGGGTGATTTCGACATTGAGAAATTTCGTGCTGCACTACCAGAGGGAACAAACATCACTGACGAGACTACAGGTTTTAACTTCTTGGGTAAAAATTATGCACGTATGTTGACGAATATGGACTCTACCACATTAATTCGTCCAGATATTGAGCATAATTCCAAATCAGAAAACAAAGATAGCCAGAATGTTTATATTAGTGGAGACAATTTGGATGCCCTTCAGCACTTGGTGAAGTCATACAGTGGGGAGGTAAAAGTGATATATATTGACCCTCCTTACAATACGGGCAGTGATGGTTTTGTCTATAAAGACAAGTTCTCCTTTTCAAAAGAGGAACTGGCTCAGCGTTTAGATATAACTCCAGAACGTGCAGGACGTATTTTGTCTATGACGAAACGAAACTCTGCCAGTCATGCTGCATGGCTGACATTCATGTTGCCCAGATTGTCCTTTGCTCGTGACTTGCTCGCCAAAGATGGTGTCATATTCATCTCTATTGATGACAACGAACAGGCAAACCTGAAATGCCTTTGTGATGAGGTTTTCGGAGAGGAAACTTTTATTGCTCAATTTATATGGGAGAAACGGTTAAACAGAGAAAATCGAGCTGAAACATCTGTTCGTCACGATTATATCTTATGTTATTCAAAATTCTTTCTGGATGCAGAAGAACGACGTATAAAACAACTACCCATGACAGGTAAGGCACTGGCTAGTTATACCAATCCGGATAATGACCCAAGAGGCCCATGGAAATCAGATCCTGCACATGCCCAAGCTGGTCATGGTGTAGAATCTCAATTCTATACGGTTATAGCTCCAAATGGGAAACGACACGAATTACCTAGTGGACGCTGTTGGATATATAATGAGATAGATATGAAAGCCGCCATAGATGATAACCGTATATGGTTTGGACAAGACGGAAATGGAGTACCACGAGTTAAAACATATTTAAACGCAAAGGAAAGAGGACTTACACCAGAAACTATAATTTTTGCAAAAGATGGTGGGACTAATGAAAAGGCTAAAAACGATTTAAAGGATCTGTTTGAAGGGATTTCTGTGTTTGAAACCCCCAAACCCGTTGAATTAGTAAAACATCTTCTTCGAATGGCGGTAAAAGAAGGTCTGGCATTAGACTTCTTTGGAGGGGCATCTACCACCGCTCAAGCGGTTATGGAGATGAATCTTTCAGGGGCTGATATGAACTATATATTGGTACAGATTCAAGAAATATGCAAAGAAGAATCAGAGGCTTCTAAAGCAGGCTACAAGACTATCGACCAGATAGGTATGGAGCGTATCAAACGTGCAGCCAAGAAAATCCGTGAGGCTAACCCTCTATTTGCAGGCGATTTAGGCTTTAAGCACTATACGCTGGAAGAGCCTAAGGAGAGCTTGCTGTTAAAGATGGAAAAGTTCAACCCAGATAAAGATGTTATGACAGATATTACGGCAGCTGACTTTGGTGTTGAAACGGTGTTGCGTACATGGCTTGTTGCTGATGGCTATGGGTTAACTGAGGATGCCGAGGAAATAAACCTCAATGGCTATACGGCCTTTTATAAAGGCAATCATCTCTATCTGATTAATCCTGACGATAGGTTCTCTGCTGGAAGCATTGCGGCTCTGATGGACAAATATAATGGCGAGGCATTCTCACCTCAGAACATCGTTATCTTCGGCTATAGCTTTGGTTTTACCCATCGCGAAGAATTGCAGAAGAATTTGCGAACATTGAAAGATGGCAGTAAAACGCTCACTGTGAATATAGATGTAAGGTATTAACAATAAAGATTCAGACTTATGTATCTTAAGAAGTTGAATATTAAGAATTTCCGCTGTTTCAAAGATTATGAAGTGGAGTTTGCACCGCGTGTAACAGTCCTGTTTGGTAAGAATGGTGCAGGAAAGACAACTTTAATCCATGCAATTCGTAAGGCATTGAGTTTTATGATGCTTTCAGAGAAAATAAAGGAAAAGGATCCTAAAACAAAGAAGATGAAACCTGTGGGTGAAAAAACTCTCAGAAGAGGAAACCCCTATGTCAGTGTTGAAGGATATAGTCTAATCGGTGATACTCATGCCCAAGGTACAATGCGTAGCGATTACCTAGTTGAAATTGGGGCAGAAGCCAAATTAGACAATTTAGATAGACATGAAGGTTTAGACTGGAGTATGAGCGCGTACGCCATTAATTGTCGATTAAGACCATCAGAATATAAGGATGCTTTTGAAAAACTTTATTATTGGCATCAGAATACAAACATCCTCCCTCTGTTGGCTTATTATTCCGATGGTTATCCTCATTATTCACCATTTGGCAAACAAAAAAAGGAAAAGACCAAGGAAGCATTTCTTGTAAAATCAGAAATTAAAAGTATTGGATATACAGATTGGAGCACAGAATCTGGATGTACTAATGCCTGGGTTGTACGCCTGGAAACACAAATACGAAAAGTAGAAAATCTTCAAAGACAAATCAATAGTTATTTGGCTAATAAAGATGGGGCAATAGACTCATCAGTTGGATGGTCTGAAACAGGATATAATAAAGCATCAGAAGAATTGAAAGATGCAACTAAGGAAATAGAGTTCATCACAACGGCTTTAAGAAAATTCTCGGAAAACGAATTAGCAATCGCCGTTGATGTTTTAGATTTGAGCCCATACGATGCTCATCTACGTATTATGACAAAAGATAGACACGCCTATTCTTTCCGGAATCTACCTGCAGGTTATAAAAGACTATTTTCAATTGCTCTGGATTTAGCTTATCGTTCATTCTTCCTTGGTGGGTGCTTAGATGTCGTAGGAGTTGCTATCATTGATGAAATAGACCAGCATCTCCATCCCGAATTAGAAAAGGTCGTACTTGGTAGATTTATGGATACTTTCCCTAATTTGCAGTTCATTGTTTCTACACATTCTCCATTAGTACTTACAGGAATAAAGACTATAGATGGGCAGAATAAGATATTGAAAATGCTACCATATCAAGTAAAACCAACTCCGATGTTTGACATATATGGATTGGATATGAATTCTGGATTACAAGAAGTCATGGATGTCAATCCGAATGATGAAGAACTGAACCGTTGGATTTCTCGTTGTGCTTATATGATAAGTAAGGGTTATAAAGAACAGGCTGAGAATCTAAAGAAATCAATATTAGAAAAAGGGGTTCTTTCATCAGAGACAATAGACAAACGGATTAGTGAATCATTAAAGAAACTGGGATAATGCTCTATATTGATAAGTCAAAAAACAGAAAGGAAGGTGTGCAAGTAACAAAAGATTATTTGCAGACTTGTTGCTATGGAACAGACGGACGGTACCATGAAATAAGATATGACAATCGTGATGCAGGTTCTACCCATACTTTTTGTTCTCACAACAATCGTGAATATAGGAAGAAGATGATAAATATTCTTCTTGCTAACCAACACAATCTTTGTTGTTACTGTCTGCGCAAACTAAAAACTGCACAAAGAGAAGAAGATAGTGATGAAGTAATTACACTTGAGCATATCATCCCACGTAGTTTTATTAGTGGTAATAGTAAAGTATCCTATTATCAAAGTGCGCCCGAATTGTCTCCAGAGGAAGTGGTCATGACTGATGAATATGAATCGATAAGTCACGACCAGTCTAGACCAGGACTACCGCATAAGGTTGCATATAATAATCTTGTAGTTTCATGTAATGGGACTTTTCCTTATGTTAGAAATCAACATGAAGGGAAATCGAAAGTTTGTTGTAACGAATTCCGTCAGGAGGAAGATGCCTATCCTGTTTATTTTCTACAGCATATTTTTGAGTACATAGATTATACATCTGATGGTGATATTCACGGGAAATGTGATTTAGACCCAAACATACAAAGTAAGATAGAAGATGTTATAAACCATACAAATCTTCAATATGATTCACTTAAACAGATTCGTAGGTTATGGTTTATTTTATCACATGTCCCTAAAGAGGAAATCTATAGTTGTCACACGATTAGCCAACGTGATGATTTGTTCGCAAGAGAACTTTATAAATCTGAGTTTTTTGATTCCAATACGTCTTTCTTGCACGACAAATTTAAACTTGATGATTATTGGAATACCTTTATGTTATATGACATCTTTTACGACCTATTTAACGGAAAAGTACCTGCATGGAATTAAAACTTGAAAGTTCACTCGCTCACCAACAGGCTCCTGTTAATGCTGTGGCAACAGTAGTGGAAGCATCGATTAAGGAACAAGCTAAGGCCAGCCACCAAAATCCTGTGCTAACTAAGAAGCTGAATGCAGCGGCTTTGGAACAGGTTCGGCGTGAAGTGGGTATTTATGATAAGGCTACGAAGAAGCGCATACATGAACAAAATCTTCCAGAAAAAATACAAGCCTTGCCCGCACACAGTATTCTTGACATAAAGATGGAAACGGGTACAGGCAAGACATACGTTTATACCCGCACCATATTTGAACTGCATAAGCGTTGTGGGTTTAACAAATTCATTATTGCCGTACCAACCTTGCCTATTAAGGCTGGAACTGCTGCATTCATTGATGATAGGGAAGTGATGCGTCATTTCTCAAATGTCTGTGGATATAACTCAGAGATTGAACTTTGCTTGTTGGAGCCACAGAAACAGAAAAAGAAAGGTCGTCTGAATATACCTTCGGCTGTTGGTCACTTCTTTTACGGAAGTCACCATGTAAAGAACAAAATCTATGTCATGCTACTGAACACTCAACTCTTAACGAGTGGCAAGTTACTTACGCGTGAAGATTATGATCAGGCATTGGGAGAATTTCATAGACCTGTGGATGCCATAAAGGATACTTTGCCGATACTTATTGTTGATGAACCTCATCGTATGGATCGTGGAAGCAAGTCGTATGGAGCCTTGATAGAGAACTTCTGCCCACAACTTGTTATCAGGTATGGAGCGACATTTCCTGAATTTACTTTTGGTCGTGGAAAAAACAAGATTGTTGCAAAAGACTACCAAGAACTGCTTTACGAACTGAATGCAGCTGACTCATTCAACCAAGGACTGATAAAGGGTGTAGCGAAGGAACACCTTGAATTGCCAGGAGGAAGGAAAGCCGATAAGAAAGTGAAAGTGGTGAGTATTGCCAGTGGTAGTTCTGTCAACCTGAAATACACGAATGTCAGTAATCTTAATGGTATAACCAGTACTTTAGGATTAAATGACAGTCTGGGTAGCATTGACACCGATCTTGATGGTGTTATAATTGAAGGTATTGCCAAAAACAGTATTTTACTGAGTAATGGTCAAGAGAAATTTATTGGAGACGAATTTTATCCAGACCAGTATAGCGTTTCATATCTTGAAGGCATGATAGAATTGGCTCTCCTGCGTCATTTTGAGACAGAACGACAGAACTTCTGTCGTGAAGGACTACCGATCAAGACTCTGACACTATTCTTTATTGACAATATTGAGAGTTTTCGTGGTCCCTCTGGAAAAAATGACGGATGGCTTAGATTGAAATTCCTTGAGATACTAGAGAAGAAAGTCAATCAAGAACTGAAGCAATCGAACACCAAAGAGTATGAGGATTACCTGAAAGCAACATTGACAAGTCTGGAAAGTACCTGTGCAGGCTATTTCTCTCAGGACAACAACGATACAGACGAGAATATCGCAAATGAAGTAAAGGCCATTCTGCATGGTAAGAAAGATTTGCTGAGTTTCAAGGATAAAGATGGTAATGCTAATGTTTTGCGTTTTCTGTTTTCTAAGTGGACATTGAAAGAGGGGTGGGATAATCCAAATGTGTTTACCATCTGTAAACTACGTTCGAGCGGCTCAGAAATTAGCAAGTTACAAGAGGTTGGGCGTGGTCTTCGTCTTCCTGTTGACAGTGCTGGTAACAGAATCTGTGACAATGCTTTTATGTTGAACTATATTGTTGACTTCACAGAAAGAGATTTTGCAGACAAACTGGTTAAGGAAATAAATGGAGAATTAGAATCAGATAAAAAGCGAGCATTGGAGATTACATACGAGGACATTGTATCAGTTGCTCAAAAACGTGGTCTGGATGAAACGACATTCTTCATAGAATTACTACAGAAAGGCTATGTAAACATCAACAAACAAATTGTGGCAGACAAATTTGATGATTTGCTGAAAGATTATCCAGAGTTTAATGCTTTAGGAAATAGCGTGAATACAAATCGCATCATCAATCGTAATAGTGCCCGAACAGATACTATACATATCAGGAAAGCTAAGTTTGAAGAACTTAGAGAATTATGGCAGCAACTGAACCGTAAGTACATTCTTTATTTCGACAAGGAGATAGACCACAAACTGGAAACAGATTTGCCTGACATCATAAAAAAGAAAAATGTATTCTCACTCCAAGTAGTGGAATCGAAAAGAGAAGAATTGGCCATTGAAGATGGATCGGCCTATACTAAAGAGGGTAGTCATGTGGCACTTACTTTACATGGTCGTCATTATGCATACAACGATTTCCTTGCTCGCTCATCAAGGTACACGAACATTCCAATACAAATTCTACATCATGCTATATGTCAGGTAGTAGCTAATGGTTGCCAGATTACAGATGAAATGTTTAACGAGGATTCTTTAACAAGGCTTATTGCAGCGGTTGACGACTGGAAGTGTAACGAACTATTAGGTTTTGTACGATACAAACAAGCCAACTACAAGGTTAAGGAAACTAAACTGACTAATGCTGATGGCAGTGTTAAGAAGGAAGTTGTTCAAGCATATATAGGCAGGAAAATGGCACCAGGTACAACGCCAGACAGATATCTTTATGATGCCTATGCCCATGATTCTGACCTTGAATTAAAAAATATAAGGACGCAAATAAACGATGTTGTAGTATATGGTAAGATTCCTTCTCATAGCATTTGCATTCCGACGGTTGCATCTTCTAATTATAGTCCAGATTTTATGTACGTAGTTAAAAGGACGGACGGTTCCAAGGAATTGAATATTGTCATTGAAACAAAAGCATACGATAAAGAATCTCATATAACTCCAGATGAAGACACTAAAATATCTTGTGCCGAAGAGTTCTTTAAAACTATGTCAGATCATGGCTATATTGTACATTTCCGTAAGCAAATTAACAGTACTGGTATCAAGGCTATTATAGATAAATTGATGGAAGAATAAAGAACAAATTCAAATTTGTAATATTTTGAAGAGGAAATTAGGAACTTTGCTCCCTCAGTAAAAACAAGGCTATGGATAAAGACATTAGAGAATTCTTGGATAGGGCTACACAGAAAAGGCTCTATGAAGAAAAAAGGAAACGTAAAGACAAACGTCTTGCAAAACAAGCAAACCTTCAGAAAAGGAAGACTCGCAGAAACGCAGTTCAAAGTGGTGTAGATATTCTATGTGGTGAACGCATCAAGGGAGATGACAAGCTACGTAATCTTGCTGATAGTGGAAGAGATTACAGTACAGGGACGAAGTTTAGAACAAAATACCGAACTCCTGAAGAGCAGAAAAAATTTGATTGGGAGAACAGACCTCATTTTATTTCTGTACCAATGGGAGGACAAAACAAAAAGCATTGATTTTGTCCTCAGACAAAGAATCACAGGAACTTTTGATCATTTCGGTAAAAAGTTGTAACTTTGCAAACGAAATATGACAAAAGAGGATAAAGACATATTGTTACGATTGCTGCAGCAACATAAGGAGCTGGGTATATCAGAGCAGATAGACTACCAGAAGCACTATCTCGACTCTCTCATTAACAATTCTGTTGCTCTTTCTGATCTATCTCCAAAACCAATTGATTCAGAAATGGTCGATAAACAGGCTTTGAAGCAGGAAATGGTCGATAAAACCGTCTTTGGCAGAGAAACTGGTCGATATTCTGGAATTTGTGGCCGAAAAGGATGAATTCACTACAGAACAAATTGTCAGCCACTTTGGCTTTAATACTACCACTGCCAAGCGCTATCTGCGCCAACTCACCGAGTTTGGCTATCTGGAGGCACATGGTGGAAATAAGAACAGAACATATAGCAAACAGTAGTTCGAGCGGCAAATGAAATTTGATGGCAGTTCCCTGTGAGTTACGTTTAATAGGTCAATCCAAATTGCCAGAGAGGGATGATGTTGCCATAGCCTGTTTCTATGTCATCTTTAACAACATAGCCTTGGGCCGCATCTTGTATCTGCTTCTGCTTTTTCTTCTTGCCGCCCACCTCAAAGGTCTTTCCGTCTATTTCGAAATCGCTAATACGTGAACTGATGACATCTGTCTTGACACGCATCTGGTT
>JAEEGG010021640.1_pt1 | contig 12746 bp, 12 predicted proteins | sample 9134161 | NCBI WGS metagenome assembly JAEEGG01 (sample SAMN16246543, study PRJNA631951) | gut metagenome | biome: gut microbiome; feature: rumen; material: CR-attached | host: Bos | place: Iran: Karaj | collected 2018-10
GCATGAGCAGACGGCGTAGGTAGCGGCGGAAGTCGTGCGTGTGGTGATAGCCCTCGGCCACGAAGAATATCATCATCGGGGCCGTCAGCCGTCCGATGCAGTGCAGGAATATCTGCGTCGGCGTCTCTGCCTGCTCGTAGGTCTCGATGCCCACCCATGCCAGATGGTCGATCGTCATGGCGACGATGGCGATGACCTTCAGTGCGTTGCCGCTCAATTCTTTAAACATCATTTGTCTTTATCTCCTTTTTTGGAAGAATCAAGGGGACAGGTTGGATCATGGGGTCGGTTCTTCTGATCTTTTTTCAAATTAAATGAAATGCGAATGAGACAGGTAATAAAGCATAGAGATATCAGACTCCTGAATATGATCAGGAGAACCGACCCCGTGATTCCCTAGCAGTTATCCCATCCTACTCTGTCTATGTATCTATCGACGTTGAATCTTCCGCGCAGGTAAAAGGCGCAGATGTTCGTGTCGAGAACGTAGCCGTCTGCCTTCATATCTCAACGATTTCCTGATTGAACTTACGCTCTGCCCGGAGCGCTTCTACAAATTCATCGTCGCTCATGCCGTCGTCTCCCCAGATGCCATAGAACTCGCTGGCAGAGATTTTCTTCCGATTGCCAGAGTCTTTCAGCGACTGAGTCAACATCGTTATGAGATCTAACTTGGAGTCATCGTCCAGATACTTCAGACTACTCCACCTGCTTTCCAGTCTCGACCTTAACATTGTTGTTGCCATATCTTCTTGCGTTTAATCGCTGCAAAGATAGTGCAAATCGAGTGAAAAACCAAATTTATATGAGTTTTTCTGAGATGCAGCCTATCCATTCCCGAACAAAGTTCGCCTACCCGTAGCCTTTCGGCGGGGTTATCCCGCCAAAGATACGACTAATTCCCCAAATATCCAAGGATTCGCCGAGATATTATTCCGCCGGGGCTGCGCTGCGGCAGTCTCGGCGGATAATAATGCTCGGTGGGGGGGGAAGGGGCACCTGATGTGCCTGTGGGTCAGGCAATCATCGCATTGCCTGCAATTTGTTCATCGGGCACGGCATCAGAGTTATTCATGTCGTATTCACTCATTTATGCCGCACTACCCAGCTCGTAGAGTCTTTCGGGAGCGAAACCGATTTCATTGCTCCAGTCGACGGTGAAAGGATCGAGGCGGAAGGCTTTGAAATAGTCAATGTCCTGCAGCTTACGGCAAATGCCCTTCTGCATCAGGGGGGTGAAGTCTACCAGCAGCACTTCGCCCGTGTTGAACGTCAGCCGCAGTTTGTAGTCGCCTGCATACTCGGCGGCGGTTACTTTAAGTAAGAGATTCTTTGTTGTCATATTTTGTCCTCCTTATTTTAACGGTTGAACTTCGTTCGCGCACTTCTTCGCTCGGCATAGAAAGCAAGCTTTCTCAGCTCTTGCTTATCGAAGTGGTTCTATTTTCTTGGCTGCCTCGCTGTTCGATAGGCGCTCCCAGTTTTCCATCAGTTCGTCGCGGTGCAGGTCGAGCCATTCATAGACAAGGCGCAGGGCGCGGCGCGGCATTTCACCACGGACGATGCCGTCCTTGATGGTAACCTCTGCCTGATAATCGTCGTACCAAACATGGAAGTGTGGCGGATTATGGTCATCAATATACATGTAGATGATGATTCCGTAGAACTTGCTTATTTCTGGCATAATTGTAACTTTTGAGTTTCATGCTGCAAAGTTACGACTATTTCCCCAAATATCCAAGGATATCCGAGATTATTATCCGTTTGTGTCAGTAAGTTGTTTTTGGGGTGTTTGGCATATCTCGTCCCTGTTGCCCCAATCAATAACCGAAATGACCGTCGTAGGGGTTACGACGGCCATTCGGCATCTTCAGGCGGCGGCTGGCGGCGGGGGAAAGCACGGGCTTCCCCCACGCGCCAGACTTCAGAGAGATGATTATTTCTTCACGTAGCGGACGCTGAAGTAACTGGTATCGGCACCAGCATTATTATTGAATGATTCTTTTTCATACTGTCCTCCTCCTTTGAATTGTGCGAGCCAAGGTACGTCAGATGTAAGTAAATCTGCGACATCTGTTTTATACCAGGAGCCAGTACCATAACCCCAGTTACCACCATAGTAACCAGCGGAGTAAATGTTAAAGCCTGTAACACCGCCGTTATAACAGGCGCGGGCTGGCAGCGAATGGCCGTTGTGGGTGAGTTTGTCCACCATATTCTGATAGTCATCATAGGAAGGCAGACGCCAGCCGCTTGGACATGCTTCTTCTGCAAGAGAAACACGATAGAAAACCTCGTCTTTGAATGTCACATCCTCACCATCCAGCTTCACTGTCACCTCCCGATGTGGCATAACATACACTTCGTGTTTGTAGTTCTCGCGAATCCAGATGTTATTGAATATCTTCACTATCGGGTAGTCGTATTGTTGCAATGTGTGATACTGTCCCCCCTTCAGTCCCTGCAGGTATTCGTTTCTTGACGAGCTGGTCTTGGCCTCCAAGCCCTCGTCCAGTTCGGTCTTGATGGATGCGCCGCGCAGATAGAGTTTCGACACCTTGCCAAAGTCGAGGTCATCATATTCTTCGATACTCACGCTGGTGCCGCTCCACGATACGCGGGCAGGCTTGTGGCTGTTGTTGCCCAGGAAGAAGCCCATGTAGTAGCGGGGCCGGTTGACGATGACGGGATAGACCACGGTGACGCGCTGATCGCGGTTGATCTCCGGGATATACTCGTTGCAGACCTGTGCTACCCAGTGGCCGTCGCAATAGATGTCCTTGATAAGGGTGCTGTTCCATTTGTTTTCGAAGGTGGGGACATCGAACTCAAAGGTTGTTCCGCAGTTGTAATAGGAGAAATCCGGGTCCTTGCCCATATTATTATCTATGTAACCCTTCAAAGCCAAATAGCGATCCTCGCCACTGAAGCCGTCTTCAGCTTTAGTAGCTTCACGGTCAACCAGTTCATAGATGGGTATAAGCGCACCTTCATCGAAACTGACCAGTGCCATGTTCAAACTATCCACCGAATTCTTCCAGTTCTGAAGATTTTCTTTGGTGAAGCCTTCCCTCGACATCAGATTCTTGCTCTTTTGATCACTGCCACCCAGCACGTCGATATTGAGGTTAACGGCCTCTTTGCTCTCTTTGTATGACTCCTTGTAGTGCTCGTCCACTTCGGCGCTGGCGTCCACAGCTCCCTCATAGCTGGCCTTTACGTAAGCCTTCACATCGTATGACGAGGACACCTTGGTGAGGTCAACCTCCATTGAGCGCCGAATACGCCCGCCCAGACATGAACGGACGATGACGTGAGTGCCGTAATCCCTAATCAGTCTTTTAAAGCCTTCATCATCACTCGCATAGCTAATCCTTACTTTACCCTTCCTGTTTACCATCGGCACACCATTGATGTCATTATAGGCATCGTCGGTCATGTAGTTAAACTTCACGCTTTCAAAACTCTTGCTGAGTGATGCTTTCCTTATGGTCATATCCAGATAGGAGATTGCATACTCATAGTTGCTACTTTTGAAGTGCTCCATGTCGAAGGATGATTTCACCTCGCCCTTGAATCCGCAGTAACTGCCCTCAACGCTGGCCTTTGCGCTGAGTTTGTTGGATATCTCGCTGACGGAACTGCCGGTGACGGTGTTTTCCCTGAGTGATCCCTGGAAGGCATTTACAGCCAGTACTTTGTCATCTAACAAGGCTTGGGTGTCGAATACCTCCACTTTCACCGCATCGGGAGTGGCGTAGGAGGCGGTCGCGTCGTAACTGTAGCCCACGGCGTACACCTGGTTGCCCGTCTTGATGATACCGGCATTGCCTCCGTAGTCGCCCAGGTACTTCTGCTCTACGGTGATAGTCTTGTTCTCCGACTCGTGTCCGGGGAAGGTGATGAGGAGCGTGCCCAGTTTGCGGTCGTCACTCCTGTTGTTCTCCACGGCCACGGTCACGGTGCCGTTGCCCGTGCCCTCGGCGTTCTTCACGCGTAGGAAGCGGTTCTCGCTCGTTACGGTCCACTTGCCCTCGGTCTTGATGTTGAGGGTAAACTCATGTGCGCCGGCCTCCACCAGGATGTCGGCATCCTCTGTCTTCTCTGTGCCGGCGGGCAGGTTGACGTCGGCCACATATTTGGCATCGTCGCTACTGCAGGCGGCGAAGGTTACTACTGCGATGGCCAGGGCCATCAGACTTCTGAATGTTCTTTTCATTGTCGCTTAGTTTAGATTGTGAAACTTATTGTTAATTACCTTATTTATTATCATAGCGTATGAACTCTGCGGGGCCGGTGGTGAAGAGGTTGCCGTAGTGGTCGGCGTTCACTATCTTGGCGTGCGAGCCGAGCGTGTGCTGGGCGCAGTAGAGGAAGATGTCGCGGAAACTGCTCTGCGGATTGTCGGTGAGACAGGTGACGAGGTTCAGCGAGAAGCGGTCGCACATCCAGATGCGGGCGTCGTTGTTCCAGTGGTCGGCCCACGACTGCTCGGCGGCACTGGCTCCCGACATGGCGAGCACGCCGGGTATGCCCTCGACGGCGCGGATGACGCACTCGCCGTAGCAGGGCTCGGCGGCGATACAGAGCTTGCGGAACTGCATCTGCTCGGCGGTCTGGCGGAGCAACTCGGCGGTGAAGCCTTGGCCGGCGCGGGTGTCGCGCCAGACGAACTCGTCGGCACCGCCCTGCGACTGACTGCTGCCGTGGCCGCTCCAGAAGAAGAGCACGTTGTGGCCCTCGCCCTGTGGGAGGACGACGGGGAGGCGCGACGAGGCGCGGCCCATGAGGATGTCGGCGATGTCGCGGGCGGAGAGGTCGCGGCTGTCGTAGTCTACTACGGCTTTCGGCAGTTGGTCGGTGCCGCCGAGGAGGTCGGGGCCGCCAGGGGCGTTGCGCACGGTGCAGGGCTCGGGGTTGCGGCTCTGCGCGGCCATCGTGGCATCGGTGATGAGGATGATGTGGTCGTCGTCGAAGCCGCCGAGGCGCAGGGCCTGATAGACGCTGAGCACGTCGGCCTGGTGGCGGTAGTTGATGAAGCCGTCGGAGCCCTGCACGAGCACGGCATACTGGTCGGTCAATGCGGGATAGACGAAGTGGTGGTCGGTGCCGCCGCTGGCCTGCTGGCGGAAGTCGGCGTCGGCCTGCTGCTCGTTGTAAAGGTAGAGCCAGGCGGCATTGGCGTCGGTGGTGCGCCCGCCGGTGGTGCCGAAGTACTGGCGGTGGACGATCTGGTCGTCGATGATCTGCCAGCGCACGTAGGTCGTGGTGGTGGCGGCGGTGTAGGTGTCGCGGTCGAAGGCGATCTCGCCGGAGGCGCCGATGAAGTGGAGCAGCTGGCCGCGCTCCAGGGCGGAGAGGTAGATCTCCATGGCAGTGGCATCCCAGGCGGAGCCGCCCATGGGGGCAGCGGCAGAGCCGGAGGTGATGGCGATGATGGCGGCGTTGAATTGACCATTGACCATTGACCATTGACCATTATTGGCTGCGCCGGTGGATGAGGTAGAAGAATGGTCAATGGTCAATGGTGAATGTTCAATGTAGTTGGCAGCGAAGGCGGCGAGCATGAGGGCATCGTAGAACTTGCACTCGGCGAAGGTGGGCAGTTGCGAGAAGCGCGTCTTGTAACTCAGTTCGAAGCCCGTGCCGGGGTCGGCGTATGGCGAGAAGCCTTCGGTGCCCTGCAGTATCTTCGTGCCGCGCGGGCCGAGGGCCGTCAGGGCATCCTCGCTCAAGCCCGAAAAGGCGAAGTAGGTCTGGTAGGAGGCGTTGAACAACTGCCAGAACTGGTCGTTGGCGGGGTCGTCGGGGTCGGTACTGGGCAGCATGTTGGCCAGTTCGGGGTCGTCGAGCATCGCCTTACGGTTGTCGCGCACCACGTCGTACATCTGCTGGGCGGTCTCCACGGCGCAGAAGATGGCAGAGCGGAGCAGCGGGCTCTCACGCATGACGGGCCGGTATTCGCCGAGCAGCGAGAGCAGTTCGGCGGTGGAGCCATACTGTTGGTTGCGCTGCAGCGTGATGCCGTCCTGCTGGGCGTAGAAGGGTGCCCAGTAGTTGAACGTCATGCCGTAGGCGTCGTCGGGCGAGAACACGCCGCACATCGGGGCACCGAGCTCGTCGATAAAGTCCTTATACTGTATGTCGCGGTACTGGCTCTCGGTGGCGAAGCCGCTCATGAGCAGGCCGGCGAAGTTGACATCGGTCTCAGTGAGCGACCAGAGGAAGGGCGTGGTGTTCGTCTTCTGTCCGCTCGTGGTCACGGCATAGCGGCGGATGACGTCCTCGCTGGTGGCCGTGGGGGCTATGAGGGGTTTCTGTGTTTTCATGCAGGCAGGGGCAAACTCGGCCACGCCCTCGTTGGAGAACGGGCCGATGACGGCGACGACGGTGCTGTCTGAGGCCAGGCGGGTGCTCAGCTCGGCGAGGTCGGCCGACAGTTCGTCGTACCACGCTATCTTGAGGTCGATGGCCAGCGTATCGTGCATCTGCGCCTCTCGGAAGTTGTCAAGAAACCAGTCGGCGGTGCGCTCTAAGCGGGCCTTCGTGGCGGCGTCGCCGATGGGCGCCACCACGGCCACGGTCTTCTCCACCCAGTGGCGGGCGGCGACGATCTCCGTGCGGTCGTCCTCCTGGCGGCAGGAAGTTAAGAGTGAAGAATGAAGAATGAAGAATGCTGCGCACAGCAACATCCCCCAGTTCTTCTGTCTGACACTCTTCAATAGCATTTCTATAGCGGTAGCAAATTCTTCACTCTTCACTCTTAACTTTTCACTTTTCATATTCTGCCTCCTTTCTGATTGCTTCTTCGTGAATCTTTGCCCGCATCTCCTCGGTGAGCGGGGCGGCGTTGTGGTAGTCGAGCAGGTCGTAGAACAGGCTGTTGTCCGTCGTGACCTCCACGCCCGTGTATCCGTCGGCGAGACCGAGCGACTGGTGCTTGGGCATGCCCTCGGGCGAGAGCCACTGCTCGATGCAAAGGGCTATGGCGCGGTCGATGTGCTTGACGGTGGACAGCGAACTGTTGGACGAGTCGTAGTAGGTGTCGATGCCCATGAAGTCGTAGCCGCCCATCAGGTCGTTCAGGTGCTGGAACGTGCGGGCTGCACCGCCGCAGATGGGCACGAGCATGTGGAAGTAGCCTGTCCACTCGCGGTCGATCATGATGCGCATGGCGGTGGTGTCGGCGATGGTGAAGCCGCCAGCCACGTCGTCGGAGAGGTATTCGGTGACGAGCGTCTTGCTGATGCCAAGCCGTTCGGGGTACTGGATGTAGTCGACGTTGAAACCATCCGTAAAACCATCGACGGCTCCGGCCACCGACTCCACCTTGGGATTGGCGGGCAGGAGCAGCACCTCGGGATCGAGGGCCTGGGCAATGACACCGGCCTCGTACATCGCGCCGTAGTAGGGCAGGTAGAGCGTGGATCCCTTGCCGTCGAGGGGCTTGGCGGTCTCGAGGTAGAGCAGGTCGGCATAGGGGTTGGCGGCGAGGCGATTGTTGTTGCGGCGCAGGTAGTCGTCGTAACTGGCGGCGGCCACGATGAAGAGGCGGCGCACGGTGTCCTGCGCTGTGCTCATCTGCTCGAACAGCGTCTGCAAGTAGGCCAAGCCCTCGTCGCGGGTGGAGGGCGAGAGGTGCATGGTGCGCAGGTCGTGCTCCTTGGCGGCCTGCTCCACGCCCTGGTAGATGAGGTCGTTGTAGTTGCCGTCGCCCACGGCATTGGGGTCGTAGATGACGGTGACGAGCGGCTTGGCCGACGGTGCATCGGCGGGGTCGGTCTGATAGATGACGTCACCCTCCTTGGTGCAGGAGGCGAGCGTCAGCATGGCCGCGAGTATCAGGATTATTTTCTTCATACTTGTTTTTAGTCTTTGGCACACTTTAATAGAAAACTGGGGCAAAGATACGAAGAAATTGGTTAAAATTTGTCACCCCCCCTAAAATAATGTTAAAAGTTGGAAAAAAAATCCTGTTTGCGCCCACACATTTTTTATATAGTTAACCCAAAATCCCGATTTTTGCTTGTTGGCAAGAAAAAAAGTTGTTCTGTTCGCTTTGGGGAGGCTTTTGACAACATATCCGACTTAGAGAGTAACGAATAAAAAAAATAAACGAATCCTATGGTGGGAATTCGTTATACTTTGTTACTTTTTCCAATAAATTGCAAAGAATTTGCGGAAAGTTTCGTAATTTTGCAGCGGTTTTACGACACGGAGACTTCAGACAACATATACGACCATAGAGAAAGTAACGATTAAAAAACGATATAGACAATGAAAATAAAAACAACAAGACTGGCCCTGCAAAGACGCGCGGGGCGGCAAACACTAAAGGACGCACTCCAGCGCCTGACGCTGACGCTGATGTTAGTAATGCTCACCGCCATGACGGCGTGGGCACAAGGCTACGACGGCACTTGCGGTGACAATGTCTATTATGCCTACGACAGCACCAGCAAGACCCTTCATCTTTTCGGCACGGGAGCCATGGCGGACTATAACAACTATACGAATAGACCTTGGCATAGCTATCGTGGGGATATCACGACCGTAGTCATCGATGACGGCGTGACAAGTATCTGCCAGGAAGCCTTTTACGGATGCACTGGTCTGACCAGCATCGAAATCCCCGCCAGCGTGACGAGCATCGGTAAATATGCTTTCCTGAGCTGCACCAACTTAAAGACTGTATTCATCGGCAATGGTGTGACGAGCATCGGTGATTATGCTTTCCAGGGCTGCACCAACTTAAAGACTGTATTCATCGGCAATGGTGTGACGAGCATTGGCCTCCAAGTTTTCTTGGGCTGCACCAACTTAAAGACCGTCATCGTGTCGCGCACCTCTTCAGCGCCAAGCCTTGGTACTACTCCTACTCCGTTCCCTGGTAATACCAACGTGAAGATCTATGTACCGGTGGATAACAATGGTAATATTCTTCCGGCCTATCAACAAGGCAATTGGTCTTCCTATTTCAACAGCCACATGCTTGTCGGCAGTTGGATGAGTGGCACCTGCGCCACAACGCTAAAAAATGGCGTGCTGACTGTTGTTGGCTTCGCTCTGGCAGGCTACGAAGGCCCTTATTCTCGCCCGTGGCACAATTCTCGCGGTGACATTACCTCCGTCGTCATCGATGAAAGCGTGACGAGCATTGACGATTATGCTTTCTCTGGTTGCGATAATTTGGCAACCATCACCGTTGATGCGAACAATCAGACGTTCGACTCGCGTGACAACTGCAACGCCATTATCCGTACCGCCGACAACGAACTGGTGGCAGGATGTAAGAATACCACCATCCCCAACACCGTGACGAGCATCGGCGCTTTGGCATTCCATGGCAACGGCAATTTGACCACCATCAGCATCCCTGCGAGCGTGACGAGCATCGGCGATCAAGCTTTCTTTCAATGTGGCCTGACCACCATCAGCATCCCTGATGGGGTGCAAAGCATTGGTGGTAACGCTTTCTACGGGTGTTCTAACTTGGAATCTGTGCACATCGGCAGCGGCGTGACGAGCATTGGTAGTTCAGCTTTTGTAAATTGTGACAAACTGGCAACCATCACCGTTGCTGCGAACAATCAGACGTTCGACTCGCGCGACAATTGCAACGCCATCATCCGTAAGGCCGACAATGTGCTGGTGCAAGGCAGCATAAATACCGTCATCCCCAACAGCGTGACGAGCATTGGCGCTGAGGCATTTTGGGACCACGATGGCCTGACCTCCATCACCATCCCCGCCAGTGTGCAGAGCATCGGCGCGACTGCTTTCTATGATTGCGACGGTCTGAGCACTGTGACCATCGGCAGCGGCGTGACGAGCATCGGTAATCAGGCTTTCGACACTTGCGACGGTCTGGGAAGTGTCACCATTTATGCCACCAACGCGCCGACGCTGGGTATGAATGTGTTTCTTAGCAACAAGAGCGGTCGCAAGATCTATGTGTTCAGCGACCGCGTGGATGCCTACAAGTCCGCCTGGGGCTTATATGCCAGCGCCATCGAGGACATTCCTGCGCTGGCGGTACACGACGCGGGCGGCGAGCTGGGCAGCTGGTGTACGTACTACAACGGACTGGCGGACGCGACAGTAGCTGACGGCACCACCGTATATACCGCCAAGCTGAACAATGAGGGTGGTGTGACGCTGACAGCGACGGGCAGCCGCATCATCAAGCGTGGCGAGGCCGTGCTGCTGAAATCCGCCGCCAATGTCGTCCTGTCGTCGGCAGCCTCGTCAGGCGACGGTGTCTACGACGGCAACGAACTGCAGGGCGTGGACGTGGAAACGCCGCAGGATGCCAACACGACATACTACGTGCTGAGCAAGGTGAACGACAAATTCGGATTCTACAAGCTGGCGCGAGAGAACGGCAACAGCGAGCCGATAAAGCTCGGCGCCAACAAGGCGTACCTGGCCGTGGCGAACGCTCACGACGCCCCGGAATTCATTGGATTCGGCGAGAACACGACGGCTATTAACGAACACGAATTGCACGAATCTCACGAATTAAGCGGCGCAATCTATGACCTGCAGGGACGTAAGGTCGCTAACCCCAGCAAGGGCCTCTACATCGTGAATGGTAAAAAGGTCGTGATTAAGTGAAGACCCCCTCCGCCTCCCCCTGTTTAGGGGGAGAGTTGGGGACTAAAAAAAAGAACAGCAATATGAAAAAAGAATATTCGAAACCCGCAATGATGGTTTACTGCCTGAAGGCGCAGCCCCAGCTGCTGGCAGGCTCACCGCAGTCACAACTGCCGAAGGACGACCTCGAGACCGAATACCAGTGGTAAAAGAAAAATGAGTGCCTCTGCGAGGCAGACTAACAGAACAACTTCACAGCCCTACCGCCCTCTACGGCCGGTGGGGCGTTTTTTGCTCGAAAATTTTGGAAATCTAAAAATTAATTCCTAAATTTGCAGGCAGAAACAACAAATAATGAGAATTATGGCAACAATTACATTAAGCAATGCAGTATACAATAACGCAAAATTCTACGCTGAGAGACATAATCTAAGTGTGGATGAGTTTGTCGTGATGTTAATTAACAGGTTTTCAACTGCAAAGGATAAGGGAAAGAAATTTGAAATGCTACCAATAGAGAGCCTTGATCCGCAATTGCAAGACATTCTGAATATGCCAAGAAAAGGGATGATTGACTCCGATGATGTGAATGGTGAAGAGGCTAGAATGGAGTATTACAGGGAAAAATATACCACCTAACCACGGGAACAGTACCCCTGTGAGGTAATAACCTGCCATTATTTCGCGATAATGGCAGGTTATTTCGCGATAATGGCAGGTTATTGTAACGTCGAGGGTGGAGATGGTGGAGATGTTTTCTTAGGGTTTGAAAAATAAATCCCTAAATACCCTGTAGAAATGTGCAAGGGAATTAAGGATTTATTTTCTGAGATATATAGTGAGGATCATGGGGTCGGTTCTTTCTGATCTTTTTTCAAATTAAATGAAATGCGAATGAGACAGGTAATAAAGCATAGAGATATCAGACTCCTGAATATGATCAGGAGAACCGACCCCGTGATCTTCGTGTGTTTGCGTTAATACCATCATCAATTCCCATCCCTACGACTCACCTTTATCTTTATACTTCTAGTACTCGCACTGACGGTGTATGTGCCTTCCTTAGTTATATCAAATGTCATGTTATCACCATCTTGAACTCCCAGGACTTCACTTCCATCTTCATAATACATAGAAATCGCAGTTGGTTCATATAGTCCTTTGGGGCTTTTGTACGTTGCAATCAATTTCACTGGTTTGCCATCAGAAGGGAGTACGATATTTGTCTCGCTAACCTCTAACGTTCCCTCAGGATCCGTTACATCTAAACTACTACTATCTATGGACGGGGTGTCCTCCTTCGAACAGGAAATCATCATCACACTCGTCATGGCCATACCCACTGCGAGAGTTGCCATCATAAGAAAATGCTTTGTCTTCATAACCTTTATTATTTTAATGATTCGTTAATGTTTGAATTCGTTTGGAAGTATGGGTGCAAAGATAATAAAAATGTTGCACACAACCAACACTTTTTCAAAAAAAAGTTGTTTAGAAACTACATACAATTACTCAGCACCGCAAACCCTGAATATGATTGAACGGCTTTCCGCGGAGTTCATTCTCCTCTGTGTTGCAGTTGTTTGACTTTGTCGAGGCTGCAGGCGCTCGGCAGAGTCGATGAAAGCATCACTCTGCTCTCGCTGTTGCAGCGTTGCAGTGTTGCAGTTCCAAAATAGGTTATACAAAAGTCAAAAATTAACTCTATATTTATATATAAATATAGAATATTTTTAGGATATTGAAATAGCTTCTCGAGAACTGCAACACTGCAACACTGCAACAGTTTTTTGTCAAGATATTCAGGAATGAAAAAAATATCGCAGAAAAATGAAAAATTTCTTGTGAAGTATTCGTAAACCGCAATGAAAGATTCGTACCTTTGCAGTGTCAAATTGAAGAAGCGGACGGGCGGTCTTTAAAGGTAAAAATTGCGAGGATTAAATCTAGAAATTGCGCGCATTAATAGTAGCAATTGTTTTCCCTAATAGAGTCCAAATGACGTTCAACAAGGAGACAAAGAGAGAATTACTAATTTTATTTACAAACATTTGAGCATTCCCGTCAAGCGGGAAAGCGGCGTAAGCCAAAAGGGCTCAATGTATTAAACTATTTAAAAACTAATTGAATTATGGCTATTAAAGTAATTG
>JAEEGG010021641.1_pt1 | contig 12746 bp, 6 predicted proteins | sample 9134161 | NCBI WGS metagenome assembly JAEEGG01 (sample SAMN16246543, study PRJNA631951) | gut metagenome | biome: gut microbiome; feature: rumen; material: CR-attached | host: Bos | place: Iran: Karaj | collected 2018-10
CACAACCGTCGTTGTTGGTGTACTCATGGGTGTAGGTACCCGAGGTGGTGTAGGTCTGGCCGTCACCGTTTGTCCAGGTGAAGCTTTCGCAGGCGGTCTCGGTCACCACGTTGTGCGTGCCGTGGTTGATGGTCAGATGCAGGGTGTCAACGCTGGCACAACCGTCGTTGTTGGTGTACTCATGGGTGTAGGTACCCGAGGTGGTGTAGGTCTGTCCGTCACCGTTTGTCCAGGTGAAGCTTTCGCAGGTGGTCTCGGTCACCACGTTGTGGGTGCCGTGGTTGATGGTGAGGTGCAGGGTAACCGTAGAGTCCGCACCGTGGATGTCTTGATATTGACGCGGGTAGTCGCCGGATGCCGTGTAAACGATGCCGTCCCACTCGTAAGATTCGCAGGCGGTGGCAGCAAATTCATTAGAGGAGGTGTAATATATTGTCAGATGCAAGGTGTCAACCTGCGTACAGCCATTGCCGTCGGCGTGACTATATAAGTAGTTGCCGCTCGTGGTATAAGTCTGGCCGTCGCCGTTCGCCCAGGTGTAAGTGTCGTAAGCAGTTTCGGTGTATGCCTGATGTTTTGGTTGGTTGATGGTCAGATGCAAGGTGTCAACGCTGGCACACCCGTCGGCGTTGGTGTAGTCGTGGGTATAGGTACCCGAGGTGGTGTAGGTCTGGCCGTTACCGTTTGTCCAGGTGAAGCTTTCGCAAGCGGTCTCAGTCACGGCGTTGTGCGTTCCATAGTTGATGGTCAGCTTCAAAGTATCAACGCTTGGGCAGCCGTCGTTGTTAGAATATTCGTGGGTATAGGTTCCCGAGGTGGTGTAGGTCTGGCCGTTACCGTTTGTCCAGGTGAAGCTTTCGCAAGCGGTCTCGGTTACAACGTTGTGGGTGCCGTGGTTGATGGTGAGGTGCAGGGTAACCGTAGAGTCCGCACCGTGGATGTCTTGATATTGACGCGGGTAGTCGCCGGATGCCGTGTAAACTATGCCGTCCCACTCGTATGATTCGCAGGCGGTGACTGCAAATTCATTCGAAGAGGAGTGGAACACCGTCAGATGCAAGGTGTCAACCTGCGTACATCCGTTGCCGTCGGCGTGACTATATAAGTAGTTGCCGCTCGTGGTGTAAGTCTGGCCGTCGCCGTTCGCCCATGTGTAGGTGTTGTATGCGGTTTCGGTGTATGCCTGATGTACTGGACTGTTGACTGTCAGTGCCATAGTCACCATAGAGTCACAGCCGTTAGCGGCCTGCAAGTTCAAACTCTGTGAGCCAGCGGCATTGAATACCAAATTGTTCCAAGTGTATGGCAGTTCGCTCTCGCAGATTGTATCGTTGAGCGTAATGTTGTATGTCTGTTTTCCTTTCACCTCGAAGCTGCCGTATGCCACCACATTGCCGTTTTTAGACACTGACACGGAGTAGGTACCAACGGGAACAGTGATAGATTGGCTCGTCTCGCCAGTGTTCCATAAGTAGTCGGTTCCCATGTTGGTGTTGACATACAAGGTGGTAGTCTGGTTCGGACAGATGCTGTCGGCACCATCAATGAAGAAGTAAGGTGGAATTCCAAGGGTGGTGAAGCTCACCTCGTCGCTCCATTGGCTATAGCCGTTTGCACCGCAGTTGGCACGAACTTTGACCGAGTAGGACGTTTCGGGGTCAAGTCCGTCCAGCATGAAGGGATTCTCGTAAATGAAGACGGGGTTGGTCTCGTCGCCATTGATGCAGGCTTGCCATTCAGTGGCACTGCCATTCTCGGTCCAGCTCAACGTGGCTCGAGTTTCGAAGATGCTGTTTGCAGCCAAATTCGTGGGCGCGGGACAAGTCAAGACCGGGGCACTTCCGCTGACCATAAACAAACTGGAGATGGTGGCTCCAGAGCCTCCGCCGATGTAGCCGATAAGCTGTTTCTCGGCGGTGGCAGGGTTGACCAAGTAAATTCCGTTATCGCCTGAGGATTCCAACTGTCCCATAAGCAATTCGCCAGTATTCATATCAAAGGCTATAACGGGCATAGTGGAGGAAAATCCCAGGTCTCCAATGGGAGTGGTGGTAGCGTTGGTCAGATTCACCTGACAGAGGTTCCCTGTCATCAAGTCCGTACAATAGGCGTTGCCATTGTTATCAATGGCAATAGAGAACGCATAATTGTTGAATGTGCCAATCTCTGTGACATCGTTGATACTTGACGGGGCAAAACTCTTCAATTTCACAGTTTGGCTGGGGGTATAAAGAATATAGTAGATACGTCCGTCAACAGGATTGTATGACATGGAGGCGATGTTGTTGTTGTTGCCATCAAAATTGGTTGCCACCGTCTCATAAGCACCCATTGTCTTGGTGTTGTTGTCAAGCGGGGCTTTGTATAGGTTGGTGTTGTCCTCGTCGAAGAACCATACTTCGCCGTTGGCGTAAGTGGCAGCCAATACATTCGGGATAACGTTTGAGGCTGCTGACGCATTGGCGGGATCTTGTGCCGAGAAACTGACAAATTTATTCCGTAAATCGGTGTTGTTGGGACAAGATTGTACGTATGCGTACCAATTGCCAGTGGATTGGACCTGAGCGAAAGAGGCGGGAGTGCTCCAGAAACTGTAGTCGCTGCCGCAGTTGGCACGCACCTTTACGTTGTGGAAAACAGTGGAATCAAGTCCTGATAGGGTATAGGGATTCGTGTTAACACTGATGGGATTGGCTTCGTCGCCGTCAAGGCAAATCTGCCACGATGTGGCGCTGCCATTCTCCGTCCAACTCACCGTAACCGTTCCTCCGCTATAGTTGGAGACGGCAATGTTGCCGGGGGTGGGGCAGGGACTGCTGGCGCAGTTCACCATATATGTGACGGGGGTGAGGAAAGCACCCACACCATTGAGAATCTGTAGCCCGTTAGCGTCATATACTCTGTAGGAGATTTCATTAGGATCGTAACCGCTCACCCATTCAAACCTGATTTCGCGGCCGTCGCACACGAAGAGAGAACCGGAGGCGGAGTCCCCGTATTGGATAGTCCAGGTGTCCAGAACTGTATTGCTGGTGACATCCACCACGTTGATGGCGTTGCCGGTCCAGCCGTCACCGTAAGAGTCTCCTAACTTATAGGTGATTTCGCACTGGTTTTCAATTGGGCAGGAATTAGTGAAGAAGCTGATGACGTTCCAGTAGCTTTCGCCGTCAGCACCGCAGTCGGCTTTTACCCGAACGTGGTATTCGGTTTCAGGGGTGAGGCCGGTGAGGAGGTAACTGTTCGTGGTGACATTCGTGGTGATGGCGCCAGAGAAGTCGGCGGCTGTGCTGTATTCCACAGTCCAGCTGTTGGCATTGCCGTTGTTGTCCCAGACAAGTTTGGCGCTGTTCATTCCATTTTCGGCAACAGTCAGGTTGGCGGGTTTCGTGCAGTTTGTGCCAAAGTTCAGACGGACACAGTTTTTCTCAGAATTGTAGTCACCTATGATACTGTGGGGAAACATCGGGTCGTAACTGGAACCATCCCTGTAGCCGTATATGGCTTCTATTGCCGTAGTGTGGAAAGTGTAGCAGCTCATACCAGTCGCGTTGTTGCCCGTCTTGTCATTCATGACGAGCAGAATGTTGTCGGTGCCATTATAGGCGAACGGGACATCGAGCGCAATCTCGGTCCAGGCGCCGGCTGTCAGCTCAATGGGACCGCTAAAGACAAGGTCGGCGGGGGTCGTGGATATCCAGTCGAGGTTGTGGTCGAATGCTGATTTGTTCGTGTGTACGATGTACATATCGTAGTTGCGGGTTTGGGTTATGCCTTCATTATAGAAGGAGATGCCGGAAATGGTGCCGGTCCGGTTGATTTCCGACGCTGTATAGATTTGTTGGGAGAAGGAGTAATTGGAACCTGAGTGGCTCGGCAGGTAGTCGCCTCCTCCATTGCAAGACCCGATTCCAACTATGTTGGGGTTTGCAGGGCAGCTGACAGTGTAAGTGACGGGAACGATTAAAGTGTCGCTGCCGCTGAAAAGCGTGTCACCTAAGGCGGAGAAAATTGTGTAAGATGTCTCGTCTGCATAGTAGCCGTTCACCCACTCGAAACGGATTGCGCGGCCGTCGCACACGGGCAGAGTACCCAAGAGGGTGTCCCCATCATTTGCAGTCATAGTCAATGTGCCGATGACGATGTCGGTGGCGACATCCACCACGTTGATGGCACAGCCGTTCCAGCCGTCTCCGTAGGTGTCTCCCAACTTGTAGGTGATGGCACATTGGTCGGCGGTGGGACAGATCTCGGTATGGAAGCTGCCTTTGGTCCAGTTACTTTCGCTGTTGGAGCTGCAGACCACTTTTACCCGTACATAGTATAAGGTCTCGGAATTCAGACCGGAGAGCTGGCAGCTGTTTGTGCTGACATTTACAGAGGTGGCGCCGCTGAAGTCAGGAACGGTGGCGTATTCCACAACCCAACTGCTGGCATTGCTGTCGGCATCCCATTGAAGCGTTGCGCCGTGCATTCCGATGGAGGAGATGGTGAGGTTTTCAGGTGCGTAACAAATGTTTGCCGTGCTGCCGACCATAAACATCGCGTGGAACATCGCCGTGGTGTCATCGCCAATAAAGCCGATTTCCATTGTTTGCGCTGTGGCGGTATCCACCCAATAAAGCATTTCGCCGGTATTGGCGTATTTGGTGCAGAAAAGCTCATCGGTGACTTGGTCGAAAGCGATGTTTGCGATATTAGGTGTGTTCCCCACAAGGGTGGTGGTGGCGTCAGTCAGACTGATACGGTATAGATCTTCTGTGTAGGAGTCAAAGCAAAAGGCCTCGCCTGAACCGTTGATGGCAATCTTGTCGAGATCTTGGGTGTAGCTGCCGATTTCCGTGACCACCTCCGGATTTGTCGGGTCGAAACCGAAGAGTTTGTAATCACCCCTCAAGAAGTATATTTTGCCATCAACAGGATTGTAGGCCATACTGGGTATGTAATCGTTCTCAAAGTTTTCCTTCACTAAGGCAAAGCTGCCGATGGTTTTGGTGTCGTTGTGGAGTTGTGCCCGGTAAAGATGGATATAGGAACTGTTATAGTCGTAGAAACAACCCCATACGTATCCGTTGGCGTATGTGAGTGCGACGGGATAGTCGTATATGGTTTCCGATGCAGTGTCCACCGTGTTAAGATTTGGGATGGAGAAACTGATGAATTTCCGATCCCATTCGGGATGATCCATAATTCCTTGGACGTAGGCGTACCAGTTGGCGTTGGATTGGATGTCAAGAATAGAGAATGTGACGGTGTCCCACACACTTTCGGAAACACCGGGGTCGCAGACAGCCTTTACTCGCGCCTCGTAATTTGCATTGCTCAACCCGCTGAGGGTGATGGTGTTGGTTGAGGTGCTGGTCTGTTGCCATTGCGTGTCGGTAGTTTTCTTGTACTCGACGTTGAAATTGGTGGCACTGCTAGTCCAGGTCAGGGTGACTTCATTATGGTTGGTGGAGGCAGTGAGATGCTTGGGCTTCGGACAAACTGTGCCGAAGTTCAATTGGATGCAATTTTTAAAGTCCCATAGACTGCCGCCGTGTCCGTTTGGTGAAGATGGGTCGAAGTTGACCGAGCCTATAAGAGAGAGGGCTTGGTACTCCGTGGTGGGGGAAGTAAAACAGTCCATACCGCTTGACTCGGAATTGGTGTTGTCGTCCACAACGAGCAGGAGGTTGTCCGTGCCGTTGTATTGGAAAGGAACATCGAATTCGATGGATGTCCATTCTCCAGCCTTCATCTCCACGTTGTCGCTGAACACCCAGTCGGAGGCGGTAACCGAAACCCAGTCATCCCAGTTGACGAATGACGACTTTGTGGTATGGGCGAGATAGATGTCGAGGGTGCGGGTTTTGGTATCGCCGTTATTGAAGAAGGAGATGCCGGAGATGGTGCCGCCCGGCCGGCCGATTTCCGCTGCCGTATAGATTTGCTCCGACAGGGAATAATTGTCATCGGAGCTGCTCGGAAGAAGGCCGAGACTAGTACCTGTGCAGTAACCGATTCCCACAAGGTCGGGGTAGTTCGGCACAGTGTTGATGATCACCTCATTGCACCACTGACTGGTGTTATTGGCGCCGCAGATCGAACGGACCTTAACCCGATAGTCTGTTCCGGGAGTGAGCCCGTCCAGTGTATAGGAGTTCGTGGTGACAGTGATCGGATTGGTCTCGTCGCCGTTGACGCAGACCTGCCATTCGGTTGCGTTACCGCTTTCGGTCCAACTCAGCATAGCGGAAGTCTGGCTGATAATGGAGACGGTAGGGTTGGTGGGCGGTGGACACGTTGACGTAAAACCTAACCAAACTTGGTTTTTGTAGTAGTCTAATTCGCCTGTGAGGTTCAGAGAATTTATTTGAGAAGTCGGGTCGTAGTCCACGTCGTTACCATAAATTTGAAGGACTTGTGGGTACGAGTAGGAGAAGAAACTTTCGATATTTATCATTGGACCGAAATAATTTCCGGTATTACTGGCAGGACTTCCAGTATTGTCGTCCACCACAAGCACTAGGTTGTCGATACCGTTGTACTGGAACGGAACTTGAAGGTCTATCGTGACTTCATACCCTGGAAAAGCGAAAATCCCGCTGTACACACGATCGGCGATGGTGACTTGCTCCCAGTCTTTGGAATTTTGAAAGGAGGTCTTGTTGGTGTGCACCATATATATATCAACATTGCGGGTCGCAGAGTACCACGAGCCTTTGAACGTGATACTGTAGATAGTCCCCGCCCGGCCAATTTCCGCTGCCGTGTAGATTTGTTCCGACAGGGAATAGTTTGTCGCGGTGTATGTCGGCAATCTTTCATTAGTTTGATTATGGTTGCCGTTGCTGATTTCCACGATGTCTTGCGCCTTGAGCGCGACCGGCATAAGAAATAGCACGGCCATTACAAATAAAAGTAAATTTTTTTTCATATCTTGTTTTTTTATTGATTTTTGTATTTGGGAATATATTTGATTTTGTTTGTTTTTGAATGATAATACTCTAATATTTAATTGTAATTGCAAATCTACATATTATTCTGAAAAAAACAAATTTTTTTTGTTCTTTTTTTTTATTGAAATTTTTAGGTGATGGATTTTCATTTTTTGTAAATTTGCAGCATCCTTTTTCGAAAATAAAAAAATAAGATTGGTAATAACAAACAAAATTTGTTATAAGGAACTGAAAAATAATCAATTAAATTAATTTGTATTATGGATTTAAGTAAAATTATCACCATGCTCACCGGAAATGAAATGGTAGGTGAAATCAGTAAAAACATGAATATTGACAGCTCGAAAATCATGTCTGTGATTCAGGCTGCGATTCCCCAGTTTTTGGGTGCTATGCAGAGAAACTCTTCTACAGCATCAGGTGCTGCAGCTTTGACACAGGCATTGGGTAACCATGCTGGTCAGTCATTTGCTTTGGATCTCGAAGATGGTAAGAAAATCCTGTCGAAGGTTTTCGGCGGGAATCTGGGCTCGGTGATTACGAAGTTAGGCAAGCAGACGGGAACTTCCAATGATCAGGTTTCTGGCATCTTGGCTTCTATTGCACCATATCTGCTATCAATTTTGGGCAGCAACAAAGGCGCTGGCAATATCGGAGACGTGCTGGGCTCATTGCTGGGTGGTGCTTCCAATTCGGGTTCAAGCACGGGCAGTGTGCTCGGAGGACTTTTCGGCAAACTCTTGAAGAAAAAATAATCCTTTCCATACGACAGCAAGCTGCCGCGGGCGTTCGTCGAAGGTATGCAAGGGCGAGATTGGAGATCTCTTCGCTGCCGCGGGCGTCCTTGCAATAAAAAGCATTGCTGCGCAATGTCATTTTGTTTCCAGACCTTTTTTACGTATGCAAGCACCCGACACAAAGGTCTGGAAACAAAAAAGCAAGGCTTTCACCTTGCTTTTTATTGCGGAAAGGGCGAGATTCGAACTCGCGGTAGGGTTACCCCTACGACAGTTTAGCAAACTGTTGGTTTCAGCCACTCACCCACCTTTCCGTTTGGTTCATTTCTGAAATCGGCTGCAAAGATACAACTTTTTTTGATTCCGACAAGCAGGTGAGGACTATCTTTTTTACTTTTTTATTTATTATTGTAAATCAGTGTTTTATGTTGCTTGTTAACTTTTTTTAATAGAACGGGAACGCCAAAATTGTACAATTCGGCTTATTTTGTCGTACTTTTGCAACTTAAACTTGAAAATTATGGAATTTACTGTTGCTCAAATTGCCGAAGTCATTTCCGCTACCATCGAGGGTGACGCTCAGGCAAAAATTAAAACCGTTTGCAAGATTGAAGCCGGTTTTGAAGGAGGACTGACTTTCCTGGCCAATCCTAAATACACTCATTATATTTATGAAACGAAGGCTACCGCCGCTATCGTCAACAACGATTTTGTGCCCGAGAAGCCAGTTCCATGCACCCTGCTGCGAGTGGAGAACTCTTATTTCGCCTTTGCCAAATTGCTGGATTTCTATAACCAAATGAAGAAAAACAGCAAGGTGGGTATCTCCAAAATGGCTTGCGTCGCCGAATCTGCCAAAATCGGACAGAACGTCTATATCGGCGAATTCGCCAGCATCGGCGAGAATGTGGTGGTTGGCGACAATACCAAAATTTTCCCGCATGTGTGCCTTGGCGACAACGTGAAAGTTGGCCATGACACGGTGTTGAACGCTGGCGTGAAAATCTATGCAGAGTGTGTGGTGGGCAACGACTGCATTATCCATGCGGGTACGGTCATCGGTGCCGATGGTTTCGGTTTCGCTGCCCAAAATGGCGAGTTTACCAAGGTCCCGCAGATCGGTAATGTGGTCATTGAGGATAATGTCGAAATAGGTGCCAATACTTGTATCGACCGTGCCACCATGGGCTCGACCATTATCCATAAAAATGCCAAAATCGACAATTTGGTGCAGATTGCACACAATGTGGAAGTGGGAGAGGGTAGTGCCTTTGCTGCCCAGTCGGGTGTCTCCGGTTCCACCCATATCGGTAAGCATTGCATTTTTGCAGGTCAAGTGGGCGTCGCCGGACATATTACTATCGGTGACCAGACCATTGTGGCAGCCCAGTCAGGTGTCACCAACTCGCTGAAAGGCGGACAAGCCTATCTCGGCAGCCCTGCTATCCCCATCACCCAGGAACGCCGCCTCATCATTTACCGCAAGAAACTTCCTGAACTCTTCCAAAAAATCGACAAACTGGATAATTAGCAAATTAGTTAATTAGCAAATTAGTTAATGTGCTAATTAAAAATGTGCTAATGTGCCAATTAAATAAACTAAGAACTAATCACTGACCCCTGACCCCTGTAAACTAACCCCTAATCCCTAAAACCTAAAACCTAATGAACACTCACACCATCTCCACCTCCGTCAGCTTGTCAGGCAAAGGCCTGCACACAGGAAAACAAGTAAATGTAACGTTTAACCCTGCACCCGAACATACGGGTGTCGTATTCCGTCGTGTCGATTTGCCGGGACAGCCGATAGTTCACGCCATCGCTACCAATGTGTTTGACACTTCCCGTGGCACTTCCCTCAAGGAGAACAGTGCCGAGGTGCGCACAGTGGAACATCTGATGGCCGCCCTTGCCGGACTGCAGATAGACAATGTCATTGTAGATATCGATGCCGAGGAAACGCCTATCCTGGACGGTAGTGCCCGCTTCTATGTGGAGGCTTTGCAAAAAGCAGGTGTCGTGGAACAAAAGCAGGAAAGAGAATATTTTGTGGTGACAGAACCCATGATTTTTTCTATTCCTGAAAAGCAGATAGAATTGCGTGCGGAACCCTTCGATGGCTTTGAACTGAAAGTGTATGTGGATTACGGTACAGCGGTTTTGGCTACACAGACAGCGGAGTTGAATGATATAAATAACTTTTATCCAGATATATACAATTGTAGAACCTTCGTTTTTCTGCATGAGTTGCAATTCCTGATCGCAAACAATTTGGTGAAGGGCGGTGATGTGGATAATGCCATTGTTTTTGTGGCGCAAATGCCGGAGCAGAAGGTCTTGGACCAGCTGAGTGCCTTCTTTAATCGTAAAAATCTGAAAGTCACAGAAAATGGTGTGCTGGACAACGTGGAGTTGCATCATCCCAACGAGCCGGCACGGCACAAACTCCTGGATTTGGTCGGTGACCTCTATCTGTTGGGCAAGCCTTTGAAAGGCCGCGTATATGCCAGTCATCCGGGACATTTCGCCAATACTGAATTTGCCAAGAAACTCTTATCCAAATAATTGATAAAACATCCAGCATGGTCACAAGAATAGCGCTTACCGGAGGCCCTTGCGCGGGCAAGTCAACCGTTCTGAAACGTATCAGACAGAAATACGAGGATAAAGGCTATGCTGTGTATCTGCTTCCCGAGTCGGCCACGCTTTTTATTGAGGCTGGCGCGGATTTCCTGACCAAGGACGCCAATTTATCGTACATTACCGAAGAGTCTAAGTTGGAATTCCAGTTGCAGATGGAAAAAAGCATGACACGTATTGCGGAGGCCTGTGGAAAACCGGCTCTGCTTATCTGCGATCGTGGCACTATGGATACGGCAGCCTACATGCCTGCGGATGTGTGGCAGCATATCAAAGAGGATATTGGCCAGGATGAACGCCAATTGCGCGATGAGCATTATGATGCGGTGCTGCATATCTGTACCGCCGCCAAGGGTGCTGAGGATTTCTACACCCTTTACAACAACAAGTGCCGCTCCGAGTCTGTCGAAGTGGCACGTGATGTGGATGATCGCATCTTGGCCGTATGGAAAGGTCATCCTTCTCTGCATATTATCCAGGCTGAAATCTGTTTTGAGGACAAAATCCAGCATGTGCTAAAAGTATTAGACGAAATCCTCTAATACAAAAAGGGCAAGTCCCAAGACCTGCCCCCTTCCATTTGGATAATCGAAACCAAGTAACTGTCAACTTTCAGTTTTCAGTTTTTTTAGTATTCCATCATTGGCTCCAGCTCCTTGGCCTGGTCAATCATTTTTTGCAGTTCAGCAACAGCGGGAACACGGCCAACAAGATGTTTGGCCTCATTGATCTCGTTCATTTTGGCACACAAGTTTTCGGCTGAGCGGTGGCGGAACTCTTTCACGGTGTCAACACCGGCAGCTTCCAACAATTCGGAAAACTGAGGACCAACACCGTTGACACGCATCAGGTCGGCATGATTGCACCAAGTGAGAATGAGTTTGGAAGAAATACCGGTTTTTTCAGCCAATTCGGCGCGACCAGCGGGTTTCTTGCCTTTTTCCAATAATTCTTCAACAGTGTTGATACCAATAGCGGTTAATTTGGCTGCATAAACATCGCCAATGCCTTCTACATCGATGATTTTGTAACTCATAGGAATTTTATTTTAAAGGGTTTTTGAAAAGGCAAAAATACAAATTAATTAGCAAATTAGCAAACAAATAAAACTGAAAACTGAAAACTGAAAGGGTGATAATTCCCTAATCTCTGAATTTTGAACTTTGAATTTTGAATTTTGAATCTGACACCTAATACCTAATACCTAATACCTAATACCTGACACCTATTAACTATTAATTATTAATTGTAAATTATTAATTATGAATTACTTCCCGCTGTTCCTCTCCCAAAACACCCCATCAGCATAGCCTTGAATGCTAGTGTCTTGTTCGGCTTTCAGCAAGCGTTTGGCGGTCCAAAGACAGTATTCTCTGTTGATTTCCACCACACAGAAATGGCGTTTCAGCTTTTTGGCCACCACTGCTGTGGTGCCGCTGCCCGAAAATGGGTCGAAAATTCTGTCTCCTTCTTTGCTTGAGGCGAGTATCAGCTTGGCATATAGCTTTTCAGGTTTCTGGGTAGGGTGGTCGGTGTTTTCGGGCATCGACCAGAAAGGCACACTGATATCGTCCCAAAAGTTTGAGGGACAAGTGTTTCTGTAATTTCCGCTGTCGGTTTCCTCCCAGTCTTTGGGCAACCCTTTGTCGCGATAAGGGGCGAGCACTTTGCGCCTCATCATCACGGCCTCAATATTAAAGTAATAATGCTTTGGGTCTTTGACCGCAAACCAAATGTCCTCCATGCTGTTTTTCCAGTTGGCTTTGGCCCCGCGTCCTTTCTCCCTTTGCCAGGTGATGCGATTGATGATGCTAAGCCGTTCCTCTATCACTCTTTGCATGGAAGAGGAACATTTCCAGTCGCCGCAAAGATACAAGGAACCGTCTTTTTTCAGTTTGTCACATACTTTGTAAAACCAGCTTCGCAGATAATCCTCGTATGCGTCGGCATCCATCGACGAGAATTTTTTTCCATGAAAATTCTTATCAAGATTATAAGGCGGGTCAATAATGATTAAATCAAAGTATTCATCAGGAATATAATCTATGCAGTTGAACAAATCCTCGTTGAGGATAAGGTCGTCAAAAGACCCTTTCTGAATGGTATTAGCCCTGACGATAAATCTCTCTAACAGAGAAATTTCATCATCACCGATGGTCAAAGTCCGGTTTCTTCCAGCCCGAGTCTTCAAAATAGTTAATAGTTAATAGTTAATAGTTGATAGTTGATAGTTGATAGTTGATAGTTTTCAGTTTTCAACTTGCAAAGATACATTTTTTATTGAATTTCACGTAAAAAAAAACGGGGTGGCGAACCACCCCGTCTCATTTTCTAATTAACTAATTAACGAATTTGCTAATTAACTAATTATCTCAAATTTTACTATTCACCCCAGATACATCTGATACTGTAGCCGTTGCAACGTGAA
>JAEEGG010021642.1_pt1 | contig 12746 bp, 7 predicted proteins | sample 9134161 | NCBI WGS metagenome assembly JAEEGG01 (sample SAMN16246543, study PRJNA631951) | gut metagenome | biome: gut microbiome; feature: rumen; material: CR-attached | host: Bos | place: Iran: Karaj | collected 2018-10
GTGGAAGATTCCCTTTGGCATGGGCTGCCCTGTAGTTGAAGTACTGCTTGCTCAGGGAACGAATACTGTTGAAAAGCGGCTCGAAATGCGGATTGCTGTCCAAATTGACGATGACATCCGGCTTGACAAGTTTCTGATATAGTTCACCGAAGGCGGCCTGGACGTTCTGTAAATCCTTCTCCGCCTGAAGCCATGCGTCGCTGACGTTGTCTGGCGTGAATCCAGCTGCTTTCAGCTGGTCGGAGCGAAGTTTGGCGATTGAAGCCTCCTGCTCGTCGATGCGGTTCTGGATTTCCGATTTAAGCGTCTGGAAACTATCAGGGGTGGTAACGGCGAGGATTTCACCATAGCCGGGCCCCAGCGTAAGCATGGATGGATTCACGTTACTACGCGAAATGAGACTGTAAACTTCGCAACCTTTTGGAAGTTCGAAGTTAACGAAGCCGCCCATTTGCTTGTCAAGATGTCGATTGACGATGAAAAGATAGCTGCCCAACCCATTTTTGTATTGTCCGATGAGGAATTGGCTATTGTCGTAATTCAGTTTCAAATCTGTTCCGTATTCGGCATCCAGAATGGAGGGCATGACAGGAACAACACGCTTGCCGAAATCGGCTATCTCGTCATAGACGGCATTGCCGTTTCCCCACGGATCCACAAGAGTATAGTCGAACTTCTCGCCACGGATGCCACCAAGGAAGGGAACAAAATCGTTGTAGATGAAGAATGAGATGCCGTGGGCGCCTCCTGCTAAAATGGAATACATGTCCAGACGGATTTCCTCCGGCGTGGGATAGCGAGAGGAGAAATTCGCTTCCCGCGCTTCATTGGGATGGCGATTGCTGAAGGTCTGTGTCATAAACCACACCCTATGCCCTCCTGTTTCGTCTCTGGAGACGCGGCATGCATTGAAATGATCTAGCAAAGGCGCAGAATCGTTAAGAGGGGAATTTGGTCTCAAAGAATAGATATCAGGGATAATAACTTCCAGAAACGGTCCTACACTGCGCCGAACTGCTGCAAGGCAGATGGCGCTCGTGAACGGATGGAGCGGGTCATGGTCATTGAACCATTTCTTGATGTTGAAATAGGTTTCAATGTGGGAGAAATCTGGTTCGTCCTTTCCGTACCATCCAAGAATGGCAGGAGAATCTTTCACCTGATTGAAAACTTTAACCTCGAAAGAGTTTTCCGCAAAATCGGGCATGTTCGTACAACTAAAGCAACATGAAACAATTTTCATGTCAACTTTTTCCGTTCGGCGAATACGTTGGACCAGATCGCTATAACCGACACAGAAGTCGTAGTATGTATTGATGTAATGGCGTTTCATGTCGATGAGGTCGCGTGTGCAGGAGGTTTCATAATCCTCTCCCAGTTCCTTGCTGTTGAAGGCATTGGCATCAAGTCTGCTGACAACGGCGAAGGGAAAGAAGCCATTGCGCTGCAAACTGGGGTAGGAGACAAGGGAATGGTTTTCGCCAAGTTTCTGCTCAAGCTTCGCTTTTATTTGCATAGGGTTGAGCATGTTGGAAACATCCCTCGCCTCAGGCGGGAATTCATCTATATCCTCTTCTATGTCAACAAGTTCTATTGTATCCATCATGACTCGGGTTCCAGTGGTGGCGATTTGAATTTGGGAGATATGGTCGCCAACTAGCCCGTCGTTCGGGATGTCCGGCGTTCCCTGCAGGCGATAATAGGCCTTGTCCAACCGTCTCTGGACGGTGGTCCATGTCTTGGCGGGGAGATTGAAGCTCACGGAGTACATGGCGCGCTCTTCCATGTTGGTGAGATTAATGTCGCAGTGGACTTTATTTGTCGCCCAGACACGGAAGCGGATTACAGTGTTCTTGCTACAGAGGATTGGCGGATTCATGCCGCAGATTGGCGTCATCCAGAGGGTATGGCCTTTGAGTTCCAGAACAGTATGGCCTTCGTCAATGATAGTCCCAACGTCGATTTTTGCATTGGGATCATCGGTCCAACCATGCCAGCCCTGGAGACCGTTGGCAAAATCGCAACGGTAGAGAACCGTCTCCGCCGCCAGCATCGAAAATGTACAGCAACATAACAACATAAAGAATACATGAAAACGAGATTCTGTCATAGAAGCCCTTGGTCTGGCAAATGAATGCAGACGAGACGAACAAAATAATTTGTTAATCATAGTATAAAATTGAATAAATACAAGAGTCTTTTTCCCAAATGACACGGTAGAAAAATCAGTGTAATTTGTGTATTCTGTGGTTTCCTTATCTCGCATAGATAGTATTACCTTCCAAAATCGTCTCCTGTACGTCGAATTCGGGAGAGACGACGGCGATATCCGCAAAAAATCCAACCTTCAATGAGCCACGAACATGGTCTTCATGGCAGGATTTCGCGGGATTCGTCGCGGTCATTATCGCCGCTTCCACAGGCGTGAAGCCAAAACGTGTGATCAGATTGCGGAAAACTTTGTCCATCGTCAGACAGGAGCCGACGATGCATTCCGGATTGTCCACAAGCCTCGCCACATCGCTCATGAACATCATCCGCCCGCCTTCCATGGGGAAAGTGGCGCCCGTTGGCAGGCCGGCTCCGGCGAGAGAATCCGTAATGGCAATTAGATGCGACGCGCCGGCGACGCGATGGGCAAGCGTGATGAGATCCTGCGGGACATGGATGCCGTCGCAGATAAGCTCCTTTTGCAGGCGGTCGTCGATGAGGACACAATCCGCCAGACAGGGCTTGGAGACGCCATGTTCCACACGCCGCCCGTCAAACGTGTCGAACAAATGGCAGACTTGCGTGGCTCCGGCGGCGACGGCCATGTCCTTCTGTTCTTTCGTACAGCCAGTGTGCCCCATGGAAACGGTAACGCCTGCCTGCGTCATCAGCGAGATGACGGCCTCCGCTCCGTCAAGTTCAGGCGAGATGGTCATGAGCTTGAGCGTGCCGTCAGCGGCATCCAGCAGACGACGCGCCTCTTCCACATCCGCGCCGCGGACGAATCGTTCATCCATGCCGCCCTTATGCGCAAAATCGATGAATGGACCTTCCAAATGGCTGCCTAGAATCTTCGTAATCTGCGGATTAGACGATTTTGTCAGTTCGCAAACTTCTTTCGCAAAGGCCAAAAGGTTTTCAGGTGTATCCGCCGCCAAAGTCGGACAGACTCCCGTCAATCCTGTCGGCGGCGCAAACGTCGCCATGCCCAACGGTCCCTGCGGGACATCCGCGCCATACGGCCCGATGCCATGCGTATGGACATCGATGAAACCAGGCGTGATCCAATTGGCATCCGGACGCAACCCGCCTTGCTTTTCAATGTGCGCAATCCGTTTGTCTGCAATACTCAACGTTCCGAAGAACACCTGTTCTTCAGTGATGATATTTCCTTTGATAATACGTTCTGGCATGGCAAAAAATAATGATTAGGAGAAAACCAATGGCTATTTCAGCGCCTTATTCATGACACAAATAACAGTATCAATTTTCATCTTGTGCAAACTGCTACATCCGCCTCCGCGACGGTCAAGATTTCGCCAATTCACGCAATGACGCCAATGTCTGCGTAATCGCAACATCACCCGCTTCGGGGGTGGTCACATACGCACGAACCTTTTCACGCCATGATATTTCATAGCCTCCGGCTACAATCGCGGAACGATCGGGCAGATAGCCATTGCCGCCGTTGGAGCAACTGCACAACAGATTATATGCGAACGGACCGTATTTGCGCAACCGCAGTGAAAAGATCGAGAACATCTCAAACGGGAATGGTGCCAACGCCACAGGCCCGAACGCCAACACCGTCTGGACGAAAACTAGCTTCGGTTGCGGCGGCAAATGCCAATGTTCAAGCACTCGCTTGGCGACTTGATAATCGACTTCTGAAATGGCGGTTCCGCCTGAAGACTCATATTTCCGCACACGTTCCTGCACCGTCGCCTCGTCGTAAGGCAACGCCTGCGGTAGCTGAATCTCCTGTGACCGCACACGCAACGGCAGATCGGCCTGAAAATCACGAATGTCGGAAAGAGCACGCAACGCGTCAGTTGCGGCGCGTAATCCGACCTCCAACACCGAACGTTCGCCATCTCCACCACCTGCGGAATATCCGAATATGCCCTCCGCCTTGACCGGCCGGTTGGTGTTGGGGCCGACATCGCCTTCCGAGCCATTCACGAACATCACCGTCGTGTGGTAACTGTCGCTCACCCGTTCGCGCATCATGCCGCACCAGTCACTGGAAATCAGGCGATTCGATCCCTGGCATGTATTGTGACAGCCGTAGTGAATGAAGATTCCGATATCTTCGCGCGTCTCTTTGTCGAGAAAGCGAACGACGGTCATATTGTCGTCACAAGGCAGGTATGGATCGGCGATGAAATGGGACACCTTGCCGTTTTCATTCATGCCGCGTCGCGACACACCAGTCTTGCTTTTGGTCAAGCCGAATCCAGCGACTGCTTCCCGCATGTTGTTTTTAGCCTGCTGAACGGTTTCGACGATCACGGGAATCATACGCCGCGCATAAGCCTCACCACGATGTTCTGGATCAACATCCGTCCTGCTAAGTGTGCGTCGTGCAAATACTTGTGGGGCCGAATGAGTATGGGTTGCACACACGAGAATATGATCCGCCGGAATGCCGGTGGCGTCGTTGATGGCATGGTGCATAGCGGATGCCAGTTCTTCCGATATGCCGCACCAATCCAGACTGATCACCGCGGCTTCGGTAGCCCCGTCCGCAAGCACCATCGCCGTCGCACGCAACGGAGAATGAACCGCTTCCGCCAGCCGTGCCGGATTTCCATATCCAGTAAGATAAATGCCCAGTTCAGGGGTGATGTCGCCAACCGCAAATCCTGCCTTCATATTCTCAACTCCTTGATTGAAATGAACCTAATTCGATGAACAGAAAATTTTAAGCCTTACTATACACCGTGTTAAGAGTTTTGTTGTAAAAATACAAACCCACTCTGCGTTTTTTCTCAGCGTGCGAAGAGATGGTCGGGAATGGTGATTTGTTCGCCAGATTTGACATTTTGGCTAAACAGAGAGCCGTCAGGCAAACGGACTTTCAAACAACCGTCGCGTTCGCAAAGGATTCTGACGGCGTTGATGACGCCTTCCTTCTGTTCGGCAGAGACCAGATAGGCACCGTCTGCACGCAAATTTTGGAATGCGATATCTTGAGTTTTCGGCCAATTCGGGAAGATCGACAGAATGCCATGATTAGCCTGAAGCAACATTTCATTGATCGTGTTGGCATAGACGGCGACATTTTCCATACCGCCTCCGCCATGATTGAACATCATATTCGGGAATTGGAATCGCTTCGCATGTTCGGACAGTTTGTCCAAAATCAATTGCGGATCGATGCCGACACGCGCGGCGGCGGGATATACCGTGGACGTCCCGTTGCCGTCCATCCAGCGGTCGGTTTCAAGAATGGATTGACGGGCGATTTCAAGCAATTCCGCCTGCGAATCCATCCGAATCTGACCAGCTGGATAGATATGCTGAAGACTGACGGCGTTTCCACCTACCCATTCGTGGCCTTTTTCCGTCAATCTGAAAATGCGTTTTCCTTCGCGAACGAAGGTCGGGAATGGCGGCAAATGATTGAGAATATGGGACCATTCGCCTGTTTGATCTTTGCCAAGACCGTATTCGTCTGCAAGTTCAAGCAATGTCTGAAAGATCATCCGCAGAAGTCCAAGAGAAAGAATTGGATTCATATCCTTTTCCCGTTCAACGGCCTGCGGATATTTCTTCCTGAAATCCGGTATATAGAAAGGAACTTCATGCGCGGCATCCCGATGGTCGTTGAAACGACCGTCTTCAAAGACCAGATAGTCTTTCCAGAAGTCAGCCAATTCACGGAGATAGGGATAAAGATGTTGCGTGGCATAATTCTGGTCCATGGTTCCTTTCCATCGCATGACCATGACGACCGCGCCGAAGGCAGCATCGCTTTTCTGCCCAAGAAATGACTCGCCATGTTCCTCTTCCGTCCATTGGTTGTATTCAAGCCGCAGGGCTTTCGGGGCAATGCTGACCGGATAATAGATGCCGCGGCAATGAGCGATATCGCGGGCGAATTCGCGTCCTGTGGACATAAATTCCTCCAGCGGAACATGGTAGCCATCCAGCAGTTCCGGATGATTGGAGGACGTTGCCGCGTAGAACGTCGCCTGGTAATTGTAGTTCATGTGGTAGTCGCCGCCCCATCCGGGTTCCGCCGCAGTGATGAAATTGCCGAAAAGCCCCGGCGGGAAGTTTGGATTACGCGCCGCACAGCCGAGAAGATATTGCCCAGCGTACCAATTCAATTCGATTTCCGGTTTGGACGGACAAGACACGGCCGATTTCGTCCAAAAGTCCCGCCACCAATCCGCATGTTTTTGCAGAAGGCTCTGGCAGTCATCAGCGGTCAGCGAACGGCAACGATTCGTTGGAATGATCTTCCAATCTGCCGATTCATGATTGGTCGCCAATGTGATAATGTAAAGAAAATCTGATAGTTTTCTGAGACAGGCGGCTCCGCAAGTCGGCCATTCAAGAGCCGGCGAATCAAACACTTCCGTAAACGCTTGCACCCCATCATCATTGGATGTCGTGGTGGTCATGCGTTTGGCAACAGAGGGACGAAGATTGACGGAAACAGCGTTTGATTTTGGACCAAACAATTGGAGCAGAATGGTGTTTTCCGTGGCAAGTGGCGTCAGCGTGATATGCAACGGACCGAATGTGCCACGCAATTGTGCAACATCCATGTCCTGCTCAATATGCCATTCTGCTGAGGCATCTGGGACGGAAATTTCGATGGAGCCGAAGGGGCGGATGCCGCCTTTTCCTTTGCCCGCACGGGCTGGCAAAGCTTCCCAGAAGTCGCTTTTACCAATATAGATGACATGCTTTGCGGGAGTACCACCCCATATGAGCGCGACATCGCCATTGCCTGCGACGGCGCCATCCGGTGTCAGACGGGATGGCGTCGCATGCGGAACGGTATCAATGACGGCGATGTGTTTCATGGCGTGAAGGGAAGGTAGCACAAGCATGAGCAAGAGAACGATTAGTGAACGTGGCATTGGTGGCATTTGGGAGGGCAAGCGTTATTTTTTCAGTTGAATTATAAAAGGTAGCGAATGCCGCCAATTTGTCAAATATGACAAGCAAAAAACAGCCTCCAGACGCATTCTGTTCTTTAAGTATGAAATAGGATATTGCCGAAAGTTGAATGGAAGGAGAACGATGGATGATTATATTACTGAATGACAGGTCGTTCAATCATTTGCCATCTTCTTTCCGCATCGTATGGATTTCATCATTCGCCATTTTGCCATCACAGGATGGAAACGGTTGCTCTACGCATTCATTTTCATCCTGTTGTGCTGGCAGCTTTCACGATTCTGGGGCAACTGGAAGGATGGTGTCTCTTCCATATTCTACTTCATCCATGCCCCCATTCACGAAGTCGGACACACCGTGGCGGCCATGCTGCACTTACCGGAGATGGCAGTCGTCTTGGCTGGAAGCCTCTTTCAGTTATTGACTCCCATCGCCATTGGCACCTATTTCGTCTGGCATGGCGACTGCCCTGCGCTTTCGCTCTGCCTGGGCTGGCTTGGTTTCGCAACCATCGAAATGGCGACCTATATGCATGACGCGCCATTCCGCAACCTGCCGCTGGTCTCGCCTTTTTCAGACGGCGACAATCTCATCCATGATTTTGAATATCTGTTCACCCGCATGCATTGTCTCGACAACGCATGCCGTATCGGCGTGGCGACGGCGGCCATCGGCTACACTTTTGTATTAATCTCCCTTGCCCTCATCATCGCCATGTTCATCTTGGGCTTTCTCCCGCAAAAGCCGAAGGAAGAGTGAATCCTCCATTGACTAAATGCAAGTCAACATCTGTTTTCTTACGGAAGCCGTACATCCTTGCAATAATACCCGCCAGTCTTCGGAGCCCCGCGGAACTCAATCCGACTGGCATCCTTCAACTGTCGCAAATGGCGTTCTAATGTACGTTTGGGCAAAGACATAGCCAAAGCGATTGCATTGGCGCGAAGACCAGGATGCTGCTGAATGTAAGAATACACCGTTTCAAGCTCGTTTACTCCGCCATTTACTCCGCCATTTACTCCGCCAATTGTCGTGTTCTGGTGTTCTTTCAGTGCTTCAAGAATTCGTTCAAGCATGAAATCAACAAAAATGCCAGAATCGGATTTAGCCGTACTGTCATTTATAGCTTGATAGTAATCATTCTGGTTATCATGAACGATGGTCTCGACAGGAAGATGCAGAAATACAGGATTCAGTTTGCCAAGGATCAACGATTGCCAGAAACGCCCTATTCTGCCATTTCCATCGGCAAAGGGATGGATGAACTCAAACTCGTAATGGAATACGCAACTACGAATCAGAAGGTGATCTTTGGAGTTGCGAAGCCAGTCAAATAGATTGGCGATCAGCTGTGGGACCTGCCCTGCAGGTGGCGCAATATGTACGACTTGCTCATCGGCAAACACACCAACGCCGCCAGTCCGAAAACTACCCGCTCCATCCACTAGTGCCGCCATCATTGTATGGTGCGCTTTCAACAGATCTTTCACAGAAAATGGATTCAATTTTGGAGCCAGATCGTATGTTGCAATGGCATTCTTTACTTCTTGGATTTCTCGTAGTGGCGCAACAACACGCTTACCAGCCAGAATGTCCGTCACCTGCTTCAACGAGAGTGCGTTCCCCTCGATAGCCAGCGAGGAGTGGATGGTCTTGATGCGATTCGCCCGACGCAACTTCAAGGCATCGCTCTGTTCCAGACGGATGACATAGCGCTCAACCAACGCTGAAATCTCCGCGACCAATGAAACAGCCTGTGAGGATATGGTAAATGGAGGTTGGTAGGTCATTTTGCTTTTTGCTTTGGATTTTCTAATCCAGTCGCCATAATTTTTCTTCTACCCATGCCTGCATGACGAAACTACTGAGACCGAATGAGATTAATATAAGGCAAAAAGACAGAAAAAAAGTCCTGAATGCAAAAAAATGGTAAATTCAGGACTTTTTTATACTTAAATTTGGTGGGTGGAGGATCTACCGAAGTTAAACATCCTCTCTGAGGCCAAAAGTTACAACCAAAGGTCTATGCTTTGGTATATATTTTTCCTCTGTTAACTCGCCTCAAAACGCAATAAAGAATATGCTCAAACGCAACTATTTACATTTAGGTCAACCAATTCTATTACAGTGATTTTGGTGCCGTGGTAACAATTCTCTGCTGGACTCGACCCGAATCGCTAGTTTTTTGGTGGCGGTGTGAGCGGCTGCTACTTCATCGATGCCCCCTGTCAAAGTAGGCGCAGTCGATTTCGGAGAGACCGTACGTAGTCTCTTCATAGCAAAAAACTATACTTTCGATTTATCCCACAATACAAATCGTTCCTTCATGTAATCAATGGTTCGTGGTAATTCTGTCTTCTTTAGCAGGATGCCCAACAGTGTGACCGTATTAGTCAGGCCATTGACGGAGCTACGGATGCGCAGCGTGTGTTCCGTAAGCTCCTTTGCCGGATACACCAGGAATCCGAACTTTTCCTGACATGTGGAGAAGGAACAGTAAGCCAACAGCTGGTGCAAGTCATGCCGGAAGACGTCGCGCAAGTCGTCGGTATTGTTGCCAACGTTGTAGATATGGGATTTGTACTTCGCATCGATGACGTATTGAACTCCATCCTTATAAAGAACTAGGTCCGGTTCCAAATAGCGAAGGGACCACTTGGGTAGTCTAGAACCTGTAATACCGTATTTGGGATTAGCCAGGTCGTGAGCACCTTTGCGCACTGCCACTGTATGAACAAGGTATTGGACATAACGCTCAAAGAATTCCGCAAAATCCAGTCGCCAAGCCTTCTGATTGCTCGCGTTATCGCTGAGGATAATGTTTCCGATAACCTTAAGTTCCTTGATGACCGGCGGATCAGAGACGTGCTCCTGCAAATGACGTGTCTCCTGCTTGGCGTATTGAGCCATGCTTGCCTTTAATCGCATTAGCTTTTCTGCGTATGCGGCCTTGGCTCTCTGGGAAGTGCGCGGCGCTTCCAATTCCGCAATTGCGATTTCCAGGACGTAATTAAGTTGACGCCATTCGGGGTGATCTTTCGAAAGGTAGTTACAGCGATTTGGGTAACGCAGAGCCTCCAGGGGATTTACACTACGCAGCGCATAGTTCATCCAATCGGTGCCAGAAGTGGGATTCTTCTGGACCTGCATTCTGGAATCGAACTTCCGCCAATTGGCATGCTGGGCCTCGATGTATTTGTCGATGTAGTTGGCGCACTCGAAATACAGCGGCGGCTTAACGGCCTCATTAGGAACGATGGAAAGCTCATCGTTGAACTCCGGCAGGATGGTATCGCCAATGACAGACAGCAGCTCAGAGATGTCTTCGTTGAAACGCCCGGTTACCAGAAGGTTGCTGACGACCTTGCCGTTGGCAGGCGACTTAATAGGGACGCAACCCACGTAGCGTGATGAGGTTAGAACCAAGGTACTGCCGTCGTCTTCCAGAGTCGCGACAATATCCAGAAATCTCAATGACGCTTTGTTCAACTGTAGAAAACGTTGGAAAGTCGCAGACGGATAGCGCTTATCAACACCGAAGATGGGCTGGAAGTTGCGGAAGGGTATCCGTAGACTTTCCAATGTCTTTAGTTCTCCAAACAGGGATGTGGATGATTGTTTGGTTAAGTCTTTGGTAGACAAGCGATCTTGAGGTTGAAGAACCTTGGAAAATTCCACCAGCGTGGGCGGTATGTAAGATTGTAAGCGCTTAGCTGCCATGATTACAGGTAGAGCTGCTTTTTGGTCAGCTCGAAGAACAACTTGCCGAACTCATCGCGGGCTTTTACCATAAGTCCTTCTGTAAAATATTCCTTTATCAGGGGCATGAGCTCATAGATGACACGCTCCTTGAACTCCGCTTCGTGGTCCGGACCATTGGTGATGAAGTAGGAGGGACCAGGCTGAAGATTCAGTTCTTCGTCGTTGGCGTATTTGTCAAACAACCGTGACACATCGTCAAACGCCTCCTTGTGGAAAACCTGTCCCTGCGAGACATTGATCGTGTGTGGAACGATAGTGTACCAAGCGAAGCGGCGACGCAAGGCAAAATCTACGACCGCCAAGCTACGGTCGGCTGTGTTCATCGTGGCAATTACGCGAAGGTTGCTTGGAAGCTGCTTGAGTTCAAGGTCGCCGATTTTGATGGTTGAATGACGTTCTTCCTCGTTTGCTTGATACTCGAAAAGGTAAAATACAGGGCCAAGTACATTGGCAAGGTTTGCCCGGTTGATTTCGTCGATGATGAGCAGCACTTTTTGTTTAGAATTTTCTTGGGCATACTTGATGGCCTGATAGAGGATTCCCTTGTTTGGCTCGTAGCCCAATGTTTCGACATTCAACTTCGGTTTGATGCCATAGACAAAATCAGCGTATGTGGTCTCGGCATGGAATTGTTCGAAGAAGGTCTTGTCAAACTTTTTGGCAATGAGCATGGCATTGTAGGTCTTGCCGGTGCCGGGCGCCCCTTGCAATACCACGAAGTGCCTCTGGTCCAGAAGTTGATGAATTTCTGTTTGTTCATTGATTTCAGGCTGTTCGATGCAGGCCGTAATCGCCTGGCTTATCGCCTTGACCTGGTCTTTTTTCTTGGCCCAGTCACGATAATAGGCGTAGGTAGCAAGCCAGGCCTTGAGTATTTTCATATCATCTTCTTTGTCAGGTTCCAGAATTCTGCTTGCCTGGATGACATTTTCATACTTCTTGATCTGATTGCGAAGATTGGTGTACGGGTCGTCCTCGCCCTTGCTGATTTCAGGGAGACTCTGGCAAGAACTAGTGGTATCCGTGAATGTTGTCTTGCAGAATGATCTACCATCATCGGACATCAGACGCAGGAAAGAGCGCCGCAAACCAGGCAGCTGGGCCAGAGGATAGTCATTGCTGAAGCCGGAAGAACCAACCCCCAGCGCTACCACACAAGCGCCACCGTCCTTTTGCGGAAATATAACCAGGGACAGATCCGAATAGGGACCGCTACATTCCTCCTCTGGGCTAATGTAGCCAAAATAGGCTTCCTCGGCACCTGCCTGAAAGGCAAGCGGCTCTATGTTCTTGCGGACTACTGCATTTCCCTTACTAGTCTCGTTTTCCTTCTTAATCATGCCAAAGGAAACGGCCGCGGTATTTACCGCATTAAAAAGATCGTTAGCGTTCATTGTCTATTATCCTTACGAGCCATTTGCAGTTGGGTGTTTGGATAAAGGACTGTGGCACCTACAAATAGAGAAAATATGCAAGATTCCGCGTTATCTGATTTGATTTAGCGTTCAGATCAGCTTCTCTTAAGAGCGCCACTGTCAAGCCCAAAATCCCCGTAACTCCATTTGCTTTCGCGACTTAAACTAGAATTAAAAAGCCACGAAGCGAAAGGACTTCGTGGCCTAAATGAGAAAACTGGTGGAGCATATCGGGCTCGAACCGATGACCTTCTGCATGCCATGCAGACGCTCTAGCCAACTGAGCTAATGCCCCGTTTCATTGTCAACGTTATTACAATACAGCCATTTTGCAGGAATGCAAATCAAAAGGCGAAAAAAAATCACAATCGCTGGCTGTTGAAGGCTCGCTGAATGGCCTTGTCGTGATATTTGTCCTCTTCGGAAGCCAGATCCGCTTCC
>JAEEGG010021643.1_pt1 | contig 12746 bp, 12 predicted proteins | sample 9134161 | NCBI WGS metagenome assembly JAEEGG01 (sample SAMN16246543, study PRJNA631951) | gut metagenome | biome: gut microbiome; feature: rumen; material: CR-attached | host: Bos | place: Iran: Karaj | collected 2018-10
CCAGTGGCGGCTAAAAAGAGCCGCCACAAAGTTATAAATTATAAAGTTAAGAGCGCAACCGCCGACAACCGGAGGGCGGAATTGAAGCCGTAGGAGTAGGTGAAGAAATAGCCGTAGTAGTTGAAATGCCACGCGCTGCAATTGGTATTGCGAACCGCGAGCCAGCGCGAGTCTGTCAATCTTACAACTGAACCACCCATGGCAGCAAGCGTTTTGTTTACAATGTCATACCCGCTGTAAGAGGAATGTCCAGATAAACCGCAAGTCATCTTACTGAGCATTTCAAAAGAATCCTCAATGCCCATCATACGCCATTCACCTGAACGAAGGCCCGGCGAATCAAAATTGATAGATGCTGCATAGCTAGCCGCAGGGAACGTATTTACAACATCACCGTTAATATTATGATGCTGTCTTGCAGCCAACGCCTGAGTCCATTCATGAGCCTTGCCGTAAGACGTTTTCATTCCATAATCAAGGCACGGCCATTTCATCATGACACATTTCTTGATGTATTCTTCAAATGTCTTATAGGCAGCCCTTAACGGCGCACAATGTTCGTCAGTATTAAATTGCGTTTTGGATACAATTTCATGTGCTGTTGTTGGCGTAATATCTCTTGTCAATACCGCTGTAGATCCAGCATTGCTGCTATACCATTCAATCAGTCTAGCGGCATTCGCTCCGGCTCTTATTCCGTGAGAACCACCCTCTCTAGCGTATCCGACGGAATCAGTGACAACAGGAAGATTATTCGCCATATTCATCGAAGCTGTAGCACCAGACGAAATAATGCTTGCAGACTGCCTATAGTCAACCATATTGTCAGCAATAACAAGACAAGCGAGATTGCCCTGATAATTATAGCCGTATTCGCAGTGCCAGTTATAATTCCAACCAACCCCGGCGGCTGTTCCGCCAGGATGCTCCACGAGCCAAGCGTTGAGCGCATCGCAGAAGTCGCTGATATTGTCTTCGGAATACGTAAACGTACCAATCGTCACATCCGCATTGCTTGACGATTTTTGTTTAAACACAATATTGTGAGAATTGCCGTCCAAAACAAAACCCGTTATTTCCCAAATCCATGCGGCAGCAAACTTTTTTGATACATCACAGTTGAAATAGTGAATAAGGACGTCATCACCAGAACGTTTGATAATTACACCAACCGGCTGCAATCCTGACGGAATTGTCGTTCCATTAAGCAGGTCGCCGCCCTTGGAAAACACCTTATTCCCGGAACCGTCAACATAGAGGGCGTCACCAACCTGCGGATCATTGGTGGCAATAGGAGTCCCTTTGGATGTAAACCTAGTATCAAGCAATTTCAAAGTTTTAGTAGTCCCGTCATAAAGGCAATTTCCGAGATACGGGACATTCATTTGTACAAGGCTTACTCCGTGCGGGTTATCCTTGTCAAGCTCATGCTCATCAATTCTTTGGCTTGATCCCGTATTGATGGCATCAAGGGATTCCTTGACTAGTTTTTCAGACGGGACATGTTCATTGTCAGGAGTTGCCTGCCACGAGTTCACCTTGGCAGACTTATCCATTTTACCCGTTTCAACCGACGTCAATCGGGTGCTCAGTTCTTGGTCAGCGGCAGAACGGGTGGTTGCCTCGTTTTGCAGAGCGGCGGAGCTGGCCGTATTGTCAGTAACGATGCTGACGCCCGTCACCTTGCCATCTACAAGCGTAACTTTGACTTGGACATTAGTGCCGTCTGTAGAAGTTTTTTCAGAATCAAGAGCTTGAATAGCTGCTGTAATTGCATCATTACGATTAGCGACTTCCGTGGCGATAGCTGACGTAATATCACTTGGCAACGCCTTGGCATTCAGCTGTTCCTGAATATTGCCCGTTGATCCATCAAGATTATTGATTTCCGAAGTTGAAACGACAGCTCCGTCAAGAACGTTCAACTCTGCTGCAGTCGCCGTTACGCCAAGGTCGTTAAGACTGGTATTATGAGGATTTCCAGTCTGCTGAGAATGGTCGTATGCGATTTTCCCACGATCGCCTCTGTATGCAGTCGAATTTGTTTCACCAAGAGCTAGTGATTTCGATATTTCCGTGTATTGGGAACCACTCCATCTATAGCTACGGTTTGTAGCCAGTTCTACATAGATTTTCCCGGATTCGGGAGCTATGAGAATCGTATGGTTGGCGTCGCTATAGAAAGAACCATTGTATAAATAGCCTTCGATAGCGTCATCGACATAAGACGGCAATTGAGAGGACGGAACCTTGCCTTCTTCATCAAGCGTAGCAACACCATTGGCGGTTCCTTTTTGCGATAGCGGAACATAGCCTTGAGTAAGTTCGTCTTTGGTAGCATAATGATTCTTGATGATATTGCCATCGCTATCCTTTGTCGCCTTCGTTGCGGTTTCGGCATTTCCCGAAATATTAACGGGAAGAGTTTCGCCATCCTTAACGTGTTCGGCACGCACAGCGTCATCGTCGATATGACCGCTCTTGACTTTTTTCAAGCCGATAGACAGCACAATATTGACATTGCCGCTGAAGTCTGTAGCAGTGTCTCCAGATACATCGCCCGAAAGAGCAAGCTGAATCTGCTGGGCTAGTTTTTTGGCGAGAAGGTTGGCGCCATTGCCATTAACGTCTTCTAGTCTGCTTACTTCGAATTCCATGGTCTTTTCTCCTTAAATTTCAGGTCTGAAAAATTTGAGTGTTTGATAATTTTGGTATCGCATCCCGACACCCCAGGCTCGAACCTTGGCCTTGGCGTCTTCTTTAGTCTCGAAGATTTCGTCAAGTCCGTCAATCTCTTCCTGAATATGTTCGTCAGCCTCTATTCGAGCTCGTCTTTCGCTATCTAATGCAGCTGTAACAACTCTGTTTTGAACTGGGTTCTGTGAAATTGGCGAAAGATACGAGTCAATCCTAAAGGATGCCAGAAAGTCACGGATAATCTGCCTGTAATCTGTAGGGACAAGTCTAAGAACAATCTTGAACTTTTCGCCGTTCCAAAGGACTACTGTATTGCTGACCACTTCAAGCGGCGGGTCGCCTACAAGTCGCCCTGCGTTTGTCGCTGTATAGATATATCCAGGTTGTTTCTTTTCGCGGTTAATGTCTTCGACAAGTCTCTCACCACGAAATTCCACATTAAGGCCACGGTCAATTTCCTTGGCGATACTCTCGGCAAGGCCCTCCGCTACAATGGCGTTCGCCTCGTCAGAACCTCCCGGATGCTTTATGTTTTGGAAGGCCTTGAAGTTCTGCATCAAGTCTTTTTTCAACTGTTCGTATCTAGTCATTGAAAGTCCACCTTATCTCGGTAAAAGGGATTTTTTGATTTTCAAAAGTCTTGACAAGAGCTCCGCAGGCAGCCTTTGACGCATTGACCGATACGGGCCAGATATAAGCTTCGTCTTCGGAATAACACCGCTCTCCAGCTCTCGAAAGACCGGCCCTGAAAAGTCTATTAGGCTTGCCGACAACGACTGTAAAGCCCATCTGTTCGGCAATAAATCGGTAGCGTTTTGCAGCTATGCCCCATTGTCTGTTAGCTGCCGCAATAATGGACTGTCTGCGTTCCTGCTCGGTTCCAGTACCGGGAAGACTGAACACATCCTCCCAGCGGGTCATTGTACCCTGCAAAGTGCATGTGCTCACAAAGGATTCCTCATGTGCCTGGTCTGCGGCATCGAGCGCCCGGTCAAGCTCTTTGCACACAGCATAGTCAACGGCGTCCATCGGAAGCGGATTCAGCCTTGCAACAGCCCTATAGTGCTTTGATTCAAATGGATTGACCGGCATAAGTTACCCCAAGACTGTAATCGAGCCAAGAACATACTTTTGATCAGGTTGCGCCTTCAAGGTCACTGTTTCAGCATAGGCTGAACCATCGACGGAAGTTTCAACAACTGCATCGACGCCACCATGTTTGATTACGAAAACAATTATCTGAGCAGCGACAAACATGTCACCAGCCTTAAACTCTGTAAAGTATTTCTGCACATCTGTGCGGAACGATGTCTCGTCAAAATCGTTGAACCCATCTACAGTTACCCGGATATTGACGGTAGTCTCCCGTTGAACCGAAACGAAGATTTCTTTCGGGGCAACAGGCCCTTCATCCTCGCAATGTTCGCGTACACTTTCAATAGTTCTCATCGAGAGCGATACCGGAGCGATCAAGATTGCCATGGTTCCAGTGCCATAGGCATTCTTCATGGTCTTTGCATAGCTCGGTTTTTCAATATGGCTTTCGTCGGTATAGAACTCAAGGCCAAAGCAAAGGACCTTATGAAGTTCTGGAGTCATCCAGCTTTCAAGGGCCTCGATGGAATGCAGTTCGATTTTCCAATATTGTGCCTCAACAGCCGTAAACGTATCCATTGACCAGTGAGACGCAGACAACGACGAACGCTGAGTCCAAGTGGTTCCATCGGTAGATGAATAGACGCGGAAATCTGCTCCACGGGAAGTAGTAAACCCAAGCCCCACGCCGAAAATACTCTGAGCAGAGCCGAAATCAACAATGACAGCCTTGCCAACATCGCTACTACCGACTCTAAAGCCGATGGACTCGCGGTTCTTAGGATCGCATAGCGCATCAGCATTCAGGTCAATGCCTCCCGAAGAAGCACTGATCATGGACGGTATAAGCGAGGCAACAGCCCCGTTGCTAGAAGTTTCTAAAGCCCATCGCTCGTAATCGGTATCCTTGCCACCAGATGGCGGTTTTCTAAGAAAGTCGAGAACAAAGGCCAAAAGTTCAGCCCCGGTAAGGTTGTCAACATCCTTGCCGCGCTCCGTCGCAAACTTTTGAAGCGATTCTTTCGACATTGTAGAGGGGAAAATTTGGTCAACAGTCCAGTCAAGCTGCTTATACACACCCCAAATGGCAGAAGCAGCCGTTGCAAAACGGATATAGATATTCGTTCCCTGGTTTATGACGATGTTCGGATCTAGATTTCTTGCATCGACAATCATTCTCTGCAAAATTGTATCTACACTAATGGCCATTGGAAACCTCTACAAATCTCTTGAAAGTGATCGTTTCACCGATATATGCATCGCATTCCACCTGGATCTCGATGATGCCATCCTTGACGATAGTCGCATAGGCCTTCACGGCTTTCAGATGCTTATATTCGACAAGCCATTGCAATGCTTCGCGAGCGAATGACACACACTTTTGACGGGTAATCTCCGAGCACGGCGCATTACGCAATTCCTTGAACCTGTGGCCAAATTCAGGGCGTTTGAAAAAGCTGCCCTTGGCTACAGTGAGCGAAAGCTGGATTTCTTCTAAAAGTTTTTCCTTGTTCATACTATACCGATGGAGGAGGGTCAGGAGTAATAGGAGGCGTGCCAGGAGAAGACGGACCGACTGCGGTACCGTGGACTTGGCTGTTGAGGATTTTTCGCATGTTTTTTACGGAACCAACCTCGGCAGGATCGCTTGTGTTGTCCCAGATATCCTTCGAAACGCGCAAGTCGCCTTCAATATCGACACCATTCGGTGCTTTGATTCCAATAGTACCGTCTTCTTTCAACTGGATGAAATGCATTCCATCCTTGTAAATAGCGACTTCGCCTTCCTTGACTTCCGGGCGGTCGGAGCCATCGGAAGCGACTCCGACGGTTACATTGCCGAACTGCAAGAAAAGAATCCTTGAGCCTTTTTTAGGCACCGACACGAAGCCGAATTGTTGAATCAGCTGGCGATATTCTACATCGATTCCGTTTGCCGATGCGTTCACACGGCGGAGCTTTCCTGCGATATCCTTGCAACTGTTCACGATGCTAGTAAAGAACTTCATAGAGAACCTCCCGGCTGGAGTTCCAGCTTTGTTCTCTTGCCGTTTTGACGGTCAAGCGTAAAGGTCACGGACTTGATAAGATACGAGTCCTTGACTCCATTGTAGTCATCCTTTACATCTACAAAGCGGTTGATTGCCCAAACATTTCCGTTCTGTGAAAAGCCCTTGACAGTGTATTGAAGCTGTGTTGAACTCGACTTTTCTACAGCAACCTGAAGCTCTGCGGTACGCTTTGCCGGTCCATCGTTTTCATTCCAGTTCACCACAAGAGGCTTTGCAAACGGTACGCAATCATTCTTGGCTCTAGCCTTGACATATTTGATATCGTCGTCATCCTGGCTTTCACCGACCACGAACACTTCGCTATGGATTCCGTTAATTGTAGACTCGACAGAACCCTCGATATAGTCCATTTCAGAACCGTTCTCAAGAGCGTGAATTTTGTAATCGGAGCGGCCACGGACAAGAGGCTTGTCGAACACGAACTTGCCTTCCGGGGATGCCCAGAACAGATAACCCTGCGAGTTCGCCGCCCGCTTGATAACTTCAAACACCGTGTCGCCTGGAGAAAGCTCAACGAATTTCCGACTGACTTTTTCTTTTTTCGAGTCGGAGTTGTAAACGAAATCCTTTTTTCCGATAAAAGGCAAAGGACGAACGAGGCGTTCCGCAAGGGCATCGAGTTTTGTCGGAAGAGTCGCAAACTTCGTAACGCAAGAATCTGTGAGGATGCTGGCGACGGAACGGCCTTCGAAAGATAGAACTGGCCCTTGCCTGGACAAAGACCTTTTAACGGTATCTACAATACCGGCCATCACGATTTTGCGGTTGATAAAGATGGAGCACAAATCACCAACGGAAACATTATACCTGGAATCGACTTCGAATGAGAACGAGCCTTCAGGTGCGAACAGGTCGGATGTAATCGATAAGCTCACGAAACGGTCCATCCTTGCATTCTTTACGGTGACAATCACTTCGTCATTGTTCATAGACAAGTACCTCGCCATGCATGAATGTTGGATTCTTTACATTGTTAATCGCACAAATGCGTTCCGCTGCCTTGTAGTCAAGACCGTTGTCGAGCAAAATTTTATGCAACGGGGTCTCGTGTTCAACCTTGACCTTCCTTGTGGTCATGTATTCCATCTTGATTCTCAGAACGGAATCGGTAAGAGTCGCGGCCATTTTCTTTAAGCGTTCCGGAGATTTCGAAACAGGCAGAACCCTGTTGATGAACTCGCGAACGGTAGCCAATGAATTTTCAAGCGATTCCGGAGTCATGATGAACGGCTCAGAAGTCTCTGCAATCGTCCTACCTAAAGCATCATCGGAAACAACCTTTTCGGCGGCAATCGATTCACCCATCTTTGTTTCGTCTTCGCTAATCTGCTTTGCTGTTTCGTTGGCAAGAGTGGAAGCTGCAATCGTAGCAAACGACGCATACACTGCAACCGGAGCATCGCTGAACGATGCGAGCTGTTCAGTAAAAGAGTTCGCCATCACAGACACCGCAGACGACGAACCGGCCTTGCGACCAAGGGATGTAAGCGAATCGCAGAACTTTTGCAGGCTGCCCGTCAATGCGCCTGACAAGGTATCCATATAGTCGATAGTCGAACTCAGTGCATCAAGCGGAGCCCTTACCGTGGCAATGACTCCCTGAATTTTGCCCAATTCAGAGGCGACACCGGAAGCGAAAGCTCTTGCACTATCGCCAATTGAGCTCCAATAGTCAAGCAAAGACCAGTCATCGCCAGGAACATCCGGGACTCCAGCACTCTGCATTTCTTCGGCAAGTGCCTGTTGGACTTCTGCATTGACCGCTTTGGCTTCTTCCTCGCAGACTTCCGCAGGGTTCGTAAACTCCTGAACATCGGGCTGAATACCGGCTATTTCGAAATCAAAATTAAACTCGGCATGGCGTTTTCGACGATCGACAGAATCTGTATAATTTTTAGGATACCCTTTAAGAAAATCCTTGTGGTCTGGATGATACAGCTCGACAGGTTCCGGGAAATAAGATAAGAACCAATTGCGGAGTGCATTGTAATTCTTATCGAAGTCGTCATTGTTTAATACTCCAGAAAACCTGAAAACTTCAGCATTCACGCCCATGTCTTCGAGGTCTGCACCGTTCTTGTACGGATAGGAAGTTTCGGCAATGGCGTGACTAATCTCGTCGCCGATGGATACTAGCTTCAAGTCCCATGGACCTAGCGTGCATTCTCTTGCTTCTTCGGCCATTTATCTACCCATCCCCGGTGTATTCTTCACCCTGATGTTTGCAGGCTTTCCGCCATCGCTATGCGCGTTAAAGTTGTTGTTAGAAGTATCGAGATTAATGACGATGTTCGGAGCCACCGTAAACTGCTGCATGTAATCCTTGGCGGTGACGCGTTGCGAACCATCGGCAATATCACGCTTCATAAGTTCGCGGGAAACACTCAGCTGGGCATACAGCTTGTTGAGTTTCTTTTGTGACGGGAGGAAACTATTTTCTTCTTCCTGGATGGCCTTCAATGTTTCGTCATGACGTTTGGCATGGGCATTCTTACCGTACCGTTCTTCGAAGCTCTTGGCGTTAGCCTCGATTATCTTGCGACCAGTCTCGTTCGAGTTTTCAACGACACGCCGCCATTCAATAAACGCTTCACCAAAATTGTAAATCTGCCCCATGGCCCACGATGTGGCTGCACCCATGACAGACATCGCAAGCGGGGAACTTCCAAGCTTGTTAAGACCTGCACGTGCACTCGATAACCCTTGACGGAAACGACCGACTTCTTTCGTGGTCTGCGCGACCGTTTCAGAAGATTTTTTGATCGGGGTCGGCAAATCGTCATCCATGTAGTTGGCGTTACCCATACCGCCACCCATGTTCACGACGAATACCTTCTGGACACCGCCCGCAGCCGCTTCAATGGCGTCGGCTGCCGCGTTACCGCTTTTCTTGGACCATATCCCCTTGATATCCATCGCAAGCCCGCCAACCTGCTTGACGAAGCTCCCTATCTTCACGGCTACGAGAGCCATGGCTGCGTATTTCATCGCAGTGAATCCCGCAGTAACAAGACCTTGATGCTCGTTCAAGTATTTGAGGGCATTGGTCAGCCCCTCTACAGGGCCCGTAAGCTGTTGGTCTGCAAACTCGCTTGCAACCGCTTTCATCTTGCCAATATTGCCAAAGAATGAATCTGAAGCTTTTTTGAAACGGTCTTCAAGAACGTTTGTATTCTTCATGCCATTCAAACCGGAGTCTGTAATGGCTTTCATCTTAGACCAATTTTCCTGATAGTCAGCCATAAGCGGGTTCAGGACTTTCATGGATTCGCTAGTAAGTCCAAGTTGAGCAAGCTTCTTCTGGTCTCCATTGACATACTTCATGATGTCATCGATGATGGACTTGAAGTCCCTTACCTGATTCTTGCCATCAACCTTGTCAAAAATTTTGATTCCTTTTTTTCCAAGCTTGTCTTGTTTGTCTTTCAAATCGCGGAAAAGAGCACCGACGGAAGTCGTGATTTCAGCTTCGCTCTTGATGGATGGAGCAATCGTTTGGAGCATTGCGCCAAAATAAGCGAACTGTTCCTTGCTCTTGATACCGAATGCAGATGCAGACGAGAAAAGAGCCTTGCCTTCCTGTGCAAATTTCTGTAGAGTGAAAGAACCTTGGTCGCCCTGAATAATGAGCGAATTGAAGTATTCGGAAATCTCTTTTGCGCCCCAGCCTACATTTGCATTAATCGCAGACGAAAGCAGAGCCAAGTCTTCCATAGAAGTATTTGCCGCCTTGGAAGTCTTTGCAAGCACTTCTCCCATGTCTTCTGAAAACTTGAAATCACCGGTGACTTCACCGATTTTCGAAACACCGTTCAATATGGAGTTCGCATCGACACCCGTCTCAACGGCCATCTTATGCAGCGAATCGCGGAACACCTTCGTGTCCGCATCGCTTTTCTTTGCGGCAAAACCATAATACATGAGCGACTCGGAGAGGTCGCCCACGTTCTTGATAGCCATGCCAATAGAACCGCCAAGAACCAACGAAGTAAACGGCGTGACCATACGGTCGGCAAGCCCCTTGAAGGAACTCCCGACACGGGCGATGCTGGCGCGGGCCTTGGAACCAAAGCTGTCAATAGCGGCAGAAGACTGCTTCAAACCGTTCTTGAGCTTTGTCGGGTCGGCTCCGATACGGAGTGTAACTTCATTCGCCAATGGTCTGCCATCCTTCGTTGTTGTCAGCCAAATAGCCCTTCATCGCGAAGACGAGGAGCCACTGGGCATCGTTCAGTTCTTTTGCGGGGCAACCAAAATACGCAGAAGCTTCCAAGCTACAGGCAAGCTTGAGACTTTCAAGCGAATCTGGTCCGGTTTTTTTTTGAGAGTTTCCTTGAGCAGCTCAAATTCTTCATCCGAGAGTTTTTCCAAATTTGGATCGTTCTCGTCGGCAAAGGCATTGTAGGCATCGCACAAGGCTTTCAATTCGTCGTTGGTGCACAGGGAGCGCATGTGTTCGGCACTGCGGAAAATCGGCTTCCCCGTTTCAGGGTCGGAGAACGCACGCCACATGCCGTGCACAGCTTCCTGTTCGCGGTAGTCCGCCAAGTTCTGCACGCCAATCTCGATACCGTCACGCTTGAACTCTTGCTGGTTATCCACCTTCGCCTTGCGGGATTCGGAAACCGTCAAGAGCCTCATGCGCACTTTCACTTCGGGAATGCCCGGCCACTCGATATCCTTGGTGGCCTCGTGGGCATTTTTGATCTGGTCGATGATGGCGGATTCATCTACATCGGAGCCATCGTGGGCGGCTTGAATTTTGTCAGACAGCCCACTCATCAGCTTACCTTGCGATTTCTTGCGTAGAAGTCGAGCTGGTATTCCTTGGCGGTCTTACCATCAAGTTCGTTCTTGGTGTTCTTGAGAAGATGAACACCCGTGAAAACGACCTTGCCGCCACCGACATAGTTGACGATGACGGTCCAGCCGTTATCGTTCTTGTCTTCTTCGGCATCCCAGTCGAGGTCTGCACCTTTTTCCGGGATAACGGTCAACGAAAAACCGTATTTCTTGGGCACCTTGACGACATCTTCACCGTTGAAATGTTCTACCGTCACGGCGTGCTCGACTTCGTTCTCCTTGAATTTGGAAAAGTCGGTAATTTCACGACCGTCGAGCGCGAGAGAAAGGGAAGAAATTCTCATAATTCACTCCTTACAAGTAAAGGTCAATGGTGTTGTAGATCTGGTTGAGTCCAGGCACAACAGGTGCAGGGATTCGGCAGAGCATACGTCCTGGGACATTCTTGGATTCCTGCGTGATGAACTGGTCCGCGTATTTATCGATGTCACGCAGAATCTGTTCACCTTCTAAGTCTTCCGCAACATCTTTGTTGTCTTCGTTTATGGAATCGGCAAGTAAAGCATGGACGACCGATTTCTTGTACTTCGTCTTATGCATCGAAAGGATGCAATCGCGGAAGTAGTCCAGCGAAGCGATGACCCCGGTATCGTTGAGTTTGTTCCATTCAGCACCGCTATTCTTGGTACGCGTGGTAACTGCACGAACAATGCAGAGCTGGCCATCTTCTTCGACAAGCGGAATCACGCCGCCATAAAGAAGTACATCCTGCTCGTCGCCGCTCCACTTATCTTCAATATCAGGGATTGCAAGCCCTGGAATGGCATCACCGTTCATCGGAACATTCGGCTTTGAATTGCTTGCAAAGATTGCGCCGACACCCGCGGCGATTTCCCATGCGGTAGCGTTGAGCTTGTTTTTTACTGCCGCGATGTGGATGCGTTCATAGTTATGGTACTTACCTTCGTTTGCGGCATTGGTTGCAGCCCCAGAAACAAGAGTAGTTCCATCCATAGTCGGAGTAGCCACCATGCCGCAGATGGCACGCTGACCACGCTGTTCGAGCGGTGCGGCAGCGGCTTCAAGATGTACCTTGAGATATCCGAGGTTCATTCTGTCATTCACCGGACTTACGATGATATGATAGCGTTCCGCAAATACGAATGCAAGAGCGGTTTGGAGGTTTACAGTCCCTTCGCCAGCTGTAGCGGTGGTAGAACCGGCAGTCACGCCTGTTGCCGTACTGAACCCACTCACGTTGAGGCCACCCGCAGCCGTGGAAACATACGCACCCTTGCACTTTGCAGTAAGGGTGATTGTTCCGGAAGAGGCTTCAGCGGTAAACGGAGCGTCCGGGGTGTTGTTGATTTCGGCAGCGAGAGCCATGGCGATATCGGCTGCCGCATCAGTCTTTGCGACGCCGGTCACGATCTGAACGCCGTTGCATTCGACGCCCACCTGACCTGCAGCAGTTGCATTTCCAGTAAGCGTGAACGCCCAAGTGGCAGCAGAACCGCCAGCCACATTGTAGCACAGGAACGAAATCTGTGCATACTTCCAAGCCTTCTTAGCAGCCTTGTACATCTGCATGAGCACGGATCCCGCACCAGCGAGGGCTATTGCATCCTGCTCGGTAGCAACTTCCGTCGGCCTGTATGCCGCAATGCTGCCCGCAGATGACTTGTCGCCAATAAGGAGCACCTTCTGAATGTTGGCGGGAAGACCGTTCGGGCCCGCATAGTAGTTGAATTCCGTATAGGAACCAGGAATCTTGGTTTCCGGAATGTTATTGCTCAGGTTCATTGTTTACCTCTTTGAAAATGACATCGCCCTCTGCAAGAGTTTCGTGATCAGGCGTTTCACTCTTGAACGTGGAGCTGATAGACAGCAGTTCCCTGTAGTTTTGTTCGGCAGACTCAGGCGTTACCGTGAACTGCGTTTTAAATTCAATTTCGACCACCATGCAGGCAACAGCCAATTGTTCGCTGGTCGTTACATCGCGCCAACTTGCTACGCTCAAGGGCTTCATGTCAAGCCCAACATCGTTATTGTGGAGCTTGCCTATCACGTAGCTTACCG
>JAEEGG010021646.1_pt1 | contig 12745 bp, 15 predicted proteins | sample 9134161 | NCBI WGS metagenome assembly JAEEGG01 (sample SAMN16246543, study PRJNA631951) | gut metagenome | biome: gut microbiome; feature: rumen; material: CR-attached | host: Bos | place: Iran: Karaj | collected 2018-10
CAATGTCATCAGACAGATTCCCCTCTATGCATGGATGCCTCTCATTATTCTCTGGTTTGGAATCGGAGAAGTATCCAAGGAGCTTATCATCGCAAGAGGCGTACTTATCCCCATTTACCTTAATACTCTACAGGGAATCAAAGGCGTGCAGGTTGAGTATTGTGAGCTTGCCGAAGTACTTGAACTTAAAAGAAGTATTTTCTTAAGAAAGATCATTCTTCCTTCAGCTGTATCCTCAATCTTTACAGGACTCAGGCTGGGAGCCGGAAATGCATGGATGGCCGTTGTTGCGGCAGAGATGCTCGGCGGCCTTACAGGACTCGGATATGCTCTGATGAAATCAAGAGAATTTCTGTGGTCCGATAATCTTATAGCACTCATGATCGTTATCGGTGTTATAGGCGTTGCAATCGATGTAATACTTCGTAAGATCGAACAAAGATCTCTTAAGTGGAAAAGAAAGACCGTCAAGTAAAACAATAAGCGGTAGGCAGGTGTAACTATGAGTGAAAAAAACATTTTGGAAATAAAAAACGTCTCCAAGGTATTTCACACTCCCGATAAGGATGTAGAGGCGATACGAAAGGTTGATCTCAATGTCAAAGAAGGAGAGTTTATATCGATAATCGGTGCCAGCGGATGCGGAAAGACTACACTGCTTAGATTGATCGCCGGTCTTGAGAAGAACTATAACGGCGATATACTTCTTGACGGAAAGAGAGTGGAAAAAGCAGGGCTCGACAGAGGCGTGATCTTTCAGGATCACAGGCTTCTTCCCTGGCTTACCGTAGAAGACAATCTTACTCTCGGTCTTGAAGGATCCAAGGAGGAACTCGGTGAGCTTGTTCATACCTATCTGAAAAAGGTTGATCTGGAGAATTTCGAGAAAGTATACCCCGGACAGCTTTCCGGAGGTATGGCACAGAGAGTTTCCATCGCAAGAGCGCTTATGAGACATCCAAGGATCTTGCTCCTCGATGAGCCTCTCGGTGCTTTGGATGCTCTTACCAAGATGAACATGCAGACTGAGATCGGCAAGATATGGGAAGAGGAGAAGACAACGATGATCATGGTAACTCATGATATCGATGAAGCAATTTTTCTCGGAGATAAAGTAGTGGTTATGAGACCCAGACCTGCGGAGGTCGATCAGATCATCGAGATTGAGATACCCAGACCCAGGCTGAGAAGCGGTGAAGATTTCGCATATTACAGGAACCTTATAATCAATTACTTTAATCACAGTATTTTGGATTATGTAATCTGATGTGAAGATCAAAGAGAAATCCCCAAAACGGATTTCTCTTTTTTACAACAGATATAGCCTGAGACTATAACCTGTTCTTTGTTTTAGGTATTTCCCAACATTATTGGATTTATCTATACTGAATACATCGAAACAAAGCGCCGGACAGTTGATCACTACATATGAGGCATGAGTACAGATGAATTTTAATACGGCTCTTCTCCACGGCGGAGTGGATAAAAAAGAAAAATACGGATCGACCCTGACTCCGATATATCAGACAAGTGCTTTCTACCAGCAAAGTGCGGAAGATCTTGAAGGGATATTTTCTAACAAGACACCGGGATATTGCTACACAAGAGTGGCAAATCCTACCATAGCCGCCTTTGAAAACAGAATTACCAAGCTTGAAGGCGGAGTCGGAAGCGTAGCGACTTCATCGGGAATGTCGGCGATCTTTTGTGCGCTGACCAATATCTTGGAAAGCGGAGATGAGATCGTATCAAGCTCAAGTCTCTACGGAGGTACGATTGATTTTTTCAGAGATCTTGAAGCGTTCGGAATCAAGACTAACTATATCGAGAATAATAATTTCGAGCAGATCGAAAATGCGATAACCGAAAACACCAAGCTCCTCTATGCGGAGACGATCGGAAATCCCTGCCTGGATGTTACGGACATCGATGAACTTGCAAAGATCGCACATTCACACGGTATTCCGCTTATCATCGATAACACCGTGGCAACTCCGTATCTCATCAAAGTATTTGAACACGGTGCGGATATAGTTATCAATTCCACATCAAAATACATTAACGGAAGCAGCAATGCGATAGGCGGGATTCTTACCGACAGCCGTAAGTTCAGGTGGAATAAAGAGAAATTCCCGATATTGAAGGATTATTTAAAATTCGGACCTTATGCATATCTGGCAAAACTCCGTGCAGGACTTTTCAGGAATGCCGGAGCCTGTATGGCGCCGCAGACGGCATATCTGAATCAGATAGGATTGGAAACCCTTGGACTTCGAATGGAACGCCAATGTACGAATGCCGGAAAACTGGCCGAGTATCTGGAAAAAAGATATCCGCAGATATGCGTCAATTATCCCGGACTTGCATCAAGCAAGTGGCACGAAGTAGGCGAAAAACTTTTAAAGGTCGGATACGGAGCAATCGTTACGATCCGTGTGGGATCCAAGGAAAACGCCTTTAAACTTCTCGATGAACTTGAACTGGCATACAGACTGTCCAATATAGGAGATACCAAGACACTGGTTCTTCACCCTTCTTCCACAATAAGTCTTCATTCAACGGAGAAGCAAAAAGAGGATGCGGGGGTTTTCGACGATCTGATAAGGATCAGCGTCGGGATAGAAGATATAGAAGATCTCAAAGATGATTTTGATAAAGCACTTTCCAAGATTGGCTTGGGTGCGTAGGAGGAAGAAATGGCAGATCAGATCGATTATTCATCACTGAAAAAAGGCGGATTCATGAGACAGAAGCAAAAGGGATACTTTTCCTTAAGGCTTGCTGTCGTAGGCGGTAATCTTACCGCCGAGAATATCAAGACCATTGCGGAGGTTGCTGAGAAATACGGACACGGTTATGTACATATGACCTCCCGTCAGGGCGTAGAGATTCCCTTTATCAATTTCAACGATATTGAAGAGGTAAGGGCAAAACTTCTTGAGGGGGGAGTTAAACCCGGTGTATGCGGCCCCAGAGTAAGAACCGTAACAGCCTGTCAGGGCTCGGCAATATGCCCCAGCGGATGTATCGACAGTTATGAACTGGCCAAGGAATTTGATGAGAGATATTTCGGAAGAGAGCTTCCTCACAAATTCAAATTCGGTGTTACCGGTTGTATGAACAACTGTCTTAAGAGTGAGGAGAACGATCTCGGAGTAAAGGGCGGATACATTATCGATTACAAGCCGGAGAGTTGTATCTCCTGCGGAGTATGTATCAAGGCCTGCCGCGAAGGAGCACTGTCACTTGATGATAACGGCAAGGTTGTTCTCGATACATCCAAATGTAATAACTGCGGACGCTGCGTAAAGAGCTGTCCCGTTGATTCCTGGGATTACGAGCCCGGATACATAGTATCTTTCGGAGGTCTTTTCGGAAATCAGATTTACAAGGGCGAGCAGATCGTTCCCATTATTAAAGACAAAGAAACTCTTTTCAGAGTAGCGGATGCGGCTATCGACTTTTTCGACAAGCATGCAAATGCGGGAGAAAGATTCAGAAAGACTCTCCAGAGAGTCGGTGAAGAGGAGTTTAGAAAAGAGATTCAGGCAGCATATGAAGGAAAATAAAGGAAGGTGATCTAAATGGCAGATATAGCATTTGATGAACAGGTTGATATTACCGACAAGGTATGCCCCCTTACTTTTGTTAAGGCTAAGGTAACACTTGATGAACTTGATGACGGACAGATACTCGCAATTCGAATGAATGACGGAGAGCCGGTACAGAATGTGCCCCGTTCCATCAAGGATGAAGGACATCAGATCTTGAAGCTCGATGATAACGGAGACGGAACCTATACCCTTTACGTTAAAAAGGTTGGGGACTGATCCGAAACAATTCATACATACAGGAGAATGAAAAATGATCATTACGGTTACAGGTGAAAAGAAAGAATATAAGGACGGACTGACCCTTCCCGAACTTCTCGAAGCTGAGAAGGTTGAGATGCCCGAGTATGTTACCGTTTCTATCAATGAGGAATTTGTAGAGGCGGATAAGAAAGAATCCACCGTTCTTAAGGACGGAGACAATGTAGAGTTTCTTTACTTCATGGGAGGTGGATGCTGATGGCTCTTACAGATGAACAGCTTGAGAGATATTCAAGACATATCATTCTGAAGGAAGTTGGCGCGAAGGGACAGAAGAAACTCCTTAATGCCAAAGTGCTTATCATAGGTGCCGGAGGCCTGGGAGCACCGGCTGCAATGTATCTTGCGGCAGCAGGCGTCGGAACCATCGGAATAGTCGATGCGGATGCGGTAGATCTTTCCAACCTTCAGAGACAGATCATTCATCAGACTGCAGATCTCGGCAAGGCAAAAGTAGAGTCTGCCAAAGAGACGATGAATGCAATGAATCCCGATGTAGTAGTAAATACCTACAGGGAATTTGTTTACTCGGACAATATTCAGGATCTTATCCGTGATTATGATTTTATTATCGACGGTACGGATAATTTCCCCGCAAAGTTCCTTATTAATGATGCATGCGTTATCGAGAAGAAACCTTTCTCACACGCCGGCATAATCAGATTCAAGGGTCAGCTTATGACTTATGTTCCCGGACAGGGACCTTGCTACAGATGTGTATTTAAGAATCCTCCGCCAAAGGATGCGGTTCCTACCTGTAAGCAGGCAGGCGTCATCGGAGCGATGGGTGGTGTTATCGGAAGTCTTCAGGCAATGGAAGCTATCAAATACATCGTAGGAGTAGGTGAGCTTCTTACCGGTTATCTCCTTACATACGATGCACTCACCATGGAATTCCACAAGATCAAATTACCTAAGGATACTCATAATTGCCCTGTTTGCGGAGATCATCCCACCATCCTTAAGCCCATTGATTATGAGCAGGCAGTTTGTGATCTTAAATCACATTAATAAAAGTTTTAGGAGATAAGATGGGAATCGTAAGAATAGACTATCGTTTCTACGACGATATCGTAAAATATGCAAGAGAACATTTACCTGAAGAGGCCTGCGGACTTATTGCCGGAGAAGATACACCTGAGGGAAAAACGGTAAAGAAAGTGTATTTCCTTACAAATGTCGATCATGCGGATGATCATTTCACCCTTGACCCCAAAGAACAGCTTGATGCGGTTAAGGATATGCGTGCAAACGGCCTTAAGCCTCTCGGCAATTGGCACTCTCATCCCGAATCTCCCTCAAGACCTTCGGATGAAGATATCAGACTTTCTTACGATAAGAATGCCAGCTATTTTATATTGTCACTTATGGCTGAGAATCCTGTTTTAAATTCCTTCCATGTGGAGGATCGGAAAGTGACAAAGGAAGATCTCAGGATCATTTCCGAGAAATACTATTATTGAAAGAGAAGATTAAGATTCATATGAAAAGAACTAATATTTTAAAAACCGTATCCGTACTCACATCGCTTTTCCTTATCGCCGGATGTGGAAACACTGCGGCTTCCGATAATACTGCGGTTAATGACAATCCGACAGAAGTTGTTGAAGAAGTGAATGTTGATATAAGTGCCGCTTCCGAGCCTTCAGCGGATGAAACGGTATCCGAAGAGTATGTTTTTACCGATGCACTCGGAAGAGAAGTCACGGTTAAGGAAACCGAAAAGGTAGCGGTACTCCTCGGAAGCTTTTGTGATGTATGGATGCTTGCAGGCGGTGAAGTGAGTGCTGCGGTAAGTGATGCTTTCGGAAATTACGATCTTGCGGAAGGCACGATAGATCTTGGAAGAATGCTTGAACCCAATGTAGAAGCGCTTATTGCGGCTCAGCCCGATTTTGTGATCGCAAGTGCCGGTACCGATGCTCAGGTGGAACTTCAGGATACCTTTGAATCCGCAGGACTTAATGTAGCATATTTCGAAGTGTCTGATTTTAATGATTATCTTGGCATGCTTGATATACTTACGGATATCACAGGCAGAAAAGATCTTTACGAGCAGTACGGAACTCAGATCGGAGAGCAGATAGATGAGATCATAGCTGCAGTCCCCGATACACACCCCACAGTCCTGTTCATTCGCGCTGCAGCAAGCTCGGTAAAAGCAAAGGGCAGTGAGGGAACTGTCGGCGGAGAAATACTTGCAGATCTCGGATGCATTAATATAGCGGATTCCAACGGCGCCATACTTGACGATCTGAGCCTTGAAGCAATAGTTGCAGCAGATCCCGATTATATATTCGTAACCACTCAGGGTGAGGATAAGGAAGCCGCTCTTGCAAATGTTCAGGATCTGCTCATTAATAATCCCGCATGGTCCGGACTTTCTGCCGTAAAGAACGGACATTATTACGAGATAGAAAAAGAACTCTATAATTCCAAGCCAAATGCCCGCTGGGCCGAAGCTTACGAAAAACTGGCAGTTATTTTGTACGGAGAATGATATGGCATATTTTCCATTCTTCCATGAACTGGATAATAAAATCATAGTTGTAATAGGCGGCGGAAATATAGCTCTTGAGAAAGTCGAAAGACTGACCGGCCTCGGTGCAAAGATCAAAGTTATTGCACCTGAGATCAAAAAAGAGATTTCCGAAGCTGCGGATGTGGAATGTATCATCAAAAGATTTGCGCCGGAGGATATTTCCGGCGCAGATTTTGTAATATCGGCAACAGGTGATGAAGCGGTCGATAAGATTGTTTTTGATCTGTGCAGGGAAAAGAATATTCAGGTCAACGTTGTCGATAAAAAGGATAAATGCGATTTTATATTCCCTTCGGTTATAAGGAGAAAAAATCTTGTGATCGGGGTTTCCAGCTCGGGATCGAGTCCTCAGGTTGCAATCAAACTGAGAAAAGAGATTGAAGAGCTGATACCGGCTAACATCGAGGATATCCTTGATTATCTTGACGGAATTAGACCTCTTGTGAGGCAGAAGGTTTCGGATCCCCACAGACGTCATAAGATCTTGAAAAAGGCTGCGGATATCTGCCTTAATGAAAACAGAGTTCTGTCAGAGGATGAATTTTGGGAATTATTAAATGATGAAGGATAAGAAAACTACTGACAAAAAGATCATATATATATTGGGTCTGCTTATTCTTCTTGCCATATCTTTTATAGCAGGTCTTTCTTTCGGGAGTGTAAAGGTATCGGTAAGGGATGTGTTCGGTGCATTTTTTAATCCGGATGCATCACCCCTTTCAACAACGATCATCAGAGAAGTGCGTTTTCCCAGAGTGCTTGCGGGGCTGTTGGCGGGAACGGGACTGGCGACTGCCGGGGTTATCCTCCAGGGCGTCATGAACAATGCACTTGCAAGCCCGAATACCATAGGTGTGGGATCCGGTGCGGGATTTTTCGTTATGCTGGCATTGGCATTCTTTCCGGGAAAAGTGTTCCTGCGGCCTGTTTTTGCATTTTGCGGTGCACTTTTTGCTACTCTTATGATCTTTGCACTTGCCTATTTTGCGGATACATCCAGGATCACCATAATCCTTGCAGGAATCACGGTCTCAAGCTTTTTGTCCGCGGGGATCAATCTTATCAAAACCCTGGATACCGATATAGCGCTTAACATCAATTCATTCCTGATAGGTTCCTTATCCGGAGTATCCTTTAAGGACATCACCGTGCCCGGAATTCTAATAGCACTCTTTGCGGTCTGTGCGGTACTTCTGGCGGGACCTTTAAATATGCTCGGGCTTGGAGATGAGGTTGCAGGATCGCTTGGAATGAGAGTCCCCGCCGTCAGATTTATTTTGATGATAGTGTCAAGTGTCTTGGCGGGATGTGTTGTAAGCTATGCCGGTGTGCTGGGTTTTGTGGGACTGATCGTCCCCCACATTTGCAGAAGACTGTTCGGAAATGATGCAAAGATCCTGATACCCTGCAGCATTCTTATGGGGGCATCTTTTGTAATGATATGCGACCTGTTTGCAAGGGTTTTGTTTTCACCCTACGAGATCCCGGCGGGTATAATCATGTCGTTTATCGGCGGACCTTTCTTCATGTACCTTCTTATCATTAAGAAAGGAGGCCGCAGGTTAAATGCTTGAATTTAATAACATTACGGTATCCAAAAACGGCATCACGCTTCTTGAGAATATCGATCTGAAAATAAAACCGGGAAAGCTCACGGTCCTGATCGGACCAAATGCCTGCGGTAAGACAACGCTTCTTCAGACATTAAACGGAAGCAGTAAAGTATCTTCGGGAGAGATTCTTTTAAACGGCGAGGATTATCTGAGTCTTCCACCCAAAGAACGAGCAAAGAGATTGTCGTTTCTTCCTCAGGTGCATTCCGTTATCCCTTCGATATCCGTAAGAACTCTTGTATCCCATGGCAGATTTCCGTATCTGGGATTTTCCAGAAGATCCGGTGATGAGGATAAACGCATAGTAAAAGAGGCCATTGAAAAAACGGGAATATCCGATTATTCGGGAGTGACCGTGGATGCGTTATCGGGGGGCGTAAGGCAAAGAGCTTTCATTGCCATGCAGCTTGCCCAGTGCAGTCCGTATATAATAGCCGATGAACCTACCACATTCCTTGATATTCCGAGCAAAAGAAAGGTCATGGATATCTATTCGAAACTTCGGGATGAGGGTAAGACGGTAGTTCTGGTCCTGCACGAGATTTCCTCGGCGCTGGAAAATGCCGATGAGATAGTCGTCATGAAGGACAGGAAGATAGTTACGGTGGGAACACCTGATGAAATTATTGCATCCGGAGTGGTAGAAGATGTCTTCGGAGTAAAGATCAAGAAATTCTCCGATGAAAACGGAGAATATATAATAACTGTTTGAAATGCCGGAGGGGACGGTTTTTTGTTGGTCAATGATTCACTGCCCAACAGAAACCGTCCCCTCCGGCATTTCAAAAAATGGGGTAATGTAGACAATTTTTTGGAAGTATTGTTTCCGATAATGCATTATTATCACTATCGTCTGATTTTGTGTATGCATTCGACAGGGAGGCAAACATGGATAAGAAACTTAAAGTTCTCATGCTCAACGGAAGTCCCAGGCAAGACGGCAACATATCGCTTGCTTTTCATGAGATGGAAAAAGTATTCGAAGAAAAGAATGTCGAATACGAAACCATTCTTCTCGGACGCATGGACATAAGAGGCTGCATTGCCTGTGAAACCTGCAGAAAGAACGGCAAATGTGTATTTGATGATATCGTCAATGAGATCTCCCGAAAATTCGAAGAGGCTGACGGACTTGTGATCGGATCGCCCGTTTACTACGGATCCGCTAACGGTACACTTATGTCTGCACTCCAGAGAGTATTTTACAGTTCTCATTTCGATAAAAGTCTCAAAGTCGGTGCGAGCGTTGTGAGCGCAAGGCGCTCGGGATGTACAGCAACCTTTGATGAGTTGAATAAATTTTTTACCCTTTCAAATATGCCCGTTGCGACCAGCTGGTATTGGAACAACATCTACGGCTGGGATCCCGGGGAGGGAAAGGTTGACTATGAAGGCATGCAGGTTATGAGAACCCTTGCAACCAATATGGTATTTCTGATGGAAAGTATAGCGCTCGGCAAGGAGAAGAAAGGCCTTCCCGAGTATGAGGACAGAGTATGGACAAACTTCACGAGGTAAAGAGCCTCGAATTATATTGGCTCGGTCAGATGGGACTTATGATCAAGACCGGAACGAAGACCATAGTGATCGATTATTTCGCAACTCCCATGGATTCTAGGCAGACGCCGCCCCCGATCCCTGCGGAGGAACTTAAGGATGTGGATATTTTTATAGGTACCCACGATCATCTTGATCACATAGATCATGAAGCATGGAAGATATGGGCTAAAGTCAATCCCGGTGCACGTTTTGTTTTCCCGAGGAAACACAGAACCGCGGTACTTGCCGACGGAGTAAAGCCTGAGTATGCGATCGGGATCGATGACGATGAAGTATGTCAGATAGGTGATATCAAGATTCACGCCATTGCCGCAGCACATGAGATTCTCGACAGAGATCCGGGAACCTGGGAGTATTCATGCCTTCAGTACATTATAGAAGTTAACGGATTCAGGATCCATCACGCGGGAGACACCGTCAGATATGAGGGAATGCTTCTCAGGCTCAGGCACTTCGGTAAGATTGATGTACAGCTCCTTCCCATTAACGGCAGGGATGCAAAGCGTCTCAGCAATGATATGATCGGAAATATGACTTATCAGGAAGCGGCGGATCTTGCCGGTGAATGCGATACGGAACTGGTCATCCCGGGACATTGGGATATGTTTGCTGAAAACAGTGCGGATCCCGAAGATTTTGCAGACTATGTAAATATCAAATACAAGGGTAAGGTACAGTGCCTTATTCCTGGGGTTATGCAGAAGATAGAACTCAGAAAATGAAGATAAATTTTAATTTCAAAAAAGAGATCAGTAACAAAAGAATCGGCATGTCGCTGTTCGGAGTCATCATATGTGCGATAAGTGTCGGGATCTTTAAGATCGCGGCGCTGGGTGTGGATCCTTTCCAGTCTTTTATGGCAGGACTTGATGCTGCGATTCCCATAGGATTCGGAACCCTTTATGTGATCACAAATGCGGTAATGCTGGTGTTCGCTCTTGTTTTTGACAGACATTACATAGGAATAGCCACATTTATCAATCTGTTCCTTTTGGGGTATATTACACAGTTTACTTATGAATTCCTTCAGACCGTTATCGTAGATCCTTCAATGCCCGTAAGAGTTATCTGCCTTGTTGTCGGCGTTGTCATCATCTGCTTCGGTTCGGCATTTTATATGACCGCGGATCTAGGGGTTTCCACATACGATGCGGTGGCACTGATTATTGTAAATACCTGGAAAAAGGGTAAGTTCCAGTATGTCAGGATCATAACGGATCTGGTCTGCGTTATCATAGGATGCATACTTTTTGTGATCGCAGGCGGTCAGATTTCACAGATTCCCACCATAGCAGGCGTGGGAACCATCATAACAGCATTTTTTATGGGACCTTTGATAGAGTTCTTTAATGTTCATGTAGCAAGACCTTTCAGAGGAGATAAATGATCCCGGCTTAATTAAGCTAATCCTCCTGCCCGCAGACAGATCACTTTATGATTTTTGTCTGCGGGCGGTTTTTTTCTTTACAGCAGGGTAAAAAAGTAGCATCATTTACTCTATAGGGGACGTTATAGTAAAGGCTCGGGGGATTAAGCTGAAATGAGTTTGGTAAGCCTTATCAATAAAGACGTTTCATACGAAAATGAAAGCAGCGAAGGGATAGTCTCTCTTCGTATTTTGTATATAATTCTGACAGCTGTTCTTATAGCAGATCTTTTCTTTGCCGGAATTCCTTCACTTTTTAATTACAAATATGTGATCATCGGCGCTTTTGCTCTTATCATCGTTATGTTTTTACTGACATACCGGATGAAAACAAAACCGGCCATCATATCTTATCTGGTATTCATGTCGGTATTTATCCCGGTAATGATCCCCTTTTTCGGGTGGGGAGGGGGACTGCAGGATTTTTTCCTGGTAGTTCTGATGCTGGTCTTTATAGCCAATCTTGGAAGCAACAGCTTCAAATTTGCACTGGCCGGCATAGTATTTGTTGTCAGAAGTATCGTTATCGTGGTCTATGGCAGCATGGCTCCCGCCGTGTATATAGATGATATATCGGGCAAACACATTCATGTGGCCAATAATGCCGCCGTCTTTTTATCGATCATGTTCGTATCATATATCTTCAGCCATCGTGAAAATGAGGCGGAGAGCAAGCTGATGAAATACAACGACAAGCTGGTCAAGGAAGCAAATACCGATCAGCTTACCGGTCTTCACAACAGAAGAAGGGCTCTGGAACTGCTCTCTGAGCTCGAGAGTTCTTCATATCTCGGCTCGGTCACCGTAGTCATGGGAGATATAGATTTCTTCAAGAAGGTAAACGATACTTACGGTCATGATGTAGGGGATGAGGTTCTTAAATCCATAGCAAATACCATGCGTGAGATATGCGGTGCAAAATCTTTCCTGACAAGGTGGGGCGGGGAAGAGTTCCTTCTCATTTTCATCGGCAAGAACGGTGATGACGCTTTGGCAGATGTTGAAAATCTCAGAAGACATATTATGGAGAATCCCATCGAGGTGGGAGAACATAAGATAAGCGTTACCATGACCTTCGGTCTTGCGGAATATGATTTCAGCGGTGACATGGAAGGCACCGTCAAAGAGGCGGATGATAAGCTCTATATGGGTAAGGAAGCCGGAAGGAACAGAGTGGTTTATTGACCGTAGGAAACTCACTTAAAAGCGGACGGTTTTCTAAGTATTTTTTGCCCGAAAAAAGTGAAATCATGCTACGGAAATGGTATACTGATTAAGTTAAGAATAATTCGAGGAGGACCTCAAATGGATAGCATTAATCTCGGTTGGATAGCTTATTATCAGGAAATGGCAAGATCCCTTGCCAGATACAGAAATGACAGAAGGGAGCTGGTAGACAGACTTAAGAAAGCCTATGCAAAGGCTAATGTCACCATGCCTATTCTGGAGCTTTATAATGAGCTCTTTGATCTCGATCCTTTTACCGTATTCGGACTTTTCAACCGTTTTAATATGCCGACTGAGACCCGTATGAGGATAATGACTCAGCTGGCCATGAGTATCGGTTTTACGCAGGATGCCGATGTGCCTTCGGATTTTACCGCTATACCCGTACTTAACGATCTTGATACCACTTTCTACAGATTTAACGACCAGAGAGACATGAACGATATCGATCGTCTCTGGGATCTGTATGAGAAAGCTATGAATTATTCAGCATCGGTTACTCCGC
>JAEEGG010021647.1_pt1 | contig 12744 bp, 5 predicted proteins | sample 9134161 | NCBI WGS metagenome assembly JAEEGG01 (sample SAMN16246543, study PRJNA631951) | gut metagenome | biome: gut microbiome; feature: rumen; material: CR-attached | host: Bos | place: Iran: Karaj | collected 2018-10
CCGTCTCAGGTCCGACGTATGCCTCGATCAACACGCCACAGGATGGCGAAGACTACGAGCTTCGTGTCGATGGCGGAAGGCTTGTCCTCGGCAGCGGCACATCCTGGATGCAGTCGAATTCAACCGGCAAATTCAAGCTGTCTGTCACGAATCGTGCCGAAGCGGCGTTCGCCGGCAATCTGTACTGCGTCGCCTCAAACGAGAAGGTTCTTGACTTGGCGCAGATCGATATTGACGTGAGAGACGGCGCCACGTTGTCTGTCGGCAGGAACTTCACGTTCGGACGTGAAAACACCAAGCACGCAAAGGTGCTCCAGGCGGCACTGAGTGTCGTCGGCGCATCGCTTTCAGTGGGCGAGGGATTGCACCTCGGTGAGGTCAATAATGATTCGGCATCGCGTGCTGGATGGTATCATCTCTACTTTGGCACGAATAGCGTAGTCACTGTGCGCGACCTGAAAGTCTGGGACGACCGAGACGAGACCACAGTCGTGTTCGACGGCGCCACGATCAAGTCAAGGGGCGAGCACACCGCGTTCATCTGTCGCAACGACATCTCGAGAGGTTCGTCGCCTTTCGAGATCGCAGCTGGAGGTCTGACGATTGCCAACGAGCATAACGTTGTCGTGGCAGACACACTGAAAGGAGCTGGTGCGCTAACCAAAACCGGAGGCGGACTGCTGAAGTTCAGCGCCGGCCAGGAGTTTACGGGCGCGTTTACCATTGCAGGACCGGTTGATTTCAATGGGCAGACCTTTGCCTCGTCCGGCGTTGTGCTCGCTCCTGGCGGATCAATGGCTGTCACATATGGCAAGGGCGGGTTCTCGGGCCTTTGCCCGGTCACGGTCAGCGAGATAACTGCGACGGCCGACAACCCGTTCGTAGTCAGCGTCACATACGATGTAGACGTCGAGCAGAACAAGTATTTCGACCTTTTCCCCGCAACCACAGGCTGGACCGACGCAGACCTCGCGAAGATATCCATAAACGGACTTGACCTCGAGGTCAGGAACGGGAAGCTCTACGGAATTGTCACGCCAGTCGAACGGACGTGGAGCAACGCTTCTGGCGACACGCTGATGACGACATCTGGCAACTGGACCGGCGGGGAAGGGCCCAAGGGCTTCGACAGCGTCTTATTCCCGCTTGCCGCAGGAGGAACTGCATCCAACGATTATGCGTCCCTCACCCTTTCGGGAGTGCGTTTCGCGGCGGGGGCCGGTGAGTTCGCGATAAGCGGAAATGGACTCGACGTCCGTGCTGTGACCAACAACTCGGCGAATGTGCAGAGGTTTGCCTGCGCAGTCAGGGACAGCGGTGCGACGCTCGGGCTTGGCGGCAGCGGCGACATTGCGTTCGTCGGCGGACTGACTACCGGCGCATCTACGGAAATCACCAAGGGCGGCGCAGGCACAGTCACAGTCGCCGGCAAGGGCCCTGGCGGAAGGCTTGTGCTCAATGAGGGTGGGTTCAGGCTGAAGGATTTGGACGACGGCGGGAAGACGAATCCATTTTCGACGGCATCGGACTCGCTCAGAATCGCCGGCACGCTCGATCTAGGCGGCGCGACGCAGACCGTCACGATGTCTTCGACAAGCGGCGAGACGTTCGCCCTCGACGGCTTCACGCTCACGAACGGCGTCGTCAAGATCGCCACCGGCAACCACTATTTCGCGCCGAACGGCAGCTTCACGCTGTGCGGAAGCGGAACGGAAGTGAGGATAGAAGGCACCGACGGTCCTGTCCTCAACTTCGCGCGCGGCGATTCGGAAGGGAAGATGCACGTGAAGATAGCAGACGGGGCGCGTCTCTACAGCCATTCGAGCCAGGAGAGCGTGTATGTCGCGAGCGGCTCCGGCGTGAGCGAAGTGACGATAGAACTCCAGAACGGCGGACGGTTCCATCCGGACAACTGCGACACCCAGTTTGGGCGCAGCGGCAACACGGCGCGCATGTTCGGCGACGGCGGCAAGGTTGACGTCAACAGGCACGACTTCTACCTTGTTGGCGACAGTGCCGGAGCGGTCGCGACGGTTAACATAACAAACGGCGAATTCAAGGCTGGGTACGTCCGCGCAGGAAGCGGCGGCTGGGCCAACGTACCCGCAGCATCGTCGGCGGTTTTCGAGCTTGTCGGCGGCAAACTCGACGCGAGAGGCATCATTGCTGGCAAGGTGAATAGCTTCAGGGCCATGCTTGATGGCGTTCGCATCGAGTGCGACCAGGATCAGGACGACTACTTCAAGATCGACGGCTACGTTGGCGGGGAGGTGCCGTTCATTCTTGGCGCGGGCGGGGTGAGCCTTGTCAACGACAAGCGCATTGGCGTTAAGACCTCGCTTTCAGGCGAGGGCGGCATCACGGTCGAAAAGGGGACTCTCGCGGTGTCGGCCGACCAGAAGTACACGGGTGACACGGTCATCAAGAGCGGCGCAACTCTTTCCGCCACTGGCGTCACGTTCGCCGGCTCCATTTCACTCGAATCCGGCGCGTCCATAACGGTTCCGGAAATCGCGGAAGGCAAGAAGTTCGTCAGAATCGCCAAGGCCGCCGCTTTCGAAGGTGTCGACGAAACGGAGAAAGACGACGACGGCAATCACTTCTTTACGACGTTCGACGGATGGCTGTGCTACGGTCGCAGGCCCGGATTCTCCGTGAAAATAAGGTGAAACGGCATTTGGCCAGAAAAGACGGTAAGATGAAGACAGGAGTCGTTTTGGCTGGTGTTGTCGCCTTGTTCGCGAAAGCCGCAGTCGCGGCCGAATGTCCGCCAGGTTGCAGACCGTATTCGCGTCCGGCGGCCGAAAAGCGCACATTGCGCTCGGAAACCGTAGACAGGGCGGTTGCCGCAGTCGCAGCGAAAATAGGCGACCAGCGCATCAGGAAGATGTTCGAGGCATGCTACCCGAACACGCTTGACACGACGGTGAAGGGCAAAGGCTACGTCATCACCGGCGATATAGACGCCATGTGGCTCAGGGACTCGGGCCAGCAGGTATGGCCGTATCTCAGGTTCGCGAAGGACGACCCTGCCGTGCGGAATCTCGTCCGCGACCTGCTTGTGCGTCAGTTCGACTGCCTTTTGCACGACCCCTACGCCAACGCCTTCTACGACGACGAAAAGCGAGAGAGCCAATGGAAGAGCGACAAAACCGAAATGAAGCCGGGGGTGCACGAGCGCAAGTACGAGCTCGACTCCTTGTGCTATCCGCTGCGCCTTGCGCATGGCTATTGGAAGGCTACGGGCGACAAAACCCCCTTTGGCGACAGATGGCTCGATGCCGTCGGAACAGTCCTTGCGACGATGCGCGAGCAACAGCGGAAGGGCGGACAGAGGACGTCCTACCGCTTCGAACGCGAAAACGCGAAGGCGACCGACACCTTGACGAACGCCGGCTGGGGCCCGGAAGTAAAGCCCGTCGGACTGATAGCGAGCGCGTTCCGTCCTTCCGACGATTCGTGCACGTATCCGTTCCTCGTGCCGTCGAATTTCTTCGCCGCAGACGTCCTTGAGAAGACGGCGGAAGTCCTCGAGAGCGCGAACGGAGCGAAGCGCCTTGCGGACGAGTGCCGCGCCCTCGCCGGAGAAGTCCGCGAGGCGCTGCGCAGCCACGCCGTGGTCAAGACGGAGAAGTACGGCGAGATCTACGCGTTCGAGGTCGACGGACGCGGCGGGGCGCTTTTGATGGACGACGCCAACGCACCGTCCCTTCTTTCGCTTCCCTACCTGTGCGGCGTCGACAAGGACGATCCCGTGTATCTCAACACGAGGCGCTTCGTCCTGAGCCGCGACAACCCCTTCTGGTTCGAAGGCAAGGCGCTGAAGGGAATAGGCTCGCCCCACACGGAGAAGGGGCGCGTCTGGCCGATGTCGATCATAATGCGCGCGCTTACCGCCCAGACGTCCGGAGAGGCGAAAGAGTGCCTTTCGGCGCTCGCGAACTGCACCGCCGGAACCGGCTTCATGCACGAAGGCGTGGACGCGGACGATCCGGCGAAGTATTCGCGAAGCTGGTTCGCCTGGGCCAACACGTTGTTCGGGGAACTCGTCTGGAACATGGTGTCTCGCGGCGAGATAGAGCCGCCTCCGAACGATTTGTCCTCATGGGTGCGACCCGAAATCGGCACGGGCGGGAACGGGCATGCGTTTCCGGGCGCGGCATATCCGTTCGGATTGGTCCAGGCCGGACCCGACACCGGCTGCGACGGGTGGGGACATTGCTCGGGATACCGCTTCGAAGAGAAGGAAATCAAAGGCTTCTCGCAGACGCACCTCAGCGGCACGGGATGCACCGACCTCGGCGATTTCCTGTTCTTCCCGTATTGCGGCCCATCGCGCGAAGACGGTTTTTCGAGCGATTTTGACAAGGGTTCGGAAACGATGGAGCCCGGCTATTACGCGGTTGACCTCGGCAGGTCCAGGACGCGAGTGGAGGTTTCCGTAAGTCCGCACTGCGCGATATACCGCTTCACTTTTCTCGACGGAGGCGGCGCGAACATAATGTTCGACAACCAGTGGGCGATCGGCGATCCGGGCAGGGATCAGATGCACGACGTCAAGATCTCCGACGACGGCAGACGCAGATTCGAAGGCGAGAAGCGGCGCTGGGGATGGGTGCACAGGACTTTCGCATTCTCGCTTGAATTCGACAGGGACTGGTCCGGCTTTTCCGATCTGCCCGCCACCGGCGGCAGACGCGACGCGGGACGCCGCAATTTCCGGTTCGACATGAAGCGCGGCGAGACGCTGACCATGAAGATCGGCCTGTCTTCTGTCTCGCCCGGAAAGGCCCGCCGGAATCTCGACGCGGAAATCCCCGGCTGGGACTTCGCGAAGACGAAGGCGGACGCGAGGGCGGCGTGGAACGGGATGCTTTCGAAGATGACCGCCAAAGGCGGCGCGGCGGAACTCGAGACTTTCTACACCGCGCTGTACCATCTTTTCCTGCAGCCCGTGAACATGGCCGACGTCGACGGCGAGTATCGCGGCGACGAGGATATAGTCAAGAAGTCCCCCTGCGGCGAATACTACTCGACTTTCTCGTTCTGGGATACCTTCCGCGCGGCCAATCCGCTGTACACGATTCTCGTGCCGGAGAAGATAGCGCCGATGGTCGCGTCCTGCGTCGAGCACCAGAGCATCGCCGGATTCCTGCCGATCTGGGCGTTGTGGGGCAAGGACAACCAGTGCATGATCGGCACGCACTCGATTCCTCTGCTCGCCGACGCCTATTTCAAGGGACTTCTCGGCGGCAACGATCCGGAACGCGTTTACCGGGCCATACGCGCCACTCTGCGCGAGAACCACCCCCGCCGCCAGAAGGAGAACTGGGACGTGCTCGACAGATACGGATACTATCCATTCGACAAGATAAGGTCGGAATCCGTCTCGCGCCTGCTGGAATGCGCATACGACGACTGGTGCGCTGCGAAGATGGCGAAGGCGCTCGGACACGCGGATGACGCCAGGTTCTTCGCGAAGAGGGCGGGATACTGGAAAAACGTCATAGACCCTTCGACGGGATTCGCGCGCGGACGCGACTCGGCGGGCAACTGGCGCGAGCCGTTCAATCCGTTCGCGCTCGGACATGACGCAAGCCGCGAGAACGACTTCACGGAGGGCAACTCCTGGCAGTGGACGTGGCACGTGCTGCACGATCCGGAAGGGCTCGCCGCCGCGCTGGGCGGCAAGGCGAAGGCCGCCTCGAAGCTCGAAGCGCTCTTCGCACAGCCCGAAAAAGCGGAAGGCATGGGGTTCACTTCGGACGTGACGGGACTCATCGGACAGTACGCCCACGGCAACGAGCCAGGACACCATACGGCGTATCTGTTCAGGTATTTCGGCAAGGGCTGGCGCACGGAGGAGCTCGTGCGCGAGATCTGCGACAAGTTCTACAGGGCCGCCCCCGACGGGCTTTGCGGCAACGAGGACTGCGGACAGATGAGCGCATGGTACCTGCTTTCGGCGGCGGGATTCTATCCGCTGAACCCCGCGAGCGGCGAATACGTGCTCGGCGCTCCGCAGTTGCCGAAGGTGTCGTTCGATGTCGGGAACGGGAAGCGGTTCACCGTCTTGGCGAAGAACCTCTCGCGCGAAAACAAGTACGTGAAGTCCGTATCGCTGAACGGCAAGGTTATGCCCGGCTTTAAGCTGAAGCATTCCGATATCGTCCGAGGTGGTCGGCTTGTGTTCGAAATGGACGACGGTGCCCGCTCCTGTCGCACGACGGCCATTAAAAATGCTATAATACCAGCATGGGAAAGACCGATGCCGGAAATCAGACGAAGTTCTCCGCCGTCTTCGCGGAGCTCCGTGGGAACATCCTCGGCGGGCGCTACGCCGAGGGAAAGTTCCCGAGCGAACGTGCGCTTATGAAGCGCTTCGGCGTCTCCCGCACGCTCGTGCGGCAGGTGATAGCTCGGCTGAAGGTCGAGGGACTGCTTGCGAGCCGTCAGGGGCAGGGCACGTTCATTCCGCAGAACGCGAAGCGGATGAACGAGCGCCTCGGCTTCATAATCCCGGGCGTGGGCCGCGAGGAGATTTTCTCGCCCATCTGCAAGCGGCTGATTTCCTATTCGGAGCGCAAGGGCTTCACGCCGATCTTCGCCGACCTAACGGCGGGTTCGCCGCGCGAGAGGCGAAGCCTCGTCAACGCTGCAGTCAAGGAATTCATCGCGGAGCGCGTCTCGGCGGTGGTGTACCAGCCTGTCGATTTTCTGGCGGACTCGCCGAAGACAAACGCGATGTTCCTCGAGCGGTTCAAAGAAGTGGAGATTCCGGTAGTCCTGCTCGACTACGATATCGTGCCGCGTCCGGAACGCAGTGCCTTCGATCTGATAGGAATCGACAATTACAACGCCGGATGGCGACTTGGGCGACACCTCGTCGAGAAGGGCGCGAAACGCATCGCGTTCATGATGCGCGACAACTGGGCCTTCAGTGTGATCGACCGCAGGGATGGGCTGCGCGCGGCCGCAGAGGAGGCCGGACTGAAGTTCGAAGTCACGAACGTGGAGCCGGACGATGCGAAGGGCATTGCGGGGTTGCTGAACAGGAAAGCGGCGCCGGATGCGGTGGCATGCGGAAACGACCAGCTTGCCTTTGCGCTTCTGAAGACGCTTCGCGCGGCAGACGTGAAGGTTCCTGATGACGTCATGGTGGCGGGTTTCGACGACGCGCAGTATGCAGTGCGCGCCGATCCACCTCTTACGACGATTCACCAGCCGTCCGACGCGCTCGCGCGATCCCTGTTCGAGATACTCATGCTCCGCATCAGGAATCCCAATCTGCCCGCCGTCGCAATGTACCATGACGCATGGCTTGTTCCGCGCGCATCCACGGCGCGGCAGTGCGAGATGCGCCGCGCGGACGCATAGTGCAGGGCGAGTTCGCGTTCGGCCCCTGATCTCCGGCTCCGCGATGGTGGGACGTATCATGTTCTATCATATTGTTTCCAATGCTCGAAGGGGTGAAGTTCGGATAATGGAATGTGGTATAATATGTGGCATGGATAGCAAAGGGTCGAAATCGTTTCTTGCGGTGGTTGCCGCTTCGGTTCTCTCGCTTGCCGCTACGGCAGGCGAGGACGAGGTGTTGCTTGACGTAGCCACGAACTACGCGCAGAACGTCAGCCATGCACGCTGCCTGACGGCGGCGGAGGCGAAAAAGACGGTCGACGAGGTCTTTGCCAAGACCCCAGTCTATCAGAAGCCCGGACGCGCCGAGCGCGTCAAGCGGCTGATCGACGACGGCATGGCGACGCTAGTTCGGTACGAGGCAGACAGGGAGAGGGGTGATGCCGAGAGCGCAGACAAATCCATTAAGCGAAAAACCGTCTACAAGCTATTTAAGAAGTGGATGGAAACGGAACTGCCGGAGAACGATGGCGGCAAGGCGTGCATCCATGATCGTCGCGGCGCAGGGACGGACGGCGACGAGGTTGCGGTCTATGCGGATGGAACAATCGAGACTTCGTATGGGTGGTTGCGCGAAGGCGACTTCATCAATCTGTTTGGCGCGGCGGAGTCGCTTGAACTGGCCGCCGGAGCACCGACCAACGCCGAAGAGGTCGTTGTCGTGGCGGATGTCGAGATTGTCGATCTTGCGTCGCTCGCGAATCTGGCCCATGTCGAGCCGGAACATGGACTCCCCGGCGAGGAGGATGCCTGCTTCGAGCATTCTGTGTGCGCCACTTACAACGTCGACATGCGCGTCAGGGAGGTCCGGCGCGGGAAGTGTCCGTTTCGCAGGTTCTGCTTTTCCGCGGTTCACGACGCGGTGAACGCTTCGGCAACGGGGGATTGGCTGTTCTTCCGCGGGATGACGCTTGAAGTCGGGCTTGCCCGCGTGGACGGCAAGCTGAAGATCAACCGCTTCGAACCCGTGTTTCCGTATCCGCCCTATTCGAAGGACGGACTAAGAATCATCAGAAGAGATTCCGACTGCGAGTCGCCTTTTCTGACTGTAATGGGGTTGATCCCCGAAGATGCGCGCGAGTACATCAACTGGCGTGGACTGGAAGACGGCATCAGCGGCAGCCTCGTCGCATTGCAGTACGGCGATCGCGAACTGGCGCTGTTCGCGTCGACGACAAACCTAATCGAGGGTCTTTACGGAATCTTTCCGGACTATGGGCCGTCCGTGAAGATTACGGTGTATGGAGACGGCGAGTCCAACTTCGACTATTGGCGGAACGCCTGGTTTGCGGAATCTGCCGTGACCATAAGGTCCCTTGGCGAAGATGACGGATTCGTACGCACCAAGGGAGCCAAGACCGTCGCGGCGGGAACCTGCCCAGATCTTGATACGCTCACGAAAGAGCTGTCTTCGATCGGATTTGCGGATGTCGCCGGGGCGACGTATGCGCAGGTGAGTCCGTATCCGGCGGATTGGGGCGCTTCTTTGACGGATGAACACAGAAAGATGAGTGGACTGGATCTGGACGAAAGACTGAGCGGCGACGGATGGATTGCTCTGCCGAAGGACGGCACCGCGAACGCGAAGTTCCTGGCCTACGGCTGCGTCTGGTGGGAGGCTCGGCTTGAACCACCGGAAACGAACGGCGTCCGCACGGTCTCGTACTGCAAGGCGCGGCTTGCGCGCGACGTGGTGCTTGTCCGCACCTATGTGGAGGACGCCGCTGAGCTCAAGGCGACGCTGGACGAAGATCGTGCGGCGGACATTCTGGCGTTTGCGCTGCATGCCCGGCAGGCTGGCTTCGCGAAGGAATCCGAGCGCATCGCCGCTGCGCTCTTTGCGATAAAGGAAAGCGGAGACGCGGCGCTGTCCGGCATCAGGAAACGGCTTGCGAAGATCGCCGCCGAATATCCCGACTTCGCGACATGGGAGAAGAAGGAGCTGGCGCGGAAAGAAGAGCTTGAAAAGAGGAGGAAGGCCGATGAAAGCGACAGTGACGCCGAAGAGGAGCTATAGCGCACCGCGCTATCCGACGATCCACGAGATCGGTGCGCCCGATTTCGCCCGCGTGCCGACGCGCTGGCGCGGAATCCGTGCGCTCGCGTCAACCCTCGGCGCGGCGGCGATGAGCCTCAAGTCGCTTGCGCTCGACGCGGCGGCCGAACCGACTCCAAAAACGGCGCTGCCGACGGCTATCGCGCCGGATGCGGCGGCAAGGAATGACGAGAAGCGGGATGCGCCGGCGACGGACGTGTGTCCGTTGCCGCCTGCGGCGCTGGCCGGCGACGGATTCGGCGCGTTCGGATGCGTCGCGATGAATCCGCCGGTCATCCTTCCCGAGGCGGAGTCGCTGGAGATCATCGAGCGCGAGTTCGCGAAGCGCGGCATCGAGCTTGTCGATGCGCCGGAGCTCGACGGCGTGGAGGCGCCGGTCAGCAAGCTGGAGCGGAGCCGCGAGGACAGAAACCTTGTCGCGAACATCATCCGGCGCAGAGCGCAGGGCGACGAGGTGCGGCGCAAGAAGCGCAGGTGGATGCTCGACCTTGGCACGAAGGACGGGAAGATCATGGTGGAATACATCTCCAGCGACGACGAGAGCGTCTGGGTGCGCGACCCCGAAGAGGAAGACGGCATCTACAGTTCTGCGTCCAGCTGCGATATCCGCAGGGCCGCAGAACTGGCCGTCAAAGGCTTCAGTGCGCGGACGGAGGGAAGGCCCGTCAAGATCGGCGTTTTCTACGATCCGATGGCATGCGTTCCGATAAGCGAAATGGAGAAGATATACCAAGATGCAGACCCCGGACTTGATTGGCGCGCGAAATACGAGCTGACGGAGAAGCGCGGGCATGAGCTGGCGGTCAAGAAGCTCGTCGCGCAGATCGAGGCTTTCTTCAGGCATCTTGCGAATGCACCTGACGCTTCATCTCACTGACCGCTGCAATGACGTGAGCGGTAAGCATTCGGAAAGGAGCTGGCAAAATGAAACGGGCGGCAATGGCGCTTATGGTTTTCGCTCTTGGTCTTTCGTCGTTCGCCGACGTGCCCTGGACGGATGTAGAAACGGTCACGGCTTATCTCACCAATATGATTCCGGTTGCTGTATCGGATGTGCGTGTCCATACATCAGACGAGGCGGTGCCGATAATTGATCGGTATTTCACCTCTGTGCCCGAGTATCTTAAGGATTGCGAGGGGAATTGCAGTCTGGAGCCGGAGATCCGTCTGAGGCGGATGAAGCACATGCTGGAAAACGAATTTGCCTTTGTCTATTCGTTTTCGACATCGGTGAGCAATCTGGAATACGCCGCCTCGGGAAAGGTGTCCGGTGACGTTTTCGTGTATGTGTTTCAGCCTCGCGTGTTCAGCTGGTTCGACATGCACGAGCATTCGCAGCGCGCCCTGATTGGGCTGAGGCGTACGGATCCTGCCGAATGTGTCGTTCTTTCCAAGACGGACGGGTGCGCTTTCGAATGCTTCATCAGCGGTATCGGCAACGGGAAAAGCGAGGGGCAGCCGCTTCCGTTCAGGAATCGCAAGCTTGAGACGGATATCCGCGTTCCGACCTCGGATGCAGATGATAATGATGATGAAGTGGAGCCGGAAGCCGTCGTCGTTGCGGATGTCGAAGGCACGTTCTTCGATTCCGTCCGCAACATGAACCCTTCATGTGTCAAGGGGGTGACGCCGACTTCATATACCTTGATCTCGCCTGTCGCGACCTATCGCGTGGAGCTTCTTGTCAGACGGGTGGAAGACGGCGCGTTCCCGTATGAGCGTCTTGCGTTTACCGTCGATCCGGATCGGGATCGGGCGCTCTACGAGACCTGGCCGTTCTATCGCGGCATGACGCTGGGTGTCGCGCTGTGCCGCATCGACGGCGCGCTGTGCGTCCGGCGCGTCTGGCCAGTTCTCCCCTATCCGCCGTTCACGCGGAGTACGGAGATTTTTACGGATTCTCCGAGTGTCTGCCGAAGTATGTCCATGGACTCACGTTTCTCGCTCAACAAGCGCGCGGCGGATTTGCGGCCCGGCGAGGCCGCTGCGGGGTTGGCCGTCCAGTATGGCGAGCACACGCTTGCCAAATTCATAGCGACGCGCAATGGAATTACGGGGCTGTACGGAGATTTCCCCGATTATTCGAGCGGCATCAAGGTCGAGGTCTGGACGGCGTCCGAGGGGGCCAATCCGGACTATTGGCGCGATGCCTGGTTCGCGAGTCCAGGGGATCGTTCGCCGAAGCCGTCGGATGCCGGTGAATTCTGCACGGTCCAGAATGCCGAGGAAGGGCTAGACGACCTGACTCTGCTGAAGTTCAAGTGGATGCCGTGCCGTGTCGACAACCGGATTCTCAAGGTGAAGACATTCGAGGACTTCGCAAAGTATCTGGATGCGGCGGCAGTCTGCGCCGCATGCGGACGGCGGCACTACAAGGTGTCGGTCGATTCGACAGTTGCCTCGCGGAAGGTGAACTTCCCGCATGCTTTCCGAAATGTTTTCGATGCGCTGACGGATGCGTGCGAAAGGAACGGATGCGAATTTAAGGTGGACGGAACAAACGTTGTCGTTTCGGCGTATCTCTCGGATGCCGACCTCGCCGACGATTCGCTTCGGGGGCGGCTTCGTGTTCTTGAAAAGGTCGGATTCGCCTCTGTCGCCGGCGCGCAGTACGCCGACGTTTCCTTTTGGCGAGGCGACACAAAGTCCGGAACGAAGTCGCCGGTCGGCGAGTTGCCTTTCGAATTTTCCATTGGCGATTATGTCCTGACTGGCGACGGGTGGATCCGCACGACAGCGGACGGCCGCCGCGAGACGCTTGCGTTTGACTGCTCCTGGTGGCCGAGCGACGGCTCTGAAGGATTCCACGAGCCCCAAAAGGCGCGGCTGGCGCGCGACATTGCGAAGGTGCGCGCCTATCTGCGCGATGCCGCGGCAGATTCAGAAGATTCGGGTCCGCGCTGGGACTCGGAACAATACGACCGCCTCGCGCTGGCATTCGCACTTCATGTCTACCAGGCCGGGTATGCCGAAGAGGCTCAGTCGCTGTGCGATGCGCTTAAGCTTCGCCCCGGTGCCGAGCCGCAGGCTTTCAATTCGCTTCTGTCCAAGATAAAGCGGGATAGGAAGGAATATCCGGATTTCCAGACTTGGCTTGAGAAGTCTGTTGATCCAACGAAGAAAGGGGGTTCCGACGATGGTGAATAAAGTTACTCCTGCGCGAGGACTGCATGTGCCGCGCTATCCCACGATCCACGAGATCGGAATTGCGGAACTGTCGCGAGCTCCTTCTCGCTGGGCGAACCTGAAGTCTGTAGTCGCCTCAATAGGAA
>JAEEGG010021648.1_pt1 | contig 12744 bp, 9 predicted proteins | sample 9134161 | NCBI WGS metagenome assembly JAEEGG01 (sample SAMN16246543, study PRJNA631951) | gut metagenome | biome: gut microbiome; feature: rumen; material: CR-attached | host: Bos | place: Iran: Karaj | collected 2018-10
TCAGCAGGGGCGTCGGCCTTCACGTGGCGCAGCCCGTCGGCACCGGCATGATGCTCAAAGCGACTGGAGCAGAACACATGCCATCCCGTGGAGCTCTTCACAATCACCGGCAGGGGTATGACGAGCGGTTTGCCCTCGCCAATGTCGGTGATATGCCACTCATGCGAGTCCCTGATATGCTCCAGCACCACGTCCTTGGCCGAGAATTCCTCAGCCTTGGCGGCGGGTGTCAAGGCCAGCATCAGCAGGGCCATCAGGAGTAATCGTTTCAATTTGTCGTTCATAATAATCGATATACAATTCCGAAAATGTCAGTGTCTCAGTTTCAGCGTCACCGCCATCATCACCACATACATTATTATAATAATGAGTGCGAATCTCACGGCGTCATCTCTGCTCTTTGCGATGAGCAGCACATAGATGGCCACTGCCGTAGCGACGATGAGCATGCGCACCGTTGCCATGATGAGGTAGAAGTGCACCAGATGCTGTGGCGAATGACGTTTTACCACGTCGTAGCCTTTCACGTAGGCCATGCCCAGCAGGGTGAAGAGGAAAACCGCAAACAGTAGCTGGGTAGCCATCATTCCTCGGCCTTCTCCACGCAGATTGACACCTCGTTCTTCTGCACGGCAACGAATCCGCCCAGTATCTCTATCTGCTTGCCGTCGTACTCCACAACGCCTTTCTGCAGCGAGGAGATGATGGGGGCGTGGTCGGTGAGAATCTCGAAGTTGCCCAGCGAGCCGGGGACCTTCACGCTCTGTGCCTCGCCGCTGAACTCAATCCTCTCAGGAGAGACAATTTTCAGTTTTAGCATTCTATTCTTGTTTTCTAATGTTGCCAGATGTTCCAGATGATATAGAGCGTGGCAAGCTTAACCCTTGGCAGCCTCCAAGAGCTTCTTGGCCTTCTCTTTGGCGTCGTCGATGGTGCCCACGTTGAGGAAAGCCTGCTCGGGCAGGTCGTCCACTTCGCCGTCGAGGATGGCATTGAAGCCCTTGATGGTGTCTTCCACAGAGACCATCACTCCCGGCAGACCCGTGAACTGCTCGGCCACGGTGAAGGGCTGGCTGAGGAATCGCTGCACGCGGCGTGCACGGTTCACGGTCAGCTTGTCTTCGTCTGATAGCTCGTCCATACCCAGGATGGCAATGATGTCTTGCAACTCCTTGTAGCGCTGCAGAATCTCCTTCACGCGCTGTGCGCAGTCGTAGTGGTCCTTTCCCACGATGAGCGGGTCGAGGATGCGGCTGGTGCTGCCCAGCGGGTCAACGGCGGGGAAGATGCCGAGTCCGGCAATCTTTCGGTCGAGCACCGTGGTGGCGTCGAGGTGTGTGAACGTGGTGGCGGGGGCAGGGTCGGTGAGGTCGTCGGCAGGCACATAAACAGCTTGTACCGAGGTGATTGACCCCTTCTTGGTTGAAGTGATTCTTTCCTGCATGGCACCCATCTCCGAGGCCAGCGTGGGCTGGTATCCCACGGCGCTGGGCATACGTCCCAGCAGTGCCGACACCTCTGAGCCAGCCTGGGTGAAGCGGAAGATGTTGTCGATGAAGAACAAGATGTCGCTCGAAGCGCCGTCCTTGCCACCATTGTCGCGGAAGCCCTCGGCCACCGTCAGTCCGCTCAGCGCCACCGAAGCACGTGCACCGGGCGGCTCGTTCATCTGGCCATATACCAGTGTGGCCTGGCTCTTCTTCAGCTCCTCGGGGTCAACGAGCGAGAGGTCCCACTTGCCTTCGTCCATGGCTTTCTTGAACTTCTCGCCATAGCGTATCACTCCGCTCTCAATCATCTCGCGAATCAGGTCATTGCCCTCACGCGTGCGCTCACCCACACCGGCAAAGACCGAGAATCCGTCGTGTCCCTTGGCGATGTTGTTGATGAGCTCCATGATGAGCACCGTCTTGCCCACGCCAGCGCCTCCGAAGAGTCCGATTTTTCCTCCCTTCATGTAGGGTTCCAGCAGGTCGATCACCTTGATGCCTGTGGTCAGGATTTCCTTCTTCGTCGACAGTTCTTCGAACGTGGGAGCCTCGCGGTGGATGGGGTATGCCCCACGCATGTCGAGCTGTTTCATTCCATCGATAGGCTGACCTATCACGTTGAGCATGCGGCCTTTGATTTGGTCGCCGGCAGGCATCTGTATGGGCGAGCCCATGGGCTGTGCCTCCAGCCCTCGCTGAAGGCCGTCGGTGTTGTCCATAGCCACGCAGCGCACGGTGTCCTCGCCGATGTGCTGCTGCACCTCTACGATGAGCTGACGTCCATCTCCACGGTTGATGCACAATGCCTCGTGAATCTTTGGCAGCACCTTCTCGGCATCAAGCCCCTTCGTGTCGAAGAACACGTCGATGACGGGACCGATAATCTGGCTGATGCGCCCTGTAATTTGTGACATAAGCTTACTGTTTTATGATAGTATTATTTGTTTGTTTGCGAATTTTTGGCAAAGATATGAAAAAAAAGCCAAACGCCCAAATGGTTTTGCGAAAACTTTGTGAAATCAATCCATATGTTCTTTGATGAAGAGCTTTTTCACGAATCGCAAGTCGTGTTCGACCATGATTTTCACCAGTTCGCTGAACGATGTCTTGTGCGGATTCCATCCCAGCTGTGCCTTGGCCTTCGATGGGTCGCCCAGCAGCTGGTCCACCTCGGCGGGGCGGAAATACTTGGGGTCCACCTCCACGAGTGCCCTACCTGTCTGCTTGTCGTATCCCTTCTCGTCGATGCCATCGCCTCGCCACTCCAGTTCAATGCCCACCTCTTGGAACGCCAGTGTGCAGAATTCGCGCACAGAGTGGTATTCGCCAGTGGCGATGACGAAGTCGTCGGGCTGGGGCTGCTGCAGTATGAGCCACATGCACTCGATGTAGTCGCGGGCATACCCCCAGTCGCGCAGCGAATTGAGGTTGCCCAGATACAGCTTGTCCTGATAGCCCAGTTTGATGCGTGCCGCCGCGAGGGTTATTTTTCGGGTGACGAAGGTCTCGCCGCGCCGCTCGCTCTCATGGTTGAAGAGGATGCCGTTGCAGCAGTACATGCCGTAGCTCTCGCGATAGTTTTTCATTATCCAAAATCCGTAGAGCTTGGCCACGGCGTAGGGCGAGCGGGGGTAGAAGGGTGTCGTCTCGCTCTGTGGCACCTCCTGCACCTTTCCATACAGTTCGCTCGTCGATGCCTGGTAGATGCGGCAGGTTTGTGCCAGACCGCAGATGCGCACGGCCTCCAGCAGTCGCAGCACACCATTGGCGTCGGTGTCGGCGGTGTATTCAGGCACCTCGAAGCTCACCTTCACGTGGCTTTGTGCAGCAAGGTTGTAGATTTCGTCGGGCTTCACCTCGCTGATGATGCGTATGAGCGACGACGAGTCGGTCATGTCGGCATAATGCAGGTTCACCAGTCGCTTGCGCTTCATGTCGCGCACCCACTCGTCGAGATAGAGGTGCTCTATGCGCCCCGTGTTGAACGACGATGAGCGGCGCATCAGTCCGTGCACCTCATAGCCTTTTTCTATCAGAAATTCGGCCAGGAACGAGCCGTCCTGCCCCGTGATGCCAGTGATGAGTGCTTTCTTGTCCATTCTTTATTCTGAAAATTGTTTGATGCGCTGCTCTTCCGAGAGCTTACATATTAATAATGTGTTGTCGTTTTCGGCCACGATGTATCCATCGAGTCCCTGCACCACCACTTTCTTCTCCTGTGTGGTGTGCACGATGCAGTTGTGGGTTTCGTAGAGATGGATGTCGTTGCCGATGGTGGCATTGCCGTAGAGGTCGTGGTGCGACTGCATCAGCAGCGAGCCCCACGTGCCCAGGTCGCTCCATCCGAAGTCGGCGGGGCACACGAAGATTTCCTCGGCTTTCTCCATGATGGCGTAGTCTACGGAAATGTTCTCGCATTTGGGAAACTGCTCGTTGATGGCTTGCTGCTCCTGTGGCGTGCCATAGACGGGCATCAGGGCTTCAAACAGTTTTGCCATGCGGGGCTGGTAGACGCGGAAGGCGTTCACGATGGTGTTCACGTTCCAGATGAAGATGCCCGCATTCCAGTAGTAGTAGTTCTTCTTGATATACTGCTGGGCGGTTTCCAAGTCGGGCTTCTCGCGGAAGCTGTCCACGCGGAATATCTGCTTGCCTTTGCGCAGCGATGGTGCCGACAGGTCGGCCTGTATGTAGCCATATCCCGTCTCGGGCCTGGTGGGTTTCATGCCCAGCGTGACGATGGCGTCGCTGTCCTCGGTGAAGGCCATGCAATCCTGCAACACGCGCTGAAACTCCTGCACGTTGGTCACGATGTGGTCGCTGGGTGTCACCACGATGTTGGCCTTGGGGTCGCGGCTCTTGATGCGCCAGCTCACGTAGGCAATACACGGAGCGGTGTTGCGGCGGCAGGGCTCACACAGGATGTTGCTGGTGGGCATGTCGGGCAGCTGCTCTCGGATGATGGAGGCATACTTCTCATTGGTCACCACCCACACATTCTCGGCAGGCACCAAGTTGCCAAAGCGCTCCACGGTGAGCTGCAGCAGTGTGCGCCCAGTGCCAAGCACATCGATAAATTGCTTGGGGCGCGCGGCGGTGCTCATGGGCCAAAAACGGCTGCCAACGCCACCCGCCATTATCACCAAATGATTGTTTGTCATTGCCATAATGATGTCGTTTTTGAAATATTCCGCAAAAATACAAAAAAAAATAGAATGGAGCAAACGAATAGGCAATAATATTTTTCGAGCGGACAGAATTAGCGGCAATTTGGAGTGCTCCATACCATCATCATGCGGGGGTTGGGGAAAAAACTGCGGCGTTGACTTTTTGTTGGATTATCCAGAAAAACTGGCAAAAAGTCAACGTCGCTTATTGCAATCACGACAGGAGAGAAAGGCTCCGCCGTGCTTGATGGATGAATGGCCGTTAGATGTTGGCGATGGACATGATGTTGGCAAACACGCCCGCAGCGGTGACACCGGCTCCTGCGCCATATCCCTGTATGAGCATGGGGTATTCGCGGTAGCGCTCGGTGGTGAGCAGCACGATGTTGTTCGAGCCTTCCAGTCGATAGAACGGATGTCGCTGGTCGACGGCCTGTAGCGACACGCTGCAGCGCGCCTGCATGTCCTTCCCTTCGTCGGCTGTGGTCTGTGTTTCCATCTTGGCCACGAATCGCCAGCGCTTCTTCTCGGCATCCATCACCTGGCGCCGCTGCTCAAAGTCGGCATCGAGCTGAGGCAGGTTCTTCCAGAAGTCGTCAAGCGAGCCCTCGAAGAACGACTGGGGCATGAACAGGTGTTTCTCCACGTCGTCCTGCTCCACCACATATCCAGCCTCTCTCGCCAGTATGACCAGCTTGCGTATGACGTCCTTGCCGCAGAGGTCGATGCGTGGGTCGGGTTCGCTGTAGCCCCGCTCCTTGGCCAGGCGCACCGTCTCGGAGAAGGGGCAGTCGGCGGCGATGGTATTGAAGATGAAGTTGAGCGTGCCACTGAGCACGGCCTCGATGCGCAGGATGCGGTCGCCGGAAGCCAGCAGGTCGCCGATGGTGCCAATGATGGGCAGTCCTGCTCCCACATTGGTCTCGAAGAGGAATTTGATGCCCTTCTTCAGGGCCGTCTTCTTCAGTCGGCTGTAGTCGGCATAGGGCCCCGAAGCGGCAATCTTGTTGGCCGTGACCACCGATATGTTGTGGTCGAGCAGCTCCTGATAAAGTGCTGACACATCGGCCGATGCGGTGCAATCGACGAAGACGGAGTTGAAGATGTTCATGCCCACCACTTCGTCGCGCAGCTTGCGTACGTCGCTGTCGTCGGCTTGTGCCAGCTGCTCACGGTAGGACGTCAGGTCGATGCCGTCGCGGTTGAAGATGGCCTTCTTCGACGAGGCGATGCCCACCACGTTGAGCTTCAGCTGTCGCGTCTCCTTCAGCGTCTCATACTGGGAGCGAATCTGGTCAATCAGATTGCCGCCCACGGTGCCGATGCCACAGATGAAGAGGTTGAGCACCTTGTATTCCGAGAGGAAGAATGAGTCGTGGAGCACGTTGAGCGACTTGCGCAGGTACTTGGCGTCGACGACAAACGAGATGTTGGTCTCGCTGGCGCCCTGTGCACAAGCGATGACGCTGATGCCGCTGCGCCCCAAGGTGCCGAAGAGCTTTCCGGCAATGCCGGGCGTGTGCTTCATGTTCTCGCCCACGATGGCGATGGTGGCCAGTCCGCACTCGGCCTGCATGGGGAACATGGCACCCGTGACAATCTCCTTGGCAAACTCGATGTTGAGCACCTCCACGGCGCGCGAGGCATCCTCGTCGCGCACGCCGATACTGGTGCTGTTCTCAGACGATGCCTGGCTCACCATGAACACCGAGATGCCCTCCTCGGCCAGACAGGAGAAGATGCGGCGGTTGACACCGATGACACCCACCATCGACAGTCCGGTGACGGTGATGAGCGTGGTGCCCTTGATGCTGCTGATGCCCTTGATGGGCTTGCGGTCGTTGTCGATCTTCTGCTTGATGAGCGTCCCGGGATGCGTGGGGTTGAAGGTGTTCTTCACCTTGATGGGGATGTTCTTCACGCAGACGGGGTAGATGGTGGGAGGATAGACCACCTTGGCGCCGAAGTTGCACAGCTCCATGGCCTCCACGTAGCTCAGCTCGTTGATGGTGTAGGCACTCTTGATGACGCGCGGGTCGGCAGTCATGAATCCGTCCACGTCGGTCCATATCTCCAGCACCTCGGCCTCCAAGGCAGCGGCAATGATGGCTGCGGTGTAGTCGCTGCCGCCGCGCCCCAGGTTGGTGGTCTCGAGGCTGTCGCGGTCGCGGGCAATGAAGCCGGGAACGACGGCAATCTGCTGCGAGCCAAGGGTGGCAAAGGCGTCGCGCACCAGCTTGTAGGTCAATTCGGCATCGAGCATGTCCTTGCCCTGCTTCTTCACCGTGCGGATGAAGTCGCGGCTGTTCTTGCGCACGCCGCCTCGGAGGAGCATGGCCACGATGTGCGAGCTGAGGCGCTCGCCATAGCTCACGATGGCCGCTTCGGTCTTGGGGCTGAGGTCGTGGATGAGGAACACGCCATAGTAGATGGACTCCAGCTCGGTGAAGAACGGCGTGATGGTGGCCACCAGCTGCTGACGCTGGGGGCCAGGGGCGAAGAGCGCGTCGACCATGTCGAAGTGGCGCTGCTTGATGGCGTTGAACTCCTGTCGCCACGACTCGTCGCCAGCCAGTGCCAGGCGCGAGGTGGCCAACAGGCGGTCGGTGATGCCCCCCAGGGCGCTCACCACCACAATCACTGGCTTCGGCTCGGCCTCTACGATGCGCTTCAGATTCAGTATACTCTCAACGGAACCCACGCTGGTTCCGCCGAATTTCATTACCTTCATGTTGCTTAGCGTTGAGAGTTAAGAGTTGTATTCCTGCCAACTCTTGATCTTGATGTCGTCCTCGCCCAAGGCGGTGAAAGCCTCGATGAAGGCCTTGGCCAATCGCACATTGGTGATGAGCGGGATGTTGTGGTCGATGGCACCACGACGAATGCGATAGCCGTTGGTGAGTTCGCGCTTGGTGTGGTTCTTGGGCACGTTGATGATGAGCGCAAAGCGATGTTGCGCAATCATGTCGAGCACGTTGTTCTCGCCCTGTTCGTCGGGCCACGACACTGTGACGGCGTTGATGCCGTTGTCGCGGAAGAACTGTGCCGTTCCTCCCGTGGCATACACCTCGTATCCCTTCTTCATCAGCTGCTGGGCGGGCTCGAGCAGGCTCACCTTGCCCTTGGCGGCACCACTGCTGATGAGGATGGCAGCACCCGGCTTGGGCAGACGGTAGCCCGTGGCAATCATGGCGTTGAGCAGAGCCTCGTTGAGGTCGTCGCCCAAGCAGCCCACCTCGCCAGTAGAACTCATGTCGACACCCAGCACGGGGTCGGCATTCTGCAAGCGAGCGAACGAGAACTGCGATGCCTTCACGCCGATGCGGTCGATGTCGAACTCGCTGCGGTCGGGGCGCTCGTAGGGGGCATCGAGCATGATGCGGGTGGCCGTCTCGATGAAGTTGCGCTTCAGTATCTTGCTGACGAAGGGGAACGAGCGCGAGGCGCGCAGGTTGCACTCGATGACCTTCACCTCGCGGTTCTTGGCCAAGAACTGTATGTTGAATGGGCCGCTGATGTTCAGCTCCTTGGCGATGGCGCGGCTGATGTGCTTGATTTGCCGGATGGTGCTGTAGTAGATGTGCTGGGCGGGGAAGAGCATCGTGGCATCGCCGCTGTGCACGCCAGCATACTCCACATGCTCTGAGATGGCATACTCCACCACCTCGCCCTTGTCGGCCACGGCATCAAACTCAATCTCCTTGGTCTCGGTCATGAACTTCGACACCACCACTGGGAACTCCTTCGACACCTCGGTGGCCATGCTGAGGAAGCGATGCAGCTCCTCGTCGTCGTAGCAGACGTTCATGGCGGCACCGCTGAGCACATACGACGGGCGCACCAGCACGGGGTAGCCCACCTCGGCCACAAACTCCTTGATGTCGTCGAAGCTGGTGAGGGCGCGCCAAGCAGGCTGGTCGATGCCCAGCTTGTCGAGCATGGCCGAGAACTTGTCGCGGTTTTCGGCACGGTCGATGTTGACGGGGCTGGTGCCCAGCACTGGCACACCCTGGCGGTGCAGCTTCATGGCCAGGTTGTTGGGGATTTGTCCGCCCACGCTGACGATGACACCGCGCGGCATCTCCAAGTCGATGACGTCGAGCACGCGCTCCAACGACAGTTCGTCGAAGTAGAGGCGGTCGCACATGTCGTAGTCGGTGGAGACGGTCTCAGGGTTGTAGTTCACCATGATGCTCTTGTAGCCCAGCTTGCGAGCTGTGTTGATGGCGTTGACCGAGCACCAGTCGAACTCCACCGACGAGCCGATGCGATAAGCACCTGAGCCTAAGACGACTACCGACTTCTCGTTGTTGTAGTAGTTGATGTCGTGGCGAGCCTTGTAGATTTCGTTCTTCACCTCGGCGAAGGCGGGCACATGGGTATAGGTGAAGTAGAGATAGTTGGTCAGTTCGGGATGCTCACTGGCCACGGTGGGTATGCGCTTCACGCTGGGCAGGATGCCCTTCTCCTTGCGATACTGGCGCACCTGCAGATTCTCCTTCTCCATGTTGCCCTGCTGGGGCTTCAGCACGAAGCGGGCAATCTGGAAGTCGGAGAAGCCACACTGTTTCACCTCGAGCAGGAAGTCGGCGGGCAGGTCTTCCAGCTTGTCATACGTCTGCAGCTGGTGCTTCAGGTCGACGATATGCTTCAGGCGCTCCAGGAACCACACGTCAATCTTCGTCAGCTCCTCGATGCGCTCCACGGTGTAGCCTTCTTCCAGAGCCTGGGCGATGGCAAAGATGCGCAGGTCGGTGGGGTTCTGCAGGGCATCGTCGAGATTGTCGAATCGCGTGTGGTCGTTGCCCACAAAGCCGTGCATCCCCTGCCCTATCATGCGCAGGCCCTTCTGAATCATCTCCTCGAAGCTGCGGCCGATGGACATGATTTCGCCCACGCTCTTCATGCTGCTGCCGATGAGGCGGCTCACACCGGCAAACTTCGTCAGGTCCCAGCGGGGAATCTTGCAAATCATGTAGTCGAGGCTGGGAGCCACATAAGCCGACGAGGTGGTTCCCATCTCGCCTATCTGGTCGAGCGTGTAGCCCAAGGCTATCTTGGCGGCGACGAAGGCGAGCGGATAACCAGTTGCCTTCGAGGCCAATGCGCTTGAACGGCTCAAGCGGGCATTAATCTCGATGATGCGGTAATCGTTGGTCTCGGCATTGAAGGCAAACTGGATGTTGCACTCGCCCACGATGCCCAGGTGGCGCACGCAGCGGATGGTGATGTCTTGCAACATCTGCACCTGCTCAGGCTTGAGCGAACAGGTGGGAGCCACCACGATGCTCTCGCCAGTGTGGATGCCCAGGGGGTCGAAGTTCTCCATCGAGGCCACGGTGAAGCAGTGGTCGTTGGCGTCGCGGATGGTCTCAAACTCTATCTCCTTCCAGCCCTTGAGCGACTCCTCCACCAGAATCTGGGGGGCAAAAGTGAAGGCGCTCTCAGCCAGCTCCACAAACGTCTTCTCGTCGGGGCAGATGCCGCTGCCCAGTCCGCCGAGGGCGTAGGCCGAGCGGATCATGATGGGGAACCCAATCTCGCGGGCTGCCTTCAGGGCATCGTCCATGTTCTCCACGGCATGCGACACAGGCACCTTCAGGCTGATCTCGGCCAGCTTCTTCACGAAGAGGTCGCGGTCTTCGGTGTTCATGATGGCCTCCACGCTGGTGCCCAGCACCTCCACGCCATATTCCTTCAGGATGCCCTTCTGATAGAGTTCCGTTCCGCAGTTCAAAGCCGTCTGTCCACCAAAGGCGAGCAGGATGCCGTCGGGGCGCTCCTTCTTGATGATTTCGGTGACGAAGTGGGTGGTGACGGGCTGGAAGTAGACGGTGTCAGCAATGCCCTCGCTGGTCTGGATGGTGGCGATGTTGGGGTTCACCAGCACACTCTTGATGCCTTCTTGCCGCAGGGCCTTCAGGGCCTGCGAACCAGAATAGTCGAATTCGCCGGCCTGTCCGATTTTCAACGCGCCCGAGCCCAGCACGAGCACTTTCTTTAGTTTTTGTCTTGACATGATGATATTTTGATGATATAGGTTATACTAATTCCACCTTGTTGATGTCCTGCTCGCGCTCGCAATAGTGGCAGGTGAGGATGTTGCCTTCCACGTGGAAGTAGGTGTCCATCGGCTCGTTGTTGGTAATGCACTTGGGGTTGTTGCACTTCACGATGCCGCGAATCTCGTTGGGGGTCACCACCGTCTTCTTCTCCACCACCTCATAGTCGCGGATGATGTTCAGGATGACGTTGGGCGCCACCACCGAGAGGCGCGATATCTCGTCGTCGGTGAAGAACTTGTCGCTCACCTTGATGATGCCCTTGTTGCCCACCTTCAGCGAGGGGTAGTTGATGCCGATGGTGACGGGCGTCTTCAGGTCGAAGAGTCCCAGCAGGTTGGCCACATGATAGGTTTTGTCGGCGGGGATATGGTCGATGACGGTGCCCTGCTTAATGGCGGCCACCAGGCGTTCTGTCTTACTTGAACCCCCTGACTTAGGGGATTGGGGGTCTGAACAAGGTTTGTTCATATTCGTATAGGTTTTCTTTGTGGAGGCCTTCGTTTGTTCAGGCCCCCACCCCCATGACTTAGGGGGCTAAGATGGTCTTGTCGTTTTTCACGTCGTCGAGGCTGATGCCGAGCACATCGCAGAAGATGGCTTGGCGTGCAAAGAGCCCGTTGCCGGCCTGCTGGATATAGTAGGCGTGGGGGCTTTCGTCCACCTCGTAGGCAATCTCGTTCACACGCGGCAGGGGGTGCAGAATCTTCATGTTGGGCTTCGTCAGCCGCAGCGTCTCATTGTTTAATATATATACGTTCTTCACCCGCTCATACTCCATCAGGTCGCTGAAGCGCTCCTTCTGCACACGGGTCATATACAGAATGTCGGCATCCTGGATGATTTTCTCGTTGAAGGCGGTGTGTTCCTGATAGCGTATGCCATGCTGGTCGCAATACAGCTTATACTCCTTGGGCATGGCCAGCTCCTTGGGAGCCACGAAGTGGAACGTGGGGTTGAAGTGGCGCATGGCCATCAGCAGCGAGTGCACGGTGCGGCCATACTTCAGGTCGCCCACCATGTAGATGTTCAGCCCGTCGAGGGTGCCTTGCGTCTTGTAGATGCTGTAGAGGTCGAGCATGCACTGCGAGGGATGCTGGTGGGCGCCGTCGCCGGCGTTGACGATGGGCACGGGGCTCACCTCGGAGGCATACTGCGCTGCGCCCTCGATATAGTGGCGCATCACTATCACGTCGGCATAGTTGGCCACCATCATGATAGTGTCTTTCAGCGTCTCGCCCTTTGTCCCACTGGTCACCTTCGGGTCGGCAAACCCTATCACGCGGGCGCCAAGGCGGTTGGCCGCCGTCTCAAACGAGAGGCGAGTGCGGGTGCTGGGTTCAAAGAAGAGGGTGGCTACCACGCGACCTTTCAACAGCTCGCGGTTGGGATGTTTCTCAAATTCGCCGATCATCTCAATCATGTAGAGAATCTTCTCGCGCGTCAGGTCGGCAATGGTTACGAAATTGTGCTTGTCCATCTTTGAGAATGATGCGTTACCAAATACGATTTTTGTCTCGTTGAAGTGCGACCACTCGCAATTCGCGCGCAAAGTTACAATTTTTTGCGCAAAACGGCCACGCTTTAACTCCCTTTAACGCAACCAAATTCACGAATGACCGCAAAAGGGGAGTGAATGGGGGGGAAAGCCCCTCCCCCCGCCCCCCCCAATGAGGGGGAGCATATAGACCCTACGCCCCCGCAAAACTAACTACTCCCCCCCAGGGGGGGGCGGGGGGAGGGGCTTTTTCCGCATGTACTCGACAGACGGTCTGCGCTCGACCTGTAGTCGCTCTTGCCAACGAAGGGACACCCCGAAGGGGCCATCACTTATAAATTTCGGTTGGCAGCGGCCGCTGCCATCATTGGCGGCGTTCGCTGCCATCATTGGCGGCGTTCGCTGCCATCATTGGCGGCGTTCGCTGCCATCATTGGCAGCGGCCGCTGCCAATCATGTCCCCGCCCGCTGCCAACCTAAAAAGCATGCCCCTTTTCCCTCGGCGGTGCCTCCCTCTCCCTGTTTGC
>JAEEGG010021649.1_pt1 | contig 12743 bp, 11 predicted proteins | sample 9134161 | NCBI WGS metagenome assembly JAEEGG01 (sample SAMN16246543, study PRJNA631951) | gut metagenome | biome: gut microbiome; feature: rumen; material: CR-attached | host: Bos | place: Iran: Karaj | collected 2018-10
GATATGACATGTCCCAGTCTGTCCCGTTCCGCTTCCAGGTTCTCGTTCGAAAGTACGGCGACTACAAGCAAATCTTTCCAACAAGACTCCAGGCGCGAAAGCCGTGTCTCGTCGTAGTTTTTTTCCGCGAACGTGCCTTCTATGGCGGAGTCGAGCATTTCTTCAAGTCTTTGAATTGTCTTGTTTCCAAACATTTTTAATCGAATCTGTAACCTTGTCCGTAAATCGTGCTGATGTGCTTCGCGCCCTTACCGCCGTCAACTTTGCTTCTAAGCCTGTTTATCGTAACAGAAAGCGTGTTCTCGTCCACAAAAGTACCGTCCTCGCCCCACAGTCGTTCCATAAGCCGTTCCCTTGTCAGCACGCAGCCTTTGTTTTCAATGAACAGTTTTAAAAGTCGCTGCTCGTTGACGCTTAAAAAGATTTCTTCGCCATTCCGTTTGAAAGTCAGCTTTCCAAAATCAAAAACCATGTCATCGATCTTATAAATCAGGCTGGAACCGTTTTCTGCAAAGGGCGCGACACATAGCGAAGCTGAAACTCCCGCATCGGACTGCATTACCCTACTCCGCCTGATAAGCGCATTTACCCGAGCGCGCAATACCGCCAAACTGAACGGCTTCGTCAAATAATCGTCCGCGCCCATCGTAAGGCCTTTCACCTCGTCAAGTTCCATGTCGTTCGCCGTCAGGATAAGCACCGGCACGCTGCTTTGCGCACGGACAATCTTCAAATAATCGTATCCGGTTCCGTCCGGCAGATTTATGTCCAAAATAATGAGCGAGAGCGTGCCTCCATAGTCTTTAAAACCAGAGGCTGCATCTTTTACAGTGTATTCTTTTTTGAACTCCGTGTTCCCGTCTGACAGCGTAATTTCTATGCCGTCACTCAGGGCTTTGTCATCTTCAACAATCTGTATGTACAAGTGCGCCTCCTAATAAAAAAGATAATGCATTTTTCAAAGAAAAGTCTATCAAAAACAGCGCGAACGGCAGTTTTTAGGCGCGCTCGGCAATTTTCTGCATTTTTCCGCGACACCCCACCAGCCCCGACGAAACTAACTCCTTGCATTGATATCTGTGTTAAATTGAATTACAATTAAAAATATGAGGAAGATGATATGAAAAAAACTTGTAAAACATTTTCTGCGATTTTTGCATTTTTTCTGATTTTAACGAATTTCGTTTTTGCAAAAGAAATGAAGTTCGATAATCCCAAATATACCGCGACATGGAATTTCAAAGATGACTTTAAGGGCGATATTAACGACGAGCCACTAAAAAATCTTCCTTTCAACCAAACTTGTCCGATGTACCTTCAGGTTTGGGATCACATAAACGAAGACATGACTTTCGCCATATCTGACGGAAAAAGCTCTCTCAAATTTGATTTCAGGCAAATTATCGAAAAATCAAAATATCCACGTGTACTATGCCCAAAGTTCGCGTTTTACGAGCAAGAAAACGGCATAGACGTTCTGTATTACTCAACATTAATTGGAAGCTGCGGAAAGGCGTGTGTCGTAAGCTATGATTTTGTGGCAGGAAAGTGACGCTTTCGCCGGAAGTTTCCGTTAGCGATTTGTTTGCCGACGCGTTTTCATACAATTACTCTTCACTTTTGAACGAAATTTATACACGATTTTTTGGCAAAACGCCCGTGATATCAGCTTCAGGACCAGAATCAGAACAAAACTGGACTTTCTATACCCGTTGGTGCGACAGTCTTGCAGGCGGCTGGGGAGACGAAACTTTCGGTTCGTTTGAAGACAATGTTTTGACGCTAGATTATACTTTCAGCGAGTATGAGGACAACAAAATAAATGAAAGAAAGCATAAACTGCCAGCAAAAATCCTTACGGCAAAACAAATTGTCAATTATTATGATGAGGTCGGCCTTTCGGATTTTACAATAAAAACGGATTCAAGCCTAAAAGAAGGAAGCACTGTTTACACAGCTGACAACATGAAAGAGTTTTCGAACGTTCCGTGGGTTCCGTCAAAAGACATACGCGAGGAAACAATCAAAATATCTTCGGAACGACCTTTGGGCGGAATTTATTTTTGCAACGGATTTTACAGTGCGGCAAGGAACGATTTGTACCTTAAAAACAACCGCGTAAAAGAAATCGAGATTATTTATCCGCAATCTCATGGATTAAGGCACAAAATCATTCTGAATGATACAGCGATGCCAGAGTTCATTCCGCTTTTGAACATCAACTGTACGGAAATAACGATAAAAGTTCTTTCTGTGTACGACGGGACGGCTTACAACGATACGTGCATAAACGCCATTTATCCTGTCGGGCTTATGAGCGAAGCAGAATACTACAACAGTCAGAGATAATCGAAATTGTTTTTGAATGTTCGTTTCATAAAAATATGGAATAATCTGATTATTTACATTATATTTTAAGATATGAACAATAAAGACGTTTTTAAATATGGTGAAGACATATTTAATAGCATAAATAGAGCAGCCGAAACAGGAAACTTTTCAAATCTAAGCAGAGATGTAAGGGATACCATAAATGGAGCAGCCGATAGCTTCTTAGATTCGATAAAAAGAGGTGTTTCCTCATGGCGAAAAGATACAAGAACTCCGTTTTTTTCTGTCAGAGTCAAAAAAAACAAGGGCAAAGGCAAAATTGTCGTTGGTTCAATTATTTCTTTTTCTGCACTGATGAGCCTTATTTCTCAAAGTTTATCGCTGATTCTCTCTGACATTGGCCTATGGCTTAAACTTTCAGCCGGGTCGCTTTTGGGTTTAGGACTGGGAATAGGCTTGATTATTGCTGGAAAAAAGAACCGAAATCTTATAAAAAACTATTTCAATTTCGGTAACATTATCGGGAACAGATCATATGTTACAATGGAGGAGCTTTCCGATAAAACAGGCATACCCACCGATGATGTCATCAGCCAGATAAAACAGATGAAAAGACAATCATATCTGCCTTATGCCATAATCGACAAAGCCGAGACAACACTTATGCTTACTGATGATGTCTATAAAGAATACATCAAAAGTAAAATGTATCATTCAAATCAAACATATAATTCAAACCAGGCAAAACGCGCAGATACATCGCAAACTCAGTCAAAACAAAACGAAAGCTCTGCAAAAGTTCAGTATGTCACGATTGACGAGAATTTACCAAAAGATGTACAGAGTATTCTGAAAGACGGAAATGATTATTTGAACAAAATACGCTATTATAATGACTTGATTCCTGATACAGAAACGATGTCGGACAAGCTTTATACTTTGGAAGCGACAGTTCTTTCTATTTTCAAAAAGCTGAAGGAAGCCCCGGATATCGCGGGTGATTTACGGAAGTTCATGTCGTATTATCTTCCTACAACGGAAAAGCTTTTGCAGAGTTATGTGGATTTAAGGAAAGAGTCGCTGAACGTTGAGAACATCGTGAATTCTCAAAAGGAAATTGAAGAAGCCACAGATGTTATTAATGATGCTTTCGTAAAGCTTTTAAACCAGCTTTTTGAAAATACATCCTGGGATATTTCATCAGATATTTCTGTTATGAAAACGATGATGAAGCAGGATGCACTTTTATAAACAAACAGGAGAAGATTATGGAGTTTAAGACTGAAACACCGACCTTGGTTTTTGATGCATCTGTAGAACCTGCAGAAGCAAAGCCTCTTGTTATAAAGCAAGAGGAAATGAAGGAAGAGATTGTTCTTTCAGAGGAGGAAGCGGCTCAGGTTGAGGCATTTACAAAGCAGATAGATTTATCAAATTCCACAGCTATTTTGAATTACGGAGCCGGAACGCAAAAGAAGCTTTCCAATTTTTCAGAAAAGGCTCTTGATGCTGTTCGCACCAAGGATATGGGTGAAGTTGGCGATATGATTACGAATCTTATCGTACAGCTTAAGGATTTTGATGTCGAGGAAAAAGAAAAAGGACTTAAAGCTTTATTCAGAAAAGGCACAAACAAGATTGTCGCCATGAAATCCAAATATGCAAAAGTAGAAAGTAACGTAAATGTAATTACTACGGAGCTTGAGCGGCATGAGGCTACTTTGCTGAAAGACGTGGCGATGCTCGATCAGATGTATGCGGCAAACCTTGCGTACTTCAAAGAGCTTACCATGTACATTTTGGCTGGAAAGAAAAAGCTTGAAGAAACAAGAAGCACAGAGCTTGCAAAACTTCAGGAAAAGGCAAAAGAATCCGGTTTGGCAGAAGATGTTCAGGCTGCCAAGGATTTGGCGGGCATGTGCGACCGGTTTGAAAAGAAAATCTATGACTTGGAGCTTACAAGAACGATAGCTCTTCAAAGCGGACCGCAGATCAGAATGGTTCAAGGTTCTGACACAATAATGGCGGAGAAAATCCAGTCAACAATCGTAAACACTATTCCGCTTTGGAAAAATCAGATGGTTATTGCCATCGGGGTAGAGCATTCTAACCAGGCAGCAAGGGCACAGCGCGAAGTTTCTGATATGACGAACGAGCTTCTTAAGAAAAATGCTGATGCACTTAAAGTTGCGACAATAGAGGCTGTAAAAGAATCTGAGCGCGGAATAATCGATATTGAGACGATAAAGCACACAAACGAGCAGCTTATCAGCACGATGGACGAAGTGCTCAGAATCCAGTCTGAGGGCAAGGAAAAACGCCGCAACGCGGAGATGGAGCTTTCTCAAATCGAACACGAATTAAAGATGAAGCTCTTGGAAGCATCCAAAGCGTAAAAAGTTTTGATTTGCAGTTCTGCGCGGCGCATGCAGTGTGCGGTGCGGTCGTTTTGACCGCACTGGCAGACTCTTAAAAACTCAATCGCATGTCTTTGTATTTGGTGTTTTTTTCGGTGAAACCGAGTTTTTTGTAGATGGGGTAGCCGTTTTCTGTCGCGCTTAGTTCGATGCGCCCTAAGCCGCGCGATTTTCCGTACTCTATGAGGTTCTGCAGGAGCTTTGTACAAATGCCTTGTCCACGGTATTCCGGCTCGGTGAACACGTTCATCACAACACCGTAAAGTCCGCTGAGCAAACCAGAGTTTGCAGGCATCTCCACAACAAGCAGATAAGCGACTGCGACAAGTTTTTCGTTATCACGCGCGACAAACGCGATAAGCTCCGTTCCAAGCTTCCGCGCGAAGTAGTCTTTCAGCTGTGTTTCCATGCAGCTTTTTTCGTGTTCGGAAACGCTGCCAAAATCGTCATTCATATAGGCGAGCCGCAGTCTTATAAGCTCATCGATATCGTCTTTCCCGGCCTGTGCAAAAACTACGCTCATAAAAGCTATCTGCGGACTCTTTCCGGGCTGCCATCGTAATAACGGAGCTTATCTTCGTACATGCGCTCATCGGCCATCTTCATGGCGTGTCTGACGTTCCGGCTGTCTTCCTCGAAACACGCGCCTATTGCAAAGCTGACTGTTCCGGAAGCCTTCGCCTCTTTTTTTAGCTTCTCAACAAGCTTATCGACCGTTTTTTCAGTAGTATCGCGGAGCATAATCAAAAATTCATCGCCGCCGGCACGGAAAATTTCACCGCCTTCAAAAACGGTTTTAAGCATAGCGGCGGCATTTTTAAGCAGCGTATCTCCGGCTTCGTGACCTTCTGTGTCGTTAACTTGCTTTAACCCGTTCAAATCCGCAAAAAGAATGCCCAACGAAGTTTTTGAATCATCGTCATCGGCCACAAGCTTGTCGACACGGTTATTCATCTCGTTTCTGTTATAAACCCCGGTCAGCATATCCATAGTGCTCATAAGCCTGAGCCGCTCGAAAAGCTGATGGTTATGGATTTCCGAAGCCAAAAAGTATGTTGTAAGCTCCAATGTCGATTTTATGCGCACAGAATCCGCCACATCAAATTCGGTAACCCAGATATATCCGAGCAGGTCATTTCCTCTTTTAAGCGGGAAAAGCGCGATTTTTTCTATTCCGGCTTCTTTTAGCGATTCATACCAAACTGGGTTTCTTTCGCGGACAAACTCCATATCACTCTTATTTTTTACGATAAGGCAGTTGCTTCCAGCAATCGTATCAATCCATGTTTCGGCAAGGTCGAAAAAATCGTTGTTGAACCAAGGCAAGGACGAAACTTTTCCAGGATGAAGCTCAACTTCCTCTGTCAGAATTGAACAAGTCCTATCGCTGAAATCCATAAGAAGGAGCAGACAGTAGTTAGCATTACATATTTCACGGATATCTTTCAGGATTTGCGACACCGTTGCCTTAAAATCAGTTGATTCGCGCAACTTTATGCACGTATTAAGGACATCGACAGCCACTTCCTGCGAGAAATTCGCCATTTTTGAAGACTCAACTTCTTTGGAGAATTCCATCGAGTATGTGCAGTAGCCAATATTTTCTTTATCAGATTCAAGCGGCATCATGATGATGTTGAACCAAAAGTCGAATCTGTCCGGGTGGACGTAAGTATGGAGCGGCTCTTTTAAAATAGCGCACCGGTAGCAAAAATCCTCGAAATTCAAATCTTTAGGAAGATATTTCTGATAGTCGCTGTTCGGAACGAATTTTTTAGTGAGCATCTGCGGACCGTCGGCCGCGTTCTCTATAGAGTCTATGTAAGCCTTGTTGCCCGCAACTATACGGATATTGCCATAAGAGCCGTCAGGAAACTTTTCCACAGAAATGACACATGTCATCGTCTTAAAGGTGTCAACGAAAGTCTTAAAATCCATGTATATCTATGATATATGGTAATTCATCATCGTTCAATAGCTAAAAGAAAAAAAGTTGCTCGGCGTGGGTGCGCAACTCATGCGCTGTGTCCCGCAACTCATGCGCCGTAAAAACAACTGGACGAATGGCCATGGTGGTGCTAGAATAAAAAGGTGTTTAAAGTCCAAAAACACAAAAGAGAGGTTTTATATGAAAAGAAACATTCTGTTTTCAGCATTCGTTCTGCTGGTATTAGCAGTATTCCTTGCAGGTTGTGTTTCAAGCGAGCCGGTCAGCCAGCCTACACGTTCTTCTGCGTCGCTTCGCGCAGAAACAATCGTAAAAAACACAGTTGATGCTGAAACATCATCAAGCAACGCGAAAAAGAACAGCAGCGGCTCATCCGCAGCAAAGAATGCGGTTCAGGGAGCCGGCAATTCTGCGGCAGGAAACGCAAAATCAACGAACCTTACGCGCAGCGACGTAAGAAACTTCATAGATAATTATGACGCGATTTTCGCTATAATGAACGAAGAGTCAAGCATGAGCTACGATGAATACGAGGCTGAGCTTGACAGATACGGTATTTCCGGACCGAACAGAGCGATGAAAGTTGCCATGATCGTAAGATGCCAGTCAGTTCTTATGTTCGACGCAGAAGTTGAGGCAGACCCAGAAACAGCCCAGATTCTTAAATCAATGGGAATGGATCCAATGGCAGAAATGAGAGCGGAAACAAATGCTGATGACTTGGCGACTGTAAAGCCTTTCTACAGCGAACTTTACGTTCTTTTTAACGACTAAAACCGTTCCACTCGGCTTTAGGAAACAAAAAAAACTGGCATCACTTTTTGTGACAGCCAGTTTTTTTATGCCCTAAGAGCGGAAGTGCACGTCGCGTCTATGCGAACCATACGCGCCACACTCGCGAAAATACTTGCCTGCGCGGGATGCGGCTCATGCGGCTTTACGCGTCCGCATTTATCATGCGCCGGCAAAATCGATAAGAGTCGTTACAGGAGTCGGCTCCAGCACCTTCTTGTAGTTAAGCTCAGGCAAGCCGACAATGCCGAAGAATTCGGCGACGGTAGCACCGCCCTGCTCTATTACGTTCCGGGCAGCTTTAAGCGTTCCGCCGGTAGCAATCAGGTCGTCTATAACGAGAATCTTCTCTCCGGCCTTTATGTCAGCCTTGTGAACCTCTATTTCGGCCGTTCCGTATTCAAGAGCGTACTTGCATCCGTAAGTGTTGCCCGGAAGCTTGCCTTTCTTACGGATAAGAATAAGCGGAACGCCAAGACGCTCTGCAAGAGGAGCTGCGAAAACGAATCCGCGTGACTCTACGCCGGCTACAGCGTTTATATCAGCTTTTTCATAAAGCCTTGCCATCTCATCAAGGCAGTACTTAAAAGCTTCCGGCTTTACGAGCACGCCCGTAATATCATAAAAAAGTATACCCGGTGTCGGGAAATCGGGTACACGGCGTATCGCCTGGTCAAGTAATTCTTTTCCGTCCATAAGTTCTCCATTAAAGCAAGGCAATATCGCCTGCAAAGATACAAAAAGTATACCGCCATCCCTTAGGTTCGTCAATTTATTAGCAGACGGGAAAAAGAAACCTTCCTAGTGCTTGTCGCGGATTATATGCGATGTTATACTTTCCGCATGGCAAATATCAAAGAAATAGCGACAAAAATCCATAATTCAGTTTCAGAAGTGTTCCGGGGAAAGCCCGAAATTACAGATATGCTGCTCGCCGCGCTTTTTGCGGGCGGTCATGTGCTTTTGGAAGATGTTCCAGGCACTGGAAAAACCGTTCTTGCAAAGGCCCTTGCGGCAAGCGTCGGACTGCCGTTCTCGCGCATTCAGTGCACGCCGGACTTAATGCCGTCTGACATAACAGGTAGCTCCGTGTGGCTCCCTTCCGTTGGGGAATTCCAGTTCAGACCGGGGCCTGTTATGACTTCCGTGTTGCTCGTTGACGAGCTTAACAGAGCCACACCGCGAACGCAATCGGCACTTTTGGAGGCGATGGCGGAAAGACAAGTAAGCGCGGATGGCGCAGTACACAAGCTGGAGTCGCCGTTTTTTGTAATTGCTACAGAAAACCCGGTAGAGTCGGAAGGCACCTTCCCGCTGCCTGAAGCCCAGAAAGACCGCTTCATGCTCGCTTTGTCGATCGGTTATCCGGACGAAGCGGATGAAGTTCGCATAATCACGGCGCAGCGGGGCATGGTTCATCCGGTGGAAAACGTAAAAGCCGTAACAACAAAAGAAGAGATTCTTGCCTGCATGGAAGAAGTGTCTGTCATTCACGTTGACGAAGCGGTGCTCTCGTACTTGATTTCGCTTTCCACAGCGACTCGGAAAGACGAGCGCATACTTGCCGGTATTTCGCCGCGCGGCTCAATCGCGCTGTACAAAGCGGCGCAGGCTCTTGCCGCCATAAAGGGAAGGAACTTCGTCACACCGGAAGATGTTAAGCTACTTGCGCTTCCTGCGTTCAGAAAACGCCTCATTTTAAAGCCAGAATCCATTTTGCGCGGCTACACAGCCGACGGAATCATCACGGAACTCGTCGGACAAATCCCGATTCCAACATACAAAGCGCATGTGTAAAGGCTGATTGCGCACGATGACAAAAAAAACGCTTTCGCCTAAAGCCATCGCAGTTCTATGTCTCCTCATCTTTTTATTCGCACCGGCGAAAATCATCCAGTGCGTCACGCTCGCTGTTGCCATCGGGATTATGCTGTCGTGGCTTTATTCCGCCGTCCTAAAGCGGAGCCTTGCTGTAAACCGCCCCGTAACGTTTTTGCGCGCCGCATGCAGCGACACTTTTACGCTTTCTTACACCGTAACTAACAACTCGCGTCTCACCGCGCTCGTCTGCTACGTCCACGACAACCAGGGCACGCTCTCGCTTGCCGGAGGACAAAACCGCTTTCTTTTCTCGCTCCGTCCGCACGAAATGCGCTCTGTTAGCTACTCTGTTTTTGGGACTTCGCGCGGCATTTACCGCATAGGCCCGGTAACTCTTTCCGCATCCGACCCGCTGGGGCTTTTTCCGTTCACAATAAGCTTTCAGGCAGAGTGCAAAGTCCTTATGCACCCGGCAGAGATACGCTACCCCATAACGCTTGATTCCGGCATTCCGCAAGGAAGCATGAACATCCACAACATTTGCTACGAGGATGTTACGATGCGCCGTTCGCTCCGTGAATACAAAAGCGGCGATGAACTGAAGCGTATAAACTGGCGGGCGAGCGCGAAGTACGGAAACCTTTTTACGAACGAGTATCAGAATACGTTCGACTGCCCTGTTTTTGTTTTTCTTAATCTCGCGCTTGACGACTACCCGCTTGAACAGCGCTATGACAAAGGAGAAAAGGCTATAAAAATAGCCGCTCAAATTGTGCGGAATGCCGAGATGCTCCACCAAAAATGCGGATTCGCCGCTTATGCAACGGACTTTCCGTACCTGCCTCCTGCGAGCAACCAGGCAGGCTGCATCCTTGATATTCTGGCGACAATCCAAATGGAAAAAGGCGCTGTAAATTATGACCCGATGCAAACCTTGAAGCAAAAATTACCGGACAGAACTCGTATTTTTATAGTTGGACCTGACACTGTGCAGGAGGCAGAGAAAACGCTATGAACGAAACGCGGAAACTCATTGCCAAATCGATTGCCGAACGAGTACTCGTTCTTTTTCTTGTTACAACGGTGACAACCACTTTCTCGCTACTTATAGTCGATTTTATCCGCCGTTTTGAATACTTTACTTTTTATTCGTGGGTTCTTTGCATATATCTGTTTTTCACCGGCATCGTAACGCAATGTGTCTCGTGGATTTTCCTAAAAGAAAAAACGAGCGTATTTGCTAACGTTCGGTTCATCGTCTTTTACGAGATTGTCTTTTTCACACTGTTCACGTTCGTAATACCCGGTGTTCCTGCGCTGCTAATACTCATCCCGACACTTTTTGAATGCTATTTCACAATTATACTTGAAAAAGCATTCTTGAATCACGATGCTTTTATAAAAAACTGCGGAGACCTTTCCGGACAGCCGCTTTCATCGATGCTGCACGAAGAAAGTTGGCTTATTTCTGACTTTGTAGAAACAATAGATGACAGTCTCTTTAAGCTCGGTATTTTTTCTTTCATTACAGCTGTATTATTTCTTGGATTATTATTCACAAGTACAAAACTATCTGCCGTAACCGTCATTTTCATGTTGATACATGCGGTTCTTTTCATTTTTACGCGCATACTTTCGTCAATCTTCAAAAAAGAAACATACTATGCAGGAATGGGGCTTTCATCAATTTTTACGGGGCGGCGAAGACTGCTCAAAGTGTCGTTTTTATTTTGCCTGATTTGCATCGTGATTGCGTTTTTTATCGCGTCGGACACAGCGATTCTTAAACCGTCGTATTTCGCTTGGCTTCTTGATTGGCTAAGAGGAACAAAATCCGAAGGCGTTGCCCAAACAGTGACGACGACTCCTGAAATGCGCCCAGAGGTGCTGGAAGAAATGTCACTCGGTACAATGGGGGGTGAAGTAAACCCATTTTTCGAGATACTTTTCCAAGTCATAAAATGGATAGCCTTGTTAGGTTTAGGGGGCTTGATTCTGTTCTTCTTTTTCGGACCGTTTTTCTCTGCGAAATGGAAAGATTTTTGGAAAGACAAAAAGTTCATTACGTATTTGCGCCGATTGCGCGATGCATTGAAGTTCGCGATAAAGTCACTTTTCTCCATGCGGATAAAGCGCGGAGAAGCATATGCAAAAGCTGCTACCGACTTTAAGGACAAAATCAGCACGATACTTGAGGCTTCGAAAAAGTCAAAAGAAAAGAAAAAAGAGATAGACCGCCTTACAACGGAGTTTCTCAAGATTATCGAGTGGGGCGAGAACCGCGATATTCCGTACAAAAAGCATCTTGCGCCTGCAGAATATACATCGCTTATTGCAGAGCGTTACCAAGATTTGGACGGACACTGCGAGACTGCAGGTGCGCTTTTTGAAAAGGCGTTGTACGCAAAGGAGCTACTGACAGCGGACGAAGAAAAGCGGTTCGTCGCAGCAGTCTCCGCGGTGGTAAAAACGGGAAAGGAGTAAAGCCGGGGCGTTGCGGGGCTGGCGTTTGAAGCCCGACGCAACCTGGCGGTTGCTTACCGACATTTTGCTTCGCAAAAGTCGCGGAAAACTTCGCGGGTTTTAGGGCGGCAGCCCTAGGTGTGGGGGTAGCCCGCAACCATGTGCGGGCGAGGGGGCGACCGCCCCCTATCACTCGACCATTCGACTCACTCCGGCAGCGGTTTTATATACTTCCTGTACGCGCGGCGCAGGAAGAAAATCGCGACGAGCAACGCAGAAAGTTCCGCTATGGGGAAGGCCCACCACACATTCGTCAGCGAGCCTGTAAGAGAAAGCAACCATGCCGCAGGGAGCAGCACTATCAGCTGGCGGATGAAAGAGCCAATCATGCTGTAAACACCCTGCCCCAATGCCTGGAAAACCGAGAAAAAGCAGATACAAACAGCCGCAATCGGGAAATGAATGCCGATTATGCGGAGCGCAGGGCGGCTAAGTTCCAAAAGCTCGTCTGACGGGTCAAAAAGCGAAAGCAGCTGATTCGGCAAAAACTCGAACACAAGAAGTCCCACAATCATAATGCCAACCGAAATCTTCACGCCGACAATAATCGTGTCTATAATACGCTTTCTTTTTTTGGCTCCGTAATTGTATGCGATAATCGGAACAAGACCGTTGTTCATGCCGAAAATCGGCATAAAGATAAAGCTCTGCAGCTTAAAGTAAACGCCGAAAACTGTAACTGCCGTCATAGAGAACGTGCCAAGAATCAAGTTCATGACGTACGTCATCACGGAGCCGATTGACGCGAGAAGTATCGACGGAACGCCGACCTTGTAGATGTCGGCTATAACCTGACCTTCCGGCTTAAGATAACGAAGCGCGAACTTTATCTCCTTGTTCTTGCGGATATTAAGCACGATAGAAATTATCGCAGCGACAATTTGACCAAGAACAGTCGCCACAGCAGCACC
>JAEEGG010021651.1_pt1 | contig 12742 bp, 11 predicted proteins | sample 9134161 | NCBI WGS metagenome assembly JAEEGG01 (sample SAMN16246543, study PRJNA631951) | gut metagenome | biome: gut microbiome; feature: rumen; material: CR-attached | host: Bos | place: Iran: Karaj | collected 2018-10
TATGACTTCGGCACCGTGGCCAACGTGATGGAAGGCGCCGCCCGCCCGGGACATTTCAACGGTGTGGGTGTCATCGTGCGCCGCCTGCTCGAATGGGTACGCCCGCACAAGGCCTACTTCGGGGAGAAAGACTACCAGCAGATTGCTGTCATCCGGGAGATGTGCGCCCAGTGCCGCATCCTTGCCGAAATCGTCCCCTGCCCTATCGTGCGCGAGCCCAACGGTCTGGCCATGAGTTCCCGCAACCGCCGTCTCTCGGCCCACGAATTCGAGACCGCAGCCAACATCCACCGCATCCTCGAAGCATCCAAGCAGTGCAAGAGCGTGCCGGAAATCCAACAGTTCGTGGAATCGGAAATCGCCAAAATCCCCGAATTCCAGCTCGACTACTTCGAAATCGCCGATGCAAAAACGCTACTCACCGCCGACACTCTCGACAACCCTAACGGCGTGATGGGATTCATCACGGTGTATGTAGGGCCGGTGCGACTCATCGACAACGTGAAGTATTAGCTATAGCCTATTATTTGTCCTGTAGAGACGTTTCAGGAAACGTCTCTAAACTTGCAAACCGATAATCTCTAATCTTTAAGCTATTACCCCCTAACCTTATATCATTAGCTTCAATAACCAATAACCTATAACCCATAACCATTATAAAATGAACATAGAAGTCCTGAAATCGAAAATACACAAGGCCACCGTCACGGAGGCGAATCTGAACTACGTGGGCAGCATCACCATCGACGAAACGTTGATGGAAGCCGCCAACATGATCGAGAACGAGAAAGTGCAGGTGCTGAACGTCAACAACGGCGAACGGCTGGAAACCTACGTCATCAAGGGGGCGAAAGATTCCGGTGTGATCTGTCTGAACGGTCCCGCCGCCCGCAAAGCCGCCGTCGGCGATGTCGTGGTCATCATCTCCTACGCCTCCATGGACTTCGAAGAGGCCAAGCGTTTCAAACCGACAATCGTCTTCCCGAATAGGGAAAACAAACTGTAGGACGATGCCGGACGATGAAGAAAGATGAAAAGTCAATTCACTAACCACAAGCTTCAATAACCCATAACCCATAACCAATAACCATTATAAAAGAATGTACAAACTCATATTGATAAGACACGGACAAAGCGAATGGAATCTGTCGAACCAGTTCACGGGCTGGACGGATGTGGATCTCACGCCGCAGGGCATCGAGGAGGCGAAGCAGGCGGGCCGCATCCTGCGCGACGAACCGGGGCTGGACATCCGCTACACCTACACCTCGTTCCTGAAACGCGCCATCAAGACGCTGAACTATGTGTTGGAAGAGATGGACCGGATGTGGCTGCCCGTGTATAAGACCTGGCGACTGAACGAGAAGCACTACGGTGCGTTGCAAGGACAGAACAAGAAGGAGGCCGTGTCAATTTATGGCGAGGAGCAGGTCAACAAGTGGCGCCGCAGCTATGACGTGGAACCGGAACCGTTGGCCGACGACGACCCGCGCCACCCGAAATTCGATATCCGCTACCAAGACATCAAATTCAAGGCCGCCCGCCCCGCCACCGAATCGCTGATGGACGCCACCAAGCGCATCATCCCGTTGTGGAACGTCAACATCGTGGAATCATTGCGCCAATACAAGCAGGTGCTGGTCGTGGCGCACGGCAACAGTATCCGCGGTATCATCAAGTTCATGAAAAACATGTCAAACGAGGATATTGTGAAACTTAACATCCCCACCGGCGTACCCTATCTGCTGGAACTCGACAACGAGATGCAGGTGGTCAGCGACCACTACCTCGGTCTCTCCGATGAAGAACTGAAAGCCAAGCAGGACGGTGTCGCAAATCAGACGAAAGCGTGATTTATTGCGAAAACATAAATGCAAAGCCCCGGAAGTTGAATCTTTCGGGGCTTTGTTTGTGTCTAAGGGTTAGGGGTTAGAAGGTTAGTGACGGGAGGATTTGCGAGCGAATTCGAAGAGTTCAACAGGCAGATGGCAATATCCGTCAGGATGCTTGTCCAGATAGTCCTGATGGTACTCATCTGCGGGGAAGAAGTTGCGCAGCGGCGCTATTTCCGTCACAATCGGTTGTTCATACAGTTTCTGTTTCTCATCGAAAATGCGTTTGATAAGCGGCAGTTCAACTTCGTCCGTGTAATAGACACCCGTGCGGTAGCGTGTACCCACATCGTGCCCTTGACGGTTGAGCAGCGTCGGGTCGATAGCGTGGAAGAACATGTCAAGCAAAAAAGGCAGCCCCACCCTATTCTCGTCATAAACCACTTTCACCGTTTCAGCGTAGCCGGTGGTATCCGTATATACCTCCTCGTAAGTCGGATTTTCGGTGTTGCCATTGGCGAAACCCGTTTCTGTTTCCAACACTCCGTCAATCTGTTTGAAGTAGTGCTCGGTGCCCCAAAAGCAGCCGCCAGCCAAGTAAATTTCCTTCATGATGGCCGTTATCTTCTTCCGCGGGCATTCATGGCACGCATCATCCCTCTGGTTTTGCCGGAACCGTTGTTCACGGCCTTCATCACCTTGCGAATGTCATCGAACTGTTTGATGAGACGGTTAACGTCTTGAATATCACGACCGGAACCGCGCGCGATACGCTTGCGACGAGAACCGTTGATGATGTCAGGGTTTGCACGTTCCTCGGGAGTCATCGACTGGATCATCACCTCCACACTCTTAAAGACATCATCGTCAATGTCCATGTTACGGATGATCTTGCCCATGCCCGGAATCATGCCCATGAGATCCTTCACGTTGCCCATCTTCTTGATCTGCTGGATCTGTTGGTTGAAGTCGTTGAAGTCGAACTGGTTCTTGGCCAATTTCTTGGAGAGTTTGGCGGCCTCCTCGTCATCAAACTGCTCTTGGGCGCGCTCCACGAAAGAACGGATGTCACCCATGCCGAGGATACGTTCTGCCATACGCTCCGGATGGAACACATCAAGAGCCTCCATCTTCTCGCCCATACCGACAAACTTGATAGGCTTTTCAGTGACCTTGCGGATGGTGAGGGCGGCACCTCCACGGGTATCACCGTCAAGTTTGGTGAGGATCACACCGTCGAAGTTGAGACGGTCGTTGAAAGCTTTGGCCGTGTTCACGGCATCCTGACCGGTCATGGCGTCCACCACAAAGAGGATTTCCTGCGGGTTGACGGCTTCCTTGATGTTGGAAATCTCGTTCATCATCTCCTCATCCACGGCAAGACGGCCGGCGGTATCGATGATGACCACATCGTAACCGTAGTCTTTGGCGCGTTTCACCGCGTTCTTGGCGATTTCCACGGGCTTCTTGTTGTCAAGTTCGGCATAAACCTCCACGCCAATCTGTTGACCAAGCACCTGCAACTGGTCAATAGCGGCAGGACGATAAACGTCGCAAGCGGCCAACAACGGCTTCTTGCCACGCTTGGCTTTCAAAAGATTGGCGAGCTTCGCACTGTGCGTGGTTTTACCAGAACCTTGCAGACCGGCCATCAGGATAATAGCGGGCGAACCCTTGAGGTTGATATCGACTGCCTGATTGCCCATGAGCGCGATCAGTTCGTCGTAGGTAATTTTCACCATCAACTGGTTGGGCGATACGGCGTTGATGACATTCATGCCGATAGCCTTCTCCTTTACGCTGTTGGTAAACTCCTTGGCAATGGCGTAACTCACATCGGCATCAATGAGTGCCTTACGGATTTCCTTTGTGGTTTCGGCCACGTTGATTTCAGTAATCTTGCCCTGGCCTTTCAGTATCTTAAACGAGCGTTCTAATCTGTCGGATAAACTTTCAAACATTGTTATATTGTTGGTTTTTCATTCATTTTTTTGAGGCCGCAAAGATACGCAAATTACGAATACCCCCGACTATTCCCCAAAGCATTTATCCCAATCCGTTGTCAGGGCACGCATCTGCTGCATCAACTTTGCCACAAAATCGTCATAACCCTCTTTCACCCACCCTTGTGGCGGCATGAATTCCACCTCGCGCTTGGAACAGACCTTCATCCGCAATCCTTTGAAGAGTGTGCCGGTGATGGCGTTGGCCACCGTTTTGCTGCCGTAATAGGTGTCCGTGGTCGTGGCGGGATATTCGTCGGCCACCATCCATCCGTTTTCGGGATGGAAACGGTACAGCTCACCAAAGGTGCATTCGCCCGTGTTCTCATCATAATCCAGCATTTCAAGACGATAACGCCCCGTGGAAAGCGTCCCTATGGTGCCTTCGCTCTTCATAATCGAGTTGAAATACAACAGGGTGAGGTCGTCCGCGCCCGTGAATTCGACGTCGCTCACCATGAATTGGCCGCCGTCAAGCACCAGATAACGCTTGCCATCTTTCTCATTGATGATGCCCGCAATCTTCATCGGCACGAAAAACATCTTGTACGACATCCCGATGGTCTTGCCGTTGATTTCTTCATAAGTCACCGGTGTGTTGGGATCCATCATACAGGTGAGGAAGCCCGGAGTTTGCTCTCCATACGGCGTGCTGATGTCGTTGGCGGAACTCATCTGCATATATACGTCAAATTCCACGTTGGCGGCTTCATACTGCACGCCAGTTTGTCGGGCACAGTAGCAGCCGGTGTTGGCGATATTGTCAATGGTGTCTTTGTCGGGAAGCTTCTTGAAATGTGCCACAAAGGAGAGGTCGCGACCGTCGATATGCACGCCGGCGGGGAGTTTACTGTTATAGTAGCCTGGCGTGGTACACTCCCATTTCACCAACTTCCAGTCCTTGTTCGGAGTGGCGCCAAGCTTCACATCGGCTCCCAGCAAGTATTTGCCCCCGCCAGTCACCGTGCCGCCTTGCGCCGGCTGGGCAGTAACCGTGACGGTGTATTCATGCCGCGTGACCGTAATCGGGCCGATCGGCTCGATGGGTACAGGTAGGATTGGGAAAGTGTCACAATCGGAACACGGCTCCGGATCACGGGGATTGCACGGCGGCTTGCAGGGTTGGGGATTATTCGAATCCCGCACGAAAGATGCAAAATTGCGGTTCCATTCATAGATGATGACAAACTCGCCGTCTAGGTTGATGAATCCGTGATAACGGTCCCGGAAATTGTCGAGCCATGCCTGTGCATAACCCGATGCGCTGAAGTCGTGAATGCCGTAACTGTTCGCAAGCTTCCGTTTCGGAGAGGCAGGCCAATGCTGGATGAGGATGGTGCCGTCGGGGGCAAGCACGCGGTTGTGCTCCGCCGTGGCCACACCCACGGGCGAGAATATGGGGGTAGGATTTTCCGTCTCGCTCCACGAAGACATCACATTGGGAGTGTAGCCCACCACATTGAAGCCCCTGTCAATCACGTAATTGAGATCGAAGTTCTTTTTGTTCTCGCAAAAAGCGTATCCTTTGTAGAAACTCGTGGCACCGCCGGCGTTGAATTGCTTTTCCGCCTTGGTGTTATAATAGGTGCGTCCCTCGTTGGAGACCAAAAAGAGCCCGTCTTTCACATCGCTGACATCCCCCCACATCAGGTCTTCGGCATCGATGTTATCCAACGAAATGGCTTTGTTGCCTTTCTTGTCGATGAAATAGATGGACCTGCCTTCCTTCACTAAAGCGTATCCTTCGCTGAAAGAACGGCACTGGTCGAAGCGGGCGGGAATCACGATGTTGCCTTTCTCGTCGATAAAACCCCATTTATCGCCATAGCCACTGGAATTCACGCTCCGGTAGGCGCGCAGGCCCTCCCGCAACGGCGGTACCGTATGACCCTTGCCTTCAAAGCGTTCGGGTACGGAGACGAGGTTGCCATAAACCCGCTGGCCGTTGACGTTGATGTAGATATACGACTTCCCCGTCCCGATGAGCGCCACGCCGTCCACGAAATTGGTCGCCGGACCGCTCCATTCAGCGGGAAGTTCCTTTATTCCGCCATCGCGATAGAGGATGTATTGAGGTCTTGGGTAAGGGCCCGTTTTCTTGGTCATCACCACGGCACCGCCCAGCATCTGCGGGTCGCGGTTGCCCTGGCATGTCCACTCAAAGTCGAAGATCTTACGGCCATCATCGAGGAAGAAGGCGTACCCGTCGTCATTCTTCACCGTCCATGCACCGTCCTCCAAGTCAGACACCCAGTAAATATCTCCGGGAATCTGCACGAAGTGCGTATTGGGGGTGATGGTAAGAGGTTTCGGTTTCTGTGCTGAGATTGCCATGCTGATAATCATCAGTGTGAGGAAGAGGATATTTTTTTTCATAACATTAGGGATTGATTATTCTTTGGTGATTTAACTGCTATTTTTTGTCGGTTCCATGTGAAGCGTGACGTGCGTTTGCGATCCGAACCGTTCCTTGAGAAGGTTCTCGATGTCGGTGGCGCGGTCGTGGGCGACATCGAGGGTGGTGTTGCCGTCCATGCGGATGTGCGCCTCGATTGCGATGCGGTTGCCAATCTTGCGGGTGCGCAGGTTGTGCGGTTCACAAACATCCGGGCAGGAGCGGATGATCTCCTCGATCTCGTGCTCTGTCTCGGCGGGCAACGAACATTCCGTCAGTTCGTTCATACTGCCATGGAGTACATTCACGGCCACCTTCACGAGCATCGCACCGACCACGATGGAGGCCAGCGGATCAAGCACGGTCCAGCGGTCGCCGAGCAGGATGGCCCCGCCAATGCCGATGGCCGCCCCGATGGAGGAGAGGGCGTCGCTGCGGTGGTGCCAGGCATTGGCCACCACGGCTTGCGAATCCAACCGTTTGCCGGCACGCGCCGTGTATTGGTAGAGCAACTCCTTGACTGCTATAGAGATAAGCGCCGCCCAGAGCGCCAGTCGTCCGGGCGCGGGCAACTGTTCCCCGTGCAGCCAATCAACGAGCTTCAGCGCACCGGAAACAATGATACCGATGGCGGCGGCCACCAACGCGAGTCCCACAAAGAAGGAGGCTAACGTCTCGAACTTGCCGTGACCGTAGTCGTGCGAATCATCTTGTGGTTTCGTACTGACCCGCACGAAGCAGATGACGATGAGGTCGGTGACGAAGTCCGACAGCGAATGCACTGCATCGGCCACCATGGCGGCGCTGTGTCCCAGGATGCCAGCCACGAACTTGAAGGCCATCAGCGCGACATTGCCCGCGCTGCCCACGAGGGTGACTTTGTAAATTTCCTTTTCGCGATTCATAATGACCCTATCTTTCAAACCATTTCAACAATTTCATCTTCCACGCACCGGCCTTGCCTGTGTAGGGGTGCTCGCGCAAAGGCAGGTTGAAGACGGTGCGGCCCTTGAGGACGGTCTGCGGATGCGTGAACTCGCGGAAGCCCCATTCGCCGTGGTAGGCGCCCATGCCGGAATGACCCACACCGTTGAACGGCACGCCCTTCACCATCATGTGGATGCATACCTCGTTGATGCAGCCACCGCCAAACTGCTGCGTCTGCATGGTACGATTTGCCCATTGCATATCCTTGGTAAACAGATACATCGCCAACGGATGCTCGCGGTCGGCGATGGTCTCCATCAACGCCTCCACCTCGACGTCCTTGAAGGGCACCACGGGCAACAACGGGCAGAAGAGCTCGTGCCGCACGATATGCTCATCCTTATCCACAGGATATATGATGGTAGGTGCATAATGTTGCGTTTCGCGGTCGCCCTCGCCGCCGAAAATGATGCGGTCGCGGTATTCATCAGCCAAGGCCGCGCACTTGTCGTAGGCCGCCGTAGTGATGAGTTTCGGGTACTCGGGATTGGTGATAGGATTCTCGCCAATCTGCGCCGTGAAGGCCTTCTTGAGTTCTACCAAAAACGATTCCGCGACCTCCTCAGCCACGGCTATCTGGTTGATGTTGATGCAGATCTGTCCGGCGTTACAAAGCTTGAAGAAGGCAATCTTGCGGGCTGCGTCTTTGATGTCGGCATCCTTGCGCACCACGCACCAATTGCCGGTCTCGCCACCCAACTCCAGCGCCACGGGGGTGAGATTCTTGGCGGCTTCCGCCATCACGTGCTTGCCCACGGCAGGCGAACCGGTGTAGAAGATCTTGTCGAAGCGCTGCGCAAGGCACATGTCCGCCACGTCGTGACCGCCGTCGATGAGGGTGACGTACTCGGGCGGGAAGACCTCCGCGAAGAAGCGTTTGAGCACTTCGGTGCAGGATGCGGACTTGCTGCTGGATTTGATTACCACGGTATTGCCGCCGCACATCGCTGCCGCCACCACCCCGATGGTCAGCAATATCGGAAAGTTGAACGGACTGATGACCAACGACACACCGTATGGCATCTTATAGACTTTGGTGACGGTGCTCGGGAAACACATCAGTCCGCTGAAGTGACACTCCGGACGTGCCCAGCGACGCAGTCCCCGCAACATCTCGTTGATTTCCACAATGATAGGGCCCACATCGCAGAGGTAGGCCTCCACCCTACTCCGCCCGAGGTCGGCGGTAAGCGCATCCTCGAACTCGGTGGCATACGCGATGACCGCCTCTTTCAGCTTCTTAAGCTGTTGTATCCGCCATTTGACAGGCAGCGTCGCACCCGTGCGAAAGAACTTGCGCTGGGCCGCGACGATTTGTTCTATTTCTTTTTCGGTGTATGACATAACAATCTACAATCTTCTAATCTCAGCATCAATGATATAAATGTCGCCATCTGTGTCTTTTAAGACATTTCTGGGCAACAAATCCCAAACTTCATATTCCGAGTTCTTATAACGACCATTTGAATTCACTTTACTGAATCCAAGAGCGGCCATATAAGTCTCTATTTCGACAATTGTCGCAGGAACAGCGTCTTTTACCAACATTTGCGTAAACACAGGCATAATTGTTCTTCCTTCTATGCCTGTAAAAGCATAAAATGTATATGCTGTATCATAAAAAAGTGTGTTATACCCAATAATCCTGTCAAAAAGGGCTAGAATTCCACCTGAATTCAACAAATTATTGACTTTGTATATTGTATTGTTTGAAACGTAAAGATCGTTTTCATTACCACTCGGTCCGGGGACGCCCAATGACATAATATCACAAAAAGGAATCCACAGGTTATTGCTTTTAGCATAAATTTCAGCCGAACGCTGCTCTAATTCAAAGAGGCTTGCATTTTCTTGGCCATTTCGAAATTGCGCTTCATATAGTTGGCAGCATCTACGGAGTCCATCGGCAATTTCACGGATTCTAATATTTTCCGTAACTTCCTCTTCACTGCCTCCTTGTGAAATTGATTCAAGTAGGTCATCTGACATTATATTTTCTAATGATTATTTCAACTGCAAAAATAACATTTTTCTTCAAACACAACCATCAAAAATTCCCATACATCACTTTCACCCAAGAGTTAATGCACAAACCGAAATCTTGTCCACATTTTCTTATGGATGTTTAAAGATAACTGACATTTCCGGCAGGCGAAGCAGCGAATACTGCCGCTGCGCCAAATCCATATTGCGTTGGAACTCCCTAATCAATATATCTTGAGAGAACTCCGACTCGAACAGGTAGGGGTTCTCGCGCATATATTCCTACACCATCTCGTTGTTCACCAGAAAGATGCAAGTTAACTCTTACATCACGGCAATGGATATTTAGCGAAACGAATGCCGTTTCTTTGAATTAACGACACATAGTAATAATTATCATCCGCGAAAAGAAAATCGCGGTATAAATGGAAATCATCTACATATTTCACTAAAGTCTGCTGAGATACTGTTCCGTTTTTTGCTATTTTGGTGCAGACACTGGCATATTTATTATTGGCACCCCATGGGGAAATCGACACACTTTCACCTTTACCAGGATAAGGGATATTGTCAACAGCCTCATTATAAATAAGGTACAGGTCGTTGTGGCGCACGAAAGCGCTGAACGACACGAATACATCTTTCCAATCCGACGGTTTTGTCCTGGAAATGCCGTTCTGGTTTTTGGGGACAATCTGGACAGTGGCGGATCTCCCTGGTGTATATCTGACCACGAGAATGTCCCCCGTCCGGTAGGTGTAATAGCCATAATCCACGGAGAATTTCATTACGCGTGACACGTGTTCGCCACAAATGACTATTTCTCCATTCTCCGTTTCGAAAATATATTTACAAGCAAGACGATGCCATGGACGGACAGGATGAGGAACGCTCCGGTCTATTTTCGGATATTTGGCGAAATAGTCGGTTCCAAACCCATGGTGAAATTCAGATATAAACTCCTGTGTATTAGGATTAAACGTGTAAATAAACATACCTGTTTCCGTACTCAGCTCGTCTAAGCCTTCCTTGTAAAAACCGCAAAGAATCACGTTCCCGTCTTTGGTGGGCTTGGCCATGACATGCTCGGCATAACCGTAATCCATCTCTACCCTATTCATCTCCATCCCATCTTCGTCAACACGAATCAGATGCAAATACTGCTCCGTAATGTTTTTTTCATCTTTGTCCTTATTGATGGAAAGGAACGGCATGTAGAGCGTTTCTTTATTGTCGAGACAATAATCATAAACACGGAAATACTGCTCTTCAATGTCTGGAACTATATCGTTTTCCCATTCCATATTGCCGTTTTGATCAAACACCATGGCATGGATTTTCGAGATGTTGTCTTCATAATCCTGATGATAGATCAACAAAGCAAAGTGATCTTTGTCAGGCGATTGGACAAATTTAATGTCGTAGGTGATTTCATACTCGAACGAGCAAATTGCAGCATCGGTCACTAGTTTGTTCTGTTCGATATCGGGATTAAGCACGTCCAAATGCACATAACAGACTTTAGGTGCTGCATCATCATGAATATATAACAGCCTTTTTCTGCCATCGCTGCCGGCAAAGGAAACAAAAGAGTAGTACCGTTTGTCGGCAAACTGCACCTTTGATGTGGAGAAAGCCATGTCTTCGTTGTCAAAAGAGACAAGTAAGTCTGCTTTTGTCTTGGCATACGGCTGTGCCAAATACAGGGAAGTGTTGGCATCGTCATGTGAAAGTGGCCATACGCTGAAAGTGGAAGACTGATACCAGACATTTTGTACGGGTTTACTAACCAATTTGGTTTGCGACGGTATCTGAGCCACGCATATAGTCAAACATAATATATTGACAATCAATAAAATAACAATACAACCTCGTTGTTTCATAATCCTTAAATATTTTTGATGAAGCTTCAACGAGCAACATTGAAGTTTACGAGTGCAAAATTAGAAAAAAAAACATCTTGCTGGGAAAACTTTGCCGTGGCTATTGGCCGTGCAAACGAAAGGAGCGTTTAGTATTCCTCGCTATATCCGCCGCCTTTGTCCGTCAAATGGATGATAATCACATCAAACACGGGATAGTCGCGGTATTCCACGAAGTAGGAAGTCTCTCCCGTGAAATTTTTCGGGAACTGAATTCCTAACAGTGTTCCTTGTGGAATTCTGCTGTCTTTGCCGTTTTTCGTGTTGGAGTCAGAATCACCTTTCTCCTTGAGCTCATAGTCGCCATAGACCTCCTTGACGGTTTTGTCGTCGTTGAGGATGACCACCCTGCAGTGGAAGTCGGTATAGGAGGTCTCGTTCACGACCTTCACTTGGTTGTAGGACTTTTCGCCGCCTCCCACCACGAAGGTCTGTATCTCTTGTTGGGCGAAGACAGCCGTTACGGCTATCAAAAATAATACGGATAAGATTGTTTTTTTCATTTTTTTAAGGGTTAAAAGGTTAATGGTACCTTTTGTAATTCTTAATTCTTAATTCTTAATTCTTAATTTTGAATTCTTAATTCTTCATTGCTTCCAGCACCCTCACAATATCCTCGTTACTGAACGTCAGCGGTGCAGAGTAGTTGATGGAGTCAGCGGCAATCATGCGGGTGAGTTCCTCATAATCGGCGGGTTGCACAGGTGATTTCAACTTGTCCAAGCCGCATGTGACAATCAGGTCAGAGACGGCTTGCAGAAAGTTGTCGGCGGCGTGACGGTCGTCGGTGTGGTCGTCGGCTAAATGGCAGTAGCGGGCCATCATCGCGTATTTCGACAGGCAAGCGGCCTTTTGGTACTTCAGCACAGGCAGCATCATCAGGGTGATGGCCTGACCGTGATGGATATGGTACTTGGCCCCGATGCTGTGCGCGAAGGCGTGCACGTAGCCGGCCAATTGCGTGTTGATGGCATTACCGCCGTACATGGCCGCGCGGCACATTGCCAGCCTCGACTCGATGTTCTCCGGTTCGCGCATCACCACGGGGAGATGTTGCAGAATCAGCCGTACACCTTCCAAAGAATGATACGCATCCTCCACATAGACCGCTACATCGCTCAGGGTGCCTTCCACTACATGGCTGAGGGCATCCATCCCGCAGGCGGCGGTCACTATTTGCGGTGCATGGATGGTAAGCTCGCTGTCGAGGATCACGTGCGTCACGTCCAGGCCGACCAGCACGGTGGAGCCTTTCGTGCCGCGCGCATTGGTCACGACCGCACATACGGTCACCTCCGCGCCCGTGCCGGCAGTGGAGGGCACGGTAATCATCGGCAGGGTCTTGCCTGGCACAACCAAGAACTTGCGCAGCAAGGTCTTGGTGCTGAGATGCGGCATCTTCACGCCTGCGGCAATCATCTTGCAGGTATCCATCACCGAGCCTCCACCGAGGGCAATCACGCACTCGGCCTGGCACTCCGTCGCGATTTTGCGACCTTTGTCAATCAGCGCGATATTGGGTTCGGAGTTGATGTCGGCGAAGAGGGTGCAAACGATTCCAGTCTCTTCCAGCGACTGCACAATCTTCAGCTCGTAGCCGAGCGAGTGCAAAGTCTGGTC
>JAEEGG010021653.1_pt1 | contig 12742 bp, 7 predicted proteins | sample 9134161 | NCBI WGS metagenome assembly JAEEGG01 (sample SAMN16246543, study PRJNA631951) | gut metagenome | biome: gut microbiome; feature: rumen; material: CR-attached | host: Bos | place: Iran: Karaj | collected 2018-10
GTCCACTTGAAGGCGTTTATCATATTTAGTTTAGAGTGTAGTGTTTAGAGTTTAGAGTTGTTTAAAAAGTGGAGAGTTAAAAGTATAAAAGTATATATAGGAGAGTTAAAAGTATAAAAGTATATATAAAAGTATGGAAGTATTTGGGTATCGAAAACTAATAGCTTATCAGAAAGCTAAAGAAGTGATCAAAAGAACCTATAAACTTTTGAAGAAGTTTCCTGAGGAAGAGCGTTTCGCGATGTGTGACCAACTTAGAAGAGCTTCAGTATCTGTTACTTCAAATATTGCAGAAGGCGTAAACCGCTTTTCGTTGAAAGACAAAGCTCGATTCATTGAGATTGCATACGGCTCGCTAATGGAAGTTTCTTCGCAACTCGAAATAGCCGAAGAACTTGGCTACATTACAACATCAGACCGTCAGAATATGGACCAGTTGATAGAAGAAGACGCACGTCTTCTTTCAGGTCTACTTAATTCATACAAGCCCAACGACTCAACCCCCTAAACCAAACACTAACAACTCTAAACTCTAAACTAAAAACAACTCTAAACTCTCAACACTAAACTATAGAAAAAAAGTATGAAAAAAATAATGTTAGTGTTCGGTACCCGCCCAGAGGCAATAAAAATGTGTCCATTAGTCAAAGTGTTGGAAAAACACCCCGACGACTTTGAAACTATTGTCTGCGTCACTGGACAGCACCGCGAGATGCTTGACCAAGTGCTGAGAATTTTTGAAGTGACTCCTGACTATGACCTTAACATCATGCAACAAGAGCAGGATTTGTATGACATCACAGCCCGTGTGCTTGTCGGGCTGCGCGATGTGTTGAAAGAGGTACAGCCCGATGTGGTATTAGTGCATGGCGACACAACTACGAGCATGGTAGCGGCCATGGCGGCATTCTACCAACAGATTCCTGTGGGCCATGTGGAAGCCGGACTACGCACCCGCAACCTCTACAGTCCTTGGCCCGAAGAGATGAACCGTCAAGTGACAGGACGTATTGCCGAATACCACTTCTCCCCTACCCCACTTAGCCGACAGAACCTTTTGGACGAACATGTCGACGAGAAAAAAATCACCGTCACCGGCAACACGGTCATCGATGCTTTATATATGATTGTGGAGAAGCTTAATGCAGACCCTACTCTTGCTAAGGAACAAGAACAAGTACTATTCACTGCTGGCTACGATGTCAAACGTTTGGACAATGGTAAAAAGCTCGTACTTATCACTGGCCACAGAAGGGAAAATTTCGGCGAAGGCTTCATCAGCATGGTCACGGCCATGAAAGACCTTTCAGAGAAATATCCAGATGTCGACTTTGTATACCCCATGCACCTGAACCCCAATGTGCGGAAGCCCATCCACGAAGTGTTTGGCGATGACCTAACAGTTTACAAGAACTTCTTCTTTATCGAGCCTTTGCAATACTTGGAGTTTGTCTATCTGATGAAAAAAAGCCATTTAGTACTGACTGACAGTGGCGGCATTCAAGAGGAGGCTCCTGGTTTGGGTAAACCCGTTCTTGTCATGCGTAACACCACTGAACGCCCTGAAGCTCTTGAGGCAGGTACTGTAAAACTCGTTGGCACCAACCACGACCTTATTGTCAGTGAGGTCAGCCGTTTGATTGAAGATTCCGCTTATTATGAACAGATGAGCAAAGCCGCGAATCCATACGGTGACGGTAGGGCTTGCAGCAGAATCATTAATGCGCTGAAAAATAACCTTTCTTTTCGTCGAAATTAATTATTTTTGCAGGCTATTCTATATTGAATATGTCTGCACCCAACCAATTGATAGAGAAAATCGAAGGCTTCACGCGGAAGTACTACCTTAACCGCTTGATACAAGGCGTGTTGGTAGGTGCTGTGCTGTGGATTGTCTTCTACCTGCTCATCAATGGACTGGAGTATTTCTCCTGGTTCCCGCCCAAAGGACGCTTTGTGTTGTTCCTGTTTTTGCTCGCGGGTAGCGGTTTTGTGTTGGTGTACCATTTCCTTATCCCACTTGTCAACCTGATCCGCTTCCGAAAAAAGATGTCGGTGGAACAAGCCTCTGTGATGATTGGCAAGTTCTTCCCCGAAATCAAGGATAAGTTGCTCAATACCATTCAGCTGAGCAACCAGATGGAAGCTTTGAATTCTACCAATGCTGTCGGCCCTTCGACGGGCTCAGGGACCTCAGTGTCTTCAGGCTCAGGGACTGAGAACGACTTGTTGGCAGCTACCATCGAGCAGCGTAGTGCTCGCCTCTCCCCTATCCGCTTTTCTGATGCCGTCGACCTGCGTGGCAATTTGAAATGGCTGGGGGTCTTTTTCGGGCTACTCCTTTTATTAATACTGCTGATGGTGTTTTTGCCGTCGTTTGCCGTACAACCCACGCAGCGCATCGTCAACTACGAGCAAAGTTTTGAGAAGCCCCTTCCCTATCAAGTGGAAATCGAGCAGGACGAAATCGAGACCACGCAAGGCCAAGAGGTGCAATTCAACATCCACGTCACGGGCGGTCGCATCCCCGACGCTTTCTATGTGAAAAGCGAATTGGGACAACAGCTGATGACCCGTGGCTCCGTCAACGACTTCAGCTACACCTTCAAGAACCTTTACCATGACCTGACTTTTAACGTGGTCGGTGGCGAATACTCCAGCCGTCCGCTGCACATCATTGTGCATCCCAACCCTACCCTACTCTCCTATCGCTGCGATGTAAAATATCCTGCTTACATCCACCGCAGCAACGAGACCTTGGAGGCCAAGACGAGACTCATCGTCCCACAAGGCACCAACCTCACCTTCAGCTTCATCACCCGAGACACTGAAAAGGTTACCTTGACCCGCGATTCGCTTGTCACCGACTTGACTGCCAAAGACGACATCTTCGAATATCAATTTGTGGCAGGACAATCCACCAAGTTCGAGGTGCAGGTGGAAAACACCTGGAACAACACCTTGGATCCCCTACCCTTCTCCGTCGACGTGCTGCCCGATGCCTATCCCGACATCCGCGTGGAATCGTTCGACGAGGAACTTTCCTCTGATGTCTATTTCTCGGGTCTTGTCACCGACGACTACGGCTTCACCCGATTGACTTTCAACTGCAAAATCAAAGAGCCTATTGAGAAAAATATCGTCAAGACCGTACCTTTGGACCTCAAACAGACCCGTTCCTCCTTCTTCTACCAATTCAACATGGACAGCCTCGGCATCATGCCCGGACAGGACATGGAGGTGTATTTTGAGATTTGGGACAATGACGGCTACCACGGACCAAAGTCGAAGCGCTCCGAGACCTTCACTTATTACAAGCCTTCCGAGGCTGCTTTGGACAGTATCGCCGACCAGTCGTCGGAAAACATCATGGACCGCCTTTCCGAGAAGTCGCAAGAGGCTAATAAACTGCAGGACGAGATAGAAAAGATGCTGCAAGACCTCGTCCAAAAAAAGGATTTGGACTGGTCCGACAAGGAAAAGATGAAAGACCTGATGGAGCGACAGCAACAGATCCAGGATGAATGGAACAAATTGCAGGAAGAACAAGACAAGCTGTCGGACTTCATGAAGGAACACAACTTGGGCAACGAAGACCTCCTCAAGAAGCAGGAACAAATCAACAAGCTCTTCAACGAGGTGATTCCCGAGGAGTTGCAGAAGCTCATGGAACAAATCGACAAACTCCTTGAGGAGATGCCGCGCGAACAGATGCAACAGATGATGCAAAACATCAAGCAAAACAACCAGTCGTTGCAAGACCTGCTCGACCGCAACCTGGCCCTTTTGGAGCAGCTGAAAATGGAAAAAGACCTCACCGACTTGGCCAACAAATTGGACAAACTTGGCGAAGATTTGCAGAAGGAAAACGCAGATAATCAAAACCAAGCAGAAGGAGAGGAAGGCGACCAAAACGGTGACCAAAAATCCGCAGAAGAAGCTAAAGAGGAGTTTGACAAGATGATGGACGAACTCGACCAGCTTCTTGAGAAAAACAAAGACTTGCAACAGCCTTTTGATATGGAAAAAGACGAGGAAATGGAACAAGACATCAACCAGAACCTCGACGACGCCATGCAAAACGAGCAAAATGGCAACCAGCAGCAGTCGAAAAACCAGAAGCAACAGGCGGGCAAAAAAATGCAAAAGATGGCGCAAAACATGATGTCGATGATGCAGATGGGCGGCATGGAACAGATGGCAGAAGACGCTCATTTGATGCGCATTTTGCTGGAAAATGTAGTCCACGCCTCTCATGAGCAAGAAGCACTAATGACCGATATCGCCAGTTTGCGCACGGACGACCCCTCTTTGGTCCAGAAAATCGTCCAGCAAAAAGAAATCGCGGACAACTTTAACATGGTTCGCGATTCGTTGCACAACTTGGCCATGCGCCAGCCAATGATACAGAATTTCATTTTTGATGAACTGCATACCATTGAAAATCAGACGGAAAACGCCATGAAATACCTCAACGGCTTGAAGCTCTCCCAAGCCACGCGCCACCAGCAGACTGCCATGATGTCGATGAACAACCTGGCTTTGATGATTGCCGAGTCATTGGAGGAAATGGAAAACAGCATGGAATCCATGGGCATGGCCATGTCGTGTCCAAAGCCGAAACCCGGACAAAGCGGCAAGAATTCGAAGAACATGCAGCAAATGCAGCAATTGCAAAAGCAACTGAGCGAGCAACTCAAACAAATGCAACAGCAGATGCAGCAGATGGACAAATCGGGACAGCCTTTGCCTAATATGAGCGAAGAATTTGCACGCATGGCGGCAGAACAAGAGATGATACGTCAAGGCATGCAGCAGATGCTCAACGAGATGAAGGAAAACGGGCAAATCGGTGATGATGGACTGAACGAAATCATCAAGGATATGGAGCAATTGGAGGAAGAATTGGTGAACAAAAAAATCAACCGACAGATGATAGAGCGCAGTCGTCGCATAGAATCCAGGATGCTGGAGTCGCAAAAGGCACAAGAAAAGCGCGAGCAAGAGGAAAAACGCAAGTCGAACGAGTACAAAGGCTCGCATTTCGACCGCAAGATCGAAGAATACCTCTATGAGCAATCGCTTAAGAAAAACCAGGAATTTCTGCGCACCAACCCGATAGAATACGCACCCTACTATAAGGACAAGATCAACGACTATTATTTGAAGAAAAACACGCATTAAGATGATCAGATTCAGCACATTGGATGTAGAGATGCCACCCATCGTCCCCCAGCGCGACAAGGCTTGGATTGAAGCGGTGGCCAAAGGGTACGGCAAGACGATAGGGGAGTTGTACTACTATTTCTGTAGCGATGATAAGTTATTGGAAATCAACAAAGAACGCCTTGGCCACGATTTCTACACCGACATCGTTACCTTCCCGCTGACAGATTGCGAAACCGTGCTGTCAAGTGAATTCTGCATCAGCGTGGACCGCATCAAGGATAACGCCGTGACTTTTGGCAGGACATACGAGAGCGAATTGCATCGCGTCATCATCCATGGCGTGCTGCATCTGATTGGCTTTGACGACTTGACTGATGAAGAGGAAAAAGAGATGCGTGAAAAAGAGGAAGAAGCGTTAAAGTTATTATTTAGTTAAATGAATATCAACTAATTAACATAGATGTTTCCCGTGAAACACTGACAAAGAGATGTATTTTGAACCGTATGATATCATCGTTGTAGGTGCTGGTCATGCCGGATGCGAAGCGGCAGCGGCGGCAGCCAATATGGGCAGCAAGGTCTTGCTGGTAACCATGGACTTACGACTGTTTGCTTCCATGTCGTGCAACCCAGCCATGGGAGGCATCGCCAAGGGACAGATTGTCCGCGAAATCGATGCCATGGGGGGATACTCAGGCATTGTAAGCGACCGCACCATGATCCAATTCAGGATGCTCAACAAGTCAAAAGGTCCCGCCATGTGGAGTCCAAGATGCCAAAGCGACAAGATGATGTTCTCAACTGAATGGCGCAACCTGTTGGAAAAAACACCTAACCTTGACTTTTGGCAAGATACGGTGGTGGGGTTGTTATTGGAAGGCGACCAAATCAAAGGCGTGAAAACCATGATAGGAGGCGAGATTGAGAGTAAGGCGGTCATACTCACCAACGGCACTTTCCTCAACGGTTTAATCCATATTGGCGAACAACATTTCCCAGGAGGAAGAATGGGAGAAGTGGCCAGCCACGGCATAACTGAACAGTTGAAAGAATTCGGCTTTGAGGCCAAAAGATTAAAGACTGGTACGCCCGTGAGAATTGATGGAAGAACCATAGACTTCAGCAAACTCATAGAGCAAAAAGGTGATGATGAAGTGGTGGGCTTCTCTTATACCGAACCATTCAAAATCAACAAACAAAGAAGCTGTTGGATAGCACATACGTCATTGAAAGTACATGAAACCTTGCGCAAAGGCTTCAAATACTCTCCTATGTTCAATGGCAGAATCCAAGGTGTGGGACCAAGATATTGCCCAAGCATCGAAGACAAGATCGAACGGTTTGCGGGTAAAGACAGCCACCAACTCTTCGTAGAGCCTGAAGGCTGGACGACAGAAGAGTACTATCTCAACGGTTTTAGTTCTTCTTTACCAGATTACATCCAATACGAGGCTTTGAGACAAATAGAAGGCTTTGAGAACGCCAAGATTTTCCGCCCTGGTTACGCCATAGAATACGACTATTTCCCTCCAGAGCAATTACATCACTCACTAGAAACAAGACGCATACATGGTTTATATTTCGCTGGACAAATCAATGGAACGACGGGCTACGAAGAAGCAGCTTGTCAAGGTCTAATGGCAGGAATCAACGCAAGTTTGACATTAAGAGATGAGCAACCACTGGTTTTATCACGTGCTGAAGCCTATATCGGTGTATTAATCGACGATCTCATTACCAAAGGCGTGGACGAACCTTACAGAATGTTCACCAGTAGGGCTGAGTATCGTATACTCTTAAGACAAGACAATGCCGATACCCGGTTAACGGAAATGTCTTACAAAATAGGATTAGCCAAAGAAGAACGCTATCAAAATTACCTGAAGAAGAAAGCCAAAGTGCATGAAATAATGGATTTCTTGAAAGAGACATCAGTATACCCAGAAGAAATCAACAAGCTATTAGAAGAAAAACAAAGTGCACCCATAGAGCAAAAAATGAAGATAGCTTTCCTGTTACTGAGACCGCAAATTGGACTTTTTGATATGACCAATCGTATTTCAATTCTTAAAGAACGATACAACACCGAAGATAGATTTATTAGAGAATGTCTTGAAGAAGCAGAAATACTAATCAAATACGACAGTTATATACAAAAGGAGAACGAACTAGCTGAAAAATTGAACCGACTGGAAAATGTAAAACTTCCCAAAGAATTCGACTTCCATAACATACAATCCTTATCATACGAATCCAGAGAAAAGTTGAACCGCTACCAACCCGAGACCTTGGGGCAAGCCTCAAGAATCAGCGGGATTTCACCAGCTGATATTAACGTATTAGCCATATTCTTAGGAAGATAACAGATTTGTTTCACATGAAACACTAAAGATATGAACACATACAAATGCCCCTGGTGCAGCAGTGAAAAAACACAAATTCATCTATGGTTAAAAGATGAATTTCTTACAAACGAAGAATTCGAAATCTACGAATGTCATCAGTGTGGATTGCTATTTACAGAGCCAAGACCGTCGAAGGAAAAAATAGGGGAATATTACAAATCCGAGGAGTATTACAGCCACAAGGAAAACAAAAAAGGATTTATTCCTAAAATTTATGAGTTTGTAAAATCTATCAACCTGAAGCATAAATACAAATTAGCAACTAATGGCAAAAACATAGGAAAGCTATTAGATATAGGCTGTGGGGTTGGAGATTTTATTCACACAGCAGAACAACAACGATGGAACTGCATAGGCATAGAACCCTCAGAAGAGGCAAAGGAAATCGCAAGGAAACGCATCAAAGCAGAGATACTGTCCAGCGTGGAATTAGACCAAATCCCAAATGAAACCTTTGATGTGATTACTATGTGGCATGTATTGGAACATGTAGAAGATCTAAAATGGCAAGTTGCACAACTACAACGACTTATTAAAAAAGACGGAAGAATTGTCATCGCAGTACCCAACTACAAGTCGTACGATGCAGAATACTATAAAGAGAAATGGGCGGCTTACGATGTGCCTAGACATTTGAACCATTTTAACAAAGAAACATTATCCAAGATATTCAAAACCAACGGTTTAACCTTGGTAAAGACCGATAAACTAAGATGGGATGCCTATTACATTTCTTATATGAGCGAACAATACAGACACCACAACTTTCCGTTAATCAGAGGAATATACCGAGGTTGGGTATCCAATTGTAAGGCAAGAAAGTCAAAAGAATGGTCGAGTAAGGTATATGTATTTGAGAAGCAAAAAACGGAAAATTGAAAAATTGAAGTTTTTTAGGGCGTTTAAGAGACTTTTGGACCAAAAAGAATGAAGACACCGAAAAGGATAAAAAAGTGGATTAAAATTAAGATTTTGTAAGGAATTGGTTTACAACATAATAGTTAATAAGTGGACAATATAACAAAAAAAAGGAAGGTATGGGGGTGGGGAATACTCCTTTTTGCAGCTATAATATTAATTATAGCAGCCATAACATCATTGGGCATTGAAAAACCAGATGTCGGAGCTAAAATGGTGCAACACGCCATAAAAGAGGTTGAAAAAAACACCAAAAACCTAATCGATAACAATGCCAACTACCACCAATATGACTTGGCAGAAGTAGGACTTTATATTTTCCACGACGACTCTCTGTTATATTGGAACAACAATCTAGTGGGACCAAAACTCATCAGAAGAAAGGTGCAGGTCAACAATGATACAATTTGTAACCTACTCACAGGGGATTATTATGTGCGCACCTTCAGCAAAGGCAACTTGAACTACTATGTCTTCAAACTCATTAACACGACCTATCGATTAGAAAACTCCTTCTTCCAAAACAGATTTGTCCCCTTTGACGGATTTCTCAACAGCAAGGTAACCTTCACAGAGGAAGGCGAATATAGCATCCTATCGACCACTGGAAAACACCTCGCTAATTGCCAAATAGAAAAAATGACATTTGGGATATATACCAAAATCATCATCGGTGGTTTAGCGCTGATATTGTTTATTGTTGCCGTAGCGCTACTCATTCCACGAAGAACAACCTCAAACCAAGATCAAAAATACAGAGTAGAATACGGTGTTGCAGCGATTTTAATAATTGCCATAGCAACCACTTATATATATTATAAGCATAACATCAAAAAAGAAAACTCGGAGATGGCTGCCATGGCAGAACATCTATTAGTAAAGCGAGACACAGCGTTTGAAAACGCTTTTCAACAATTCGCCAATGAAATCAAAGACGATACTTCTTTCCAAGAGATTTTATTTGCTGAAAGCAACGTGCTAGCAGATGTCGTGCTTGGATATTCCAAAGAGTTCCTCTTCGACGAGACTATGAAAGACTACCAAGCCACTTTAACAATTTGTTCACCAGAAGAGTTCATTGACATACAACCTGAGGATACAGTCGCCAATTGCGATGATTTTTTCCTGGAAAAACTGGCCAAAAACAGCCAAAAAAGGGTAGGAGACGGTCTCTATTTCATGGACTACAATACATTAGATCCAAACTATTTATCCAAAATCAAGATACTTTCGGCTGATTCGCTGCAACAACGAACACTGTATTTTGAGTTCTACAAGCCCATTGCTCCGGAAGGATTCGGCTTTCCACAATTATTACAAGAAAAAAACAGTGAAAAACCTTACGATTACTCAGTCGCTAGTTACCGCGACAACATCCTCGTCTACAAATACGGCAAATACATCTACCCAAATTTTCTGAAAGACATAAGCACCAAAGACCGTGAATTTACCTACAGCAATGGCTACAAACACTTTTCGATTACCAACGGCGAAAATGGAGAACTAATCATCAGCACACCAAGAAAAGGCTGGTCGGAAATCACGGGGCCGTTTGCCATATTTTTCCTAGGCCTACTAATTCCCTACCTCTTCATCTATTGGCTCATAAGACCAAAGAAACAAAAACCCTGGAAAGACCGCAGCTTCAGGCAACGGCTGCAAACGGTCATCTTTATTACATTGGGGGTTGCTTTCTTTGCCATTGGACCCGTTTCTGTTGTTTACATGCGAAGCCTCTACAACCAAAAGACCATGTCGGCACAGTTCGAGACAACGCGAACCTTAGCTTTAGAGATGCAGAACAATATCAATTTCAAGGAATTGGTCGGAAACACTACTAGAGAAACCTGGTCGGAAATCATGCAACATTATGCCAACACCTTTTTTACCGACCTTAACTTATACAGCCTTGACGGAAAACTCATCGCCACCACAAGACCTGAAATCTATGAACTTACCTTACAAGCACCCATTATGAACGCCGAAGGATACCAAAATATGTTCAGAAACAAGGCCTTGTATTACACCCACAAGGAACAATTGGGTAAAGGCATTTATGAATCGGCATACCTACCCATTACGGATGCGCAAGGCAACACATTGGCATTTCTCAACACGCCATATCTCTCAAGTGAAACCGATCTACAAAAGGAAATCAAATCCTTTATGTTCACATACGTCAACATTATCTTGGTGTTGCTTGGCGTGGCATTGATATTCGTCATAGGAATCACCAAGAAGCTGACACAGCCCTTGACGCTGATACAAAACAAACTGGGCGACATCAAAATCGACCAAAAAAACGAGCCTATCGAATGGAAACGCAATGACGAAATCGGGGCATTGGTGAAGCAGTATAACCAACTCATTGTAGAGCTTGAGAAGAGTGCCGCAGAATTGAAACGCACCACAGCAGAGTCGGCCTGGCGCGACGTGGCACGGCAAGTTGCCCACGAAATCAAGAACTCTCTCACACCCATGCGTCTTAGCGTCCAAATGCTGCAACGCAACATCGAAAACGGTAAAGCCACACCCGAACAAACCCAGCGTACATCCAACACCTTGATAGAACAAATCGATGCCCTATCCGATATCGCCTCCTCGTTCTCACGCTACGCCAAACTGCCCGAAAACCACCCGCAACCATTGGATTTGGCCGAGTTGGTCGGCAATGTGGTGAATCTATACGACAACAAGGAAAATATCGTATTCGGGTTCATCTATGACCAAACGAAAGACTACACCTTCAACGGCGACAAGACCAACTTAAACAGCGCTGTCGGCAACCTCGTAAAAAATGCCACACAAGCCATTGGCACGAAAAATGACGGAAAGATTGAAGTCAGGTTAGAAGCAACAGAAAAAACTTTCGTCATCGCTGTCAAGGACAACGGCAAAGGCATCAAGGAAGAGGACAAGGGGCGCATTTTCCTGCCCAATTTCACAACAAAAACCGGAGGCTCTGGTGTGGGTCTGTCATTGACTTACAACATCGTGCAAGCCGCTGGCGGAACAATAGACTTTGAGAGCACAGAAGGGGAAGGGGCGGAGTTTGTCATAACCCTTCCAAAAACTTGAATCCAATAATACAACAATAAAACCTATTTTTGCGTTACCCAAATTAAACGAAACCCAATGTCAGAAAACAGATTAGGTTCACTAGCGAAACAGACCGCCATTTATGGTTTGAGCAGCATCGTCGGCAGGTTTCTGAACTACCTGCTTGTGCCCATTCATACCCATCGGATGGCTGCCGAATCGGGAGGATATGGCATCGTGACCAACTTGTATGCCTATACGGCTTTGCTCCTCGTTATCCTGACCTTCGGCATGGAAACTACCTTTTTCCGCTTCTCCAACAAGGAAAATGTCAATCCCGACAAAGCATTTTCAACCGCAGGACTATCTGTGGGATTTGTCTCGCTGGTTTTCCTCATTTTGGTATCGGTGTTTCTGAAGCCCATCGCAGGCGCCTTGGACTATGCCTTGCATCCCGAGTTTGTCGAAATCATGGCCATCATTGTGGCATTCGATGCCTTCCAGTCCATTCTTTTCGCAAGGCTGCGTTATGAGAATCGCCCTGTCAAGTTCGTGACGCTGAAACTCTCTTTCATCGTCTTAAGTCTGTTGTTGAACGTATTCATTTTCTATGTGGCACCGTTCCTCAAGGAACACTTCCCAGCCATGATGTCATGGTATCATACCAGTTACCAAGTGGGGTATATCTTTATCGCCAACTTGATTTGTACCACACTGGTCAACTTTGGGTTTATCAAGGAAATCAAGAAACTGCGCCACGGAATCGATCGCGACTTGCTGAAAGAAATGTTGAACTACACCTGGCCCATTTTGCTGTTGGGCTTGGCCGGCATCCTTAACCAAGTGGCCGACAAAATCGTGTTCAAGAAAATCGTCCCTGGCGTGGAGGGTGAAACACAACTCGGCATTTATGGCGCCTGTGTGAAAATCGCGATGATTATGGCGATGATCACGCAAGCCTTTCGCTATGCATACGAGCCTTTCGTTTTCGGTGGTAAACGCGACAAAGACGACAAAGAAAACCAAGCCAAAGTGATGAAATACTTCATCATCTTCACGCTGCTGGCTTTCCTCGCCGTGGTGATGTACATGCCCATCTTGAAATATCTCGTCGGAGAAAGTTACCGTGAAGGCCTGCGTGTGGTGCCTATCGTGATGATGGCCGAAATCTTCATGGGCATATATTTCAACCTCTCTTTCTGGTATAAACT
>JAEEGG010021654.1_pt1 | contig 12742 bp, 11 predicted proteins | sample 9134161 | NCBI WGS metagenome assembly JAEEGG01 (sample SAMN16246543, study PRJNA631951) | gut metagenome | biome: gut microbiome; feature: rumen; material: CR-attached | host: Bos | place: Iran: Karaj | collected 2018-10
GAGAGCTCCTACGGAGCACCTGCCGAATCGTGCAATGCATGGGGAATATCCCTGCCCCGTAGGGGCTTTCGCTTAGTAGCATACCAAGTTGATAGATAGGATATTTCTCCATCGGAGATTTCGAATAAGTATATTCCATCGACCGATTTGGGTTTAAAAAAAACAGCATCCCGCTTGCATAATTGAAAAAACCTTTGTATCTTTGTAGTGGTGAACAAACACAATGTATTGTGTGTAAAAAAAACATTAACAACAAATTAAAGTATACAATACCATGAAAAAAATCAGCCTTATGAAAAAGATACTATTAACCTTACTGCTTATCGCCGCCGGGGCGGAGCTGGCGGCACAGACGGGGCGGAACCCCAACCCGCTGCGCGACACCATCATAGGCCGTGACCCCACCTATCATTATTGCCCTTTTTGGTATGACATGCACGATGATTCCGTCCACCTATATCCGGGCAATTTTATTTTGGGTACGGATGATTGTTATCCCGGCGTACTCGACGAACTGCCTATCACCGCGCTTCCCAAAGTCGAATATGCCGAAAAGCACATTACCGATACCCCCCTCAAAATAATAGGATTGGCCGCTTTACCCAATATTCAAATTGAACATTATCGTACCTGGACTGGGGCATTTTGGGACACCGTCTGGCAGCATGCCACCAACGAATTAAGGCTCTACAACCACATAGGAGACTCCATGTACATATTGGCAAGCGAGACTATCGATTTGGTTGACACCGACCGTTGGATGGAGTATGGTTACACCCATTTATACGACGATAATGGTCGTGAATACTATGAGGAGACATACTTTCCTGTAGTCGAACGGTACTTTGAGAAACCGATAACCGTGCAGGACTCATTTTATGTGGGGGTCTTATATCACACTGCAGCAGATGTGAATCAACTCGGTTTAATTAATTACTATCCCATAACATATCACCATGGGGCATGGCCTAATATTATTTTTCAAAATTTAGGCCGAACATACGAAGGAAGGCCTATCGCCATCCGGGGTTTTGAAAACACTATTTTGCCCGATTGGGTATTCCCGCGAGTCTTTAGAGGGTGTCCCGCAGCCATCTTCGCCATCTTCGACACCACAGGCATGGGGCTGACACCGCAATGCGACACGGTGACGAACCTGCACCAAGGCTCGGTGTGGGACTACAACACCATCCTGCTGTGGGACAGCACCGACGGACAGGTTGGATGGCAGCTGGCCGTGGGCAGAGCCGACCAGGACACCGACAGCTACCGCATCTACAACCTCACCTCCCCGAGCAAAGCCCTATACAATCTGAACCTCAACACCGTCTACGCCGCACGCATCCGTGCCAAGTGCAAAGGCAGTAGGAACTACAGCCAGTGGAGCGACACCATCCACTTCTCCATCTCCGAGCCGCAGCGCATCGCCACCCTTGCCGACCGCCACACACACCTCCTCCCCAACCCAGCCGCCGACAAGGTTACGGTGGTCTCCTCCTTCTCGCTGCAGCATGTGGAAGTCTACGACCTCAGCGGCCGCAAGATGCTGAACCGCGACTGCCAGGGCATCTCCACAGTACTCGACATTGCCGACTGGCCTGCAGGCAACTACATCGTCCTCGTCCGCACCCCCGCAGGCGCGACAACACAGAAACTCACCGTCAGCCGATAGCCGGCAGCACACACCCCATCACCATGCCCCGCACAGCCCCGGGGCCGCTACGGTACACACCCCGTCCCACCGCGGCAACATACCCCTCCCCAGCACCCCATTCAGCATAATACCGACAAACTACTGACACCAATAATAAACCCGAATCGGTCAGTAGGAAAGCGAAAGCTCCATAGGAGATTTCGAATAGGTATATTCCAATGACCGGTTTGGGTTAATTTGACCCTCAGGGTTGTATCAACTCGGCTACCCCGAAAAGTAGTAATTCGTTCGTTATCCGTTGTCTAGACGGATAACGAACGAATAAAGATATATGAAAATTATAGTAAGTGAGGGAGCTGGGGGGGAGTTGGTGCGTGGCGAGGAGAATGTCAGCGCTCACGGCGTTCGATGATTTCTTTCAACTGGTAGCGGCTGCCGGTGGCGGGACCGATGGCATCGATAAACTGCTGGTCGTAGCCGGGGGTGTCGTAGCCCCAACGTTGGAACTGTCCATCGTCGCCTACACGCCGAACCACTTGGTCGTTGTATTTTACAATCAGATATTTGGCAAGGGCTTCCCAACGGCTCATCATGCGGTCGGCGTAGGCGATGCTTTTGCGGTTGAGGTAGTCGCGGCGGTCGCCGGGCGTCATGCCCTCTAAGGCGGCGAGGACGCTGTCCTGGTCGGCATGGTAGTAGTCCTCCAGCTCGCGCTGGGCTTGCCGCAGGTCGCCAATCATCATGCTGTAGCGTGGGTACACCATGTTGGCCACCCAGTTGTTCATCCAGAAGGCGGACTGAAAGGAGAACTCGTTGCGTGGGTTGTTCTCGGGACGGAAGCAGTCGGGCACCTGCGTGAGGCAGCAATAGAGGGGCACGTAGGCCACCATGGCTGCGTCGTCGCAGTTGAACCAGGTGACGCCGCCCACATCGTCGGGCAGCCATGAACGCATCTGGCAGGTCATGGTGAATCCGCTCTGCTGTGTGGCGATGGGACGTTCGCGGAAGTAAGGGGTGCCGTCCGAGGCTTTGAACTGCATGGGCAGGGGACGGACGGGCATGCCCCATGGACCCGCGGTCATGTCGGCGGTCATGTCGAGGGGTGTCCCTTCGAAATGGTCGCGCATGTCGGCCTGCAGGTCGCGCAGTGAGAGTGGCTGATTGGGCTTAATCCATAAGGGCAGGTGGTCGCATTGGTCGAAGTCGCCGTTTATGTAGGGCAGGTACTTGTCCATCTCGTTGGCGGCGGTATGGTGGCGGAAAAAACTCCACACACGGGCGTCGGCATAGCGCACGTTCTCGAAGTCGATGGGACAGTAGGCATCGCGGAACGAGAAGCGGTCGTCGGCACCGCTGTAGTAGCCCAGCTCGCGGGCCAGCGTGATGACGTCGTGGGCATAGACACACTCCACCTCGGGGCGGTTGATGTGCCGCAGGTTCTTGCTGCTGATGCTCTTGAACGAGCGTTTCTTTTCGAGGGGGAACTGGCGGATGCGGCTGAGGTTGGCGTGGGCGCAGATGCAGTCGTCGGGTATGCGGAGGGCAACCCATACGGCACCTTTGCGGTCGGGCCCTTTGCCTATGATTTCCATAATCCACGCTTCGTTGGGATCGCACACGGTGATGCTCTCGCCACTGCTGTTGTAGCCGTACTCCTCGACGAGGGCGGCCATGCAGCCGATGGCCTCGCGGGCGGTGGCGGAGCGTTGCAGCGCCAGACGCATGAGGCTGAAATAGTCGAGCAGCCCGTCGCGGTTGACCAGCTCAAGGCGGCCGTCGAAGGTGGTCTCGACAATGGTGACCTGCTTTTCGTTCATCAGTCCCACCACATTGTAGGTGTAGTCCACTTGTGCCACATACCGGCCGGGGTGAGCGGGTCCCCAGCCGTGGATGGCTATCTGTTCGCCCGGGGCATGGCGCCCTGCGGGACTGTAGAAGAGCGAGCCGGAGAACCCGAAGCCGTCGCAGTTGTAGCTGCACATCACACTGCCGTCGGCAGAGGCCTTCTTGCCCACAATCAGGTTGGTGCAGGCCATGGCAGGCATGGCGGCAAGGAGGATGAAGAGGGTGATAATTGTTTTGTTCATAATGCATCGATTTTTGCCCAACAGGGGTGCCGGGTGTCGGTATGGGATACTTTTGTTATTCGTCGGTTGTTTTCTGGGGTTTCTTGGGAGGGTCGATGACGGCATATTTGCGGGCATCGGAGATGGTGGTGACAATGTAAATGAGCGACATGATGGTGATGATGACTACGGCGACATAGTCCAGTATGCGCATGGTGATGAAGTGGCCGAAGAGGGTGTAGGAGTGGCAGATGGCCGTGAGGGCGGGGATGGCAATAAGCAGGGTATTGGCAATGACGATGATGAGGCGGAACTCGGTGGGGCCAAGCTTGATGTAGGTGAGACGGAATTCGCCTTTGAGGTGGGCGTTGATGCTCACGTTGATGGTCAGGACAAGGTAGATGGCAAAAGCCAGGAGGGCGAACTCGAGGTGGAGGAAGGGGGAGAGGCCGGCGCCGATGAACATAAGGCCCTCGTTGACGCAGTCGACAGTGTGGTCGACATAGTAGCCGTAGATGGGGCGCTGGCAGTTGCGGACACGTGCAAGGGTACCGTCGAGCGAGTCGCCGAACCAGTTGACGACCAGACCGGCAGAGCTGAGCCAGAGCCATTGTATGCTCCGGCCGGAGAGGGCGAAGCCGATGGCCACCACAAGGGCGCCGAGTGTGCCCACGGCGGTGAGCATGTCGGAGGTGACCCATCGGGGCAACCGTTTGGCTATCCATATCAGGGCTTTCTTTTCCAGACCGTTGATGAATGATGTTTGAATCCGAATGGCTTGGTTCATGTGCGGGGGTGTTTGGGTTTAACGATGGTTATACATGGGTGCTGTTCTATAATTGGGGAGAGAGGATGCGTGCGGAGCGTTCGAATAACTTTTCGTGCAGGGGTCGCTGCTTGAAACGCTCAGGGTCTACATAATGCGCCTCGGCCTCGTCGGCAAGGAAGATCCCCTTGAGAAGCAGCGCAAACTCGCGGTCGTGGACGTAGGCGCCTATTTCGAGGTCGAGGAGATAGCTGCGGGGGTCGATATTGGCTGAGCTGATATTGGCCACTTTATCGTCGGAAACGATGGTCTTGGAGTGTAGGAATCCGCCCGTGAAGAATCCGACACGGACACCGGCATCGAGAGCCTGCTCCACGTAGGACTTCGAGGCGGGAAGGAGGAAGACACCCCTGTCGCTGCGTGAGGGGATGAGCAGACGGACGTCGACACCGCGGCGGGCGGCGGAGCACAACGCCTGCATCACTTCGGGTGTGGGGATGAAATAGGGCGACTCGAGGTAGACATATTCCCTGCTTTGGTCAAGCAGCTGGGCAGTGCGGTGCATGATGACGGGACCGGGACCGAGGGGACCGGAGGTGACAATCTCGATGTGCTGGGTGCCACACGGCTGTGGGACGGGGAAGTAGCGGTCCAAAGCGGGCAGCTGGCGGGTGGCGTGGCACCAGTCGGCCAGGAAAGCGTGTTGCAGCTGCGCCACTGCGGGACCTTCGATGCGCATCTGGGTGTCGCGCCATGGACCCCAATCGAGCCCTTTTTTATAGCGCTCGGCGATGTTCATTCCGCCTAGGTATCCTGTGTGGCCATCGATAACCACCACTTTGCGGTGGTTGCGGTAGTTATCCTGTTTGCGCAGGAAGGGGATGTGTACGGGGGCGAAAGGTTGCACCTGCACCCCGCGGTCGGCGAGGGTATGGTAGTACCAGCGTTGTTTGTGGTTTACGATGTCGTCGTACATCAGGCGTACCTCAACCCCCTGGGCAGCTTTGGTGGCCAAGGCATTGCCGATGTGCTGTCCGATGTGGTCGGCCTCGAACTTGAAAAACAAGAGATGGATGTGGTCCTGGGCGGAGTCGATGTCGTCCATCAGGGCATCCAGCATGGGGTTGAAAGTGGTGTAGACAGTGGTGCTGTTGCCTTCGGTGCAACGAGGAGGAAGTTTGTCGTCGAGAGCTTTCTGGCTTTGCGGGTCGATTAACGGCTTGGTGCATGGCCTGCTGAGCAGCCACGCCAACCATAGCCCAACAGCCAGAGCCAACGACGAAAGTGCAATGTATACAGGGTTCATCACAGTATTGTGTAAAGTGCTTTTATAACGTGCAGGACGCAGTTTTATTGTGCCTTCTGGAGGAATTTAACCCCAAACAAATAATAATGCGTTAACGTGTCAACCACACTGCGGAGAGAGGCCGTTCAATCCTGCATCGATATAGTATCGTTATAGCATCGTTACTCGACATGATAACGGAAAACCAGCCTAAATGCAGGCAACATCGAGCCTGGATTGAACGACCCAAGTGGGTCGTGGTGTGCCGTCGGCTGAGACATGCCGGCACTGCGGTGGGGTCGGACCATGCCCGTATGGGTCGGAGAGTATCCGTCGGATAAGTGTAAAAAGTGAGTCGGGGGTGCGGATATACCGATTGCTCCATGTATCACGCGTATTACACGGATAGATAATACTTGTGATACGTGGAGAAATAATGTGTGAATCAACTAACACATTAACACATTAACACGTTAACACATTCATATCGAGTTGTCCGGGCAGACGGAGTTTCTCTTTCGGCGGGAAGGCGGCTTCGTAGGCTTCGAAGGCTTCCGGGTTGTCATCGGCTACAAAGTAGCCTTTAGGCGGGGTATAGGTGGCCTCTTTGATGCCGTGGGACTCCAGCCAGCCCGGGAGGAGCTCTTGTGCCAGGAAGTAGGGCACTACGGCGTCGCGGGGTTCGGCGTGGTAGTGGATGCCCATCTGGCTGGCAAGGCCGAAGCCTGCATGCCGGTAGAACTCGATGTTCCCTTCCATACAGAGGAATCCGACACCTAATGTACGGGCTTTGTTAAGTGCGTGGTTGAGCAGCTGTAGGCCGTAGCCTTTGCGTTTGTAGTCGGGATGTATGCTGATGGGGCCGAAAGTCCATGAGGGGATGCTGCTGCCGTCGTCCAGCACTAGCTTGGCTTTTGAGAACATGACATGGCCGATAATCTTTCCGCTTTCCTCCATCACTAGGTCCAGCTCGGGGATGAAGTCGGGGTTGTTGCGGTATTGGTTGAGTACATAATGCTCCGTGCATCCGGGACGATAGACGTTCCAGAATGCCTCGCGGGTGAGGTTCTCCACCTCGCGGTAGTCGGCGGGTTGCTCCTGCCGTATGACGATTCCTTTTATCATTGTATGTGTGTGTTTAAGCGGATGTGTGCGTCGTCGGTTCCGCTGTTTTCGGTTTGCAAAAATACTTCTTTTTCCCCATACAGGCAAGATTTGGGGAGTTTTTTATAACTTTTTGTGCCCCATGGGGCAATAACAGCCAAAAACATTCGTTATTAAAATAATTTATATATAGCATCATGTTTCTTCAACGTTTGTCCGACTATATCGAAGCCAACGCGCCGATGTCCAATCTGCCTGAGTTGCTAGGCATTCATCATGGCAACCCGTTGGGGCTGCATCCCATCGCCATACCCATCCTGCTGCTTGTGTTGGCAGTTGCCATGCATGTGACCGTCTATCGCATCAATTACAAGGATAGCCGCAAGCTGTACCCACTGCTGTACACGTTGGTGGGGCTTGCCGTGGTGTGTACTTATTACTATTGTTTCTCGGGCGATTTGCCGCTGTTTGAGGACTGGGATCTGCACCGCAAGGAGATCAGTGTCGGGTGGTTCTGCCAGAAGAACATCGTGGGATTCGGCTGGGCGCTGCTTGGCGAATTGCTGCTTACTTACGTGGTGTATATCTTCATGACGGCTTTGATGCAGCTGGTGGCAAGAATGAGCGACACGATGGGCATGGCGGAGAGTCAATGGCTGGAGTGGCAGTATGTTGTCTTCGTCATTCTGCTCGGTGCTTCCATTGCCGGTGTTGTCGACATGTTCGCCCCCATTACAGGGGTGTGGATTATGTTGGTGTACCAGACATTGGTGTTGCTGATGGTCGTGGCCAAGGCGATTGTTGACATGGTGAGGACCCACAACCCCGGCAGGTGCATGGCGGTGGCCCTCTGTTTCTTTGTCGGCATCGAGGCTGTCACGATGCTTGCCATCGAATGCATCGAGGGCAATATCTACATCTTCATTCCTGTGGTCTTTATCTTTGCCACAGTGAGCGTGCACTACAAGAAGAAACAAGAGAGATAGTTTTTTTGTCATGACCAAGAAACGGGTGATAGGAATAGGGGAGACGGTGCTGGACATTCTGTTTAAGAACGACCAGCCGCAGAAGGCTGTGCCGGGAGGCTCTACGTTCAACAGTATCGTGTCGCTCGGACGGGCAGGAGTGCCTTGTGCCATGGTGACAGAGGTGGGAGGCGACCATGTGGGCGATATGATTTGCCGCTATTTGGACGAGAATGGCGTGTCGTCGGACTATGTCTGCCGCCACGAGCATGTCAAGTCGCATATCTCGCTGGCTTTTCTGGATGAGCACAACGATGCGCAATATGTGTTCTACAAGGACCATGCGTCGGTAAGGCTGGATGGTGCGATGCCGCAGATATGCAAGGACGATGTGGTGCTCTTCGGTTCGTTTTTCGCCGTCAATCCCGCGATACGTCCTGCCGTGGCAGGGCTGCTGCGCGAGGCACGCCAGGCAGGTGCATGGCTCTATTATGACGTCAATTACCGCAAGAACCATATCGCCGACTTGCCTGAGGTGATGCCCCATATCGAAGAGAATATGAGTCTGGCGGATGTGGTGCGCGGGTCGACGGATGATTTCGGCTATCTGTACGGTCTGCACGACGGGGATGCCGTCTATGAGCGGGTGAGCCGTTTTTGCAACACATTCATCTTGACGGATGGCTCGCGCCCGGTGCGTGTCTATACACCCAACGGCTGCGAGACCTACCCTGTGCAGAAGATAGCGACGGTCAGCACCGTCGGGGCAGGGGATAATTTCAATGCCGGATATATCTATGCGATGCTACGTGGCCTGCACGACCAGGCTTCGCGGGTCGAAATGGCACAGCGATGGAGTCAGGACGTATGCCGCCAGATGGGCAACAACATCAGCCAAGAATTGAGAAATGAATTGAGAATTGAGAATTTAGAGTTGAGAATTGAGAGTTGAGAATTGAGAGTTGAGAATTGAGAGTTGAGAATTGAGAGTTGAGAATTGAGAGTTGAGAATTGAGAGTTGAGAATTGAGAGTTGAGAATTGAGATTTTACCTATAGGCCAATGAAAATAGTAAAAACATTGTTCCTCGTGGCGGCGGTGTTGGCCATTGTCGCCTGTGGGGGACGCGAAAAAGATGAAAACAAGATGCTAAACGAAGAATGTCTGATATGCGGTGCACCGCTTGAATACCTTACGCAGGACACCTTGATGGAATGTGTGCTGTGCCACAAGCAGGAACCGAGCAAGACGCGATGTGTCAACGGGCATTATGTCTGCAACGACTGCCATACGCAGGGGATGGATTCCATCATAGCCATGTGTATGGAGGAGCGTTCGCGCAACCCGATAGAGATACTGGAGAAGATGATGTCGAAGCCTTTCTGCCACATGCACGGCCCCGAGCACCATGTGCTGGTGGGTGCAGCACTGCTGACGGCATACAACAATTGCTTGCCCGACAGTGCCAAACTGGATATGGCCAACGACCTTGTCGAGGTGATGGAACGCGGGCGGCAGGTGCCCGGAGGTGCCTGCGGATATATGGGCGCCTGCGGCGCCGCCATCAGCACTGGCATCTTTATTTCGGTCGTCACTCGCAACACGCCCCTGTCCACCGACACATGGCGGCTGTGCAACCTAATGACATCCAAAGCCCTTGAACAGGTGGCGGAGAACGGTGGCCCGCGTTGCTGTAAGCGCGACTCCTACCTGTCGGTGCTGACGGCCATCGACTTCGTCAGGGAAGCCCTTGGGGTGGAGATGGAGAAGGCTGATGTGAAATGCTCACGCAGCCAGATCAACAACCAGTGCATCGGAAAGAAGTGCCCTTTCTCCCCCAGTAATTAATTGAGAATTAAGAGGGAGATGGTGCTAATTCGTTAATGTGTTAATTCGTTAATTCGTAAATCGACTAACACGATAACACTTTAACACGTTCACACATTCAAAAAACAGCTCATGTGATGGAATCCAAATGCAATATCCGTCCCGCTGAGCCTCATGAGGCGGGGCTTGTGCTTGACTTTATAAAGAGACTTGCCGACTACGAAAAATGTGCCGACGAGGTGGTGGCCGACGAGGCCACGTTGTACCACTCGCTGTTTGTGGAGCGTTCGGCCGAGGTGGTTTTCGCCGAGGAAGAGGGAACGGTAGTGGGCTTCGCCCTTTTCTTCCACAACTTCTCCACTTTTGTGGGGAGAAAAGGATTGTACCTTGAAGACCTGTTCGTCCTGCCGGAGAAACGTGGAAGAGGATACGGAAAAGCCTTGCTGAAATATCTGGCCAAGGTGGCGGTGGAACGCAACTGCGGCCGCATGGAGTGGATATGTCTCGATTGGAACAAGCCTGCCATAGAGGTGTACCGCTCAATCGGTGCCATCCCGATGGATGAATGGACCGTTCAGCGTATGGACGAGTCGGTATTGACTCGCTTTGCGGAAGGGAAGAGTTGACAGGCTTTCTGCTCAAAAAAAAAGAGGGTGTCCTTGACTTTGGGACACCCTCTTTTTGTCTGATACCGTTTTTATTTGATACTGAGTTTCTTCTTGATGTCCTTGGGGAGAGCGTCCTTGTGGACGATGATGTTCATGGTTTTGTAGCGGACGAAGGCTTTGCTGGCGTAGAACATGCCGTGGTAGTCGCCGTAGTCGCCCCAGCTGTTCTTAACCATGTAGTATTCGTTGCCCATCTGGTCTTTGGCAGTGCCGTAGATCAGCATGCCGTGGTCGTCGGTGGTCTCGCGGTTGTCGAAGGCGATCTGGCGTTCCACCTGGTTGACCCAACGCTGAGGAGTGGGGTGCTTGGCGGCCTCGTCCTGGATGTCCTTGGCTTTCATGCCGGTCCAATGGGCCATGTCGCTGCCCATGGTGGCGGTGACCGTTGTGGCGGGGAGCACGCAGAAGCCTTTGCGGGTGCCCATGCGGAAGCCCTGCTCGCTGACGTCAGCGCCCCAGGCCACGGTGTAGCCGTTGGCAATGGCGTTGTCGAAAATCTGCATCATCTCGTCGATGGGCACATTGTAGCACTGTGCGTGACGCCAGTTGTCCTGAATCTCGAGGGGGAATTTCTCGTAGAAGGGATGGTGTGTGTAGGAGGTGATGCTCACATAGTCGTCGGGGTTGAGGCCGAGGCTCTCGTAGAAGCTCTTGGGGGTGTACTGCTTGCCGTTGTAGGTGAACTTCTCGGGCATCTGACCCAGATAGATGGCGTGGGCGGCACGGATGGCCTTCATGCAGAGGAGCTGGCCGTCCTTGTCGGTCTGCAGTTTCTTCAGCTTGTCGCTCTTGGCGATAGCGGCAACCATAGCGTCGGTGACGGCGCTGAGCTCGGTGTGGTCGCTGAGGGTGTCGCCGTATTCAACGCCGGGGCGCATCTCGGTTTCGGGGATAAGGCCGAAGGTTTTCATGCCGTAGATGACATCGTAGAACGAGCCGCCCTGCGAGAAACTCACGTCGCCGCTGGTGCGGATGGCAGCCATAGCGCGGTCGTTGTAGGTGTTCTCAACGATATACATCTCGCTGAAGTCGTAGGTGCCCTTGTTCATGCGGAGCAGTTCGGCTTCGATGAATGCCAAGCCGCTGTAGCACCAGCAGGTGCCGGCGCGATGCTGGTTCTTAACGGAGGTGACGGGCAGCTCTTTCACAACGGTGAACTTGTAGCCTTCGTCCTCTTTCTCTTTCTGTTCAGTCTGTGCGAAAACGGTTGTGCACATGGCGATAACGCCGAGGAATAGGAATACTTTTTTCATTTGTAGGTGATTAATTTATAATTATGTTTACATTCAAATCGCGCTGCAAAATTACGATTTTTTTTCCAATTATTGGATGTTGGCCTAAAGAAAAGTAGCATATTTAATAATAACTGTGGCAAAACTGCGTTATCGTGGGTATGAAGAAAGAACGCAAAAAGGCCATAGAGACCATCCCCGAAATGGAGGGATATGTTACAGAGTTGAAGACAATTAGTATGATCAAAGCCAATGTTGTCGCGATTGTGGCAATAGTGTTAATGGGATTACTGGGTTTGATGGTCATGTATCGTATCTGGGGTGGCTTCGATATGGGCAAACCATGGAGTGGATTGGTGTTTATCTTAGGGATTTGGGTGGGCATTGTGATACACGAACTGATACATGGATTCACATGGATGTGGGTTACTCACAGCGGTTTCCGTCATCTTCATTTTGGTTTGATGGCGGGAGGTGCCTACTGCCATATCGACGTGCCCATGATTAAGAAGAAGTATGTCATTGGGGCTTTATTCCCCTTGTTGCTGTTGGGCGTAGTGCCGTTCCTGCTATCCTTTGCCATTAATAATCTTTGGCTGATGCTGTTTGGAGCCATCTTCACTGCCTGCGCTATGGGCGACGTCATGATAGTGTGGGCCATCCGCCACGAGGCAGCAGATACACTTGTCTACGACCACCCCACAGACCCCGGCTGCGTAGTCTACCGCCAACGCAATAGTTGAAACATGATAGTTGAAAGTTGAAACGCTCTAGTACAAAGTATGACTGACTTAAAATATCATACAACAATAAGGAGTAAAAGTGGGAGTAAAAGTGGGAGTAAGATGGGTGTTAAAATGGACAAAACAATTGTGTACAACGTTTCTTCGAGACATTGCTGCATCTCGACAAAGCAAACAAGCTTGCTTTGTACTCGACTTCCGCAATGTTGTTGTAAAAGGTATTGTCCACTTTAACTCCCCCTTTAACTCCTCATTATCTTTTAATCATTACCAAATATAGCATAAGAACGATAGAGTTTTTTGTGGAATGTTAATTGTCATGTATTAATTAATGAATAATTCGTGTACAATTCATGGTATTTCGTGTTCTCTTTTAAGAGGGCTTCTATAGATCACCTCGAAGAGGTGTGACCATTAATAACACCGTACAAGC